>Ga0172362_10004198_pt1 | contig 12473 bp, 8 predicted proteins | sample LakKivs1_kivu2a2_FD_114534 | JGI IMG/M metagenome (GOLD analysis project Ga0172362, IMG submission 114534) | Sediment microbial communities from Lake Kivu, Rwanda - Sediment s1_kivu2a2 | ecosystem: Environmental > Aquatic > Freshwater > Lake > Sediment | place: Rwanda: Western Province, Lake...
ATCGCGGTAGGCGGTAGCGTTGTGCCCGACAAATGTACCAAGGAGCCATGCGTTGCCTTTACCGACTTTTCTACACGTTCCCGCCACGGAATCGATAAACATCAGGACGGGGGCAGCACTCAACGGTTGGTAAGTCTCGATGTAAACATTGGCTCGAACTCGTGAACCGGCAAGGGGGCCGGTGCCCAGAAGGAAACCATCGTCGAGGAATTCTCCCCACGTCCGCTCCGGCGGCGACCAGCGTTTTCCATTATCGGGTTCGCGAACCATGGTAAACGATCGCTGCTCGACGCCGAAGAGTTCGGCAAGTTTCGGCGATAGTTCTCCCCGGTTGCAGTAACCGTTCTCATCAATTCGGCCGGGGGCGGCTTCGCTGACCAGATGCCCGCCGTTCTTAACATATCGAACCAATTGTTCGGCGATTTTTTCCGACAAGCAAAGTCCAAAGGGAAGAATAATCATCTTGTATCGGCGGATGTAATCCTCTCCAAGTTCGAACGCTTCGACAAAGTCGACGGGAATGTTGGCTTCCCAGAGCATTCGATGCCATCCGCGGGTACTGTAGGACAGGTTACCACCGCCCTGCGTCATAAGCTGGCAGAAGCGGTAATTCCATTCGTTGATCAGAATGGCCGCCTGGGCTTGAGGCGTTGTCGATCGGCCAAAAAGATCGGCATGTTTGTTCAACGCGGCGCCGATTCGGGACGCTTCCTCGAATCGTTCTGTCGTATTCCCCTTGCTGTTCAAAAGACTAAAGCCGTTCTGTTCGCCGGCCGCGATCTCGGCCCGCGTAACCCAGAAAGAAATTCCGGTCAGGCCGGAACCGACGCTTGCCAGCATCCACCGTCGAATGTCTTCCGCCAGCGGCACCCGGCCCTTGCTGAATCCCCCGCTGACCGGTCCGCCTTGAAATTCCGCGCCCCAGACCGGCGATCCTCGCCGATTGGCGGAGCGGATATAATCGAACTTCAGGACCACCCCGTCATACATTTCGGACAACAGGGCGGGATGTTTTTTAAACGGTTTACCGTTACGGGGAAAGTCATCGTCCCATTCCCGGATATGATGCCACGCCGGATAGGTCGAAGAACCAAGGAAATCCTGGCACTGGGCGTAATTCCAGACTGCCCCCGAACCGATATCCATTCCACCCATATGAGCGAAAATCGGGCGATGGAAAGGATCGGCTTTTCGAATCACGGCGGCGCGTTTTTTGAGCACATCGGACATTTGGATGTTCGCGATATAATAGGTCCAGTACAGGTTCTGAGGCAGAGGATAGGCGGAGGGTATTCGGTCCGAATCGATATAACGCCAGTCCAGGTACCGCGTGTTCCAGGCCCGGTTTAACGCATCAAGATTACCGAATATTTCTTGTAACCACGCGCGAAAAGCTTCCAGGGTGTACGGGCAGTAACAGACCGATTGCCAGTGCCAATCGCGATATGCGATTTCCTGGTTGGTGTTCCAGACGACGATATTCTCGTATTTTCCTAAAACCTGGACCAGTTTTGTGATGAACCGATCCTGTTCGGCCGCGGCGCCGGGATGATCGAAACACGGTCCGGGTTTTCCGTCGCCGGGAAGGGTGGCCTGGGCTTCATAAAAAATCGGGTACCCGTTCCGACCGACCATCCGGCAGTCGGGATATTTTTGCCACAACCAGGCCGGGGCCTGCTCGCAGGTCAGGCCCAGGTAGATTCCCAAGTCAAGTTTCGCGGCATGCTCGATCAGTTCCTCGTAGCGGGAAAAGTCATATTGGCCCTCCAGCGGTTCATCGACCTGCCAGTGCTCCTGGAGTTTGACGAGATTAAACCCGTGTTTCTTGAGGTTCCCCATGTCCTTTTTGAGTTCGGACATCGGCGGCATCGGCTCACGGCACAAGTGCGAACCCAGCGGAAACAGGTTATGGAATTTATCAGCGTTCATGAGACTACCCTTTTGACAGAACGAGAACCCGGACATCCAGGGAGTTTACGGTTAATTCCACGGCATCGCCTTTTCGATGGATTTTCTCACCCAGAAGATCCTCGATCTTTTTCCAACCTTTCGCACGGAGGGTTTCCGTAACCGCCTCTTTAGTCGGGTTGGTCAATAACCATGCTTCTTTATTTTTGGTTACACGTTTGCGCAGAATGAGCTTTCCACTGCCGACGGGTTTTACACCGCACCGTTCGAGAAGGGCGCGGATGAACCGCTGGGAATCCTCGTCCCGATAATGATTGGCGTTGTGGCCGACGTACGTCCCGAGGAGCCAGGCGGCGCCTTTTCCGGTCTTCCTGAAAACTCCGGCTACGGCCTTGTTATACCTAAGGAAGGGCGTACCCGCCGAAGTGGTAAATGTTTCGATATAGACGTTGGCCCGGACCTGCGAACCCACGAGAGGACCAGAACCAGTAATCATGGCGGCATCCAGATATTCGCCCCAGGTGTGTTCGTTGGGCGACCAGATTTTACCGCCGTCGGGCTCGCGGACCATGGTGAAGGATTCCTGTCGGACCCCGAAGAGTTCTTTCATCCGAGGCGAAAGTTCGCCGCGGACGCAGAAACAGTTCTCGTTGATCCGGCCCGGGGCGGCTTCGCTGATCAGATTTCCGCCGTTTTTGACATAGCGGGTTAATTTCTCCGCCACCGTCTCCGACATGGAGATGGGGAAGGGAAGAATAATGGCTTTGTATTTTCGGATGTACGCTTCGTCCAGTTCCATCGTTTCAATAAAATCGACCGGTATATTGGCGTTCCACAGGGCGCGATGCCAGCCGGTGACGCTGCGAAGGAGATTCTCTCCTCCCTGGTTCATGGCCTGGCAAAATTGGTAATTTTCCTCATTGATGAGAATGGCGACGTCGGCGCCGGGCCAGGTGGGTTTGGCGAAAAGGTCCGCATGCCGGCCGAGGGCCTTTCCGACCCGTGAAGCTTCCTGGAACCGTTCCGTGGTATCGCCTTCACTATCGAGCAGGCTGAACCCGTTGGGCTCCCCGGCCGCGATTTCGGCCCGCGTGACCCAGAAGGAAATCGCGGTCACCCCGGCACTGATTCCCGCGAGCATCCAGCGGCGAATATCGTCGGCGGAAGGCACGCGGCCTTTGTGAAAACCGGTGCTGACCGGTCCGCCCTGGAACTCCGCGGACCAGACCGGCGATCCGCGGCGATTGCAGGAACGGATGTAATCGTATTTGAGGACCATACCCTCGACCATTTCATTCAGGAGCGAGGTATGTCTTTCACCCGTCCCGCCGCCCCAGGCCGGATAGGTGGAAGAGCCGAGAAAATCCTGGCTTCGGGCGTAAGTCCAATCGGCCCCGGAGGCGATCTGCGGCCCGCCCTTGTGGGCGAAAATGGGGCGCTTCAGGGAATCGGCCCGGCGAATGGTTTCGGCCCGGAGTTTCAGGACCTGTCCGATCTGGACGTTGGCCATGAAATAATTCCAATACATCACCTGGGGCATGGCCCATTTCCACTGTACGCGGTCGGGAACAACATAACTCCAGTCAAGGTATCGGGCGTTCCAGGCACGGTTAAGCGCATCAAGGTCGCCGTATTTTTCCTCGAGCCATTGTTGATAATGGCGGATCGTATTGGGGCAATAACAAATAGGCTGACCTGCGAGAGTTTCAGACCAGTATCCGACTTCCTGCCAGGTGTTCCAGACGACAAGGTTTTCATATTTGCCGAGGGTCCGAACAAGGTTCTGAATAAACCGCACCATATCGGCGGCGGCTCCGGGGTGATCGTAGCACGGACCGGGTTTGCCGTCGGCGGGAAGGGTCTGCTGGGCCTCATAGGGGATAGGAACGCCGTTTTTGCCGACCATGCGGCAGTCCGGGTGTTTGCGCCAGAGCCAGCCGGGCGCCTGTTCGCAGGTCAGACCCAGATACACGCCCATATCGAGCTTCCCGGCGTGGGCGATAAGTTCCTCGTATTTTGAAAAATCACATTGCCCTTCGATGGGTTCGTCGATCATCCAGTTTTCCTGGAGTTTGACCAGATTGAACCCGTGTTTTTTGAGCAGGGCCATGTCTTTTTTCAATTCGGACATGGCGGGCATCGGTTCGCGGCACAGGTGCGACCCGAGCGGAAAGAGGTTGGCAAACCTTTTAGCGTTCATGGGGTTCCTTTTATTCAGGCGTTCACGGCGGCGTTGATGACCTTGGCCGCGAATTGTTCCTGGGCCCGCGTCAGTTTCGACGGAATAGGCACAAGCACGGATCGGGCGAAAAGTTCGTCGCTCTTCGGGCAGGCGCCTTTAGCATAGCTGTACACGCTCTGGGCATTTTCCCTCATGGCCCACGGATTGCCCGCCGGGGAGACCGGAATCTTGTTGACCAGGGACGGGATGTTGTAGTAGATGTGCAGACCGTAATCAGCGATTCGGAAGGCGTTGTGCAGGCCGCCGGCCCGTATCTTTTCGACGACCGATTGGGCCCGTGCCTCGCTATCCAAGATCAGGATCATGAACGGACCGGTATCGCCCGACGGATCGTGGAGCTTGCGGAAGGCCGCACCCTTAATCATCTTCTTAATCCGAACCTTAGACTTGCGCATGTTGGCCAGAATTTTCGGAAGCTTTTGAATCTGGACGGAGGCGACGGCGCCGCACAGTTCGGTCATCCGCCGGCCCTGGCCCCAGAGGAGGCAGTCGGGGGGCGGCGGGGCCAGCCGGCCCTTGACCCGGATCAGGCCCATATCGTGGGCTCCGAAGGCCTTGGTGAAGAGCTTTTCATTGTTGGTAATCACCAATCCACCTTCGCCGCTGGTCATGTTCTTGTTAAGCTGCAGGCTGAAGATGCCCATATCGCCGAAGGTGCCGACCTTCTGGCCATGGATTTCGCCGCCGTTGCATTGGGCGCAGTCTTCGAGGACCGCCACGTTGTGTTTGCGGGCGACGGCCATGATCGACTTCATATCGCTCGGAGCACCGGCCATGTGAACGGGAACAATGAGCTTGGTTCGCGGTGTGATTTTCTTTTCCAGATCGACGGGGTCCATGGTGAGGCTTTCGTCGACTTCGCACAGGACGGGAATGGCGTTGAGCTGGACGATGGCCCCCACTGTGGCCACCCACATGAACGACGGGACGATCACTTCGCAGCCCGGTCCGACACCCAGGGCCATCATGGTGGTAAAGAGCGCCCCGGTTCCGCTGTTGACGCCAAGGGCGTATTTGGCCCCATAGTACTTCCTGGCCAGAGCTTCGAATTTATCCACGTACACCGGCTTTTTCAGGCCATAGTAACGGAACAAAGAGCCTTTGCGAAGGACGTCCAGGACGGCCTTCTCTTCTTTTCGATCGACCCAGTACACTCCGGGAAATTCATACGGCCATGTAACCTTCATAACGTGCTCCTTATTATTCGTAATTCATGTCTTTAATATTTCCCCGGCCAGTACACGGTGATCAGCCGCGCGGGTTGTCCGTTGATGACGTACCCGCGGTGTTCGACGCCTTTGGGAATATAGAAGGCGTCACCGGGACGGAGTTGTCGTTTCGGCCGACCCTTGATCTCCAGGACCGTATTGCCCGAAAGCAGATACCCCGCCACGTCGCATTTGAGCTTCTCAAACGGCGGTTTCTTGCCGGTCGGCAGGTGTTCCTCGTCGAACATCTCCACATGGACATTCTTGGCCCGGGGAAAGACGATGGTGTACCGGCGGTCCGGGTCGTTGATCGCCTGCATGTCCTCCCGTGAAAAGACCGGGCCTTTCTGCTCACGTACGGAGGTCGAAAAGAACGTGGCCAGGTCCGTGCCGAGGGCCTGGAGGATTTTCTGCAGGGTGGCCAGGCTGGGAGAGGTCTTGTTCCGCTCGATGAACGAGATCATTCCCGGGGTGATCCGGGCCTGGTCGGCCAGCTTCCGGATGGACAACCCGCACCGTTTCCGCAGCATCTGAATCCGCTCGCCAAGATCGCTTCGCACCGTCGGCTCCTATTATACGGGTGTATAATATAATATACTGTTGTAAGCCTGTCAATCCTATCCATTTTTTTATTCCCTCCCCTACCCGCCGGCCGATACAATTCCACCATATCCAAGCGACGGAGAACACGATGGACACGTATCGGAAGGATCGGCGGCAGGTGGACCGGGCGCTGCGCAAGGGCGGCCTGGTCGTGGTCATGAATAAGAAGCACGTCAAGAAACCCGAGGACTTGGTCACCACGATGTGGGAGATTTACCTGGCGGGCTACATCGCGGAATGCACGTTCCGGATCGACTTGGACTTGATCCGGGAGGCAATGGGTGAACTGGTCCGGCGGCGAAGCCAATCGCCCATGGATAACCCGTTCGTTCTGGGCGTCGGCAGCGTGATCAATCCAGCGGAACTGGACGCCGCTCTGGACATGGGGTTCGACATGGTCGTCGCCCCCGCCGACGTCATGGGCGGGTACGGGGAAGGGAAGGACTTCATCCGGCGGTGCCGCGAGGCGGACACGTTTTGCGCCCCGGCCGTCTTTACCCCAACCGAGTTTCAATACTTCATCGAGCGGCCGGACGGACTGGAGCCGGACGCGATTAAGATTTTCCCAGCCGGTACCCACGGGCCTGGGGGGATCAAGGGGCTTCTGGCCCCGTTCGTCCGGGACCGTCACGCCGAGCGGATCATCATGCCCACGGGCGGCGTCGATTACGAGACGGGCCCGAAGTACCAGGAGGCGGTCCTGGTCAATGGATTCTTCCCCGTGCTCGGATTTTCGGCGCCGCTGGCCTTGGTGGAAAAGGAAAACAAACCGGGCGATGCGGGAGTTATCCGTGAATCGCTGGCCCAGTTCAAGCAGAAGTTCCACCCCTATCGGCCGGGAGGGGCCTAGCCACTTTCCTGTTTTAACTCCATGGATCCCCTATGACGTACCAAAGGGTTTTCGGTTTTCGTCTTTAATGCGGGGGAGGTGCCCCCGGTCCTGGTAGAAGGGCAGAATATCCTCTGGTAAACCGAATGCGATCTACGAAGGCAACTAAGTTTCATTTATTTTTCACTGTGAAAATCGGGGATCTCAACGGGCATGCCGTTTTGTTCGGCCGACAATCCCGCGCAAATTCCGATGGCCGAAATATGCGCCGCCCGATACACGTCCACTACCGGTTGCCGGTGCTGGCGGACCGCGTCGACGAAATCGTGGATGGCGTAGTAATCGATCCCGCCGTGGCCCGTGGCCCCCGCCTCGGTCGCCCCGGTCTGGTAGTGTGTGAATTGCCAGGTCATGGGCTTTCGCGATTCCATGTACGCGTCGGCCAGCCACCACTGGCCCTCGTTGTAGTTATCGTATCCGGTACGGGATGTTTCCACCTCGCCCTTGGTACCCAGCAGGTGGTACCAGTGGAACGGCCTGGCCGTGGGCATGCAGAACCCACACGCCTGGCGGATGATGGTATCGTTTTCCGTGCGCATCAAGGCCACCTCGATATCCGGCAGAGGCAGCTCCTCGTAATGGTAGCTGGGCCGGCGGGTGGCGAAGCACGTAACGGTTTTTATACGATCCTCCAGGATCCGCAGGAACGGCCCGAACTCGTGCGGCAGGTACCAGATCGGGTGAGGCATGTTCCAAACCCGGCTCTTGTATTTGTTCGGGGTTTTCGCCGCCTCCGCGCGGCTGAGCCTTCGGCCGGTCCCGGCTTCGTGCCAGAGCCGGTCGTCGCCCATCCCGTGCAGGTACTGGCCCTCGGCGTAGACGACGTGGCCGAGCCAGCCTTCCTCGCGAAGCTTTCGCCACGCCCGGGTAAACGGGTGGAAGGTCATCTGTTCGGCCATGCAGAACGTGATGCCCGATTTTTCCACGGCCCGGACGATCCGCCGGCATTCGTCGAGTTTAAACGTCAAGGGTACCTCACAGACCACGTGCTTGCCTGCCTCGACCGACCTGACGATCAGGTCCGGCTGGTTTTCCGGCTCCACCACGATCCCCACGACGTCGATATTCGCGTCCTTAAGCATTCGGTCAACGTCGGTGAAGCCTTTGACGTCCGGACCGCCGGTGTTCCGAACGCCCTGGTCCGCCAGGGCCTGAAGCTTGTCGCATACGGCGGTAATTTCGATCCCCGCGACGGCCTTGACCGTCGGAATCCAGCCGTGCAGCCCACGGTTGCCTAATCCCACCAATCCCATTCGCAGCGGTTGCATACGCACTTCTCCTTGGATTATTCTAATACGATGGTTTCAAACAGGTCCAATCGGGGCAGAGAGATATTCAGCCATTCGTCCGACCGCTTCGCCGGCAGTTTCGCCTTTCTGACCAAACCCCTGGCGGTCTTCTTTGTTGTCCGGACTTTAACCTTGATATCCTCCAGGGTCTGAATACTTTCAAACGGCCGGGTCAGGCCGCCGGTGTAGTTGATCAGGCTGACCACTTCACGGGCGCCGTCCCCGGTCTGGCGGTGCGTGACTTCAACCGTGGTCGGCGCGTTTTCCAGCATCACATCCCGCCGGCTTAGAAGATAATACAGGTTCCGAAGCACCAGCCGGATGTCCATCTGCTTGTAGGTCCAGAACTGTCCGCCGAATACCCCGGCCAAATAGACCGCCCGGCCTTTGCCGAATTCGTTCAAGGTTATCGCTGGAAATTCCGACGGCAGAATCTCGCTGCCGTCCCAGCCGTTGAACTTCCGTGAGAACGGGCTGACCACTTTCGCTCCAGCCAGAGCCACTTCCGTACTGATAAGCGGGGAAGGCAGCAGCGGAGGATTAATCCCGATAAATACATCCTTCCAGGCCGGCTGCTTGAAGAAATAAAAATGCGGATACGGTTTTAACGGCGTGCGCAGCATCCGAACGCCGAACACGTCGGATAGACTCAGGTCCGCCCGGCGAACCCCGTTTTCATCGCAGAGGGAGGTCTCGAAGGACCCGATGACGTTTCCACCACCGCACACATAGTCCTGCAAACGGTCGTCGAAGGCCTTGCCCGTGCAGCCGACGTTGGGCAGGACCAGCAGGTCATACCCGCTGATGTTTTCACTCCGAACGCTTTCCTCGTCGATGATGTCGCAGGGAACGTGGCTCTTGATGAGCGCATCGTAGAACCCGTCGAATTCCTCGCTGATATCGCCGACGGTCTCGCCCTTCTGGCCGCCCTGAGTAAAATCGCCGTGCAAGACCTGGGGCTTGCCGTAGAAATTGATCGAATCCTCCGGCCAGACAATTGCCACCCGGGCCTTGGATCGGGTCTTGAAATACACGTCCCGATGATCGTAAAAGAATTGGTAATGCCAGGCGATTTTGGGAAATACGGGCTGGTCCTTGCGCCACTGGAAGCCCGAGCCCCAGACGCCGGAGCCGTGGATCGGGGCCTGGACCATGGCCAGCAGGTACTCGGCGTCCGTCAGGGCGTAGCTTCGCCACGGGCCGTGGGCGGAACTGTTGAAAACCCCGGTGGGCTTGCCGCCCGCCTGGGTCTGGTAGTACTTGGCATTGGAGCCGACTTTCCAGACAGGCTGGGTGGAAAGCGCCCCGTAGACGAACCCGCCCTCGGCGGCCAAGATGTCCTGATCTTTGATCTGGACGCGGTTGTTGCGGCCGACGACGTAATAGGGTTCTTCCCGCGATCCCGCGTTGGAATACAACGCCACATCCGGCCGAACGGATTTGACGGCCTGATTGCAATACCCGATGAAGTTGCCGAGCGCTTCCGCCTGGAACCGTGCCAGTTTCTTCAATTCCGGATGCCCCGCCTCCTTGGGCGGCATGTCCGTTCCGTATTTCTCACGATACAGCTTCTTGCACTGCTCGCAGTAACAGCAATTCCAGAACAGGCACGGTCCATCGAAGAAGATGCCGTCGATCGGATATTTACACAGATCCAGGCACACGTCCCGCACCCAGTCCCGCCACGGGCTGTTGACGCAGAACGAGGTTTCAATTCCATAAATATCGTCGATAGGAGTGCCGTTGTATCGAACCTGCCGCCATTCGGGATAGTCGGCCCCAAAGGCCGGTTTGATGGCATGAACGTTGAAATAAATAAAGGTTCGATACCCGGCCTTCCGCGACTTTTTCAGGTACGCGGCCAGGTAGTCACGCCGCTGCTCCTTGAATTTATCCGATTTGAAATAGCAGAACTGATTCGACAGATGCCCGGGAATCACATGAAGGAGATGGGTTTGCGGGGCATGGACGGCCTTGATCACGTCGACTTCAATCGCCGGATCGGTCCTGCTCTGCCAGTTGTTTTCCGGAGAAAATCCCGGAAGGGTCGAAAGGTGCGTTTCGTACACCATGAGCGGTTCTTGTTCCCACCATCGTGGATCTTTTTTTTTCGAAGTCTTCATGAATAAAATCTCCTTATCCATTCCGGTTTGTCCATGGCCTTATATTCACCCGAATACCGCAGGATACGTTCCCGGTCCCGGGTATTCTCGCAATAGAAGTAATAAAAAGAACGTCCTTCGTTCCCCTGAATTAAAGGCACCCGCAGAACCCGGCGATACCAGGCCTTCAGATACTCCGGATTTCCGAAAGCAATGCACTCGGAAAAGCTCGGGAAATTCCCACTTACGGATTCGGAGGTATCCCACGTGCCCACCGCGGGGACCATGATGCTCTGAAGTTCAAAATCCTTACCGGCCCGGATCAATTCCGAGACTTCGTGGAGACTCAACGGCCGGCCATTCCGTACAAAGACCTGCCCCATATCGGCGTCGACGAGTATCCATTTTCGCTGCCGGACGAAGTAGATTTCATTGAGTGAATGGCCATTGTCGTACGTGTTGTACGGCCCATTAAGACCCATCCCCGCCACAAACCGGCCTTTGATGCCCAGTTCATTGAAAAGAGAAACCATGAACACGGCCAGATTACCGCAGGTCAGTGATAAGCACCCATGTTTCATTCGCGTCCGTTGTTCGGCGTAAGAAAGTTCCTGATGGACCCGGCCGTGGATGTGGACCGTGGCGATGGACGCCATAAGCTTCAAAACATCCCCGCGATACAGGATCAAGCAGGAATACTCCTTGTCTTTGCGATTGTCGAGGACCTTGGGCCTGTCCTCCGGATACTCGGAGGAATATTGGACCTTCCCCCAGTTCCAGAACCGGAATAATCCCTCGTTCTTCAGATGAAAGTATTGATCGCCGAACTTGACCCATTGAGGCTTTCGGATGATCAGGGGGAGGTCCTGAACTTTTTTGGCCGATTGGCCGGTGGGAAGTTCGTATTTTCCTTCCCGTTGAGTTAACTTGCGGCCCTCGAAGTGCTTGAGACAGATTTCATGACGGATATCGGGTAATTTTTTTTGTTTTATCATGGAATACCTTTTCAATTCCTACGGGTAAAACTTTTTAAACCATTCTTTTGTCGCCATGGGTTTGTAGGTATCGGAATACCCGGCGGCCCGTTTCCGTAATATCGGATCGTCGCAGCAGAACCACCATCCATCCGCGTTGCAGATTAAAGGAATCCGCAGGCTCCGGCGGAACCATTCCTTCTTTAGTGCAGGATGGAACGTGGTGATCTCACTTGAGGCGAACCGGCTGAATTGGCCCGCAACCCCTTCGGAGGTATCCACACCACCAATACCCGGATACGTCAAGGGCTGGGTCTCGAAGTCCTTGCTCCGGGCGATGAGCCGGCTGACTTCGCCGAGGTTGAGGTATTTTCCATTTTTAAGAAACATCGAGTGCATATCGACATCGGCGAGGACCCACTTTTTGTACCTCGGCCAATAGAACTCAAACAGGCTGTGCCCACAATCGTAGGTGTTCCAGTCCCCTTCCACGCGGAGCGAGGAAACCAGTCGGGCCTTCCAGCCCAGGCACTTTAGCAACTCGCAGCAGAAGCTCGAAATGTACCCGCAGGTAATGGAAAGATTTCCTTTCTTGGCCTGGCGAAGCTTTTTGCTATAGGATAGTTCATGGTGCTGCCAGCCGTGAAGCTGGATAACGGCCAAGCTGCTCAAAAGCGTGAGAATATCTTTCCGAAAGCAGATCACCTGGGCATACTGGCGGTTTTTGGCCAGGAGCTTGGGCGGAGCGTTCGGGCCGATATTCCGTACTTTTCCCCAGTCCCAGAACCGGTACAATCCTTCCTTTTGAATGCGGAAATATTGATCGGAGAATTTCACCCACCGCGGCCCACGAACGATGAGCGGCAGCGCGGCCACAGATTTGACGGCCGGACCCGGTGGTATGGCACTACGCCCTTCCAACTTCTGAATATCCAGCCCGGAAATCCGGTATGCAGAAATGTCCTGATAATATTTTTTCTTCATGATAATCTTTTTCGACTCCTGAAATGTTATTCACTCCGCCCGTAATACGTTTTGATCCACGTTTCCTTTTCCATGGGCACGAACCACGAATTGTAACTATGGGCCCGCTCTCGTCCGTGTGGATCCCGGCAGTAAAAATATCCGGGTTTATTCGGCTCGACCACGGCGACGACGGCGAACATCCGTCGATGCCATTGCTTCAGAAGATTCGGGTCCAGTAACATGTGATCGAACATGGCCATACCTGTAAAATCGGTACCAACGGGTTCCGCCG
>Ga0172362_10004199_pt1 | contig 12470 bp, 13 predicted proteins | sample LakKivs1_kivu2a2_FD_114534 | JGI IMG/M metagenome (GOLD analysis project Ga0172362, IMG submission 114534) | Sediment microbial communities from Lake Kivu, Rwanda - Sediment s1_kivu2a2 | ecosystem: Environmental > Aquatic > Freshwater > Lake > Sediment | place: Rwanda: Western Province, Lake...
AAAGTCTTAAGCGAAGCAGGACGCTTTAAAATACCGAAATAATTTTTGCCTTATAAAATTACTTTGGGTATTTTTGTCCTGCGAGCATGTCATACAATCACGGGCGCTCCTAAAAGCATCGAAAATGATTTTCGTCTTCTAAAATCATTCTGGGTGCTTTTGCCCAGCTAACATGATCCCCTCTGGAGGTTTGGGGGACAAATCCTCGCAATTGATTTTTTCCAGTAAATATCTCTTTTAATTTCAAGATTTTGTCTCAGAAATCTCACTATTGAAATATTACCTTGCGAGGCGCTTTAAAAACGACTCTAAACATCAATGCCTTATCCAGTGACTAGAGTGGTTTTTGCATCGAGCTACAATATTTTGTTCTTAGTTCATTTACACCCTTGCTGTGCATCATAATGATGATGAAAAGTTGGGACTCAATAAAGCAACTAAAATTCATAACTGCTGACCAGATAGAAAAAAATTTCTAAATCTATTTTAATAATTACTATGCTGTGCAGAAATTGAAACGAAATCACTACACTATCTTATCGAAACCGTAATCAAATTGCTTACACTCCGATATAAATTCCTTAATTTTCATTATACTTTTGCATTTAATCTCTCTGTTCTTGTATGTTCCTACAACAGTTTCTACTCCTGATTCAACATCTACACCATACGGTCTTACTTTCTTTATTGCCTGAAACACATTTTTGGGTGTCAAACCACCTGCTAAAATTACTGGTTTGCCTATATTCTTAACAAGTTCAGCACTTAACTCCCAATTATGAATAATTCCCGTCCCTCCTTTCCACCTTCCTTTTCGTTTTGAATCAAACAATAAAGCATCAACACTCTTTGAGAAAACTTGTGCAATCTTAAGAATATCTTCATATTTAGAATCAACATCTAGCGAAATCGTCTTAACTATCATTAATTCATTTTTCTTTCTCCGCGAACTTAATTCACATATTAAATCTTGAAATTTACTACTTCCCACTTTCCCCTGGAATTGAATTGTGTCAAAATCAACTTTATCAAGGACTTTTTTTAGAACATAAGGTTCATAAATATCCGTCAGCATCCAATAAGATACCTCTTTAGGCAAAAATTTAATTATATGCCGAAATTCTAAAATCTTGCCTTCAACGTCAGAAGTTTTCCAAACATGGAATCCGAGAGCATCAGCACCTAATATTGCAGATTCATATGCAACATCAAGATACTTCATGTTGCATATTTTAACTTTCATTCCTGTGTTTTTTTTATCCCAAAATCTTTTCGTCATATATATCGGTTTTATCATAAGGAGGGGACATTATTTCCATAATAACGCATACTCCTTCTTGCTTATTAGTTATCTTGTGGAACTCTTTTACATCAACAATTATAGTGTCTCCAGTTTGAATGTTTAGATGGAGACCATCATTAGTTTCCAGTTCAGCACATCCTCTAACAACATGAAAAACTGTCTCTGATTTACAATGATAATGCATACTTGTGCTCATATGAGGATATATTTCTAAAATCTTGAAATCAATTCTTTCAGTTTTCATTTCAAAAGAATTTCCACCTGCCAAAACCTTCATTATTCCGTATTTTCTTTTAATTTGTTCTGAGTTCTTTATCGGTCTTACTTTCATTGATTCTAAATCCTTTTTAATAGATATGCATAAATATTACCCATACCTTCTGAATACTTAGGATTATAGGTTTGTGGTTGTGCATACATAACAGATAAGTCTTCCTCAATAGCTAATACACAGCAACCTAAAGATTGTGGCTTGGTACCAAAAGGAGAGATAGTGAAATGTGCATCTTCTTGTCCATATCCAGTTATGATAGACTTTACCGTCTTATACATTTCAAATGGATCATAAAGAGGGCTATATCTAATATCATTGATTCCATTTTGAAGCTTGTCGATTATATCTTTGTTAGCGTATAAAACTCTATCAATCATTATTGATGGGAATCCGATTACAGGGCAAATGTCGACATAGCTTCCATTCTCATAAACCTTTTTTGCTAATCCTCCCTCAAATCCAAGAATAGGTATCCATATGTGTTTTTTTCCACCAGAATAAGACCCCACAAAACCTGATATGTAAGACACTTCCTCTGGATCTTTACTCAACCAGTGTGGATAGTTAATAACACTTGTATAGATTATATAAATTTTATGATCATAGTTAATATTTTTGAAGAGAAATTTTACAATAGGAAAAAAAATTTTCGTGGGAACTGTAGATATATCAAAAAAAATGTCACTTTCTTTACCTGCTATAAGATTCTGTATTTTCCCTACTACTTCATCAGATTTCGAAAGCATTCCATCGATAAACGTTTTTCTTGTTTTATCTAGAAGATTCTTTATCACTAATCGATTTTTATTTTGAAGATCGCTACATTGGTCTCTATAATAGTTTTTATCATCCTCAATATTCGCAATATAGAAATCAAAATTATTAACACTAGAATAATTTCGTATCAATTTGACAGCTTCAGTGCATCTGCTTTCGAAACTCGTAGCACCGATAAAAATAGATTTCTCTTTAACATCTTGCAACACTTTTCTAAATGAAAAATTCTCTATTAAAAAATTGCTCATAATCCCTCTCTCACATTTCCTCAAAACAGGGTTAATCCACTAGGTTTTAAAAATTCATTTATGAGTCTCCTCTTGGTTTCATTCCAGTCATATTCCTTATCAGAAATTAGTTTAATAAGGTCGTCTTTATTAAGACTTATATATACCTCTTCAGGATAAACAGAAAGGTTAAAGCAAGGGCATAGCATCTTGTTAAAAGAGATGATAACTTTTGAGTGTTTCTTATCAACTTTCTCTTCTTTATGAAGTAGAGAGTAATCTATCGCCTCACTTATTAAGTCCTTTATATCTGATTTGTCATATTCATCTTTGTCAATTTCGCAAGATATAATCAACCACGCGGGTATCAACTTATGCAGACCCCTAAATAAAATGCCTAATCTAGACAAAACTAACTGCAATTTAGAACCTGACGGTGTTTTCGTGGCTATCTCGTCAAACATTTCTTCCGCAACTATCTTGACACACATACTTTGCTTTTCTTTTGATAAATGTTTCCTTCTTACATCTTCGAAATTTTCATCCACTAACTCAAATAGTTTTTTACAAAGTCTAAGATAATTTAGTACAACTGGATATGACATTCTTATCAATGTATCATACCCAAAATATTTTTTCCCACTCATAGGATTAATATTGGCTCTGGTAAATGAATAAACCTCCGTCGCCTCTTTTCTCCATCCTTCTTCAGTCCTATTTTTCTCTACATCCTTTTTTATATCATCTTTTTCTATTTCTGCTTTCTCATATTTTTTAATTGCTTTTAATAATAGCATCATAGAAACTATCCGATTAAAAATACCATCAGGAGGAGGATGATTAAAAACGTCTTTATATTCTTTTTCTAGATTTTCAAAGTTATACTTATAATGTTCTTTTGCTTTCTGCTTCAGCCAATCAAAAAACTCATTTAGATTAGAATCGTCTTTCCGCGAGGGTGTAGAAAACAAGTCACTAAAGGAATAGTTTATATTATAATTACTGCTCTCTAGCCGCTTAGCTGTAATATCCTTGATAAATTTTCTATATTCTTCAAATCCACCTGTCTCTAAAAACGCATTCTCTAAGTCTATTAGGTCATATTCTCTATCCCTCTCTATCTTGGTTTCACTGCCCAATATTCTATACTCCTTAAGACCATATCTTCTTGTACCTATTTTATATTCAATTAATGAGATAGGTGTTCTTGCGGTTGTTTTAATAGCAGTATTTATTACCCTTGGAAGCAATGAATTTTCTGTTACCAACCCAAGTTCCTGATATTCATCAAATAATATAAATAATCTAGTATCCCCGTCTAATACCTCATCATCTCTGAGAATTTTAATAAAATCTATTAGTAGCCTACCTGGTTCTATCTGGTAGGCAGGGATATCATCTTTGTTTACTTCTTGCTTTGAAACAATTCTATGGCATGTACTAATGCTATCGATTAGCGACTTGTGAAAATCGTGACAATTGTTGCTCTTTTCGCAATCACAAAACAACTCATTGTACAGGTCTCCAGATTTGAGTATTTTCTCAATGGCTTTGGTAATCTTATTCTCTTCACTATTTATACCCATTGCCTTTCCCCAATTTTTCCCCTCATCAGTAGTGCAATAAAACAATAGACGCAACATTTCCTCAAAAATCACTAAGTTCAAATAATGCCCATAAAAACTTGCCCATTTTTCACTTGATATGCCCCGTCCGCTGAATTTTGTATACGGACCTAACGAAGCTGTATAATATATCCCAGCAAATTTCTTGGGCAATCTATCCCCAAAATTTTTGTTATAAAAATTAGAAAGAGATCCATTATTATGAATATATGATTGATTCTTATAATAAAAGAATCGAAGAAACATAGTTTTGCCAAATCCTTGTGCGCCTAAAATAAAGTGATTCATTGGTGTCGATATCCTAAATGTTCCTTTTTGAAAGATATTAAAAGAGAAGAAATGAAAAAATTCTTCTGGGTTCTTAACTTGCTCACTAATATAAGCATAATAGAAAGGGTTTATTGCATTCATTGTTGCCCCCTGCCAGCCGTAGAGTGTTTTATATAACTCGGAATTCTCGGGAAAAGAGCTTTCCAGTCTTTATTCTCTGCCCAAACTACAGGTATAGTACTATTAGGGCAATTATGGGGCAACACAAGAGTAAGTCGTGTTTTATTATAGCCATATTTGATTTTTTTCCCCCACTTTTCGACATCTGCGTGACCTTTCAATTTATCAAAATAATTATCACACAATTTTTTTACCTCTTGTTTATCATCTTCAGAAAACAATATACTATTATTTCCAAAACACTGAACCTCCGCTGGCAATATAAGTCCAGGAATTATCTTTAATTTATTACTATGTATCTCACTGAGCTCCGACAATTTTAACAATGATTTGTGGGAGATTACATACGAAAATAGAAAAACAGCTTCAAAAGAGTAGTTAGTTAGAATTCTCTTAATATCGTTTTCAACTGTAGCTCCAGATCCACTAAAATTTGTCAAAAGGACAAGATATTTTTTCCCTTTCAAAGCCTCCTTTCTTTTTCCCAAATCAGCAGCAATTTGTGTTTTGTAGTCTTGCATTATAGAAATAACCTCTTCGATAACTATGGTTTTGTTTGAAGTTTTATCCACTTTGTAATCTTTTAAGGCAAGCATTTTGCTAATTAGACGATCAATCTTCTCAATCTTTTTTATTTCTTTCAAAAGCTCATCAATACTATTTAAGAAGCTCCGAGAGCCATTTACTATATCCTTTCGTCCAGGAACTTTATTTATACGGAAAAAATCCGCCACCTTTACGTCTTCTTCTAGAGAAATAAATAAGAATTCTCCCAAAGACTTGTCTATTAGTATCTTATACTGGGAAGTGAATAATTTATAAACATAGTTTTGTAGATATTCCAATTCACGCTCTGTAATAAACAGTATACGAGAAGCTAGTTTAAAAGCAATTAACTTATCTCTTTCTTCTAGAGTAAAATTATTAATCCAATTTTCAAGAATTGTTTGAAACCTTATTGGAGGGTTAAACTGTATATATGTTGAAAATTTATATTTGGAAAGCGTCATAATATAATCAAACAAACGACATGGACTTAGTTCCCACGGGCTGACGCTTTCAGTATGTACTCCTAACGGATCAAAAATACTAGAGTGTTCACCTTTACCTTTATTATATTCCGCTTCCCAATTTTGAATTAAGTCATCAATATTCATGAATTAATATCTCATCGTTTATTCTGGCAAAGAGGTTAGTTACGAAAAGTGGTTCGCTTTCTTTTATATGCGTTACCAAGCTTTTGCTAGTATGAAACATAAAAATTTTCATATCCACAACCAATTCGTGTTTGAACCGAATGAGCATAAGTAATATATCACTTCTAATCGCCATAATAATTCGTACTCATTTCCTTCGCCACTAAATATTATCATTCTTCAACTTCCTTATTAAATTTATACTACTTAAGAAGGTATTGATCCATCAATACACATTATCACTAAATATGAACCTTTGTCAAGTTAGCAAGAACATTTTAGTGCATCAACAAATCCAAGATTGATAACTCTGTTTGCAAAGATTCGCACTTGTTATCGTTTATTTCAATTAAAAGAACTACATATTCTTAGCTTGTATTAAACTTGAGAAAATCTAAGTTGTGAAATATCTCTATGTACTTTATCCCTTAAATTTGTCAATAGACTTCACTTAAGTATTTTCCTCAAAAATTAACTCCTCGTTGTGATTTTAGCTCTATCGAGAATTTTAGTTTTATACATCTTCAGAATAATGAAGTACTCTGCGAGTCCCGATAATTTAAGCAGTTTATCAATTAGCAAACCAAAAATCAACTAAATTCTTTATAGCTTCTTTAAATATTTCAGGTGGTTTTATTCCAAGTACAAGATCTCCATTTTTGTTCAATAAAAAACCGACCTCAACTTCTACAACTCGTTTTTCCGTGCCACCATATAGAACAACTGTTCGAAGTATCTTATAGCTTGGATAATATTTCTTTATGTACCTAACCTCTACATCTTTAAAGTCTTTCAATTCTTCAATTCCTTTATCTCTGAACTGGTATTTTTTCCCTTCGACGTTAATGATTTCAGATCTTCCAAAATCAATTAAAATCAAATCGGGAATACTAATTATTTTGCTTTTATCACCAGATTTGTAAGCATCTCTATCTGAATATTTTGCTAAAGCAACGGGTGTACCATTACTTGTAATAAAATACCCCTTTTCACAACCAGCGTGATTTTCAAATATTGAATCCCCAGATGTAAAGGTTTCAACTATAAGGTGTATAAAAATAGTTCCAAGTTTTTCCCCCTCTGTTTCATATTTCCAATATTTATTGCTTATTTGAGTTTGAGGTAAAGTCAAACCTTCTAGATCAATGCGAAGTACATTCGCAATCTTTATAAATTTGTTTTCAGGTTTTACGTGTTTTCTACTTAAACCGTGTCTAGTTATAACTATACTATTAGTCCAACCCAGTTTCCGCAAGGTTGCACAAATTAAGCTTAAAGCACCAATGTTTGGGTCATGCGATAGTGAGTCATCTTTTATCAGTCTCCCACTGATTTTTATAGTATTACCTTCCTTACTTATTAATATCGGAACGTTACCTTTTGGGGGCTTATTCATATTGTTCTTAAATTTCACTAGTTTATCAATGCTAGCAAAAGGCTTAAAAATTTTCCCGTCTAATCGTTTTCCTAAAGTCTCTACCCCGAGAGTTAACAAACACCTTGTTCCAAATATATATGTGTCTGTAGGTTGCTTTTTTTGTGGGACTCTTAAGTTAAATAGCATTATTTTCTTTACAGAAGGGTAATAAATATCAATATAGACAAATTTTGAAGCCCTTTGGAAAACTCCCGTATTTCTACTTTCGCTATCATCTGTTTTTGTTTCCTCTATCGCATATAGGGGAATGTCAGTTTCATTTGGCTCATCATCTTGGAAAAAAATAAGAAAATCCACAAAGCTACTATATCCACTTGCTATTTTCAGAAGTATTTTTCTTATTATATTTGAGCGAAAACCTATCACTTCATATAAGAAGCAAAATCTCCTTTCCTTATTCAAAATAGGCAATATTCTAATAGTATCTATAAAGCAAGGAATCCTATTGTCGCATGCAAACTTACGCAATATTTGAGCTATGACTTCTCTCTTTGGCCTTTCTTCTGTCAAAATCCATAGATTACTTTTTTCCATAATTAGATTTCCTTTCGAAATATTAGAATAAACTGGTGAAATTGATTACTAACATAACTAAATGGATACCCAAAAGGGTAAAGATTCTGTGCCTTATCGAACCATATTTTATAACCTTTGAATTTTAATCCTTTTATCTCCTGAAGGCTTGACACTATATCTGCATGCAACATGTTATGATGAGCGTTAGTAGGCTGTAGATCTTTAGTAAAGGTAACTATATATTTCTTATTTCTTAAATAGGGTACAGTATCTTGAACTATATTTTTCAACTCTTGAAGATAATCCTTATAATCTATGTTTCCAATATCTCTTGAGTCATTTGTAAATGGCGTAGTAAACTTCTTACCATTCTTTTTGGCTTTTTCTCCAGTTTTAGGTCTTGCTTGCATGTTACAGTAAGGTGGGTCTGTTAATACCAAGTCAAAAAACTCTCCAATTTCACCTAAAAAATTAGGTATTTCTCGAGCATCTTCAACAATTGCGATTTGTTCTTTCAACCCAAGTTCTTTATTAACTCTTTTGTAAATATCTATATAATTTGCAGAAATATCTAAACCTACAGCATTCCTGTTACATAAAGAAGAACCTAAGAGAACACCACCCACTCCCATAAAGGGGTCTAAAATCCAACCTCCTTCCTTAGTAAAAAATTCAATAATCGATTTCATTAACTGTGGAGGTTTAGGAGACGGATGCAGTTTTCTGAGATGATGACCATAAGCCTCTCTTCCAGAAGTCGGATAGTTAGTAATTTCAACAGAATTCAAAAAATAAAGCCACTTTCTTCCACTCAAATTATTCAGATCATTTCTTATATCATAAAGCTGCATATCTTTTCCTACGTATGAATATTTGCCTTTTTTTAAAAAGTTCCCTTTCCGAATTTCCTCTCTGAAGTCTTTAAAAGGTACTGACTCAAAGCTCTTTAGAATTTCGCTAAATTTATTCACTTTATTTCACTCCGGTGAAAATATATTCAAGAATTTCTCTACTTTCCGTATGTCCGTTGCTTTTGAATCTTCGATAGGGGAATTCATATAATTTTGCATTGTTTACCTTTGCATCTCTAAGAATATGCAGAATTTCCTCTTTCTGAATAAGGCCTTCGCTATTGTAACTCAACATAATGTATTTAGTTTTTAATCTGCTAAACAGTTCAAACAATGCATTATTAACACTGCCTTTATTGCAAAAGATGGATTTTTCATTTTCCCTATTTTTTCTTATTCCGGTTATTCCTCTAATTTCTGGATTATCATATTTTGCAATTGTTTCCAAGATATGATAATTATCTATATATTGTCTTGAGTTATAAGGTGGGTCAATATAAGCTATATCGCAACTCACTTTATCCAGAAGATCAAAAATGTTCTCCTTATATGCAAGGTGGTTAAAATCACTTGCAATTACCTCTACGAATTTTAATTTGAGCGCTTTATGCGACCTTTGATCCCAAAACTTATTAAATGCACCATAAGTACCAGATGTATTTGCTACCTTCTGAACGGCAAGTAGAAGACTTCCTAGTAGATAAAAATACTCTTCATCAGTAATTCTTTTTTCATGAAACCATTCTTCAATTTTCAACCTAATAGCATCTATTTTCAATCCATTTTCTCGCGAGAAGTATTTTCTTTCAATACCAATAGTTTCCTTGCTAGCGGGTGTATAATTTAGGTATACGAATCCTTCTATTCCCTCTGCAGCATTAAGAAAATCAAGAATCATTTCTATTCTTTCATTAGGTATTTTTGAGCAAGGTTTTAAAGTTAAATTCTCAAATAATGGGTAGGAATTCAAATCTACTAATGCTCTTTGAAGAATATAGGAAAAGTAAAGATTATCGTTAGAAATTATTTTAAACTTTCTTTTAAAGAATCTAGCTACTACGGCGCTGCCACTAAATACATCAAAAAAAGTATTCCCACTAATATTTTCTTTAACCATAACTTCGTAAATTCTCTGAAGAATATTATATTTGCTACCAACTATTCTAAACTGTGGTATTTTTGTTAATGAAACAAGTTCAGATGGTGTTCCTGTTAGATCTTTGTTTATCACAGCTGGTTAGGTCTCCTTTACCAATCTACTAACATGAACAAATAGATTCCAAGCACTATTGTATTTCTATGCTTCACTTTTAAGATCCCGCCTTAGTTTTTCAAAGTTTTGTTCTTTCTCAACCTCTGTTTTTCGCTCAATCAAAACAAAATTCAACAGTTGTACACACACATCGAAGTACTCATAAAGGTCTTCTGCCTCTAAAGGAACTGGCCACTCCGCTCCCCAATCGTCTAACTTAGCATGCACTAATTCATTTCTTTTACCATAAGCTTCTTGAATGTACTCAAAAAGATCTTCTCCGCGAGGCATCTGCTTTCTAAATATAGATTGCAACTTCTTTAAATTCAAATGTGTATCCTTAACACCATACTTCTTTTGTAATAAGTGCATACAACCCTCAAGACAAAAGAAAACATTTGCAGTTGATTCCTCTTGAAAAGTTAGATTAAATCGTAACATGGAGGCTTTGAGAAAATAGTAAGAGGTTTTTAGTAATAGTTCGTCATTTAAATTATAACTATCAAATAACTTACAATATATATCAATGTATGGGCCAAAAGCTGAAAATTCATATTTTTTTGGATCAATCGATATGTCCCCATGCGGTAGCACTTCATCACTTCTACTCTTATCAAACCTGTATTTTAAGGTGTTTTCATATTGGAGAAGCTGATGCAAAAAATAAAGTTGGAAGTACTTTGGGATTTTTTCTAATTCATCCTTGGAGAAGAAGAGTATATTGTAATCCTCGAAACTATTTAAGAACACAAAAGCACAACTATTTGCAAGCATGGCACAAGTCGCAACACGTAACTCACTACGATTCATTGAGATTGCTATTTCCGAATTAGCAGTACCCTCATCGTTTTTAGTCATCAGTACCGGTATTGAATTAATTATAGTATATTTTGAATCTCCTCTTTCCAATTCACAATCTGGATAGAGTCCGTGTTCTCCTAGGATTCTATACTTTATTATAGTGCTGTCCTTTTCCTTTTTATAATAATTGTTGCATGGATTTTGAAAGCTCTCAAGCTCAGTATTTTGAAATTTCTCACATAGTTTATCCAAGAAAACTTTTAAAACATAAGAAGTAACGAAATATTTTAGAATTTCGCTGTTTGGCTGAGGTAAAGATAATAATTCAAGAGATTTCTTGAATATATCTTCTATTTTGCCTTGACTTAGGCTCGAACCAAATTCTGCAGAAATTTCCTTTAGAAACTTCTTAATCCTTTTCTTCTCAAATTCAGCAGTAAATGATTCCATCAAGTAAATTATATTCTTCCAACAATAATTTTCAACTTCAGATTCGCTTTTCTAATATTTCTCTCAAACTCTCTTTTGCCTTTTCTCTTCTATGCCTTACCGTTGCTCTTGATACTTCGAGCTTTTTCACCAGCTGGTGAACTGAAGTATGGTTGAAATACAGCTCATAAATTATTTTTTGGCAAGTGAAAAGTCCGTTTGCACTGCTCCTATTGGCATAACAGGATTTTAATTTGATTTTATCTTTGAGTTATGCGAGTGTGCAGGGCGTATTAAATGGTCTTTGAGCGAGTAAGTGAACAAAAAGTCCATTTTGCCCTGCGCATAACAGTGGCATAACGAATAGTAACAATCATTCAAGTGTTGTATATTTTAGATAATGTTAAGATAATAGTAATTTTGTTTAACAAGAGATTGTTTCTTGACGATTTATATAATTTTAATATAACAACTAACTCAAATTTTGTTCTTAATAAACGCTCTTAAGTAATTATTTAGAAACTATCCCTTTGGTGGATATGGATCATTTCCATGACTATCAGATTGAGAAATCCTTCCATCTTTTTTATGAATTTTCAGTTCGGTTTTTTGGTTTCTACTAATTTCTCTGGCTTTATCAATAGCTTGTTTCTTTGTCTCAAAATGCGCACTTGCTCGCTCAGAGCCACCTTTTTTAATATCCCAGCCTCCCTTGGGATTTGGTACTACATGATGTGTTCCTTTTGCCATTCTTTACCTCCTTGTTATAAATAACTACTATTTAATTATAGATACTTTTAATATTTTATACAGTTAAATCTATTCTTCTGGTTGATTTTCTCATTCAGAAACCTTCTTGAATTATTTTCTTTAATTGTTTAATTGCTTTGTCTCTTCTGTATCTCACTGTAGATCTTGAGATACCAAGCTTCTTTGATAATTGATGGATTGAAGTATTGTTAAAATAAAGCTCGTAGAGGATTTCATAATCGTCCTTATCGAGTTTATCCATTGCACGGTTTATAAGTTTTTTAATCCTTTTCCGTCGCATTGCTTTGAGTTTTTATGCCTGTATTCGTTGCGAGCATATTTATAGATTTTCCTGTTCACTATCCTGTGCGATACTTTGAGGAGGTCTTCGTCGGGGAGTTCTGCATACTTTGAGTATGCTTCCACAACGGCAAGTGAGCCTTCTTGGTATAAATCCTCTGCCTCTGTAAGATATATTTTTGCATAGTGGAGTGAGAGTTTTTTAATCCTGTCTTTTTCTATCAAGTACAGCTCTTCAAGCGTCATCTTTTATCTTGACTTCTTTTTTGTAATCAGTTCCG
>Ga0172362_10004200_pt1 | contig 12469 bp, 31 predicted proteins | sample LakKivs1_kivu2a2_FD_114534 | JGI IMG/M metagenome (GOLD analysis project Ga0172362, IMG submission 114534) | Sediment microbial communities from Lake Kivu, Rwanda - Sediment s1_kivu2a2 | ecosystem: Environmental > Aquatic > Freshwater > Lake > Sediment | place: Rwanda: Western Province, Lake...
ATGATAAGAAACAGGAGCAAGAATTGCAGAAAGACATTGATACCTTACAAGAAATGTTTGACGACAAAGAATAACGATGTGCCAGTTCGTCAAACTGTCCACCATCCTCCCCTGAGCGCCCGTTGCCGTGGTATGATTACTTTGTAATCGAGAGAACACACATGTGGGACGAAATTGCTGATATGCCTGGTGAGATCTTTGATCTTAGTGATGAAGATCGTGAAGAAATGGCAAAGGAGTTTGATAAAACTGATGAAGATTGTGAACACTATTGGGATGGTTTTGTAGTATGAAAAAACGTTATATTTTCATTGCTATTCTAGCAATCTTCGGGTATAATTACTTTCTGATCCAACGCGATCAACAAATGTTTCAAAAGTATGATCATGAAAGAAGCATCAGTCAATCTATTAACGTCTGAAATGATGATTATTCTTACTGCATTGAACAATCTAACGCTTCGTGATGAGAAGCAACTTGCAGAAGAATATGGAAGTGTGAGTGCATTATGTGATAAAATTTATTCGTTATGGGAACAAAATGGTGGTAAATCTGAACAACCACAAAAACTAACTGATCCTTCATTTTGATTATTATGGGACGCAAGCGTAAGGGTAAAGTATTGTCTGTTGAGACTGACTATCACCTCGTAGAAATTGAAGAGTTTGCTTATAACGAACTGATCAAGTTCTGTGAGCAAAATACTATTTCAATAGATTACTTTTTCTTTGAGTTTCAGGAGTTTTCTAAGTGAAGTTTCTCGTTTCTGGTTTAGTCAAGGGTTGGAGAACTGAAGCATGGATTAGTGCTCCAACGCTACATCAAGCAATTAGATTGTTTGAAAGCATGTACAGTGGTGCAAGAAATGTTTATGTTCTCAATCAAAAATAAATATTTAAAAAGTTAGCATTTATTGTAATGACAATCTTGTCTACTGAGCATGAAATTAGAATTGATTTAGGTAACTATTGTAATTTGAATTGTCCTACTTGCTTTAGACAAGTAGCAACTAAAGAGTACAATAAAAAACATAATACTGATTATGAATATCATCCATATCTTAACAAGAATTATGTTACTCCAGATGAAATTCGTAAATGGTTTTCAGTAGATTTTCTTGAAGAAAGAGTGTCAACGATATTATTTGATGGTGCATCATTTGAACCAACATTAAATCCTTATTTTGAGGAAATAATTGATTATTTGTGCGCTCATGTAGAAGAAGTTAGACCATCAACAAATGGATCAACTAGAAATGCTAAATGGTGGGCAAGTATAGTAAGACCAAACTTATATCCAATTTTTTCGATTGATAGTCTAAAACCAAATAATAATCTTTATCGTATTAATTCAAATACTAATAAGATTATAGAAAATATGAAAGCATATGTATCTGCTGGAGGTAAAGCAAAATTAAAACTAATTTTATTTAAACACAATCAAGATGAAATTGATGATTTTATTTCGCTTACAAAACAAATAGGTTGTGATTTTGATTTAATCCCAGCATTTGAGTTTCTTGACGGTAAAACCAATTCATATGAAGTCAATTATATGGGTGAAAAATATACAATAGAAAAAAACACTTTAGAAGAAATACCAAAACCTCATAGAGAAACTAATCCTGATCTTAATCCTGAAGATTATTGTATGTTGACACAATCTAAATCAATATTTGTACATGCAAATGGTATAATTTTTCCATGCTATCACTTAAATGGATCGTTGTTTCAGATTTATGAAGATTTTTTTATTGATGAAACAAAAACAAAACCAAATTTAAGTATACACCCACAAATTGTCAAAGATTTTATATCTAAAATTGAACTCCAAGGTGGGATCAAAACTTTATCTTTAAAATATAATAGTATTGAAGATATTTTTAATTCTACATTTTTTAGATCCGCACTACAAATATCATGGAAACTCAAGACAAATAAAACATGTATGAATTGCAAGAATCGAAAACAACAAACGTTGCAAACCAAAAATTAGAACAACTCGCAGCAGAATTGGAAGTCACTGTAGACTATTATCTTGCTGAGTTCTTTATAGTATGTGACAGTTGCGAAACTGCACACTAAATCGCCACAAGGCGGTTTTTTCGTGCTAATGTAATTACATAATCAATCAAAGTTATGCTTTTCGCTGAGGAAATTGTTAATTATCAGTGTCATGAAGATGCACTGAATGAGAAGAACAATGATCCCTACATCAATTCTCCTTTTCGTGTTTATAAGGAGATGAGTAGCAAAAAGAAAGGCAAATACTTTGAGTTGATTGTAGAGCAGTATCTGAAGAAGCAGGGTTATAATGTTACCAAGTCACAAAATAGTGACCACGATCGTATCGTGAATGGTAAGAAACTTGAGATCAAAGGTTCTATGCTTTGGGGCGAAGGTACGCACTTTCGTTGGCAACAAATCCGCACATCGCAAGACTATGATGTAATGTGTTTCGTTGCAATCTATCCTGATCGCATTGAACTTTACGGTGCTACTAAAGATGTGGTAAAATGTAATCTGGAAGTGCAAGATGATCGTGGTAATTGGATTTACAATCAGCACGGTGGTAAGCGTACCAATTCGGGTGCTTTCGTGATTGATGGTATGCCTAAAGATTTTGGTTGGTTTCAGTATTTGGAGGAACTTCTGTGATTGAGAATAAAGATTGCTTGGAGTATTTGAAAACACTTGAGGATGAAAGTGTGGACATGGTTCTCACTGATCCACCATACTTTATCGGTTTTGATGGTGGCAAAGGATGGGATAAGCAGTGGAAGAATGAATACGACTATTTGAGTTGGTGTTGTCAATGGACACATGAGTGTGTTCGTGTACTCAAACCTAACCGCATGTTGATCGTGTGGGGTACACTCAAGACAGAAACTTTCCTGCGATACAAGTTAGAAACCAGTGATAAGTTTCCTGTGCTGACACCACAAAATGAGATTGTCTGGAGTTATAATTGGGGTGGAAGAAGTAAGGATAACTTTGCCCGCAAACATGAGTATGCTTGGTGTTGGTCAAAAGGCAAAGAGTTTCTGTTCAATGCTGATGACATTCGTGTGGAACGTAAGGTAAAGAAAAACCTGCGAACTGGGGAAGCGTATGAGAAAGGAACTATCCCCACATGTGTGTGGGAAAAGAATAATCATACGACATCAAAAGACTTCTGTGGATGGCATCCAACCACAAAGAACCTGGAAGTTCTTGATAGAATGATCCGTGCATATACCAATCCTGGTGATACTGTGCTGGACATCTTTATGGGTTCTGGTTCTACTGCTATCGCTGCAAATCGTTGTGGTAGATTGTATCGAGGATGTGAAAGAGATCCAGAATACTATAATAAATCCCTGGAGCGCATCGAGTGTGACAGTTGCGAAACTGCACACTAAATCGCCCACGGTGCTCCCTGGCGTGCTATGGTATATTCATACAAATGAGAAATGAAATGCGAATTGACATCCGATGCCCTTCTGCTCCTTGGGAGAACCAAACTACCGATCTCGATAAAGCATACGACATCGCATACAATTTGAGTGAAGAATACCAGTGTGATGTTGATCTCTGGTATAACTCTACCAACACTCTTTACACCACTGTTTCTAACTACTGATCATGAAGAACTACCGAGTTCGTGTTGAAACCTACGACGGATGTGTGACCATTTGGTATGAGAAATCTCGTGCAAATCGTGCATGTGATCTTATCTCAAATCGTGTCTACAATCAACTCTGTGGGTTGAACATCAAAGAGATCGAAGTTACCCCATCTGTGTGATTATGCAATTCATCAACTACGTTCGTTCATTCTATGGTCCTGGTGGACTTTATGATATGAATGCCACAGATGAGATGATCATCGAAGCGACCATACAGTACTTAACCACTCCCGACATACATTGGGCAGATGGTGATAGCTACGATCGTGAACAGGTTAGAGACATTATGATCGAACGGTTCGGTCTTGTGACACTCTAAGAACTGGCACAAGGGGGTCTTGTGTTCTCATGAGATCCATGCTACATTACATTTGTTCCTGAGGCATTCCGATGAACGTTCTACTTCACGTTACAGAAGTTTTGTTTGATTTTGATGACGAAGATTTCACTACAGAAGAACGCCAAGAGGTCGTACATTCTGTGGTTGGTAATGTCTTTGAGGTGGAAGTTGATGATAACGACACCGAGGAAGATGTTGCAAATGCTCTAGTCGAACACGTCACAGATTACACTGGATGGGTTGTCGTTTCTCTGGATTATCGCCAGGTTGTGACACCCTGAGAACTAACACAAGGGGGGGTTGAAATGCCCCCCATTCCCTGCCATACTACATTTGTTCCTGAAAAACATTCCAATGCGTAAGATCGAACGCCAAATGGTTGCCACTATCACCGCTGAAAAGATCTACGATTATTGTGAAGAATACTGTGCAATTCTTCGTAGCAAACTGATCCAATGGAGGATCAAATTGCATCGTGAAAGCATCATGCGGGGCAATGATGATAGTGACTATCATATCAAGAAGATTGAGAACTTGCTATTAGGGAAAGATGATACATTGGGTTCCTATACTATCACTGAAGGCAAGAAATACTACAAGATCGTGCAAAATGATACAGGCAGATCTGTTCATGCTTTTGTGAACAAATCAAATGGAGATGTGTACAAAGCAGCATCCTGGGCATCACCAGTTCGTGATGCGCGTTATAATTTGCTGCTCGATGATGCTCGCGCAGTGTTGTTCAATTCTGTTGATCCTTTCGGTAGTTATCTTTACAAACGATGAAACAAGTTGGAAACTATTTTATCAGTGAGAACATGATTGACGATCCTATGGTACAAGCAGCGATGAGATCTTATGATCTTCGCTTACAACAGGAAGCAGTCAATCGTGACCGTATCAGACAAGGAAAGTCTGCACTTGTTCCCTATAGAGTTTGGAACATTTCAGATCGAGATTGAAGACAAATTGTGCCAGTCTATGAACTGGCACACTAAACTCCCACAGCACCCGATCCCGTGCTATGGTATACCCATACAAATGAAAAACGCAATCTGATTGATGCCTGACTTCTACACTTTCACTGGCGATGGTGTTACTTTTCTCGGTTTGGTTGGTGTCATTAGCACTGCCATTATTGTTGTTACTGCTTTTCGTCGTCATTTCAATTCTCCGCTGAACAAATGAACGCTCAACATCGTATCGACAACATCATCGACGCACTGCAAGAAGCACTCACAAAGTGTCAATCAGTGGACTATCGTGATGATGCAAAGTGTGATGATAGTGCTCCGTATGCAATCGGTTGGACATCATCCACAATCAAAAATGCACTGTTTGATCTCAACATTGTCAAGCAAGAACTGAACTGAAATGCAATTTCAAATCACCCACATTGAGTTTGATTGTTCACTCGATGATGCAGATTGGACTGAGAAAGATCAACTAGAAACTGAAGAAATGCTGCCCACTCGTTATATTGGTAGCATTTGGGAAGCAGACAACGAAGAGGATCTGATTGAAGAGATTAGTTGTGCATCAGGTTGGTGCATTAGTGAGATTGATTTCCGACATGTTCTTGTCTAATTGATGCTCACAATACGCTAGAAGGTAAAGAGAACTGCTCTAGGGTGTGCCAGTCGCGGAACCGTCCACCAAACCCCCCACAGGCGATCCTAGCATGCTATTGTATATTCATACAAACAAAGGGAGATCAAATGCACCCTTACTACACAACCAGTTTTGCAGATCGTGAGATGTTTGCTTACAACGATCGTGTTGCAAAACAGCAAGCGGAGATTGCACGAGTTCTGTCACATCCTGAGCAACGTATAAAGTATTGCTTCTCATTCCTGGAAGGTGCTGATGAGCAAACTCGTGAGAAGTGCTATAACAAGATCGCAGAATACTCTGCACAACTTGATTGGTCTGAAGCACACTATTGATCCTAAGATGATGAGAAACACCACTAAAGTTCAAGCACTTCAACAATTCAAATACAACTGGAAAGTGTTTACTATGCAACAACCAAAGTGGAAAGATGATGTTATTGCTAAGCGCGAAAGTTGGAACAATTTTGTAGATGCTCTGAACAAGGAAGGTTACATCAGCGACAGACAAGCGATGACATGGGATAATCCTTTTTAGAGCGGATCACGCCACAAAAGTATAAACCACTCAAAGAAACATGAACTACATTTGTATCACCTTCGGTCCCACACTTGCAGATCCAAACTATTGGTGGAATGATAAAGAACGTTTTAGCACTCAACGAGCAGCAGAACGTTATGGGATTGAAAAGATGCCGATTGCAGGAACTTTCGGTTATGTTGTGATCGAAGAGACTGAAGATAGTTGGCAAGTTGTTGACGAACTGGGAGCACCTGCCAATGCTGTGAGTATTTCATGTGACAGACTTGGCACCTATTCTGTTCAACCAGCACCGAAACTTATCATGGTTTGAGTAGAGAAATCGGATGGGGTGTGACAGTCTGCGAACCGTCCACCAAACCGCCCGAACCCCCCGATGCCGTGCTATGGTATACACATACCAAACAAAGGGAACCACCCAAATGCGTAAGATCGAACTCCAGATGATCGCTGCCATCAAGAATAACAAGGACTTCAAAGTTGCAAACACTGAAGTCATTTCCTGCACCAATGTTACAGATGTTTATCTGCATGGACATCTGATTGCTCGCATTGGTGAAACCTGGATCGAATTGTTTGATGGTGGTTGGCAAACCAAAACCACCAAGTCTCGCCTCAATGCTATTCTTTCTGCGTTCGGTATGGATGGCGAGTGTGTGTTTCAGAAGAACTTTCAGTGGTTTGTGAACTACAACGGTTCGCCAATTCCTTTCTTCTCTGGTATGCGTCTTGCATGATTGCACTTCCTAATCCTACAGCATCTCATCACATGTACCAGATCACTTATCAAGTTCCGTACAACAACTGCGAGTGGCGTTATCAATCATTCTCCACAAAAGAAGAAGCACAACGTATGATTGACTTCTACATTTCTTGTGGTAGTCCTGCTAAGTTTGCATGAAGTATAAAACATTTATTCTCTATCTGAAAGACAAAGGATGCACATTGCATCGCACATCTGGTAAGCATCATATCTACATCCATCCTAAGATCAACCGTAACATTGTAATCCCCAAACAGAAAGAAGTCTCCCAGGGCATCATTCACCACACACAAAAACTTCTCCAAGATGTCTAATCAAATCCGCATCATTGACAAAGTTGGATTGTTCCCAGAAACCAAAGGTAGAGCACGTTGGGTAACAGTCAAGACTTATGATCATGCTCAACAAATCATCAATGAGCAAACCAAACTAGGCAACGTTGCAACACTTGTATTCTGGTGAATCATGAACGAACTTGACTATCAACCAGATTTCGATTATAATGACACCCGATGGGAAGATGACATTCTAACCATCATCAATGAAGAAACAATCGTCGAAAACCTTGACTACCAAACCAATGAACTTCTCAAAAGTTTCTGATAAGTTTCCCAAAGATTTTGTCGATCATATTGATGACATGCTGACGGATAGCACCTGCAATGGTGAAGTCGATTTGATTGATGATTTGCTCGATCTTGTCGGTGAACGTCTGGTGAGTTTGTATGACTATTATGAAAACAATCTCAATAGCGTGCGTCACTACCAAAGGCAAATCATAGAACATAAAGTGAAGTCATCAGTGCAACAGGATAATTATACCGATGTCACTAAGTTTCTGTCTAATGATGACGGTTGCACATTTGATAATTGTTAGTATGTGCAAAGGCGCAATGTATAATAAATGTGAAAAATAATCTAATTAGGTTGTGGAAAAGGTTGTGGAAAACTTTTATATTATCTCTGCAACACTTATAGTCTCTGAAACCCTTGTAAATGCCCGCTGCCGTTGTTGTCTAAGCGGTCGCACCATAAGACCCCCGAGACACACCGAGAACCTATAAGATCCACAGCACACTTATAAGAACTCCCCACCACAAAAGCATAAGTTTTCCACACGTTTTCCCCAGTTTCTTATAAGTTTTCCACAGAGCATTTGTGTTACTTTGGGTGACAGACTGCGATCTCAGTGATACCTGTGGAAAACTTTGTGTTTACTTAGTGCAATGACTTCGGCACTATAATAGACAGTCACTCTACACACCTTCGTTGATACTTACAATGTCCGCTTCGTTGATGATCTCTGCACTTCGTTTGGGTAACACTGGCAACGAGATCTTGTCGATCTTGGATGCACTTACATCCGATGAACAGTCTACCACATCTGACAGTGTTTGTCAAGTCGCTTATAATGAACCCACAGCAGATGTGATCGATTTCTGATAGTTATTCACCCCGTTCGTCATTGTCACTTATTGGCAGTGTTTGGGCGGGGTTTCTTATACCTTCGCGGGGCGATGCCTAAAGCTAAAAACGCTAACTACCCTAACCTACAACGAACCAAAAACGCGAACGAGATATAAGGATTATAAAAAAATTTTTTGGGTATAAAAACCTCATAAGAGTTGCATGATATTTGAAATATTTTTTTAGAAATATAAATTATTATGAGGTTTCCAGTAAATTTCAATTTTTTTAAACATCATAAATATGAAGATATTCTTTAATGGTTGTTCTTTTACCTGGGGAGATGAACTAGAAAATAATCTTGAAGAAAGATTTAGTACGCTTGTTGCTAATCATTATCAAGCAGAACATGTTAATATCTCTGACTGTGGACAAAGTAATGATGCGATTGCTCGTACCACAATGGAATGGTTTGCAGATGGTAATACAACAGACTTAGCAGTTATTCAGTGGACAATTATTTCTAGATTTGAGGGGTATGATGATTCAAAGAAAAAATACATTCATATAACAGCTGATAGAAAAAGTAAGTGGGATCATTTTTATAGAAAATATTATTATCGATCAATTTAGTAATGATCAATTGGATTAATATTATAATTATTTTGTATATTTCTAAAATCTGAACTATCAATATTCCATGTATTATAATTATCGTACTTATAAAGCATTTTACAAAAATTTTAAATAGATAATATTGGAACTTTCCAATAAAAAATAAATGTTACTCTCTTCTCCAGATGAGTATCTTTATCAATTACAAGCGAACAATAAGGCAGACGCAATAAGATTATGGAGAAAAGCGATTAAAGAAGCATGGAACGACTGTTGTGCATATTGCGGGCAACATAAAGACCAAATGACGATTGACCATATCATCCCACAATCCTTGGGCGGTACGGATGAATTAATGAACGTTATTTGTTGTTGTGAAGATTGTAACCGCGACAAGTCTCATACTGAAGTTGAAATTTGGTATTTTCAACAGTATTTTTTTAATCAAGAGCGTTGGGATAAACTTGAAGATTGGCGAACCCCAAAGACAACAGGTACTAAAAAAAGATATGTGCGAGGTAAAAATGGCGTATCTACTAGAGCAATCATACAAAAATAACCTGCGCTAAATAAAGTTACGATATTTTTGTAAGATCTATGCACGTCAATATTTTTTCTAATGGTGATATAGCATGGAAATCCTGGTGCCAAACTAAAGATATTACTGCTACAGTTTACGACAATAGTTTACTCGACACTCAGGACAATAGGCCAGAACATTATCATCACCATCATCCATCAGAACTGGGACATGAAATTATTGCAAATTATATCATTGACAATATTAAAGATAGAATTTAACTAATAGATCCTAATGAAGTACAATGTTTATATCGATCAAATGATCGCCTTTGAAAATTTATCAAAGGAAAACGCAGAGCAACGTGCTAAAGAAATTCAACAGATGATTTTTGCTGGTATTCCAACACAATATACTGCCGAGCAAGTTAAGGTAATAGAAATAAAATAATGAAGAGAACTTTTATACTATTTCTTGGCGTAGGTTGGTGTGGAACAACTTCAGTATATTATACCCTTCAAAAAAATTTACAGTATGTGCATGGAGGGTTTAGAAAAGAACATCATCATCTTAAACTATATTATGATCATATCTCAAATCCACTTGCTAAAAAATTTTATACAGAAATTAATTACAATTTATTTGTTATGATTTCTCAAAAATTATTATCTGGGCATTATGATGAAGACCCTGTATTATCCAAATTTTCAGAATCTCAATTGTTTTCTTTTTTAGGAGTTAATACTAGTTTAGAAAATTATTTAAATTATTACTTAACCCTCGATAAGTATTGTGAAGACAAATACTTAGCAGTTGGGGATTTTTCTAATACTAATTCGGATTTGGAACAAAAAGAAATGGAAGAGATCAACTGTTTATTGAGAGATTATTTTGATGTCAAAGTTCTTTGCATTTTTAGAGATCCAATTAGAAGACTATGGTCAAAAAAATGTGCTTTTAGTTTATCAAATACTAATTCAATGTTTGTACATGACATTAAAAAGTGTGGTAAGCAAGTAATACCACCCTCCTTTACATTTAAACCTATTGTTGATGTAGTTAGAAATGTACCGTGTTTTGATTATACAGAAAAAGTAAGTATTGCTTATGATGTTTTTGGTAAAGAAAATGTCTGCTACTTAATCATGGAAGATTTTTTCAAGGAACAAAGTAATAATTCTGAAGTAAATAAATTAGAAAAATTTTTGAACATTCAAATTCCGTTAGATAAAATTCATCCCTGTTGTTTTGTTCCTGATCTGGGAATTAATTCTCCTAGGATAAGTAATCTTCCAGATCAATGGTCTAGTGACCATGAAAAATTACCGCCAGAAATTTATCAAGAATTAAGAAACAGAGAAGATTATGTTCGGTATTATTCTAAATTTGAAAATTTTCATGGCAGTTTGCCTGCTGATTGGGGACATCCGATTGACTATGGGTACTAAATAAATTGACTATGAGTTTTTAGCATGAACCCTATTGCGGCATTAATTAGATGGATCAAAGGTGAATATAAGTTATGGAAGCTCCGCCGCCAAGATCCTTACATCTATGAAGATGATTGATAATGATTGGAATTAGTGAGGGATTTCATGATGCTGCAATATCAGTCATCAATAACGGTAAAATCAAATTTGCTGCCCATGCAGAACGTTATTCTAGAGTAAAACATGATAAGCATCTAAATCTATCAGTATGTGCAGAAGCATTGCTTCATACTGAAGATGATATCGTTGCATTCTATGAACGTCCTTGGTTAAAGCGTACTCGTCAGTTCTTTGCGGGACAGTATAAGAGTGCATTTAAAGAAAGGAATATCTACATCACTCCTAATCAGTATTACTCACATCATCTCTCCCATGCTGCTGCAGCATTTCAGACATCGCCATATTCCGATGCTGCATGTGTTGTCGTAGACAGTATTGGAGAATGGGATACTGCTTCAATCTGGTACGCTCAGATAGTGGAGGGTTGTGCTAAGTATAAGAAAGTGTGGTCTAAGAAGTATCCAAATTCTATTGGATTGTGGTACTCGGCTTATACGAAATGGGCAGGTTTGAAACCCTTAGACGAAGAATACATCTTTATGGGTATGGCAGCGTTCGGCAAACCCTTATACGTTGAACAAGCGCGTAACTTGCTCTCTAGAAATAACCACAAGGGCTTTCCCATCTCTCTTGAAGGAAATCCAGAAGACAACTCAAAGAGTGCTGAGATTGTTCTCTATGAGGAACTGAGAAAAATTTTCAATAAAGCAAGACATCATAGTAATAATATTTGTTATGGCGGAGGTGTTGCTTTAAATTGTGTAGTGAACACTAAGCTACAAAATGAGCACCCGTACATGTGGATTATGCCCAATCCAGGAGATGCTGGAGCTTCCTTAGGGGCAGCTTTGTTATCTTATGGTGGCAAAGTTAATTTTACCCCGTATTTGGGTGAAAACATTCAAAAAACGGTTGACGTCAAGCAAATCGTTGACACATTACTGCACAAAGGTATGTGTGGGATTGCAAATGGGCAGGCTGAGTTTGGACCACGGGCTTTAGGTAATAGAAGTCTTCTAGCGGATCCTAGAACACTCCAGATGAAGGATTTAGTTAATACTGTTAAGAAGAGACAGAAGTTTCGTCCATTTGCTCCTGCTATTTTAGAGGAGCATTGTCAGGACTATTTCTGTATGCCCGCAAATAGTCGCTATATATCCTTTGTATACGACTGTAAGCGTCCTGATTACATCCCAGCATGTGTTCATGTAGATAATACCGCTAGAGTTCAAACAGTTCCTACATGGTCTTCTAGCATCCTTAGAGAAATTCTTGAGTGTTGGTATGAGCGTACTGGTTGTCCAGCTCTTCTTAATACATCACTAAATATTCGTGGAATCCCTATTGTAAATACTTGGGATGATGCGATACAGTTTTCCAAGCAATATGATATTGAGGTTTACTAATGGAAGATAATAAAGTTATTTGCTCATTTCCCTTTTTTAGAATTTATAATA
>Ga0172362_10004203_pt1 | contig 12465 bp, 7 predicted proteins | sample LakKivs1_kivu2a2_FD_114534 | JGI IMG/M metagenome (GOLD analysis project Ga0172362, IMG submission 114534) | Sediment microbial communities from Lake Kivu, Rwanda - Sediment s1_kivu2a2 | ecosystem: Environmental > Aquatic > Freshwater > Lake > Sediment | place: Rwanda: Western Province, Lake...
CGATCAGCGCGCCGTCCCGGCCGCCCTGGCGCGGTCTGCCTTCAGCTGCTGCAGCTCGGCGGGCGGCAGCTGGCTCTCCAGCACGGCCTCCGCCGCATCGGCGGGGATCCGGAAGCGGTACAGCGGGAAGTAGTCCTCGGTGGACGTGTCCTTGTCGCGCTGGACCTTCTCGCCGAGCTCCTTGCCGGTCACCACGGTGCCGTCGGCCAGCACGTTGTTCGCCCCGTGGGCGTTGGCCTCGGGCGGCGTGGTCACCGCGGCGAGCGTGGCCGAGAACCAGCTGCGCAGCGTCGCGAGCCAGGTGCGATCGGCGCGTTCGACGCGCGCGAACGCGGGTAGCTCGCTGGCGAGCTGCGTCGCCGTCGCCATCACGGGCAGGCCGGGCGCGTCGAAGCCATCGCCCGCGAGATCGACGAAGATCGGATTGGTGAAGCCGAGCGGAATCAGCCCCGGGACGATCGCGTCGAGCAGCGCGTCCGGAGTCGGCAGCGGTGACAGCTTCGCGCCAGCTTCCACGATGAAGTACGTGTCTACCACGAGATTGACGGGAATCTCCGCTTCGAATCGGGTGATCCGTCCCAGCGCCTGGCTGAACGGACTCGCCGGCGGCGCGGTCACCTGCGGTGACGTGGCGGCATCGAAGGTCAGCGTCGTGAAGCCGTTGGCGATCACGCGCACCTCCTCGACCGGGATCCAGTTCGCGGCCTGCACCTCGATCTGCAGCCGAACCGTCGAGCTCACCGGCACCAGCGTCGAGCCGAGTCCGGCCGAGCTGCCGACCGTGTCGAGCACCGAGAAGCGGATGAACGGGCCGGTGGTCGCCATCATGTTCGCCGACTTCACGTTCGCATTGAACGTCGTCGGGTTCAGGGCAGCGGGGTCGTCACCGGCACCGCCGACGTACGTCCGGGCATATCCCGCGCTCTCCAGCGTCACCCGGTGCGTGTCCGAGGTGCCGGTGCCGCCGATGAGCGGCACCGTGGGCGGATCGAGCTGGCTCAGGAGAGACAGCCAGTCGCGCCGCACCGCGATGTACGATGGGATGTCCGTGCCGTTGAGGATCTCCATCACGTCGAAGTCGATGTTGCGCAGCCCGTCCGGGTTCGAGACGGCCGAGGTGCCCGGACCGGTCACGTCGTCGTCGAGCAGCATGTCGTTGGGCGACGCGTTGATCGGCAGGCTCGGGTCGTAGCCGAAGTTGTTGAAGAAGCCGATCGACGTGATCCCCGAGACGCCCGCGCGCACGTGGTTGAACTGGATCACCTCCGCGCCCTGGTCGCGGAGCCGCTTGAAGATCCAGTTCGGCGCCACGAACTCGTCCTCGATGGCACCGTCGCGGCGCGCGTTCGCCTGCACCGGCAACGGCCAGGCGTTGATGTGCCCGGTGCTGTCGGGGAAGACCGGCGGGTTCGGGACAGAGCCGGTGACCTCGTTGCCCACCATGGACGTGATGCGACTGCCGAGATTCAGGCTCGCGATGAGCGGCGCGTAGTCGAGCTGGTAGTCGTGGTCGGTGCTGACCATCACCTCGACGCCCTCGGCCGCGAAGCCGCCCACGCGGTCCGCGGGCGGCGCCGTCGAGTCGAGGCTGCGCGCCGAGTGAACGTGGAAGTCGCCGGAGATGAAGCCCGTGGTGTCGACCGAGCGGCGCAGGCGGAAGTTCAGCTTGCGCGTGCGCTCGGCGCGGACGTTGATGATCCTGCGTCGCAGCGAGTACTCGGGTCCGCGCGAGGCATAGACCTCGTACTTGCCCGGGCGCAGCTGCACCGTGCCGGTTCCGTTGGCCAGGAAGACCCAGTTCGCCTGCGCTGGACCACCGCCGAAGGTCTCCATGCGCAGGTCGACGTCGGGGCCGACGGTCGGATCGCCGATCGCGATCACGTCGCTCGCAAAGCGCGGATCGACCGTCGGCGACACGCCCTTGATGGTGATCTTGGCCGGCATGGCGGGATCCGGACCGACGGCCGTCTCGAGCACCTTGAGCTCGACGGTCGCGAGCGCGCTGAGATCCGGCACGCTCACCGCCGTGTTCGCGGCCGCGTTCACGACCACGCCGGCGACGGTGACCGGATCGCGCTCCGGGGAGCGAAACTCCAGGCTGTAGGTGCCGACCGGCAGCACGATCCCCGAGAACGCACCGGTCTGGCTGGTGCGGAACTGCGTCACCGGAGTGCCCGCGCCGAACACCGGCAGGGCCGCGCCGCCGGTACGCGTCGCGATGACGCTCGCGCCCACGTCGGCCGTGTCCTCGGCGCCGACGTCGCCCGAGATCGTGCCGGTGGCGAAACCTCGCCGCACCGCGATCTCCGTGATCATCGGGTTCGACACCGCGGCGACGTCGTTCCGGTTGCCCACGTAGATGCGCCGCTTGTACGTGAGGATTCCCCCCGCCTGCAGCGTGCCCAGCGGCGGGTTGCCGAACGCGGTCAGGAGATTGCTGCTGACGCCGAAGATCGAGTTGACGGGCGCCACCACCGGCGGGCTGCCGCCGGGGCCGTCCTGGTCGATCGATGTCTCGTCGCCGAGGATGCCGTAGGCGTTCTCGCCGATGCCGAGCGCGTTGGCGGGGTCGAAGATGCCGTTCGACGGGCCGACGATGCCCGGCGCCGCAGCGAACGGCGGCACCTCGAGCGCGGCCGCGATGTTTCCGAAGTCGAGCACGGCGTGCTTGAAGCCCCGACCCACGACCGGCGAGAACGGTACCTGCGCGCGCTGCGTCCACAGGCTGACGTCGAGAAAGCCGCCGAGTCCGGCGGCGGGATTGGTCGGATGGTTGTTCGTGACCGTCGTGGTGACGGTGAGGAACGGATCGCTGTTCGCCGCCGTGTACTCGGTGACCACGACCAGGTCGCTCGGGGCGACCGGCGTCGCGCCGACGTCGAAGCCCAGAAGGTTGCCGGTACACGTCACCGTGGCCGACGTCGGCGTCGAGGACGCGCTGACCCCCGTGTAGACCACGAAGTTGCTGGTGCTGAGGCCGCCCACCGTGAAGAGCTGCGTCAGGTGGTCGTTGTTCTGTCCGTTGCTGCCGAGGTCGATGACCGAGCAGCCGGTGAAGGCGAACTCGCTGACCTTCGGGGGCGCGCTCGGCCCGAGCAGCGGCACCAGGTCGTCCTGCGGCCCGACGTCGTCGATCACCGCCTGGACGACGCCGTTCGACACATACCAGTCGTCGATGCCGCCGTCGGCGTCCGTCCCGGCAAAGAGTACGGTGCCGGCGTTGCCGACCGTCACCTGGGTGGCGACCGGGCTGGACCAGGCCGCCGTCGCGCCCGCCAGCAGTGCGGTGCTCGCGAGGATCGTCCGGAACGAGAAGCGCAGGTGTCGCACGGGGTTCCCTCCCGACCCGCGGTCGAAGGGCCAGTGCGGGCCGGTACGGAACCTACAGCCCGGGACGCGCGGCGCGCAACAGATACTTCACACGCAACCGCCCTGATACTTCACACGCGACCACCCGGCAGAGCGTTCGCGCGCCGCGCCGAGAGCGCTCCGGCGGCCCGACGGTCCGGGCCTACCAGCGACGAACCGGGCCGCTGTCGAGGTGCAGGAAGCCATCCTGCGGGTAGTACCCGACACCGCCCGCGCGCATCGCGATGGCCACGTTGCGCAGCTGACGGACGTCGCGCCCGGGCAGCTGGATGTCGATCGCCTGTCCCGTCAGGTGGTAGCTGTGCTCTGCGACGCGCCCGCTCACCCTGCGGTAGCCCTCGTTGGTGACCGGCGAGCGGTATCCCGAGAAGACGTGGATCGGCTCGCTGCTGCCGACCGCCCGACGTAGATCGTAGAGCTGATTGAGCACGCGGGGATCGATCTGGCAGGTCTCGCCGTTGTGGTGGTCGCGCAGCAGGTTGTCGACCGCCTCGAGCGCCTGCGGATCGTAGCGACCGTCGACGAAGTAATCGACCTCCAGCCGCTCGCCGGTGTGCACGCAATACAACGACAGATCGCGTACTTCGCGGGCGTTGGCACCGAAGGAGAACGGCCTCGTCGGCGCGAAGTCCCCAGGCAGGACCGGCTCGGACTCGAAATCGGCGCGTGCCGTCGTGACGACCCGGCTGCGCGGGCTTTCACGACGTGACGCGACGGCGTTGCGCTTCTCCACCCGGGGTGCGGGCTTCCGGGTCGCGACCTTCTGCGGCCTTCTCCCGCCAGACGTGGCCCGGCTCGACAGAGACTTGCTCTTCGCGGTCGAGCCCGCCTTCGAGCCTGCCTTCGCAGTCGTCCGGCCCGACTTCGCGGCTGATGCGGTCTTGCTTCCCGAGGATCGCGCCGCAGTGGCGCTGCCACCGCCGCGCTTCACCGGAGCGGATGCCTTGCCGGCACCCGCGGCCCCCTTCTTCCCGGCACTCGAGCGCTTGGCGGCGAACGAGAGCTGCGGATGAAGGAGAAGACCTGCTACCACCCCACCACCGAGCCACATGAACCGCCTGCGGCTGGTGGAAGACACACCATTCCCGTCCAGATCCGGTTGCGTCATTCCCCCTCCCTGGGATCGATCGCACGGTGACGACGCGGGCTCCCTCTCCCGCACCGCCACCCCAGCGTGCGCGTCGATACGTACAACACGAGGCTGCGGAGGTCCAGCCTCGGACGCGACTTTTCGCCCTGCGCCCGACCGGCAGGTCAGGCGCGAACGCGCACCGACGGAGCACGGCGCGTCCCGGTTCTCGCTTGCTTGACGCGGGCCGGTGTCACGACTCCGTCTCGGCGACCGCCACCGGCGCCGCCGGCACCGGAGGCAGGCCGATCGTGCGCGGCCTCGCCACGTCCCGCGCGAGCGCCGCATCGTCGTCGTAGATGTCCTCGCGGAACTGCACGGCGCCGTCGGGGTCACGCCACGCCGTCGCGTAGACGATGTGCACCGGGATCGGCGACTGGAGGTTCACGTTGCGCGTCGTCCAGCCCGACAGCGCCTTCTTGCGTCGCTCCTCGCCCCACTCGGGCATGTCTCCGAGCAGCGCCGCCGCGAGCGCGGGGGCGTTGCCGAGCCGGACGCATCCGTGACTCAGCGACCGCGACGTCAAGCGAAACTTGTCCTTGTTCGGCGTGTCGTGCAGGTAGACGCCGAACGGGTTGGGCATGTTGAACTTGACGCGGCCGAGCGGATTCTTGGGCCCCGGCGCCTGGCGGAGGCGGCGCGGCGTCACCGTGCCGGCCGCGTCGCCGCTGCCCGACCCGGTGGACGCAACCCGGGTCCCGCCACGCCACGAGATCCCCTGGGCAGCGAAGTAGCTCTGGTCCGCCATCCCCCTCGGAATCAGCTCTTCGCGGGCGATGCGCGGCGGTACGTTCCACGGCGGGTTGAACACCAGGTGGCGGATCTCGCTGCTGAACATCGGGGTCTGCCAGGTCGGCTTGCCGACGATCACCGGCATCTCGAGGGTGGTGGTGCCGCGGTCCTCGACCCGCAGACGGTACTCCGGGATGTTGATCCATACGTGGCGATCGCCGAGGTCGTCCGGCAGCCAGCGCAGCCGCTCGAGGTTCGCCACGATCTGCCCGACGCGCTCGGTGGCCGTGACGTTGAGCGCCTCGCGCGTCTTGCTGCCGACGGTCCCGTCGGGCGCGAGCCCGTGGTGCTTCTGGAAGGTCTTGACGGCAGCCTCGAGGGCCGGGTCGTAGACGTCTCGCTGCCCGGTCGACGGCGCCGCGTCGGGGGGCAGCTCGCCCGTCGCGAGCAACCGCTCGCGCAACCGGCGCACGCCCGGACTGACCGCTCCCGACGAGAGCTTCGGCAGCTCGCCGACCTTCGGCCAGCCGCCATTCGCCGCGATCTCGCGATAGCGCGCGAGCAGGTCGCGCATCGTCGCGTACTCGGCGGTCTGGGGTGTCAGACGCTGCATCCTGCTGGCGATCTCCACCGGCGGTGCCGCCGCGAGGTCGAGCGCGATCGCGATCGGGTCCGGATCGACCACCATCGGCTCGATCTCGGGAATCTGCACCCGTGGCCGCCGCGCCCCGGTGCGAACGTGCACGCCGTAGCGCATCACCGCCTCGCTCAGCAGCATGTCGAGCTCGGCCCGCCCGAGTGGTTCCGTCGAGCCGCGTCGCGCCTCGATCAGGCTGACCCGGTAGCTCTGGGGCTCGAGTCCGTCGCGATCCACCTGGCGCAGGAAGGCGACGACGGCGTCGATCCGTGCGTTGGCATCGGGGGCCGTCACCCAGAGTGGCGCAGACGCGCGCGGATCGTAGAGCGCCCGCAGCACGGCGACGTCGAGCCGTGTGCCGCCGACGGTCAGAGGCGCGGGATCGGATAGGGACTGCGCAATGAGCGGCGCGAGGTCGTCCGCAAGCGCCAGCCGCGGGCCCGGGCCCAGCAGGACGAGCGCTTGAACGACTAGCAGCTGCCGGATCAGCCGGAGCCGTCGGGCTCCGGTGGTCCCTCCACCCTCACGCTTCGATGCCGCGCCCATCGTCAAGCTTCCCTCTGGCGTCGAGGATACACCCCCGGCGCAAACGGGAAACCGATGGTCGCGCACGTCGCTCCCGGCCCGATCCCGACAGTCCGCAGGCCAACCGCGACGCCGCGGCCAGTGGTGCGTCAGGCGCGCCCGGCGGTCTTGGCCGGGCGCGCCTGAGAACGCCGCGCGGGCGGCAAACGGCGTGGCGCCGTCGTTCCGGGAAGTGGAGCCGAAGAGAATCGAACTCTCGACCTCTTGAATGCCATTCAAGCGCTCTCCCAACTGAGCTACGGCCCCGGATTCTCTTTGCGGGCCCCTAGGTAAGCGAAGGCATGGACGAATGCAACGCGCTCGGCCCTACAGGTGATCGCCCGAAAATCGCGCGGCGACCGCACGATTCAGCGCCGGCGTCGCCCTGCGGCAACCGCCGCACCCGCAGCGGCCGCCGCACTGGCCGGACGTCCACCAGGGCCGGCACCCGGCGCCCTCGCCCCCCGCTCTGCGGCCTGGCTGTCGATCTCCTGCCGGGCGCCCGCCAGCAGCTCTTCTGCGTGCGCCCGCGCCACGGCGCTCGCGCTGCCGCTCAACATGCGCGCGAGCTCGGCGACACGCTCGCCGCCGGTGACCTCGAGAACCCGCGTCCGCGTGCGCCCCCGGTCGCGGTCCTTGACGACCGCGTAGTGGTGGTCGGCGAAGGCGGCGATCTGCGCGAGGTGGGTGATCGAGATCACCTGGTGCCGCCGCACCAGGGCGTGCAGGCGCCGTCCGACGATCTCGGCTGTAGCGCCACCGATGCCGGCGTCGACCTCGTCGAAGACCAGGGTCGGGACCGCCGCGCCGCCGGCGACGTTGCGCAGCGCCAGCATGATGCGCGACAGCTCGCCGCCTGACGCGATCCGGGCGAGCGGACGGGCGCCCTCGCCGGGGTTCGCGGCCAGATCGAACTCCACCCAGTCGAGGCCCTGCGGCCCGATTGCGGCGCCGCCGCGTGTGAGGACCGCCGCTGCACCCCGACTCGGCCCCGGCGGCAGGGGCTCGAAGCGGACGGTGAAGCGTGCGTCGCCCATGCCGAGCGAGCCGAGCTCCGCCGCCATCGCCTGACCGAGCCGCTCCGCCCCGCGGCGACGCGCGGCCGACAGCTCCGCCGCGACCCGCCAGGCCTCGTCCGCCGCGCGCTCGAGCTCCGCCCGGAGCGCCGTCGGATCGGCCAGGTCGGACGCCGAGCTCGCGATCTCCTCGCGCAGCGCTTCGCGGCGGTCGATGAGCCCCGCAACGTCCGCGACGCCGTGCTTGCGCACCAGGCGCGCCAGCAGCGCGAGCCGCTCCTCGATCTCCTCGAGCCGCTGCGGGTCGGACTCGAGTCCCTCGACGTAGTCCAGCAGCCCCCGCACCGCGTCGGCGAGAGGCTCCGCCGCCTGCCCGAGGCTGGCGGCGACGTCCTCGAGGCCGGTGTCCACGATCGCCAGCTCGCCGAGGCGCCGCGCCATGGACTGCACGGTTGCCAGCGCGGCGCCGTCGGCGGCGTGCAGGCGCTCGACCGCCTCGTTCGCGGCGAGCGCGAGCTTCTCGACGTTGCGCAGCCGCATGCGCTCGGCGGTCAACGTCGCCTCCTCGTCCGCCCGGTCGAGCCTCGCCTGCTGCAGCTCGTCGAAGTCGAAGCGCGCGATCTCGAGGCGGCGCTCGAGCTGTGCGGCGCCGCGCTCGAGCGCGTCGAGGCGCGTGACGATCTCGGTGAGCCGTGCGTAGTTCGCCCGATAGCGCGTCGCCTCCGCCTCCGTCCCCGCCGCCTGGTCGAGCATTTCGAGGTGGGTCTCCGCCTGCGTGAGGCGGAGCGACTCGTGCTGGCCCTGGAGGTGGATCAGCGCCGAACCGATCTCCAGCAGCGTAGCAACCGTTGCCGGACGGTCGTTGATCACGACCTGCGACCGGCCGTTGCGCGCGATCGTGCGCCGGATGCGGATCTCGCCCGATGCGCTCGCCGGGATGCCCAGGGCCTCGAGGCGTGCATGGGTGGAGGCAGCGGCCGGCCCCAGCGCGAACACGGCCTCGACGCGGGCCGCGTCGCAGCCGGCGCGAACCATCTCGCTGCCCGCACGGTGGCCTGCCGCGATCGCGAGCGCGCGCTGCAGCAGGCTCTTCCCGGCGCCGGTCTCACCGGTCACCGCGTTCAACCCGGCGCCGAAGCCCAGCACCAGATCCTCGATCAGCGCGAAGTCGTTGACCCGCAGCGAGCGCAGCACGCGGTCGCTCCTAGTGTCCCGTCGAAGAGATCTGCGCCACGGCGTGTCCCGTCCCCGAGATCTGCGCCACGGCGTGTCCCGTCATCGACATCTGCGCCACGTCCAGCCGCCGACGCATCCCCCTCGGCTGTGTCGCGCTCCCTGCGACGCAGGACGTGCCTACGTCTCGATCGCGCGCCTTGCCGGCGGGCCGCCTCGACGCCCGGCCGCAGGGGAGATTTCGCCGACGGAACACTATCGCGCCCAGCCGAGCTTCGTGCGCAGCAGGTCGTAGAAGCCGAGCTGTGGTGACCGCACCAGGCAGGCGACGTGCGGCGATCGTGTGACCTCGACCGTGTCGTCGGAGCCGAGGCGCACCGTCTGCTGACCGTCGAGCGTGAGCAGCAGCTCCTCTCCCGGTGAGCGCAGGCGGAACCCGAGCAGCGATCCGTCGTCGATGACGATCGGCCGCACGCTGAGGGTATGCGGGCAGATCGGCGCCAGCACCACGACGCGCACCGACGGATGGACGATCGGTCCACCAGCCGAGAGCGAGTACGCGGTCGAGCCGGTCGGGGTCGCGATGATCACGCCGTCCGCCTTGAACAGCGCGAGGAACTTGCCGTCGACGTGCGTCTCGACGTCGATGATCCGCCCGAGCGATCCGCGGCTCAGCACGGCGTCGTTCAGCGCCTGGTAGACCTCCGACTCGCCACTGCCGCGGCGCACGGTGGCGCGCAGCATGCGACGCCGGTCGACGACGGCCTCCCCGCGAACGGCGCGATCGACCGCCGCGCAAAGGTCGTCGATGCCGATCTCGGTGAGGAAACCCAGCCCGCCGAGATTGACCCCGACGATCGGCACCTCGCGCTCGCCCGCGAGGCGCGCCGTCGCGAGCAGCGTGCCGTCGCCGCCGAGCACCGCGATCGCGTCCGCGCGCGCGAACATGCCGGACTTGTCGCTCTCCGTGGCGCCCAGCCACCCGGCGTCGTCCGGCTCCGCCAGCGCACCATGGCCCTGCGCCTGCAGCCAGCCGACGAGATCCCGCGCGACGTCGCGTGCGTGAGGGGCGCGTCGCTTCAGTACGAGACCAACCATGGACCCCGGCTCTGCCAACGCGCGGGCGCTAGCACACCGTCGCCTGCCGTGTCGAATTCACGGCGCCCGGCTCGCTTTCGGAGGCGCGGGAAGCCACACTCCCGGGACGATGCGCGAGCGCGATCTGTTCACCGGCCTCGAGTCGCCGCCGACCGACGAGGCCAAGCGCGGTGCCCGCCGGCGCGACGGCGACGGTGGGGGCAGCACCGCCCCGCCGCCCGCGGGTGCACCGCTCGCCGAGCGCATGCGCCCGCGCTCGCTCGACGAGTACGTCGGCCAGCACCACCTGGTCGCGCCGGGTCACCTGGTGCATGCGATGATCGCCGGTGGGAAGCTCCACTCCCTGCTCCTCTGGGGTCCACCGGGCACCGGCAAGACGACGTTGTCGCGCCTGGTCGCGGAATCGCTCGGCCTGCCGTTCGCGCAGATCTCGGCCGTCCTGTCCGGCGTCAAGGACCTGCGCGCGATCGTCGAGCGCGCCGAGCTCGAGCTGGCGGCGAGCGGCCGGGCCACGGTGGTCTTCATCGACGAGATCCATCGCTTCAACAAGGCGCAGCAGGATGCTCTCCTGCCGCACGTCGAGCGCGGCACCATCGTCCTCATCGGAGCGACGACGGAGAACCCCTCGTTCGAGGTGATCGCGCCGCTGCTGTCACGCTCGCGCGTGCTGACGCTCGAGCCGCTCGACGAGCAGGCGATCGGCGCGCTGATCGACCGCGCGCTCGCCGACCCCGAGCGCGGTCTCGGTCGCGCCCGGGTCACGCTTGCCGCCGACGCGCGACCTGTGCTGATCGGCCACGCCCAGGGAGATGCGCGCATCGCGCTCGGTGCCCTCGAGGTGGCGGCGGAGCTCGCGGCGCGCACGACGGAGCGGCGCATCGACGTCGAGCACCTCCAGGAGGCCGTGCAGCGCCGCACGCTGCGCTACGACCGGCAGGGCGAGGAGCACTACAACGTCATCTCCGCATTCATCAAGAGCATGCGCGGCAGCGACCCGGACGCCGCGCTCTACTGGCTGGTCCGCATGCTCGAAGCGGGCGAGGACGCCCTCTTCATCGCGCGGCGCATGGTGATCTTCGCGGCCGAGGACGTCGGAAACGCCGATCCACGGGCCCTGCAGGTGGCGCTGGCCGTCAAGGATGCCGTGCACTTCGTCGGCCTGCCCGAAGGTCGCATCCCGCTCGCGCAGGGCGCCACCTATCTGGCGACCGCTCCGAAATCGAACGCGAGCTACGCGGCTCTCGGCGCCGTGACCGCGGAAGTGCGCGGCTCCGGGACGCTGCCCGTGCCGATCCACCTGCGCAACGCACCGACCGAGCTCCTGCGCTCGCTCGGCTACGGACGCGACTACCGCTACCCGCACGACGCGCCGGGACACCACGTTGCCGAGGAATACCTGCCCGACGAGCTTCGCGGACGCCGCTGGTACGAACCCGTCGACGCGGGCGACGAGCGTCAGATCGCCGAGCGCCTCGGCGCCTGGCGCGCGGCGCGCGCCGAGGCCGCTACGCGCCGCCGGCGCTGAGGCGTCCGCTTCGTCCTTGCGCCGCCGACGCGGCCCCAGGCATGCACGCGCCCGATCACCAGCAAGACGACGTCGTGCGTTCGCGGGTCGAGCCGCATCGCACGGTACTGCGGGTAGCGCCGGCGAAGCGCACGCACGGCAGCTGCGCACCGTCTCGCGTCGCTGGCACGGGCGGCTGTCCCCGAGATCAGGACGTAGGCGAGGCGCCGCCAGTCCTCGCTCCAGCGGTCGACGACCAGCGAGAAGCGCGGGTTCTCCTCGAGGTTCCGAACACGCCGGAGCGTCCGTCCCACCGCCTTGGGCTTGTCGTCGATGGCGAACGCGAGGGTGTGCGCGTCGAGCACCGCGAAGCAGACCGGCACGACGTGCGGCGCGCCGCGCCCACTCGTCGTGGCGAGGTGCGCCCGCCGCGCCTGCTCGAGGAACGCACGCGTGTCGACGGTCAGCGCGGCGCTGGTGCGTCCGGCAGGCGAGTCGCCGGTCGGCGCGGCGCTGGTGCGTCCCGCACGCGGGTCGCCGCTCGGCGCACCGCGTACGCGCCCCGCAGGCGCGCCCGCCGTCAGCGAGGCACCGCCGTGTTCTGCGGGCGCCCCGCCTGGGGGCTTGCGCCGCCGGACGTCAGGCGACCGCGGCACCCAGTTCCGCGAGCACGCCCGGATCGACGCGGCCACGGAAGGCCGCCTCGGCCTCCTGCCGCAGCATGTCGCCGCGGCCCTGATAGCGCGGCGAATAGTGGAAGACCTTGAGCCGCCTCGCCCCGGCGAGGCGCGCAATTGTTCCCGCTTCCGCGGCGGTCAGGTGGTAGCGCATCGCCGCCTGGTCGCGGTCCTCGTCGAGAAACGGCGATTCGCAGAACAGGACATCTGCACCGCGCACCACGGGCAGCAGGACGGCCAGGTTCTCGGGAATGAAGCGCGTGTCGACGATGTAGCCGAATTTCTGACCCGGCGTGGCGCGCACGAGCGGGCGCAGCGCCCCGACCGTCACCTCGACGGTCGTCCGGTCCGCACGCGCCACCGTCAGCGGCGTGTCGTCCGCCGCGTCGGCGCGCAGCGCGTCCTTGAGGTGCGCGAGCCAGCGACCGGGCGCGTACCCGGCGCGCGACAACGCCTCGCCGTCGACGTTCAGATGCATCGGCTCGTCGATCGCGAACGCGAGACACGGGATCTTGTGGTCGGTGATCGCGGCACGCACGCGAAAATGCCCCTGGTCGACCAGAACC
>Ga0172362_10004204_pt1 | contig 12463 bp, 26 predicted proteins | sample LakKivs1_kivu2a2_FD_114534 | JGI IMG/M metagenome (GOLD analysis project Ga0172362, IMG submission 114534) | Sediment microbial communities from Lake Kivu, Rwanda - Sediment s1_kivu2a2 | ecosystem: Environmental > Aquatic > Freshwater > Lake > Sediment | place: Rwanda: Western Province, Lake...
AAGTTTGTGTAAAAGCCCACTCTGTAGGATTTTTATATGCAGTATCCTTATATGCTAACCACATAAATACAACTCCGACTTCATAAGCAGTCCTTTTCTGAAAGGGTCTTTGAATATTATTACAAGTTTCTTTTAGTATAGCATACATTTCTCTAAAGATTTGATTACCACAGTTTTCTAAATCTTTAGCCATTTCTTCAGTACTAAGACCCAACTTTTTATGTAATAACCAAAGAGTAAGACGTATAATTTTCTTTTCTCTTTCAGCTCTTGATATAAAAGCCATCTAATTACCCTTTTCAGTGTTTAACTTTATAGCTCTTGCTTTTGCTTTTTTAAACTCTTCCATATCTAAATCTTCAAATGCTTGTTCAAATAAAACCTTCTCTTCTTCTTTAGTATTTCTAAATGCTGATATATCTGCAGGTTTGTAAGAGTTAAACTTTTTCTCTGTCCATTTTTGTAAGCTTAGTCCCCCTTCAATATATAGCTCTCTTCGATGTGTCGCAGAACCATTAATAGCTACTACGGATTGTTTAATAAGTCTAATCTGTTCATCCATATACTCCAGCATAGCTTTTTTATCTGTAAGTGGTGCACTTGTATTTGGAGCTATTGGAATCATTATAGATGTTAGTTCTCCTTTTTGTATCTTATTACGTGTTTCTTCCATTGTCTTTAGTGCAAAATCGTATTGCTGTTTTTGTTTGAGAATCTGTGTATAGTTCTTTGCTAGATTTACAAAGTTCTCTATTAATTGTAACTCTTTTCCTTCTAAAGGTTCAACTTCTTTTTTAATTATTGCACCTTGTGGAGGTACAACTTTTTTACTTCTACTTCTATTTCCTTTTGCCATATTATCTACTCCTTTATTCAATTACCTAATTTTTAATATATAAATGTAATGATTCTTTAATACGGACTACCCCTGGTCTAATAAAAGGACGATAACCCCCCTTATAGTGTTCAGGTTGTTCGGGTGTACCTACTGTTGGTATATTAGCACATCCATACTCATTGTATATAGCGTATTCACAGTTACATCCAAATTTATAGTAACCCTGTCCTAACTTTGTAGCGTAGATTTGACTCTGCATATATCCAGTATCTACAGGACATAAATCAAAGCTTCTATCATAACCTTCTTTTACTGCCTTATCTATAATTTCTTCAAATGCTTTCGCATTTAGAAACTTAGTTATTCTAGCTAAGATAGTTTCTTCACCGTGTATTTTAAATTCTACGTACATTATTTCTTCTCTTGAGCAGTTTTTTTCTTTTCAAGTTCAAGTTTCTTTTTTCTTGCTCTTGCTAAAGCCGCAGCTCGACAACTCGCACATCCCATACTCTTATTCCTCCTCATCACTTTCTGCTAATTTAGGTTTCTTTTCTTTTGGTTTTGTGGGCTCTCTATCAAAGGGTGGTTCTTTATCCGTATCTTTTAACTGACTTACATCTTCAGGGTCAACTACAATTTGACCATCATTTAATATTTTCCTCGCTTCTTGTTTCGTTATAAATCCCCCAGTTAATGCTTTCTCTGCCGCATCTATCTTCTTTACAAGCTGTTCTACTTCCATTCCTTCATCCACATATATTTCATTCCATTTCAAGATATACTTAAAACGTCTTCCTTTTGCTCTAAGAATACGTGAATATAAATCAACTAATAGAGGTTCAAATATAAGCTGTTGCTCATCTCTCACATCTCTATAGTAATCAGCAAAACCTATTTCACTCCCAGTAACTCTACCTGTTTGAATACCTGTAAGTACGTGTGTAGGCATATTTAAAACTGCTGCGATATTTAATACTACATAATCATAGAAAGGTTTAGGATTTATTGCTGTAGGATTTTTATACTCTATCGTCATTTCCTCATCGTGAACCCAAGCTCCAGGATGTTTCGCAGCTACTTTTAATATTCCATCTCTTTCAGGGTCTTGTAAACCTTCTTTGGTAATATCTAATATACCATGTGCAAACCAAGATAAAATTTGTCCAGAAGCTCGGTCTATATTTTTATTAGATTCTAATGTCCATCTTACAATATCTATAGTACTAATACCAAACATTGAGTGAGGTAATTTATCTATTGTAGCGTGAATTATTCTATCTGGGTGAATTAACTTTGCTTCCCCAGGACTTCCATCATCATAAGAATAATATATTGTACCATTAACTTTTTTCATATCTTTTATATGTTCAGGATTTAAGACATCTACAATATAAGGTTCTGAAGTTTCATCTACGGGGTCACTTAAGGATTTATGTTCATCATCTAAAAAAGTAATAAGTAAAAAACCATCACCGTATATATGAGCACATAAACGCAACTCATACATTTTTTTCTTAAGTTGATTACGTGTTTCAAACTCTTTAAAAGCATCTATATCAGCTTTAATAGGAGAACTTTTCCCATCCTCAGTTTCTATTTTAAACCAAGCTCTAAAGGTATCTAAACTTTTCTTTTTAATACCTTTCATTAATAGAGGACATTGAAGAGCTACATTTCTACGTTTCTCAGGTGTTAATTTTTCATAACCACTTTTCTCTAATACTGAGTCATACATTTCTGGAGATAGTAAGTTCTTTTCTTTTTTACCTATTTTTGTTTTAGTTACAGCTAAATAATCAGAATAAAAATTTATTAATCTATCACCTAAAGTTTTTTTCATATTATATCTCCATTTTAAACATCATCAAATGACCATAATTGTTTTCTAATCCATCCAACACTTGTAGAAACCCCATATACTCGTGTCATATAAAGTGCATAACGTAATGAATCTACAGCGTGGTCGTTTTGTTTTACAGGTCTTTCTTCTGGATTTAAACCTGTTTTATCTTTTATATATCTATAAGATTCCATTTCACGTATTAAATTTGGACAGCTTTTAGATATAAATAGGGCGTTTTTAGATAACATTGATTTTACACGGGCTATACCAGAGTCAACATCATTATTCGCTGCTTTTATAGGTAATCCTTTATACTTGCACTGTGTTATTAAATCCAGTGCTGCGGGGTCACACCATATTTTTTTATACTGATATTTTTTAAATAACTCTTCTATTACTTTAGTTAAATTCACTGAAGTAGTAGGTTTAAAGTATTCATCTATTACAAAGGCAATGTTATCTTCGGTAATACCTATTGTAATTACTGCTGAAGGATTACGTGAACCGAAATCCACACCAGCTATAATATACTTATAGTTACGCTCAACATCTGCTACTACATGTTTAGTAACATCAAATTTTTTATATATTTGTCCTTCATACGCACCCCATTTACCATTTAAAAAACGTCTTATCCAATCTTCATCATAAGCGTTTTCCATTTGTTTTATGTAATCAGGTGGTAAGAAGATATTATCATATGTACTTGTTTCAATAGTATAATAATTTTTATCTATAGTTCTAAAGAATCTCTGATATATCCAGTGTGTTTCTGCTCCAGGGTTTGTAGTAAGTAAGGCAAATGGTCTAGGGATTATAGTTCCTCGGCGTCTTGCGATAAGTTGGTCGAATATAGTTTCATCAATTTCGATAGGTTCATCTAAGCAAAAAAAGTCAATTGTATAACCACGTATTTTTTCTTCCTTCTCCATAGCTAAAAAATAAATGACTGAACCATTAGTAAATTCTACGTACATCTTTCCATGACTTGCTGATATATTTTTAACCAGCTCTATAGGTACACCACTAGCTCGTAGTAAATCCTGATATTTAAATAATTCTTCTTTAAATACTGTAAAAACAACATTTTTTAATTGTGTATAAGTTAGGCTTCCTATAATACCCTTACATCCAGGGTAATTTATACAAGCTCTAATAGCAGCGTGTGCAAGTAAAAGAGTTTTACCACTTCCTACTGCACCACTATATAAAGTAAAACCTTGTTTATTCACTGATTCTAACGCTTCTATTTGCTTAGGTAAAAACTTCCACGTAGGAGTTAAATATATTGTTTCTTCTTTTACCAAGCTAATCTACTCCTTAAAAAATATTTATAGTTCACACTAAGAAATTTTTATCCTCTCACTATAATAATATAGGAAAACGCATTTTATTTTAAAAGAAAAATAAAAATAATCGAAATGTTTATATAGGGCAATTTTTTAATAAGCCTAATTAGTGAGGATAACTAAATGTTTTCACCTGATAAAGTAGAGTATTGGTTTGATTTAGGGGTAAAAGATATTATTGTTGCCTTACACTTTCTTTTAAAAGAAATGGATAGGGATGGAGATAGGTTATTAAATATTACTATTGAACATACAGATGGAAGTAATTATTCTGAACATAAATATACAATGGTTATTCTTAAATCTAGATATAGTGTAACAAAAGAATCATTAATTTTATATTTAAAAAAAATATTGGGAGTAAATAATAATGGGAAAAGCAGATTTAGATACGACTAAAACACGTTGGAAAGCTATTACTGAGATTATTGCTAAACGTGGGACAGTTTCAGCTACAAAGATTGTAGATTATTTAAGAGCAGATTATGGTATAATTGTTACTAGACAAACAGTGACTGCTGATTTAAAGAAAGATTTAGAAGCACTTACAAACGAAGACGTGGATAAAATCAAATCGGGCATTCTTAGTCAACTAGACGAGCTCATTCAAATAGCGTATAATCGTTCTAAAAGTGGTGAAAGGGATTCATTAAAAGCAATGGATGTTTATAATAAATTAATTAAAACAAAAGCAGATATTGTTAATAGTTTTGAAAAAATGAGAATGGAGTTAGTGGAGAAAGAACGACCTATATATAATATTATTATAGGTAAACCTTTGGAGATAGATATCAATGGTGGAAAATCAACCAGTAAATAATGAGGGTAATGCCGTAATTGCAGAGGAAATTTTAAATGGACTATATAGTAAAAAATTACCTCTAAGAAAAAAAATATGGTTCTTTTTAACTTGTTGGCGACCTGTAACTAAATACGAGATGGCTAAGCTAAGTAATGGATGGATAAGAACAAGTATTGCAGTAGTTAATAATTATCAACAAATACAAAGAGTTATAGATAATATGAACAAGATTGTTACTTATCTCTCAAATGAAAAACAAGGTATGAATAATGAAAATACAAAAGATGAAAATAAGGATAAAAAAGATGGGGATATAATGTTTAGGTAGGGTAATAAAAATGAAAATTAATCCACATATAATGAAGAAAAAAGAGCTAGTAGAGTACATGTCAGGTAGATGTAAGCATAATCACTTATATTGTGAACACCCGAATTGTTTTATTGAGGAAACAGGTAAAAATTTACGCATAGGTATTATTGATATAGAAACATCTAACTTAAATGCTACATTTGGAATAATCTTAACATATGCTATTAAAGTATACGGAGAGGATGATATTCTTCACGGTCAAATTGAAGAAGAACATTTAAGAGATGGAACATTTGATAAAGTACTATGTAAACAATTAGTACATGATATGCTTAAGTTTGACCTTCTTATAGGATATTGTAGTACGAAGTATGATATTCCTTATATAAGAAGTAGATGTTTAACTAATAAAGTATATTTCCTTGTATTTAAAACTATTGACCATAAAGATTTATACTATATGGTTAAAAGGCTTTTAAAACTACATAGAAATAGTTTAGAAGTTGCAACCTCTTTTTTGGGTATAAAAGGCAAAAATCATGTGATGGGAAAGGAGTGGAATCAAGCTGTTATGTGTAATGGTGAAAAGTTTGAGAAAGCAATAGCTTATATCTTAGACCATAATATTAAAGATGTTTGCATAACAGAAAAGCTATACCGAAAGTTAAAAGACTTCGACAGAGGCATAGTGAAATCTATATGAAGACTTGTGCTTTCTGTGGGAAAGAATTAAAATCAAATGCACATAAGAATAGAAACTATTGTAATGATGGATGTAAGATAAAAATGTTTAGAAAAAAAAATCGTATTCCGAAGACTGTTCATGGCGAACATTATGAGTTCTGGAAATTTTTATTTTCCCTCACTCCTACAGAATTGCAAGTTTTATTTCAAAAGCGTAGGTTAGCTTGTAAGGGCGAATCTTATGAAGTCACAAGAAAATTAAAAAAAGAAATGAAGATAATTTCTATGGTTTATGAAGAGATGAAGAATTTATGAAAGGTTTAAAAGACGAAAAAGAAGCAATGCCTAAATTTCAATCTCCTAAGTTAATGTATTATATAATAAAGGAAGTTCAAAAAGAAGGTATAGTAGGAGAAGAGGATAATATAATAATCTTAGCTTTAAAAATAAGTTTAAGATTAGTTAAAAATATTTCTGCTACAAGTGGTAATATATTAGTTTCAGATTATACTGGTGGAGGTAAGGATTTTCTTGTAGGGGGTGTATGTAATACAATGCTAAGAAAAGAAATTACTTATTTTCATCGCACAGCTATATCCCCTAAAGTATTTAATTACTGGCAACCTACAAATATTGAAACGAATGAAGAAGATACCTGGGACGGAAAGATTTTATATTTAGAAGACCCTGAAGCGGAGTTAATAAAATCACAAGCGTTTAAAGTTATGGCATCAGGGGGAACTGCTATTACCGTAATCAAAGACCAAGAAGTATTCCAAAAAGTAGTTTTAGGTAAACCAATTATCATTATAACTAGTATGAAAACCTCCATCGATATAGAAGGAGAACGAAGATGGGACTGTATACGTTTGGACTTATCTCCACAAGTAACACAAAAAGTTAAAGAACGTGTTGCAATGAAAGCCGCAGGTTTAGCTGAATATAATCCAGATAAGGGTTTTAGAAGTTTAATTCAAACCCTTCCAAGATGTGAGGTTGTTATACCATTTGCTAGAGAAATAGTAAAAGGCTTATCTGACCATTCTAATATTAGAACACAAGTCTTAAAGTTACTAGAATATACAATGGCTAGTGCTGCTTTACATCAGTATGCACGTAAAAAAGATTCTGAAGGTAGAATTATAGCTGAACCATTGGATTTTGAGTATGCGAGAATGGCATTTATTACACTGAGAGATGAAGAAGCTATGGCTCTTACAAAAAAAGAACAAGAACTTGTAGATTATTTAAGATTTAAAAAAACACATGTAAAAATTTCTGATATCGTTGGACAATTGGAAGGTTATACGAGAGATTGGATTTATGACCACAAAGAAGATTTAATTGAAAGAAAAATCATATCTATAGTTATGGATTATGACCCTGACGCAAATAGAAATGTAGAGCATTTAAAGTTTACAGGACTTGGGAGAGAATTATCTACTATATTACCCGCTAAACAGTTATTTGGTGCGGATGATTATGTTTGTTCAGGAAATCTATATATTGATATTAATGAAGATAGAAAAAAAGAAGGGTTATTACCCCTATTTATAAATTTATAAGGAGATATAAAATGTCATGTAAGGGATGTAGAGCAAAAATTAAGCCACATAAATTTAAATGTTCAACTTGTGGAGTAGTTACAACAGATGGTTCAAAATCCTTTAATAGATTTTGGATGCGTTGTCCTACTTGTATTAGTGGAACTAGATATATGTGTGGTAAGTGTCTTATACGCTATGGTTATGTAGAGAAAGGTAAAGCTAAGAAACCAACTAAAAAATATACGACTACGTTAAGTCAAACCCTATTTCTAGGTAAGGATTACGATGTGTGATTTTCCTGAATGTCATAGTAATGAAATTTATGTTTGGGTATTCTGGAAAATAGAAGAGGGTGCTCCTCATTCATTGTGGAGTCGTTTATGTAAAGAACACTATGAGTATGTAAAAACATTATCCAATGATAACGTTTATTTTTTTACGGATGGAAGTAGATGTACTTACAAAGAAGTTTAATTATTATAGGAACAATTTTGCTGTCGTTAATTTGTTTTACGGCTATTTCTAAAGCGAGGGAAGTTAGTGAAACATGTGAAAGTGAATTAGATGTAGTTAATTATACTGAAGTAGAGGGGGATGTAGTTAAGTTTAATGAATTAGAATTAAATAGGGGAGTTGAATACATTTTAACGGAGGTTAGAAATGAGTATACCGAAGAACGCAAAAATAATTTGGAAAGAAAAGGATGATTCAGGTACTGTAACAGATATTTACTGGACATTCTCCCTTTTTTGGTATAATTTCTTTACTTCTCCTAAAAAAGAGAAAAAATTAAATATGGAAAAATCAGATTATATAGCTGTAGAAAATATTGTATGTGAAAATGAAAATGAGGTTATATATTGGATGTGAGAAAATGATAAGAGAATATATGTTTGTAGATGTATTGCTACTAAATATAGAGGTTATTGAGGGCGGAATACTTGTTACATTTATAGATAAGAATGAGCAAATAGGTAATGTAGTATTGTCTGGGTGTAAGAACGATAATCCTATATTACTGTATGATGAGGAATAGATATGAAGAAAGAATACATATTTAAAATAAATAATTTAGAACTACATAGTTGTGATAAGTACTTATTGGATGACGGAGAGCATATAACTGCCGAAGTAGTACAATATACAGAGAGTGGTCATTCCTATACAATAGCTTTTTGGAAAAGAGATTCTGAGGGCTATAACATTGTATTTGTAGGCAGTAGACCTTTTGATGATGAAGTAAACTGGCAAAGTTTACAGATACTCCTTATGGAAGGACAAAGATACTTAGATATTAAATACAATGAGGAAGATGAATGCGAGAACCTGTAAAGTTTAAGTGGAAAGGAAACCATCATGGTTATATTGGTGCGTGGTTCATAGGTTTTGGTTTATTCAATTGGTATATGGGTATAGACAATGGGTGCCTATCTAATGTAATACCAATTTGGCAATCATTGGTAGTTATTGGTACATTCTGTTTAGTGGATGATATAATCGAGCATACAATTACTGGAAATACCCCCTTAAGAATTTTGTTTGAAAGAGTAATAGTTCCAATATTAGAGAGGAGGAAGTAAAAATGAATGATACTACAGCATTAAAGATTTTTGAATCTTGTGTGAATGAAATGTATATGAGCAGCAGTCCCCCCATTAGTTGGGAATCTATAAAGAAGAAGTATGAGGGTAAAAAGAAAACATTCTATGATAAACATGTTATAGATAAAGAAGTATATGAGAGGATTAGTGAGAAATATATGAAAAAGTTGGATACATATTATAAGAGGAGGCTTAGTTGGTTCTTGTTGGATTATGCCCCATCTTTTCGTATTACTAGAAATAAATTAGGAGAATAGTAATGTTTAAATCAAAAGAAGAACTGATAAAAGAATATATTGAGGCAAGTAAAAAATATCCATATGCTAATAACTTTGAACAATATTATGATGCTGGTATACGAGATGGTATTAATTATGCTTTCAACTACTTCTCTGAACGCATAGAGTTCTACAAGAAATACAAAAATATGTTGCCAAGTGAATTAATACAAATAGATATTTGGAAAAAATATTCAAAGAAACGCATGGGATTATTTAACGACTGGCTCTTTGATTTTTGTTTTGGTGAGTTTGGAGTGGAAAAATAATGAATTTAGAAGTTGCATTAGTTGAGTGGTTAGACGTTGCAAAAATTACAAACGGCGAAGGATTTAACGGTAATATTCCCTTGTCAAATCATCTCGTACCTATGAGAACTATAGGATGGTTTTTAAAGGAAGACGATTATGTACTTATACTGGTTCAAGAATTTGATGGGGATGAGCCTAGAGATTGGATTGCAATTCCTAAATGTTTAATTACAAAAATAACTTTAGGTAAGTAGTATGGATAAGCACTTATGCCCTAAGTGTGGTACAAAGCAACTGTACTACATGGATACGTGGGTTTGCCCTCTCTGTGATTATGAAGCAATAGAGGAGTTAAAAGTTGCGGAAATTTGGAAAGAAATATACGAGGATGAGAATAAATGAAAGGTTGTTTAAAAGAATTACGTAGATTAAAGCGTTTTTTTAATAAAGCGTATAAAGAATTTCCTGACGCTTATAATGCTGGAGTGTCAGACGGGCTCGATATGGCGATAGATATATTAAAAAATAAGAAATTTTATGGTGATTAGTATGGATAAATAATTAGAAGATAGAATATTTAATGATTTCCCTGAGTTCTTCAAGAATAGGGATAATATACGAATGAGCCTCATGTCATTTGGATTTGAGTGTGGAAACGGGTGGTATAAACTTATATACAAGCTCTGTGCAGATATAAGGGAGTATTATTTAACTCAGTATGAAGGAGTTGGATATGAGGGTGAAACTTATTACCACGAAATACCGCCACATTTTTCCGTAGAACAGGTTAAGGAGAAATGGGGTGCACTCTGTTTCTATATATCCGCCGCACCTGAATTTGTACATGAGCTTATAAGAAAGGCGGAGTTAAAATCTTATACAATCTGTGAACACTGTGGTAAGGAGCTACAGTGGGGTATTCAATCAGATGGGGCCTATAGGAGTTTCTACAGAGATGAACTTCCTTGGATTCTCACTCTGTGTGATGAGTGTCTTAAGGTACATTTAGCTGAGAGGGGATTACCCTTTAAACCTTATATTAGTGATTGGCAATACGAGGTATGTGCACCATATCAAATTTTTAAGGGTGGAAAGAATGAAGAAAATAATTAATGGAATAAAGTATAATATAGAATCAGAAGCTGATTTACAAGGAGCTGATTTACGAGGAGCTGATTTACAAGGAGCTGATTTACGATATGCTGATTTACAAGGAGCTAATTTACAAGGAGCTGATTTACGAGGAGCTGATTTACAAGGAGCTGATTTACGATATGCTGATTTACAAGGAGCTGATTTACGAAGAGATGATTTATACGAAGCTGATTTACGAGAAGCTAATTTACGAGGAGCTAATTTATACAAAGCTGATTTACGAGGAACTGATTTACGAGGAGCTGATTTACGAGGAGCTAATTTACGAGGAACTAATTTAGACTTTTCTTGCTTTCCCTTATGGTGTGGTAGTTTCAATATACGTGTAGATGATAATATAATAGAACAATTATTTACACATATACGAAGATTAGATACAAGTAAGTGTTCAGAAGAAAATAAAAAACTCATTAAACGTATACCTAAGAGAGTTGAAAATAAATTAAAAGAGAGGCAAAAAATATGAAAAAAATAAAGTCCTTGTTAAAGGTGATAAAATGAAATGTGATTACTGTGGAAAGGGTATGCCTGTAGCGGAAGTGTTTAATATGAAAGAACACTCCTGGCGTTACGCATGTTTACCCTGTCTAACGGATATTCTTATAGATTACCATAAAAACCCTCACCTAGGAATCGCCCTACTAAATCTATGGGAAAGCCTAAGTGTTTATACGGGTCTTCGTACTGCGGCAGACTATATTCGCCGTGTATACTGGACAATATACTGCGGGATGCATAAAAACGAGCAGGAATGGGTCTAGGACTTGCGATAAGACAATTTAGGGGGTAAGATAGCCCGTGAGTGCGTTCTGCGTTCTACGGGCTTTAAAATAGTGTTTAACGTGATGCATATGAAGTGGTATGAGTGGATACTTGCGATGGTATTGGGATGGATATTGGGACAGTTCTTGGGTATACTCCTGAGGAATATGTAAATTGATACGGCAATTCCAGTTTCTTAACGCCTGATGGCTAAAACTGGAATTTTGGAGGGTAAATTTACTACGTATTAATATATTATTAAATACAGTATATTATTTAATAAAATAATACGTAATACGGTGAAATTTCCCGTGTTCTGCGTTTATTTTACACTTTCACTTTATTTTACACTCGATTTTACACAATTATTTTACAAAAAATTTTGGGTAATGGGTCACACGTATTACTTATTCTGCGGGTTTTTTTTATAAAAATGATTTTATATTAATACTTAAATCTTAATCCATAGATATTAATACCTCCCTTGATTTTTATTTATTAATTAATATATGCATTATATTATTTAAATATTGGGGTAATATTTTTATGTATTGAGTAATACGGTGCACTATAGTTTTATGTATTGAGTAATACGGTGCACGATGCATTATGTGATATGTATTTTACTCCATATATTTTTTTATTTTTATATTTATTGTGTGATATAATTACCCCAGTGTGTATTTAAATCCTTTAATTAATATAAATAAAAAAAGTATACGTATTAACGTATTAACGTATTACATATTAATCCATTACTAAATACTAATTACTTAAAGAGCGTATAATGTAGGTATAAGATATTATAAATAATGGGTAAAATCATAAGACTCTCTTGCATACGTAGTGTTTAACTCAGTCTTAGCATATACCCATAAACAGGCTTGAATCTCATATGTTTTTAATCCTGTAATACTAGAAAGGGTTTTTACTCTATCTGTAATAAGTCTTATATCTTTATCTGTAGGATTATTTCTCTTTATATTAAATGCTTTAAGCATCCATGTATCTATGCATACACTACCATCTATAAGGTTTAAGCT
>Ga0172362_10004205_pt1 | contig 12462 bp, 9 predicted proteins | sample LakKivs1_kivu2a2_FD_114534 | JGI IMG/M metagenome (GOLD analysis project Ga0172362, IMG submission 114534) | Sediment microbial communities from Lake Kivu, Rwanda - Sediment s1_kivu2a2 | ecosystem: Environmental > Aquatic > Freshwater > Lake > Sediment | place: Rwanda: Western Province, Lake...
AGGGGAACTGAATAATGAAGATTTCTGGTAATTCATCAAAATCCCTCAAAAACCTAGCAAAAACCTAGCAAGAAATGTCATGGAGTCGTTCGGTCTTGCAGTCTGTTTTAATTTCTGTTATTGATCAAAATTATTTATGGGTTCTATGATAAAGTTTTGACCGCAAGACCTTTAGACCGCAGGACCGCATGACAAAAAAATCCCGCAGAGGCCGGATTTTTTGTTGCTCCGTCAGGGCTCCCCGAAAAATCTCGCGAGCTCGATTTTCCGAGGGTAAACTTCTCGCCCTTCCGTTGCAAAAAAAGCTGCAATTGCTTGCAGCTTTTTGTTGCTCCGTCAGGGCTCGAACCTGAACTTTTCTGATCCAGAGTCAGACGTGTTGCCAATTACACCACGGAGCATCATTCTGAGGGTGCAAATATATAAAATTTTGACCGGAACTTAAACAAACCGCATTTTTCATATACCAGTGGTATGAATATGAAAAAAGTGCACCGGACCTTCACGGTGCACTTTTAAAGTAAGACAATAGAATTCCCAGTTAAGGCAGTGTATAGTATATCGTGAGCTTCGGCCGCATTGACACAACCGGATAATCGCTTGATGCAAAACGGAATCCCGGCACCCATTCATGAGGCCATAACCTGAAGAACATACCGTAACCGGGCGTATCGGTCACAGCTGTGGCATCAGGTACGTAAAGCTTTGTGACATCAACATTTATGAAGTTGCAGTTCAGGATGAACGGGGCAATGTACACCTGGTTCACCTCAGTGCTTTTGGGCTGGTTGTTCCAGGTGACCTCGCCTTCTTCCCATGGTTCGGTTATCCTCTGCAACACTCCGCCAAGCCATTCGACACCACCGCTGCTGCCAGGTGTGAAGATGGCACTGTCCCATGGCAACGGCAGATCATAATGAAGCGTCAGTGTGACTTTCTTTATCGTTGCCGACTTTGGCAAAGCATTCATATTAAACCAGATGAGACTTTCATTTGACCGCATCACCGTAAGTACCGGTTCTGTAATGAAGGTTGCTTCAAAGTATTTGTGGTCACCAAAGTTCTTTCCCGGATCAAGATTGGAGATCATCGCATCTTTACCTTCATCGGGATCAGGCTGCAGTTCGAGCACTTTCCATTGTCCGCTGTCCCAAGGGATCTTAAGCACAAGCGGGTTATCCTTCGTTGTGGCCATCAGTTCTCTTGCAGTAAACCAGAACTTCTGAGGCATATAGCCTTCCTTCTCCAGAAGAAAGACATAATAGCTGTAGCCTCCCCTGATAATCAGATGATTAACCTCTGCCTTAAGTTTGAACATGTAATGCCAGTCGTTGCCAGCATAGACAGTAAGATCAGCAGTTGTCAGCAAGGTTGGTGCCATGCTCATCGGATTGTCAAGATAACAGATGACATAGAATGACAGTGGTTTGATGATCTGCCCGCCGAAACTGATGTAACCGAAATCACCCGGAGAGTGATCTCCCACGGCCAGCAGCTCCGGAACAATAATAGTGGAAATGCCGCCAGTGATACTAAAGCCTATTGGCAGTGGATCACGCACAAGATATGCCAGGGGTGAGCCTTCTGTCGGCGTTGCGGCAACAACTTCACCTGCCGGGTTTATCAGCATGAACTTTGTTAGTTCGTAATTTCCGGCATCCATTTTAACTTCCTCACTCACAAACCCTGACCCGAAAATGTAAACCGGGATAAGCACGTCGGTAAGAACGGGACTGCCTTCAGTGTCTTCTACAGATATCATTACATGATACGAAACCAGGGCTGAGTCATTGGTCGTTAAGGCCGACTTGGTCTGGTTGAGGCCTTCAATCGAAGCGATTGAGAATTTAGCTGTTCCCTTGCTTGTGTCGGAGTTTTTTTCACAGGAAGAAAATACAAAAACAGCAAGCAGGATCAATGAAAATGATCTGATTAAAGTCTTCATGTTTCTTCGGTTTAAGTTGAAAAAACCTAAGCAATTACCTGATCTTAAAACAAAAAGTATACCAAAACGGGATCAGGCCATCAGGGTTTTGACGAATATTCAGATGTTTGCCTGCCTCATTATGGCGTGGTTCTTGTAGATTTGCATCTGATCATGCATAAATAACTCTGAAAAATGAAAAGCTATAAGTTGCCTTCGAAGCGGTTTATTCTGATTTTTCTTGCTCTTATCCCTGCCTTAACAATGCAGGCGCAACAGGATGGCAATGAAAACATGGCCAACCTGGTATTCCCGAGATTTGAACAGTCAGTTATTAAGCTTAATACCGGACAGTCATATAAGGCAGTCCTTAACTATGAAAAGACGGAGCAGCAGATGATTGTGCTGAGGAACGGGCAGCTCTACCTGTTCAAAGACACCCAGTCAGTTGATACCATATTTATAGGAAGCAGGATTTTTGTGCCGGCGGAAAAGGGCTTTTTCGAAGTGCTGGTCAGCGGTCCCCTATCCTTATTCATGCAACATAAAGCTGATCTTGAGAATGAAGGCAGCACTCTTGCCTATGGTTCCAAAACAAACACGGCAGGGATAACCCATATTACCACAATCTATGGCAAGGAAGGAGCCATTGTACTTAAAATACCAGAAAACTACAAGGTCGTTGATGCTTCAATTTTATGGGTCAGGAAGAATGGTGAAATGCACAGGATCAATAACAGGGTCCAGTTCATGAAGCTTTTTCCCAATCTCAAAAAGGAACTTGAAAGTTACTTTAAAGAGCACGATACAGACTTCAGAAAGCCAGGTGACGTATCGGGCCTTGTTACTTTCTGTAACGGGCTATAGATAAACAGTCTGCGTGAAGATTGCTTTAGTGGCAGACACTATTTGTTTATTTTCTGCCAGGTGTCCTTCAGCTGGACTGTCCTGTTGAAAACAAGATTTCCCTTCGTTGAATCATAGTCGACGCAAAAGTATCCCAGTCTCTGGAACTGGAATTTATCAAGGGGCTTTGCATCAGCCAGAGAAGGTTCAACCTTGCATCCGGTAAGGACAGTAAGGGAATCTGGATTGAGAAATTCTCTTGCATCAATATCCTTATGTCCGGACGGGTCTTCATCATTGAAGAGTCTGTCATACAGCCTGACATCGGCCTTGAGGGAGTGTTCTGCCGATACCCAGTGCAGTGTCGCCCTGACCTTACGGTCAGCCTTTGGTCCGCCACTGCGTGTGTCAGGATCATAGGTGCAATAAACTTCCGTCACCTCACCTGCTTCATTCTTTTTAAAGCTCTGGCAATTAATAATGTATGCACCCTTCAGCCTTACTTCCTGCCCGGGGGCCAGACGAAAGAACTTGTGAGGAGGATTCTCCATGAAGTCATCCTGTTCAATATATAACTCCCTGGCAAATGGCACCAGGCGCGTGCCCTGGCTTTCATCCTCGGGGTTATTGATAAGCTCCACATTTTCAGTGACCCCTTCAGGGTAGTTCGTAATGATCACCTTCAAAGGTTTCAGCACGCCGAAAACGCGAGGCGCTCTTTTATTCAGATCCTCGCGGATGGCATATTCAAGGAGCGACACGTCATTGATGGCTTCGAACTTTGTGTAACCTATGAGGTCAACAAAGCGCCTGACTGATTCCGGGGTGTAACCCCTGCGGCGCAGTCCGCACAAGGTAGGCATGCGCGGATCATCCCATCCGCTTACAACCCCGTCGCGCACAAGCTCAAGCAGCTTGCGCTTGCTCATGACAGTATAGGTAAGGTTCAGGCGGTTGAATTCAATCTGCCGCGGACGGTAATCACTGTCCTTTAGCTGATCGACAAGCCAGTCATACAGTGGCCTGTGCACTTCAAACTCAAGCGTACAGAGCGAGTGTGTAATACCTTCGAAATAATCACTCTGGCCATGAGCAAAATCATACATCGGGTAGACCTTCCATGCGGTGCCGGTGCGGTGGTGAGGTGTCTTCAGTATCCTGTAAATGATCGGGTCACGCATGTGCATGTTGGGTGAGGCCATGTCAATCTTTGCCCTGAGCACACAGCTTCCTTCTTCAAATTCACCCTCATTCATCCGGTAGAACAGGTCAAGATTCTCTTCCACGGGGCGGTCACGGAACGGACTCAGGATACCAGGCTGGGTGGTGGTACCTTTCTGTTCAGAAATTGTCTCTGCACTCTGATCATCCACATATGCAAGTCCCCTTTTTATGAGGATGACGGCAAAATCCCACAGTTTGCCGAAATAGTCAGAAGCATAATATTCGCGGTCTTCCCATGTAAAACCGAGCCATTTTATATCTTCCTTGATTGAATCGACGTATTCAACATCCTCCTTTGTCGGGTTGGTGTCGTCAAAGCGGAGATTGCATTTGCCGTTGTATTTTTCAGCCATACCGAAATCGAGGCAGATGGCTTTGGCATGACCTATATGGAGATAGCCATTGGGTTCAGGCGGAAAACGTGTGTGGACGCGTCCGCCGTTCTTTCCCTCACTCAGATCCTTCTCAATGGCCTGTTCAATAAAATGCTGTGATTCAGGTTTTAGTATGTCTTCCGGTTCTTTCATATATCTGCAAAAATGAAAGTACAAAAATAGGGGGAAATAGTGCACGAAGTGCACGTAGGGGTGTTTTTTACCCGACAAAGCTACCTCCATCCCCAGCCCTTCCTCCTCTCAGGAGGAAGGGAGCGTCATGTAAGATCAGGTTTTGATTTGTTCCTTGATGTTACTTATGACAAGGTTTAGGTCGAAAAGGACTTCATCATTCCTGAACCTGATGACCTTTATGCCTAATGATTTCAGAACCTGTTCACGCTTAATATCGGATTCTTCATGCCAGTCGGAATCATGAACAGGACCATCTATTTCAATTGCCATTTTTTGAGAGTGACAGTAGAAATCAAGAATATAATTCGCAGCAGGATGTTGTCTTCTGAACTTAAGGCCTGCTAATTTCTCATTTCGCAAGACCTCCCAGAGCAGCTCTTCAGCTTTTGTTGATTTTTTCCTCAGCCTCCTGGCTCTTGCTCTGATTTCTTTCGATGCCCCGTAGAACATTGACATATCAACTTACTTATTTTTCAGGCAGATACAGTTCAGTATAAAAATAATTACTCCTCCTCTCCCCCGGGAGAGGAGGCAGGGAGGAGAGGGCTATCTCGCTATTTCAACGCTTACCCTGCCTATCCTGCCACCCATCACCGGGTTAAGCTTTGATACCTTCACCTTTGCGCTGATAATACCGGTAAGCTCATTGTAAAGGGCATCAAGTATACGCGTGGCTATATGCTCCAATAGATGAGAGGAGGTTTCCATCTCTCTCTTTATGATCAGATATGCTTTCTGATAATTAAGTGTGTCACGCAGGTCATCACTCCTGCCTGCCTTGTCAGTATCAGTCTCTACCGTGACATCAACCATGAAGTGGTTACCCACTATCTGCTCTTCACGAAAATGACCGTGAAAAGCATAAAATTCCATATCCTCAATCCTGATCAGCCCCATCTTATTGAAATTTATGTTTTTGTTATTTATTCTATATCAAATTATTACACTCAATACATAATAAAAAATGAAAAAACTTACAAAAATGTTTGGTTTATAACATAAACTAGTTTATATTTGTAGCAAGCATTTTTAATAGTCATTCATGTAAAAGTAAAAAAAGCCATGGAAAATGAAGAAAAATTAATGACCTCTGAAGAAAGCATTGAGGTGATCAGGACAATGATCAACAAAAGTTTTGTTGATATCAGGCACAGCAGTTTTCACCTGCTGTTCTGGGGCTGGCTTATAATTGCCTGCAGTCTTTCAGAATTCCTTCTTGTGAAATTCACCGATTATGCAACACCCTGGTATGTCTGGTTATTTGTCATTCCGGGAGTTCTTGTCTCGATCATCTACGGATTTATCAAGGGCAGAAAAGAGCATGTTTATACCTATGCCACGGGTATTTACGTGTGGGCATGGCTGGCATTCATGTTTTCAAGCATAATACTTTTTATTGTGCATTCAAATAACATGGAGAGCGTCGCCAAATATATTCTTTTGCTGGCGGCAATGCCAACATTCATTTCGGGTGTGGTTTTAAAATTCAAACCTTTGATCTGGGGCGCCATTTCTTTCTGGGTCTTTGCCATTGCAGCGCACTTCGGGGGTGAAACCATATCAGGACTGGCTATACCTGTTGCCATGATCACAGGGTATCTGATACCTGGTTATTTACTCAGAAGAAGGGGCAGCCATGACACCATTTAAGGAGCTTGATCCTCTGCTTCACTCGCAGCTCAGGCTGGCCGTAATGTCAATACTCATCAGTGTTGACAGGGCGGATTTTACCTACCTGCGTGAGAAGACAGAAGCAACAGCCGGCAATCTGAGCGTGCAGATAGGCAAGCTGAAGGACGCCGGGTATATAGCCGTCAGCAAGAGCTTCGGGGAGAGTTACCCTCAGACAATGTGCAGTATTACCGAACTGGGCAGGAAAAGGTTTGCTGAATATGTTGCAGCACTGAATGACTACCTGAAGATTAAGTAGGTTTAACCACAGAAAATCACAGAGTTAAAAACGGAGTTTCACAGTTTTTCAATCAACCAGACTGTGCAACTCCGCTTAAAACTCAGTGTACTCTGTGGTTAATTTTATAATATTCCTCAGTTCCCCATAGCATCCATTGACCCCAGCACGAACACCAGCGGGGCGTTCCAGTTAATGCAGATCTCATTTGTAGAGTAGCTGCATTCAAGGTCAGCATATGACCTTGCAGGGAAATCAGATCGTTTCACCTGTGGCCCGCAGTCGTTCATCATAACGGTATTGGGTCCGCCGACAAGAAATCCCGGCACCGGCTCAGCAACGCCGTCTGCACCTGAAGGCCTGTGATGGATGTTCATCGGCGAGATGGTCCCGAAGCCTGTCACAAAGCAGTAACCTGTTGCATTGCGGCCAAGGAGATAGTCGACCTCATTCTGGATATATGGCATGTATTTATTGTCGCCGGTAAGCTTCATGGCAATGATCTTAAGCATTGCCTGGTTGGCAACGTCAGAGTTGCTGCCCCATGCAAACCAGTCAAGGCTGATCAGGTATGGACATGCATCAGCTTTTTTCAGAAGCTCGCCAGCATATGTCACAATAAGTGACCTGGCTTCCTCTCTCAGGTTGCCGAAAGATTCATTATCTGAAAGCGCCAGGGACATAAGTCCGAGGGTCGCTGACTGGTTCCATGACGGCGTTCCGGCCCTTACACCTGCAATAAAGTCAACCTCAGGCCGAGTGTTTTTTGCCAGTGCCAGCTCCGTGCGTGCCCAGAATAGCTCATCAGATACGTTGTCGTCGCCGTATGCCCCGGTGGTTATGTCTTTCGGTTGCCTGTAAATTATGTCAGGATGCTTTTCAGCCCATTTCATCGCTTTCTCCGAAGCCTCAAGGCACCTCGCTGACAATGATCTGAGTTCTTCCGCAGGATCATTGGCAAAAACCCGGTATGCCATTGCCGTCAGGGCAGCAAAGTCAAGGGTTGCAGCAGTTGATTTCTGCACCACGTAATGGGGCTGCACATCCCTGTCCGGCATCTCAAAATTGTCAAAGTTTTTTGTTGTAAGCTTATGATATACTCCACCGTCTTCAGGGTCCTGCATTGTCAGATACCACCTGAAATTGTACAGAAGCTCGTCAACAACATCAGCAATACCATTCCCGCTTTCCGGGATGTTAACTTCAAGTGACCTGCAGTAATCAGGGTAAAGCTGGTAGAAGAGCAGCAAGGTGTAACCTGTGATACTGCTGTTGACAACATATTTGTTATAGTCACCGGCGTCATACCAGCCTCCGGGACTGGAGATCACTGTTCCTGCCGGCCTTGTCCTTGATGCGGCAGACTCATGTATTATGACTGCCGTATCTGGGTGGCCTGCCGGACGTGCCCATTTTGAACCGTACTGAGCGGTAATCTCATAATCTGACCTGTTATAGTAAAAAGCCTTGACCGCGGCACGGGTGATGTCAGTATAAACATGTTCTCCTATGCGGAAAACGGGAGAGCATACATCGCTTCCTGAAAGGCAGATCCTGTACATTCCCGGGTCTGTCACTTCAGTGAAATCCGCAGAGCGAACAGTATCGCCTGACAGGTTCCAGTATCCCGGCTCTCCGGTGAGGCCGCTAAATACAACTTTCCCGGTTACAGCATCGATCACGTCAAATTTCTCTGCATTACCCCTTATCAGTGCGGTTTTCTGTCCATCAGGATAGTACCCGACCTGATCAACCATGACAGTCATGGCCGTATCAGAAGCCCCCAGCCTTTTTTTTGCCAGTTGGGCATTGCTGCAGCCTGCCGCCACAAACAGGGCTGAGAGAACTGTAATGCTGAAAATGAGGTTAAGCGTTTTCATTGTTTCACAGTATTACTTTGACATTATGTTCAGTTCCTTCGGGGAAGACCGGCAGAATGCATGATTCAACCTTATTGCCGTCAATTGTTATTTCCCATACGCCCTTTGATCTGTGTTCTGGATTAAGGATCTCAATGTTATATATTGCGCCCCTGAACTTCCTTTTTATTGTAAATCCCGGCCATTCGGAAGGTATGCAGGGGTCAATCAGAAGCCCGTCATAATCAGGGCGTATACCCAGGATATACTGGGTGATTGTATACATGCACCATGAAGCTGTTCCGGTCAGCCAGCTGTTCTTGGCTTCGCCGGGACGGAAGGCATCCTTGCCGGCTATCATCTGTGAATAGACATAGGGCTCAGTCTTGTGGAGGTCACTTATCTCCTCAAGGTAAGAGGGGGTGATACGGCTGTAGTAGTCAAATGCACGATGGCCGTTGCCTGCAAGTGTCTCGGCAATTATTATCCATGGATTGTTATGGCAGAAAATGCCTGCATTCTCCTTGTATCCTTCAGGGTAGCTTGAGATCTCACCAAGCTGGAGGTGATACTTTGTGAAGGCAGGGTTGTTCAGTACAATGCCATATTCACATGCCAGATGAGTATTGACTGAGGAGAGGGCTTTAAGGGCCCTGCCATCATCAAGTCCTACACCTGCCATAACGCACATTCCCTGTGACTCTATGAAGATCTTTCCTTCAGAGTTCTCACGGCTTCCGACCTTGTTCCCGTAATAGTCATAGGCACGCAGGAACCATTCTCCGTCCCATCCGTGATTATTGATGGCGATGACCATATCATCGATATGTCTCTGCGCCTCTTTTGCCAGTGCGGTTTCACCCCTCTTCAGTGCTATTTTCATGAAGTCAGAGCCGTAAAGAACGAACATCGCAGCGATGAAAACTGATTCAGCCACTCCTCCCTTCTGGTTCTCCGTCGTTTGGAAACTCTCATCGGGATTCGTGGAGAAGCAGTTGAGGTTCAGGCAGTCGTTCCAGTCGGCGCGGCCTATCAGCGGCAGTCCGTGAGGTCCCAGGTTACTGATCACATGCCTGAAAGAACGATTAAGATGCTCAAACAGGCTCGCAGCATTGCCGGGGTTATTATTGAATGGCACTGTCTCGTCGAGTATTGACCAGTCACCTGTCTCTTTAAGGTAAGATGCCACCCCGAAGATGAGCCAGAGAGGATCATCATTGAAGTTGCCCCCAATCTCTGCATTGCCTCTTTTGGTCAGCGGCTGGTACTGGTGATAGGCGCTGCCGTCATCCAGCTGTGTTGAGGCGATGTCAATGAGTCTTTCCTTTGACTGGGGGGCGATCATCTGCACATAACCCACAAGATCCTGGTTTGAGTCACGGAACCCCATTCCTCTTCCGATGCCTGATTCAAAATAGGAGGCACTGCGTGACATGTTATATGTTGCCATGCACTGGTAAGGATTCCACGTGTTCACCATGCGTGAGAGCCTCGGATCAGGATGATCAAGGGCGATGACAGACAGCAGGCTGTTCCAGTAGTCTTTGAGTTCCTTTAATGCATTGTCAACCTTCTCATCAGTATCATAGCGAGCCATCATCTGTTTTGCACGCTCCTTGTTTATCACTTTCGGGGCAATGAATTTTTCATTGTCGGGGTTCTCAATATAACCGAGAACGAAAATGAGGTTTTTCTCCTCACCGGGGTCAAGCTCTATCTCCATGCAGTGTGATGCTACGGGTGACCATCCGTGTGCAACGGAGTTGCCGGGCTTGCCTGAGAAAACAGAATCAGGATGATCAAAACCGTTATAGATCCCGAGGAATGTCTCCCTGTCGGTGTCAAAGCCGCTGACTGGCGCATTTACCGAATAAAATGCATAGTGGTTTCGTCTCTCACGGTATTCAGTCTTGTGGTAGATGACGCCCTCTTCCACTTCAACCTCACCAGTTGAGAAGTTACGCTGGAAGTTTGTCATATCATCAAGTGCATTCCACAGGCACCACTCAACGAATGAGAAGAGCCGGAAGCGCTTCACCAGTCTGCCGTTGTTGCGCACTGTAACGCGCTGCACCTCGCAGGTGTCGTCGGCAGGCACAAAGAAGAGCACTTCTGCCCGCAGATCATCTTTTTCCGCCCCTATAACAGTATAACCCATTCCGTGGCGGCATGAGTAGTTTTCAACCTCAGCCTTCACCGGTTTCCAGCCGGGAGACCACACAGATCCGTTATCATTGATATAGAAATATTTTCCACCGTCATCGAGTGGCACATTATTGTACCTGAAACGTGTGATCCTTCTTAATCTGGCATCCTTGTAGAAGCTGTATCCTCCGGCAGTGTTTGATATTATCGAAAAGAAATCCCTGTTCCCCAGGTAGTTAATCCACGGATAGGGTGTCCTGTAATTCGTGATTACATATTCCCTGAGGGAGTCATCAAAATAGCCGAATTTCATAATTGCTTGTCAGTCTTTAAGTTTATTCCACCATGTGAATTTCAGGATAACCGTTGTGATTGCCGTTACTCCTGCCGCTATAAAAAATGACCTCCATTCCCTTATGATAAGGAATACCGGGAATGCCATCAGCGATATCTGCCATGCTATTCCAATAACGATATTGAACATATCCCTCCAGAAATCCTTGTTTCTCCGGAAAGAGGGATCTTCGGCCTCTGCCATTCTCTGAACCGGTTTCCAGAAGCCCCACGGGCGTACCTGTCTGTAAAATTTTTTCAGGGTCTCATCATCTTCGCGTTTGGTGAGCAGTGAGCCCAGGATGCTTCCTATAAGGGAGATGGCAAATATAAGAGGGAAGGCATTCATGCTGAAGTTGGCTGTAAGAGGCCAGTTCTCAAGCAGGCCAATATGGAGCAGGGGCAATATGAGTGCAGCGCCTATTCCTGACAGCATACCCCAGAAGTAGCCGTATCCGTTAAATCTCCACCAGTACCATTTCAGGACGTTGGGAGCGGTATATCCTCCCCATAGTGCTGCAGTGATCCAGAGCACCACATCATTTATTGATGTGACGAGGAAGCCAAAGACGATGCCGGTCACAACAATCAGCAATGAAGCAGCGTAGCTCATCTTGACGTATGTCTTTTCACTGGCGTTCGGGTTGACATAGCGCTTGTATATGTCATTGACAAGGTATGCCGGGGCTGCATTCACGGTGGCTGCAAAGTTGCTCATGAACGCTGCTATAAGACCGGCGAGCAGAAACCCAAGCAGGCCAACCGGGACATAGGTGGCGAGCACTTCCGGAAGAATACTTTCAAAGTCAGGCTGGGTGAGTGACCCGGTATAAAGCTTGTTAAAATTGACAAGGGCAAGGATGGTCAGCCCTGCCACCATGAAGTAACGGGTGGGATTAAGTACAACGTTCACCAGTGAGCTCATTTTTGAAGCTTCCTTGGGGTTGCGTGTTGCAAGTATACGCTGCATATCATAGTTTGGCGCAGGTCCGGCAGCAGCCACGAAGATCCCCTTGAAAAGCATCATCACGAAGAAGAGCCCGAAGAGCTCATACCCGTCTGTTTTAATCCAGTCGTTGAATGAATGCAGCTTGGGTGAGGCTGTCGCAGAGATATTGTTCCAGTCAAGGCCTGTTGTATGCCCGAACCAGAGGCTTTTCCAGCCCTCCGGGATAACGGCATGAAGGGCATCAGGAGCAATCTGGTGGATGGCAATGATACCTACGGCAATTGAGGCAATAGTAAGGATACAATATTGAATCACTTCAGTAATGACAACGCTGAACATGCCACCCTTGACCACATAAAATGTGGTAATGGCCATAAGTATCAGGGCATAAAGGTTGACGTTCACCTGAGGATGCGCTGCAAGGTATTCAGGGTTGCTGACAAGCGGTGGCAGGAACGCAGCAACAAACTTACCGACTCCCTTGAAACCGTATGACAGGAATCCTATGACGCTGACAAGAGCAAAGACAACAACGATAATATGTGACAGGTTTGAAGCCCTTCCTTCTCCGAACCGTGTCTTTATCCATTCAGCCCCGGTCATAACGTTTGACCTGCGAAGCCATGCTGACAAAAAGACCATGAGGAAGATCTGGTTAAAGACAGGCCACATCCATGGTATCCATATACTCTTAAGTCCGTATA
>Ga0172362_10004207_pt1 | contig 12457 bp, 14 predicted proteins | sample LakKivs1_kivu2a2_FD_114534 | JGI IMG/M metagenome (GOLD analysis project Ga0172362, IMG submission 114534) | Sediment microbial communities from Lake Kivu, Rwanda - Sediment s1_kivu2a2 | ecosystem: Environmental > Aquatic > Freshwater > Lake > Sediment | place: Rwanda: Western Province, Lake...
GAAAAATTAAACATGTATAAATCTGTCACTGATATTAACACTATTACTGTAAAATGTCAATATATTCGTGGGACATTTTTGCCAAATTTTTGTGGAGGATTTTGAATGTGCCGAAGTGGACATTTATTACCAAACATGCTGTGGTGTTAAGCCTTATCACTAGGCATCCCCGAATCACTGCTTTAGAACTGAGTACAACTATGGGTCTCACGGAACGGGCAGTACGTAAAATAATTGCTGACCTCTACGCTGAGGGTTACATCAAAAAGAAAAAGGTAGGTAGAGGTGTAGAGTACCGGGTTAACCATGAATTGCCGCTACGCCATGCCATACACCGTGAAGTTTCTATTGGCGATTTTCTTGAGGCGTTGGGCTGGAAGAGGGCACGTAAGCAAGTCGGGGAACAATCCCTTTTAGCTGAAGAAACAGGCTGATTCCGGTTTGGAAAGTAGATTTTGCATTAATATAACGGAGGAAATAGGAGGAAAGTTATGGCCAAAGAACTTGAGACGAAGCATGGTATTTTTAGTAAACCTCTCCCCACTATTCTGGATGAGATTGAGATGGCTACCGTGGATGCTAGGAGAGCCGCAGATGAAGCAAGGACAGCTGGGGAGAAAGCTGCTGAGGAAGTTATGAAGAGATTGAGGAAGCTCTTTCTGGCAATGGCTAAGGATATTACGGAAGAACTGGGCGAGGGCAAGAAGTAAAGATTTGCTTGGCTCTGGAACGCTTAGCTAGATGTTCCCAGGTTTTTCCTCTCTTTCCATTGATGATAGAGTTGTAGCTGTTGTTCATAATCACGGCTGGTGTCCAACAGCCAATCGTTGTTGCTATCGTCAATAAAGTGGTCAGCCTTGGGAGGCACAAAGTCTTTGTTGATGGTTTGTTGTAAATCAAGGTTCTCCAAGCCTTCTACCTTTAAACCGGACAGGGCCTCCTCTAACTTAGGCCTTATTGCCTCTATCATCTGTCTGGATTCTCTTGCCATCCTATCATTTTCATTTAGTACCTTCCCAGGATTTTCATGGTCATAATATGGTTCTAGAGCTTCCCTTACTATCTTAGCTAGTTCCCCAGGATGCAAAGCCTCTAAGGCATCAAGCTCGGTAGCCCTATCGCCAAAGCGCTCGATAAAACTCTTCGCCCGGCTGTCACTTTCCTTAGTTGGTATTCCCGGCAGCCGGAATTTTGTTACCTGGTCATAAGTCAAGGCTATCTGCTTAAGCTTTACCTCGCAGGGAAGTTTATACTTCTCTCTCGCAAACCATTCCGCCTTTCTGGCTACGCTTATTGGCATCTGGTTCCCACTGGGGTCGAAGTCTGAGATATAAAATATGCGCACCGGTTTTTTTACTTCACTGGCACGACGCATTATAGCTTCCACCCTCTCCAGGCTTGACTCACCGACCAGAGGCTGGAAGACACTGTTTAACTGCTCTACTACCGGGGCGATATAATCATTCATTGTGTTCTTTTCACAAAAAACAACCAGAAAATAGTTCTGGTATCCCAGATTTTCATAGTGGGGCACCGCCAGCATCATCTCCTCAATAAAGCTATCGACCAAGCCCTTAAGCTTGTATTCGACCAGCTTATTGGGGGTGTCCAAACCTTCGTGCAGTTGCCCGGCTTCAGCAGGGAGTTCCAGATAATCTAGCGGTTCGGGGTGTTTCCTATCAATAAGGTTGCTCCAATCGCCAATCTGGAGGTACTTGGCCCACTTGACCCATTGCTGGAGCAGATTCCAGTCCTTCTCAGTATTTGAGTAAGGGCTGCCATCAGGCTTTACCACATCCCCCAGGGATACCAGCCAGTAATGAAAGCCTCTTTCGTGGATTTGTCGCCCCATCTTGCTAAAATAGTCCGCTACCCACTGTGCTTTCTGGGTGTGTGTTTCACCCCAGGGCGTCCATGGGTCGCTATACCTTGACAATACAAATTCAGGCATCCCTTTCTCTCCCCTTTCCTATCGGCTAATCTAATTATTTTGAGTCAACTTCCAGCCGCAATCCGATGCTGCTGCTAATGGTTGATGAACTGGTACTAGTTAAGGAAGAACCAATAAACCGTATCTACATTTTCACATCGCTGATTTTTGTTGTCAAGGCATGAGTACACAGTTAAGTCCACACAACGCTGATACCTAATTAAACTGCCACGGATATAAGTATATAATTAATAATAACAGACGTTTTAATATATAATGGGCGGATAAGGGGAAGATAAATGGCTCAGAAGTCAAAGAAGGCGGAGAAGGCTTATCTCCGTATAACCGGGATGACCTGCGCCTCCTGTGTTGCTCGGGTGGAGGCAGCTCTCTCCGAAGTGCCCGGTGTAATTTCCGCCAGTGTTAATCTAGCTTCAGAAAAGGCTACCGTGGAATATACTGAAGAAACAAACATGGCTGACCTCAGGCGGGCAGTCGAAAATGCCGGCTATGAACTCGGGTCAGAAGCAGAGACATTGGAAGATGTCACCATTGCTGCCCGGCGAGAACTCCGCGGTATAAGGAACCGATTTATCTTCACGGCTATCCTCGCCTCATCAATTATGGCTCTAATGTGGGCCCCCTCATTCGCCGGGAAACCATATTTACTCTGGGCGCTAGCCACGCCGGTGCAGTTCTGGGCAGGGTGGCAATTCTACCGGGGGGTTTGGGGAGCGTTAAGGCATAAAACCTCTGATATGAATACGCTGGTTGCTGTTGGCACCTCAGCCGCCTACTTTTACAGTATGGTAGCTGTTCTCTTTCCCAGCCTCTTTGCTGCTGAGGCGGAGCTTGGCCTCTACTTTGACACCTCAGCTATGATTATCACTTTGATACTGCTTGGTCGCTTATTGGAAACACGAGCCAGAGGGCAGACTTCAGAAGCAATAAAGAAGCTCATTGGACTAAACCCTCAGATTGCCTTGGTTATCCGTAGCGGCGAAGAAAGGGAAATTTCCGTCGAAGATGTTCAGGTTGGTGACCTCATTCTGGTGCGACCAGGAGAGCGAGTGCCGGTAGATGGCATTATTCGTGATGGCTATTCCAGCATTGATGAGTCCATGATTACTGGGGAGAGCATTCCCCTGGAGAAAAAGGTGGGGGATGAGGTTATCGGTGCTTCCATTAATAAGACAGGCAGCTTCAAGTTTGAGGCAACCAGAGTGGGTAAGGATACTACTCTGGCTCAAATTATCCGACTGGTGGACGAAGCTCAGGGGAGTAAAGCGCCGATTCAGCGTCTGGCTGATGTCATTGCCAGCTACTTTGTGCCGATAGTAATTGCTATTGCTATCATTACCTTCGTAGTATGGTATTTTGTCGGACCATCCCCAGCTCTTACCTATGCCATTCTCAACTTTGTGGCCGTGCTTATTATCGCTTGCCCCTGCGCCATGGGGTTGGCGACGCCGACAGCTATTATCGTAGGCACGGGTAAAGGAGCGGAACACGGCGTTCTTATCAGGAGTGCGGAGACACTGGAGAGGTCTCACAAGATAAGGGTGGTACTGCTGGATAAAACGGGCACTCTAACCCGGGGTGAACCAAAGGTCACCGATATTATTGCTCTGCCCTCTTTCTCTCAGGACGAGATTCTCCGGCTGGCAGCCTCAGCTGAGTATGGCTCAGAACACCCGCTCGGTGAGGCTATAGTCAGGGCAGCTTTAGAGAAGAACCTGGAAATACCTCCAGTCTCGGATTTTAACGCTATCCCAGGACATGGCGTCGAGGCTTCGGGGGATGGGAAAAAACTTCTTCTGGGCAACCTTGAGCTGATGAGTGAAAAGGGGCTTTCTCTGAATGGACTGGGGAAGGAAGCCGAGCAGCTCTGGGCAAGAGGCAAGACAGTGATGTTTTTGGGTATAGATAACCGCGTAGCCGGTGTCATTGCGCTGGCTGATACCCTTAAGCCGAATGCCAGAGCAGCGGTAGATGCACTACATGATATGAGTATTGAGGTGATAATGCTCACCGGAGACAACTGGCGTACCGCTGAGGCTATTGCCCGAGAGGTAGGGATTGACCGTGTCCTGGCTGAGGTGCTGCCGGAACATAAAGCTCAGCAGGTTAAGAAGCTACAGCAGGAGGGGAGAGTGGTAGCCATGGTGGGAGATGGGGTAAACGATGCCCCGGCTCTAGCCCAGGCTGATGTGGGTATTGCTATTGGCACCGGCACCGATGTGGCGATGGAAACCGCAGATATTACGCTGATTAGCGGTGATTTAGGTGGAATTGTAACCGCCATACCCCTGAGTAAGCACACTATGAGAACGATAAAGCAGAATCTCTTCTGGGCTTTTGTCTATAATATTGCCCTCATCCCGGTGGCGGCAGGAGTATTGTATCTAGTCTTCGGCAATACTGGCGTTCCCTCAGGGCTCCACTTTATTCTGGGCAACTATGGTTTTCTGAATCCAATTCTAGCGGCGGCGGCTATGGCCGCTAGCTCCATCACCGTAGTATCCAACTCACTGCGTCTCAAAAGGTTCAGGCCAGTCAGGTTTGGCAATTCGTAAGTGATTTGGGGTAAAAGTAAACTAGGAATTGTTTGTGTTATAATTTATCGGCGGCAAGACTGAGATTCGGAGGATGAATATGGCAACTGAACAGATTCTGGCAGCACTTCAAATCGCTATCCAGACGGAAATTGATGGCAAGGAATACTATCTGAAAGCTAGCCAGAAAAGCAGTGATGAGCTAGGTAAGAAGCTACTGAAGTCGCTAGCTGCGGAAGAAGACACTCACCGGCAGAAGTTTGAAGAGATATACAGCGCTATACGAAGTAAGTGGGCTTGGCCCGTGACTGATTTTCAGCCTGATGGAGGCAAAAGACTGAGAACCATATTTGCCAGGGCAGTTGAAGAGATGGGTCCCAGTATAAAGGCTTCTGCCACTGAGCTTGATGCGATACAGACCGCCATGGATATGGAAAATAAGACCCGTGATTTCTATAAAACCCAGGCGGAAAAGGCTAGCTATGGTGCTGAGAAAGGCTTTTATGAGACCTTGGCTGCTGAAGAAAGAGAACACCACCTAATTCTTCTGGATTACTACGAGTACGTTAAAGACCCGGCAGGATGGTTTGTTAGGAAGGAACACCCATCTCTGGATGGTGGTTAAGTAAGAAATGAATCTTAAGGCTTTATATAAGTTAGGTTACGGCTTGTATGTTGTATGCTCAAGAAAGGGAGACAGACTCAACGGGCAAATCGCCAACACTGTGTTTCAGATAACTTCTGAGCCGCCAACTATTGCTGTAAGCATCAATAAAAATAATCTAACCCACGAGTTCATCAAGGAAAGTAGGGTCTTAACGGCTTCTATCCTTTCCCAGGATACACCTCTCTCTTTCATCGGTCACTTCGGCTTCAAGTCAGGCAGGGATATAGATAAACTTGAGGGCATTGGTTATAAGATAGGTGAAACCTGGGCTCCAGTGGTTACTGACAATACCTTAGCTTATCTGGAAGCAGGGGTAATTCAGGAGGTGGATGTGGGCACCCATACTATTTTTATTGGCGAGCTTGTCGGGGCCGATGTTATTAGAGAAGGCGAGCCGATGACCTATGCCTACTACCATCAAGTCAAGCGGGGTACCACACCCGAGGCAGCCCCCAGCTATGTTAAGGAGAAGAAGGAGGTAGCTAAAATGCCAAAGTACAGATGTACCGTTTGCGGCTATATCTACGACCCTGAACTGGGGGACCCCGATGGTGGCATAAAACCGGGTACACCCTTCGAGAAAATACCCGATGACTGGGTGTGTCCCGTCTGTGGGGCAGCTAAGGGTGAGTTTGAAAAGATGGAATAAAAGGGGGTGTAAAAATGACAGTAAAAAAGCAGGTCTATAGGTGTAATGTTTGTGGTAATATCGTTGAAGTGTTGCGTGCTGGAAAGGGGGAGCTGGTCTGTTGCGGGCAGCCAATGGAGCTATTACCGGAGAAGACAGCAGATGTCGGCCGGGAAAAGCACGTGCCCGTTGTGGGAAAAACAGATAAGGGGATAAGAGTCAAAGTTGGCGATATTCCTCATCCCATGGAGGAAAAGCACTACATAGAGTGGATTGAGATAATCACCGATGGTGGTAGTTACCGAAAGTTTCTCAAGCCGGGAGATAAGCCGGAGGCAGAGTTTGAAATTAGACCGCAAAAGGCAGCTGCCAGAGAGTATTGCAGCATCCACCGCTTATGGAAATCTAGCTAAGGGACTCGTACTCTACAACCAACAACCGATGAAGAGAGGACTAACTCGTTCTAGCTTCCCTACCAACTATTACAGATAATTTATGCTCACTGCCTTTCTTTCACCAGAGTATCAACTACAGACGGATCAGCTAAGGTAGTGATGTCACCAAGATTTGAGACATCACCAGCGCCAATCTTGTTTAGTATTCTTCTCATGATTTTACCACTCCTGGTCTTGGGTAGAGCATCAGCAAACTGAATCTTATCCGGGCTGGCGATGGGGCCAATCTCCTTGCGTACATGAGCTATTAACTCCTTCTTGAGGTCATCAGATTTTTCTACACCAACTTTCAGCGTGACAAAGGCATATATGGCCTGCCCCTTAATAGGGTGGGGGATACCAACAACTGCAGCTTCAGCTACCGACTTATGAGATACCAGAGCACTCTCAACCTCAGCTGTGCCAATGCGGTGGCCTGATATTTTGATGACATCATCCATTCGCCCCATTAGCCAGTAATAACCATCCTCATCTTTTCTGGCGCCATCCCCGGTAGTATATACCCCGGGATACTTAACGAAGTAAGTGTTCTTGAATCTCTTCGGGTCGCCATAAACCTGCCGCATCAATCCTGGCCACGGCTTATTAATTACTAGGTAACCACCCTCGTTCACATCAGCAGGTGAACCATCCTCCCTGAGTATCGCTGGTTCTATTCCGGGGAATGGCAGTGTCGCTGAGCCTGGTTTGAGGGGAACAGCACCTGGTAACGGAGTAATCAGTATACCTCCGGTCTCTGTTTGCCACCAAGTATCCACAATAGGGCATCTGCCTTTACCGATTACATTGTAATACCACATCCATGCTTCAGGATTGATTGGTTCTCCAACCGTGCCGAGAATACGCAATGAACTCAAGTCATGTTTATTAGGCCACTCATCCCCTTCTCTCATCAGAGCCCGCAGGGCGGTAGGCGCTGTGTAGAAAAGATTAACCTTATGCTTTTCGACAATTTCCCAGAATCTATCTGGCTTAGGGTAGGTAGGTATACCTTCAAATATGAGGCCGGTAGCACCAAAAGCCAAGGGCCCATACACAATATAACTATGCCCGGTAACCCAGCCGATATCAGCAGTGCACCACCAGGTATCTTCTTCCTTAACATCAAATATCCACTTGAAGGTCTGGTAACAGTACAGGAGATAACCCGCTTGGGTATGGAGGACGCCCTTAGGTTTGCCAGTGCTACCACTAGTATAAAGGATAAAGAGAGGATCCTCGGCATCCATTACCTCTGGCTCGCAATATGGCTTGATATCCTCAGCGGTCACTTCTTCATGCCACCAGTGGTCACGCCCCTCCTTCATTTTTACTTCGGTATTGGCTCGCCTGACTACAATCGCGGTTTTAACCTTGGGGCATTGCTCCAGGGCAGTATCAGCATTGTCCTTACTCTTGATAATTCTACCACCGCGATAGTAACCATCCACACAGATAAGAATTTCAGCCCCGCAGTCCGCTATTCTGTCTCTCAATGCCTCAGCGCTAAAACCGCCGAAAACCACATTGTGAGTAGCACCAATCCGGGCGCAAGCGAGCATAGCAATCGGCAATTCAAGAATCATCGGCAGATAAATAGATACTCGGTCGCCTTTCTTAACGCCGTGTTTCTTTAGCACGTTGGCAAATTTATTTACCTCATGATACAGTTCTTGGTAGGTGAGGGTCTTGGTATCGCCAATATCTCCTTCCCAGACTAGTGCTGCCTTGTTTTTTCGCCAAGTTTTTAGATGCCTGTCCAAGCAGTTGCAAGAGACATTAAGCTTACCACCGATGAACCACTCATGCTTACCTTCCTTGAAGTCCTCTACAAGCACCTTGTCCCACTTCTTATACCAATCCAACTGCTCTGCCAGCTCACCCCAGAATGCCTCAGGATTATCTATAGACCTTTGATAAATCCTCTCATATTCATCTAGGTCCTTAATATAGGCATTATGGCTAATTTCTTTCGGTGGGTTGAAAAGCCTCTTCTCTTCCATCATAGAGGTAATTATTTTGGTCTCTTCCATTGCGTAGTGACTCCTTCCATTTGTTAACTATGCTTGGTTTCTCACTGATGGCTATTAATCTGGGAAGCGATGGCCCCTATGTCACATGAAAACTCTAGCGTTGGGAACCATTCTGATTGCTATTTTAGACTGTGACTAACTCCTTGTCAAATGCTTGTGTTACTGTCTGGCGTAGCTGTGGTAGCAGAGTACATGTGGTCTATCTACTTGAAATTCACTGTGGGGGATAGGTTGAATTATAGGTACTTGATATATGGGGTGAGTGGAGGGATTTGAACCCTCGTTCTCCAGGGCCACAACCTGGCGCCTTAATCCTCTGGGCTACACTCACCACTAAAGAAATAAAAAACTTTAAAAGGACTTTGCCTCGTCAAGTTTCTTATAATAACTAACCTGTAGTTACTTGGCTATTATAGCTGAAAAACCTCTTTCTTTCAATAGTAGACAGTCGTTTTCCCCAAGCAAGATATTTTCTAAAGAGATTGTTTATTAACTTAGTAGGTTAAGCCTTGAAAAACCACTTATTGATTTCGGGGTGGGTTTTCTCTATAATGCTCTTAACAGTGAAGAGGAAAATTACCCTCGTCGTATTATTAGCCACGAGCATCGTTCTGGGCTATCTATCTTTTATAACTTGGTCTGTAGGCTTTCTGCTAGCCAGATACTTAGGCGGCAAAACAGTTGGTGGGCCAGGTAAACTAAGGTCGCGTTTTATTCCTTTAGGTAAGTATAGAATTCATTTACACCATTGGCTTTGGTCTTCTTGGGCAATAATAATCTTCACCGTGTTCAAAGGCGCTTATATTTTACCCTCAGACTTATTCTACGGATTTTTTGGCGCCATAGTTTTCCATGGTATTTATTGCTATAGTGATTGGTATAAGGTTTTGATTTACAGACAAGCTCAAACTATTGTTGCCCAAAATCTAGCGATGAAGGAATTTGCCTTTACCATGAATCTCCCAGAAATTGCGGACTCTAGTTCTACCCAGGATAGGGGGGCTCCATGAAAACATGGTATGATATTTTTAAGATTAGACTATATCGGAGGCTCAGCTTCTGGAAGCGTTAGAAGTGGCACGCAGGGCAGTAGAGGCTGCCAGTGCGAAGCAGGCTAGTGATATTGTATTGTTGGATACCAAAGGGGTTTGCAGCTTTGCCGATTACTTTGTGATTTGCAGTGGCGATAGCGAGAGGCAGATTAAGACTATCTATGAAGAGATTGGGCATATATTAAAAGAGGCAGGTGTTTTCCCCCACCATCACGAGGGGACGGTAGACTCGGGATGGCTGCTCATCGACTTTGGTGATGTCATTGTTCATATTTTCACTCCCTTTGAACGGGAGCACTACCAACTGGATAGGCTATGGGGTCAGGCGTCTACCGTAGTCAGAATTCAGTAGTTCGGCCACTAATTTCTTGGTACGATTAAAAAATTTCTTCCTCAGAAAAGAACAGCTTAATTTCCTTCGCCGCGGTCTCGGCAGAATCAGAGCCATGAACAGAGTTATGTTCAATGTCCAACCCGAAATCAGCCCTGATAGTCCCGGCTTCAGCCTTAGCCGGGTCGGTGGCTCCCATTGTTTTTCTGATTACCGCTATGGCTCCTTCCCCCGCAAAGACAGCAGCTACTATCGGCGCTGAGCTGATATAATCCACTAGACCGTTAAAGAAGGGTTTATCCTTGTGGATAGCATAGTGGCGTTTGGCTAGCGCTTTATCCAGGTGAAGCATCTTAATTGCTACCAGCTTAAGCCCTTGCTTCTCCAAGCGGGTAATAATAGTGCCAACTAAACCTCTTTGGACGGCATCAGGCTTGATAAGGACTAGTGACTTTTCCATGTAAGAACTCCTTTATTTATGCTACGCTAAAAGCCTCTCCAGGTCATCTATAGTTATCTCTTCTAGGGTGTCAATGATAAGGTCAGCCCCTCGCAGTTCTTCTCTGGGGGTGGTGTTGGTCACAGCGATGCAGCGCATCCCGGCTCTTTTGCTGGCGGTGACGCCGGAGATGGCATCCTCAATGACAATACAGTTTTCTGGTTCTACTCCTAGTTTTTCTGCTGCCAGCAAGAAGGTCTGCGGGTCGGGTTTACCCCTAGTGACTTCCCAGCCAGAGATTATGGCATCGAAGCGGCTATGTATCTTGAGACTCTGAGTAATCAATCGGATGTTTTCCATTGGCGCTGAGGAGGCTATAGCTATCTTAAAACCATGCTCTTTGAGCGCAGTTATTAATTTGAGCACGCCGGGGAATGGTCTTATGTTTTGTCCCATTAGTTGCCGGAAGGTTTCATCCTTTTCCTGGATAATTTTCCTGATATCCTTTTGTGCTGTTTTTTCACCCAGAGTGTTTTTGATGATAGTATCGCTCCTCTTACCGGTATTACGCCGGAAGTCCTCCTCAGTATAGTTTGCTCCTCTTTTTTGGAAAACTATTTGCCATCCCTTCAGGTGATACCAAGCAGTATCAACAATTACCCCATCCATATCCCAGATAACTGCCTTTTTGTTGCTTATCTCACCCTTATCAGTTTCATTCGATGTTTGTGGCCGACTTATCATTTTGCCTCCATTCTATCGCTGCCTCGGTTTGGTAATTGCTGGTCGTCTGAGGTATAGTGGCTGTAGAGTAGCCGGGTTGTCATAATCGCCTGCTTTCAGTCGCTTGAGCCCCAGCTCAGCGAGGAAGCCGGCTCGCCGCAAGCTGGTAGCTGGAGATGGTATTACCGCTTTTTGCTTGAGCTGCTTTCTTAGCTGGGCAGCGATAAGCGGTATGAGTTCACCGCAAAATATGGTCTTATTGTTTATCTGTGAGCATAGAGTGTCAACAGTGGTTATATGCTCGGCAATAAGCTGGCGCCACTCATCGTGTTTCTTCTGGTATAAAGCCGTAGCTATCTCCCCTCTCCCCGCATTAAATATGGGGCAAATAGGCAGCCCGGTTTCGGCGTGCTGGTAGGCTTCTGCTTCTAGGCTGCCGATACCAACTATTGGAATGTCAAGGCTAAAGGCTAGCCCCTTGGCGGTGCTGATGCCAACCCGTAGCCCGTTGAAGCTTCCCGGTCCCCTGGCGACAATAATGCCATTGGTAGATTTGAGGTTTAATTTGGACTGATTTAGCAGGTGAGTCAGGTGGGTTAGCAGTTGGGTGGTGTGATTTTGCTCACAACGCCAGGTCAATTCGGCTAGCACTCTATTATCTTGCACCAGAGCCAGGCTAGCTGTGTCGGTTGAAGTATCTATAGCCAGTTGCATTAGCTACCTAGTCCTTTCTACGGGTTAGGCGAAAAGTCTTTTAATTGTGCTATTATCTCAAGGTAGCGTTGTCCATTTGGTTTGAGTTGAAAGCTACGCTCAGTATTGGAAAGATAGCTTATTTGAATTAGCAGGTGCTCGGTTGGTAGTATGTCTAACCCCTTTTCTGCCCATTCTACTACACAAACACCATTGCCGTATAAATAGTCATCCAAGCCCAATTCTGCGACCTCTTCTATATGGTCAAGCCGATATAGGTCTATATGATATAGAGGCAGCCGGCCATAAAGTTCTCTAACTATGACAAAGGAAGGGCTTAACGCATATTCCTTGATATTTAGCCCCCAGGCAATACCCTGGGTGAGGCAGGTTTTTCCTGTTCCAAGGGCGCCGACCAGAAGGAAAGTATCACCGGCTAGAGCTAGCTCGCCGATACAGACTCCGAATTTCTGGGTCTGCTCCGGGCTATGGCTGATTAACTCAAGACGGTTCATATCTATTGTGTCGGGCGAGTTTAACGACCCAGCTTTACCTTGTGGCAAAGTGCTCCCATCCTGTCTTAGCCAGATTAAAAGGCTCCCCCTTTTTATCAACCAGGGTTATCTTGCCTGTTTCGTCGGCTACGATTTCACCGATTATTGTTATCGGGCAGGAGGCTGCTTTTTTTACCGTGTCAATAACCTCAGTGCTTCCGGTAAACAATAATTCGTAGTCCTCTCCTCCCGATAAAGCTAGCTCGAGTGCTCTATCACCAAAATTAGCCTTGACTTCGGGCGGGATAGGCACACAGTCAATTTCTATCCGGGCACCAGCTTGGCTGGCTTTACATATATGACTTAGGTCTTGAATTAGACCGTCGCTAATATCTATACCAGCCTTCACCCCGTGTTCCACTAGTAGTTGCCCTTCGGCTATTCTGGGGGAGGGGCGAAGGGAAGCCCTTTTAAGAGA
>Ga0172362_10004209_pt1 | contig 12456 bp, 13 predicted proteins | sample LakKivs1_kivu2a2_FD_114534 | JGI IMG/M metagenome (GOLD analysis project Ga0172362, IMG submission 114534) | Sediment microbial communities from Lake Kivu, Rwanda - Sediment s1_kivu2a2 | ecosystem: Environmental > Aquatic > Freshwater > Lake > Sediment | place: Rwanda: Western Province, Lake...
AAAAATTTAAGATTTTTTTATTAAATAAAATAAATAATTTAATATTATTTATTTTATCCAATAAATATAAATGAGTTATGTTCAACCAAGTAATAATAATTTTAGTGAATATATAAATAAAAAATATAAAAAATATACAATACCAAAAAAGAAAAAATCAATAAAAGAAATATGTTTTCCAAAGGAATTTGAATTACAAATTCCTCAAGAATTTTTATCAGAATATATTAATCCAAAAACACCATATAAAGGGTTATTAATTTTTCATAGAATTGGTGCAGGAAAAACTTGTACTGCAATAAGTATAGCAGAAAAATGGAAAGATAAAAGAAAAATAATAGTAGTAGTTCCTGCATCATTAATTGGAAATTTTAGAACTGAATTAAGAAGTCAATGTGCTAAAAATTCTTATTTAACTAATGAAGAAAGAAAAAAACTTAAAATATATCATCCATCATCTGTTGAATATAAACAAATTATAAAAAAAAGTGATGAAAGAATAGATGAATATTATAATATATATTCATATAATAAGTTTGTAGAAAAAGCAGAAAATAATGAGATAAATTTAAGGAATTCATTATTAATAGTAGATGAAATACAAAATATGGTGTCAGAAGAGGGTAAATATTATACAGTATTATATGATATAATACATAATTCACCAAATAATTTAAGAGTAATATTATTATCAGCAACACCAATGTTTGATAAACCAGTTGAAATTGCATTAACAATGAATTTATTAAAAATACCATTTGAATTTCCTACTGGTAGAGAATTTGAATTATTATTTACTCAAAAAGTTGTAAATAATAAAACTGGTGAGGTTTATTATAAAGCAAAAAATTTAGATATTTTTAAAGAAAGAATTAAAGGATATGTGTCATATTATAGAGGAGCTCCACCATATGCATTTCCAAGAAGTATAATAAAATATGTAAAATGTGAAATGAGTGAATTCCAATATAATAGTTATGTAAGAGTATTAAAAAGTGAAGAAAAAAAAAATAATATGGAATTAAGAAAATTAAATAAAATATCAAAAGGAGATATTATTAATTTACCAAATGATTTTTATTTAGGAACAAGATTTATATCAAATGTTGCTTTTCCAAATAAAATGTCTGGAGAGGCTGGTTTTGAATCATTCAAAGGTAGATATTTAAAATTAGATAATTTAGAAAAATATTCTATAAAATTCTATAAAATTATTAAAAAAATTAATAATGCTTCTGGTCCTGTTTTTGTTTATTCTAATTTTAAAGAATTTGGTGGTCTTAAAAGTTTTATTAGAGCATTAGAGGGTCAAAACTTTAAAAATTATACTAAATTCGGTGAAGGACGAAAACGATTTGCTATTTGGTCAAGTGATGAAAAAAATGATATACGAGAAGAAATAAAAGCAGTTTTTAATCAATCAACTAATTATAATGGTTCTAAATTAAAAGTTATTGCAGGTAGTCCAAGTACTAAAGAAGGTTTAAGTTTTAAAAATGTCCAACAAGTTCATATATTAGAACCATATTGGAATTATTCAAGAATGTTACAAATAATAGGAAGAGCAGTGAGATATTGTTCTCATAAGGAATTACCTGAAGAAAAAAGAGAAGTAAAAGTATATATATATTTAGCAACACCACCAGCGAATATACAAAATAAAACAATAGATCAATGGATTATGAATCTTGCATTAAAGAAAAACAGACTAATACAAGAATTTGAATTAGCATTAAAAGAAGTTGCAGTTGATTGTACATTATTTAAACATGGTAATGTATATAAAGAATTTAATGAACCTGATATTAAATGTGAATAATTTTTAAGAAAAAATTATTCAAGATTAAAATAGACTAATAAACTGACAATAAAACTGAATAAAAATAATATTAGATATTCATAGAAATTTAATAAATATAAAATATCATAAAAGATAACTGGGTTTTTAACATATACTAATAAAGCAAAACAAAAATCTAAAATTATATAATATAATAAAAAACTAATAAACAAATTTTTATTCATATAAAATATGTTATGAAAAAATAAATTTATATAATTAAAATATAATGATTAATTTAATATTGATTTTATTAATACTAATTGTATTATATTATTTTGGAATAGTTAAAGCAAATAGTTTATATAAAAATGGAAATTATGGTTTTGAAATTACAAATGAACCATTTGAACCATCACATTTATTAAGAAAACCAAATAATAATTGTGATATTAATTTTTTTTTAAGAGGAAATAGATATTATGAAAATAATAAAGATAATTTTAATTTAAGTTATGGAGATATACCAACAGTAGAACAAATACCATGTGTAAAACAATTTGATTGGTCAATTCCATATAAAACTGGAGCAAATAATGTAATATCAGATAAATTATGGCATAGTTATGAACCAAGAATGATATTATATGATAATTGTTTAAATTGTAATGAATTTAATAGAAAAAATCATTATAATACACCAAAAGGAATTTCTAAACATGATTTAGCAAATGTTGAATTTTATGAAAATGAATTATCAAATAATATACCATTAACAACAAATAGACACAGTTTATCAAATCCAATGACAACAGGAATGCAACCAATTAAAAAAGATTGTTTAGTAAATGTATTACAGCGAAATGAAGAAATTGGATGTAATGGATTTGGAGAAAAAATATATAATTTTCATTAGATATAAGAGTATAAATAATATATTAAAATTCTAAATATTTGTATATGACTGGTTTTAATAGATTAATAATATTTTTATTATTAATAGCCCTATTATATGCATTATATAGATATCAACAAAATATAGACAAAAAAGAAGATAAAAAAAGTGAAATAGTAAAAAAAGAAAAAAATATTAAAAAAGATAATATAGAATTAATAGATGAAGATTCAATAGATATAGATAATATAAGTAAATTTAGTATTGATTCAGAGAAAGAGGATATATATAAACAAGATTCAGGAGTAGAATCAGGAGATACAGGAACATATAGTTTTTTAGATGAATAAATTAATAAATAGATAATTTATTAATTTAGATTAAAGAAGATAAATAATTTTATAAGAATATAATAAAAATGACAGAAAGTTCAAATTATTTTAAAGATGTAAATTCAATGGATACAACAAATTATGATGATAGATCAATATCCTCATGTTCAACAACAACATCATGTTCAAGTATAAATAAATGTATAGATATATGTTCTGGAAAAATGTTATATACAATACATCATATATTTGAATGTTATTGTTTAATACAATCTATTTTTAGTGAATATAATAGAAAAATTAACGAATTATTATTAATATTAGATGATCCAGACTTAAATAATATTTATATTAATTTATTAAAATGTCTTAGATGTGAAATTGAAAAAGTTATTAATGATGATTGTAAAAAAAAGAAACAATTATGTATTGTTAATAAAGAAATTATTATTGTTGTTGAATGTAATACTAAAAATTTTGGATTTAAATTAGCACCATTTATACCATTAAATTTTTTACAAAGAATAGATAAAAATTGTAAATTATTATATTTTGAAAATGATCCAAATATAACACCATATAATAATAATCCAAAAGTAATATATGAAAAATTAACTAATAAAACTATATTATATCCAGTATGGTATTTTGTTTATGATAATAAAATTTCATCTGATTATGATTATATTATTAGTTTAATTGGCGAATCACTTACTTATAATGATATTTTAGAAAATAGATTATTATTAAAAGATGAAATTAAAATGGACTCTAGAAAAACTATTAATGCTTTAGGTAAATATAAATTTATTTATTGTGTTGATAAATGTGAATTAATTTTAAAAGATCCTTTTAATCCTTCTGAAGATATTTCTCCTTATATTCAAGGTGTTATTGATGGATTATATTCTTTTGAAGATGATTTATCTAAATATATAACAGAAGAAGAATTAAGTATTGTAATAAATAATACAATAAAAGTAATAAATAAATTAATAGAATGTTTAAATAAATTTAATGGAGAATTATGTGACTTCAAAAAGAGAATATGTTATTGTTCAATAGGATGTGAAAAATGTAATAATAGAAAACCATGCAATCATAAACAACCATGTAATGAATGTAAAAAACCATGTAATGAATGTAATAAAAATAAAACACCATGTAATGTATGTAAATAAATATTTATTAATATACTTAAGTATGTTAATAAATATTTATAGAAATATAATATATATATGTTTTTTATAAGCAAAACTTATAATACAATTAAATTATTAATTGCATCAATAGGAGGGATAGGAGCAATAACTAGTATAATTTATGGAATAGTAATTGGAACAAATGGATTAATATATATAATTGGAGGTAGTATATGGTTAGTTCAAACTGGTTTTAATTTATTTGATAGTTCAAAGGTGACATATGAAATTAAACAACAAATTAATAGATTAGAAACAGAAGTAGATAATTTTTCAAATCAAAATATAATATTAAGAAGTAATTTAATTGAATTAACTAAATTAAAAGAACAATATATTATTGAAAATAAAAAATTATTAGAAAATTTTAAATTAAGTGAAAATCAATTAATAAAATTAAATTTATTAAAACATGATTATGAAAGAGAAAATATAAAATATACTAATTTATTAAATGAATATAAGAAATATTTAACTGAAGTAGAAGGACAACAAGTTATATTAATTAATGAAAATAAATCATTAAAAGAATCTCTTGAAAATTTAAAACAAATACAAGAACAATATAAATTTGAAATTGAAAAATTAAAAATAAGTTTAGTTCAAAATAATGAAAATATTAAAAATTTAGAAGATATTAAAAATAAATATATAGATGAAAATATTAAATTACAAAATAATAATACTGAAAATACAAAACAACTTGAATATCTTAAAAATCAAATTGATAAATTAAAAGAATTATATATGAATTCATTAGAATTAATTGATAATCTTAGAAAAGCAAGTGATGTATTTGGTTCTTTTGATAATAATATTCAAGAAATTAAAGATACTGCTATGTCTTTAGATTCAACTCAATCATCGTTCCAAAATCATATTGATGTTCTTAAAAATTTAATTGATAAATTAAAAATTTCCTCTTTTAGTAAATTAGATTCTAATAATGATGGTTTTATTTCTAAAGATGAATTTGACGCTAATATCAATAAATTATAATTATTGAAAAATAGAAGACACTTGTCTTCTATTTTACCTTTTTTAAATAAAATATTTTGTTTTTCTCAGAAAAACAAAAATATTTTATTAAAAAAATTGAATCTAAAATATATTAAGGGTTTAACAACTAATAAATATATAAAATGGTAAATAAAGGTGAAAAGAGCGAACAAACAGATAAACAAACTGAAGATACTCAACATGGCGGTAAGAACAAATCAAACAAAGCCACAAGAGAAGCAGGATTAATGTTTAATGTTAATACAGTTAAAAATTATGTAGATACATTTTATAAGACACAAGGATTAACTAAACCAAAATATTATGGAGGACAAGTAGCGATGACTGCATTTTTACAAGAACTAAGTTCATTACTATTAAGAAATGTATTGAAGATGACACAGAAAGATCAAAGTGGTATGTTCAATGTTAATCGTGGAACATTTATGTTATCAGTATCAAACAATCAAGAACTAAGAAGATATTATGCGAACAATATGGAAACATTTAATAAGAATTCAGTATATGTTAAATCAGAATTAGTAGAGGCAAAAGAAATGGATGAGTTAATGAATACAGTAGAGAAGAATTTGAAACTTACCCCTAAGGCATATAACTTCTTCTTCTATCTACTTGATACCGCATTTACTGAAGTATTGCACACTGCAAATTATTTCATTGAATTTGCGGAAAAGAAATCACTTGATGGAAGAGCGGTAATGTATGCTGTTCAAGTTCATTTTACAGGTGATGCGTGTCAATCTTTATTATCAGAAGTATCAAAGGCAATGAAACTTTCTGGTGATGATGTTGAAATGGGAGGTAAAGATGAAGATGTAGTAAATAAACCAGTAGAACAAACTATGACAGTAAATAATGATTCTGATGATGAACAAAAACAAGAAACTACTGAAGTAAAAGAAACTAAAGAAACTAAAGAAGTAAAAGAAACTAAACCAAAATCGGAAAAAACTTCTACAAAGGAAACTAAAGAAACTAAAAAAAATACGAAACAAACAAAACCAGAACCAATAGAACAAGATAATGATGAATTACCAAATGATGATCAAAAAACTCAAGAGGTAGATGATGTAAAACAAGTGGAAGATAAAACAAAAAAGACTCCACAAAAACAACCAGTAAAAAATCAAGGAAAGACTCAAACAGCAAAAAAATGAGTATTAATTTATTAGAATAAATTTTTTTATCAATTTTATATTTAATAAAAAATTGATAAAAATATATATATAAATAAAAAAATAATGAATAATAATTATGGATATAGATAAATATAAAAATTTATTTATTAAAATAATAAATAATTTACAAAAAGAGGGTTTTATAAATTTAGTAGAAAATATTAAATTAATTCATTTTATACAAACTGGTGGAACAATAGTATATATGGCAGAATATATACAAATTTATAATAAATTATTAAATAGTGAAATAGATAAAGAATTAAAACTTAAAATAATAAAATTATCAAGAAAAATATTTAGTCATTTATATGAAATAAATAATATAATAGAAACAGATAATATTAAAGAAGTAAATATAGATAATATAATAGAAGAAATATGTAAATATAATAATGAAGATATAGAATTTACGAAAGATCAAAAAGATGCAATATATAAGATAATAAATTTTTTATATAATCCAATAGAAAAAACATTTGGTTTATATGGTTATGCAGGAACAGGAAAGACAACCTTGATAACTAAATTAATAAATTTTTTAATATTAAAGAATTATATAAAATCAATAGTATTTACTGCACCAACAAATAAAGCAGTAAATGTAATAAAATCAAAATTTAAAGATAATATTGATAATTTATTAAAATTTAAATTAAATAAAACTACAACTAATACATTAGATAATCAATTAAATGAATTAGATAAAAATGGATATAAAATAGAATTTTTAACAATACATAAATTATTAAATTTTCAGAATGAATATAATATATATGGAGAAAAAGCATTTATAAAAAAAGGAGAGAGTGATTTAAATAAATATGATTTAATAATAATTGATGAGTGTTCAATGATTTCATATGAGATAATAAATATAATTTTTAAAGAATTAAGAACAAATAAAAATAATATTAACAAAATACCAAAAATAATATTTGTAGGTGATCCTGCTCAACTTCCACCTGTAAATGAAAAAGTTAGTGTTATATTTAATAATAAATTATCTGATTTTGATTCAATTAAAAACTTAGTTAAAGATGAAGAATATATCAATTTTGAGATTTTATTAAATGAAATAATAAATCAATCATCAATTGTATTACAACAAATTGTTAGAACAAATAATAATAATATAATTGGAATTAATAATGAAATACGAAATTGGATAACAAATTCAATAAAACAACCAATAATTGGAAAATTTAAAGGAAATAATGTATTTATATATAAATATAAAAATGAAAATAAAATAAATACACAATGGTTTAATAAATATTTAGATAATATTAAAAATAACAATATATTATTATCAAATATAATTTTAACATGGACAAATAATCAAACTAATGAATATAATAATAAAATTAGACATTTAATTTTTAATAAAGAGAAATTAAATGAATTTGAAATTGGAGATATATTGATATTAAATGATTTTTATAATTTAAATGATGAAAATAAAAGTAAAAAAAAGAGATTTTATACATCAGAGCAAATTAAAATTATAAATATTGATGAAGTAATTAAAGTAGTTTCAAATATTAGTATTGAAGTTAAAAATATTTACTTACAAAAATTACCATATTTCAATATTATAAAAAAGAAATATGAGGATACTATTAATATTATTAATAAATTAATTACAAGAAAATATAATGTATGGAAAATGTATGTAAATTTATTAAATGAAACAAATATTAATAATACAATACCAGATACATATATTATGTATGTATTAAAAAAAGAATCAAAGGAATTAATACAAAAAGATATTAAAATAGCAAGTGATAAAATAAAAGAATTAAGAAATTATTATAGTAATAATTATAAAAATGAACTTAAAATACTTGATCAAAATATAATCAAACAATTATGGTATGAAATGAATAAGATTTTAATAGAACCATTTGCAGAAGTTAATTATGGAACATCAATAACTGTTCATAAAAGTCAAGGTTCAACTTATTATAATGTATATGTAGATATTGATGATATATTTAAAAATAATAATATTAATGAATTAAAAAGATGTATATATACAGCATTAACAAGAACTGTCAATGAATTACATATATTGATATAGTTTATGTTATAAAATATATTATTATATAAATATAATATATAATGTCTGGAAATTATATATGTCCAAGATGTAAAACAAACTTAGTTACTCCTTATAATTTTGCAGTTCATATTAGAACTCAAGCATGTCATAGACAACTAACACAAAATAAAACTACTATTAGAACAACTGTTCAACAATTACCAAGAAATCATAATAATAATAATAATATAGTTCCAAAAAATACAACTACACCAAGATCTACTGGTGGTGGTGGTTGTGGTTGTAAAAAAAGAGTTTAATTTATAAATTTAATAGTAAATTTATAAATTCTTTTTAATTAAATAACAAATAAAACATATACATAATACTAATATAATTAATCTAAATACAAAATCAAATCCAATATTACATGGTTCTACATTAAATCCTTCTGGATATACTACTGATTTTAAATTACAATATAAATTACTTAATTTATTTAATGTTGGTGGTGTTGTATTATCTTTAAATCTATTTAAATGTGTTTCCATTTTTTTAGTATCAAAATTTAATACTTGTTCATTATGTGTTACTGGTACTGATGATTCATTTTGTAAATCCGCTAAATTCCATCCTACTTTATTTGTATCTTCATAATCTAATAAGGGACTAAAGTTCCTCTTTAATTCTTCCATATCTAATGCTGGTACATCTGTGAAATTAGACATTCTATATATATTATATCTATAATTATTTATTTTATCCTGTTTATTTGAATCTGTTTCATTCTCATTATTTGGTATTATATTCGTTTTATTATCTAAACTATTATCTTGCATTATTTTTATATCTTTCATTAAGATTTTTTTATTTTTTTTATATATTTTTATTAATTTTATAAATCACTTATAGTTATTTATAATGTTAATGAAATAATAATATAAAAACCTAACAGGTTTTTATATTATTATTATTTATAATGTTAATGTATTAACATTATAAAATTACAAAAAACCTGCTGGTTTTTTGTAATTTTATAATGTTAATGAATCAACACCAAGAGTAATATAATCTTTATTAGATTCATTCATAATTAACATAACAACTAAAACAACTAATAATAGAACACATAACCACATAAATAAATGTCTAAATGACATATTAAGACCCAATCCATCAAAACCTTCAATAAAAGGTAGATTAGGAGATTTTTCATAACATCTTCTTCTTGCAGTTTCATTATCATAAATTCTATCAGCATATAAAGATTTAACATCTAAAGGAAATTGTAATTTATTCATCATATTATTAACACAATTATTGTAATCACTACAATTCATTATAATATATTAAAATAAGAAATAAAAAATTTATAATTTATATTCTTTAATAATTCTTTTAATTGCTTCTTGATAAAATAATTCAAATAGTATAGTTAATTTTTTAAATCCTAATTTATTTAATTCACTATACATTGAATTTAGAGATATAGTTCCATTATATTTATCTTTTTTATTCATATAAACTTTAAAATTATTTAAAATAATTGAATATACTATTTTCTTAAAAATAATTAATAAAGTTCGTTTAAAATAATTAACTGATAATAAAAATGTTATATCAATTTCTGGAACTGGAATTTTAAAATTTTCAACTAAATTATTATAAATTGTAATTAAAGTAATATTTTGATTTCCTTTATGAATTAAATAATTGTTAATAGGATCAATTTCAGTTTTTGCTTCTTCAACTAATTTTGTTATTTCTCTTCGTTCAATAAATATAAATCTTGTTAATGGTATAATATATTTATAAGTTTCAATATATTTTGGTGTTTCAGTTTTTATTTTTATAAATATATCATATAAAAATCTTTTTAAAAATAATACATCAAATAAAGCATAACGTGCATGATGACTACTTAATTTATTAATATTCCATGATATATCTTGGACTGGCCCCATATAATCATGTGTATCATTTAATTCTTTATGTTTTTCTTCAGTTATAGAACCAAAATATAATAAGGCATCATATATAGAGCATTTTTTTTCTTCACCTAAACTACTTCTAAAATATTCACATAAGAATCGTGTATCAATTACTTTTTTTGTAAATCTAATAATAAGATCTTTATTATTATTAAAGAATACAGTATATAAATAAGGAATATCTAATGAATCAGCACCATGTAAAATTTTATAAATATTTGTATTAATCATTATTTTATCAATAAAAAATCTAATATCTTGTTCATTAAAATCAGTTGGATTTATTATCCATATATACGAATATGTTGTATTTTTTAATGAACTATATGTATTAAAACATAATTGCATTAATGCAATTATACGATTATTAAATTCAAAATCTAATCCTAAATGTCCATAATTATATGGATATTTAGTTATATATTTCAGTAAATTAGATTCTAAATTATAACTTAATATATATAATATAAATAATTTTCGTTTTAATATTGTATCTCCTATTGTTATTACAAATGTTATATTTGTTCTTGGTGATTTAAATTCATTCTTTTCTAATAATTTCTGATTTAAATATTTTTCCATTAATTTCCATATTACTATTCTATATGTTTTACATATATTATATTCTGTATCATCTATATTTTTTATTTTATTGTAATCTTTATCTGTTGGTACTCTATCTATTCTTATTATTTTCTTTGATTCTATTTTTACTAAATTTATATAATTTGTTATTACATTATTTATTTTATTTATATTTTCATATAATAATTCAATAGCATCTTCAGTTTTGTCATTATTTATATAATTATATACTGAATTAAATAATTGAGAAGACATAGTTATATTATATTTATAAAATTAAGTTATAAATAAATAATATTAAAAAGGAAAAATTCGTTAAAATGTAATAATTTAATTATAATATAATTTAAAATAGGTAATGAGTAGATTATTAAAATATAAAGAAAGTATTAATAAATTTATAAAAGAAAGAAGTTTAATAGCCGACAAATATGAAAATACAAATCAGGAATTAAATAAATATATATATGAATTAAGGGATACAGATTTATTATTATCAATAATATTTTTAACAATAATGAATAGTCAAAATAAAAAAAATAATATATTATTACAAGGTTATTATGGAGCAAGTTGTATAGAATTTTTAAAAATAATAATAAATTTAATAGATAATAAACAAAAATTTATAAATAAATATGATATAAATATTTATTATAAAATAATAAATTATTTATCTATATGTTCAATTTATACAATAAATCAAAATATTGAAAGTATAAAATCATCTATATCTAAAGAAAAATTAGCAGATATTTTTTTAAATATAAATGAAGTATATAATAATAGTGTAAATTATAACAATATATTAAGTGAAATAAATATAATATATAGTGATGAAAAACCAAATAATAATTTAATAAAATGGTATATAAAAGATAATATATTATTAAAAAATAAATTTATAAAAATAAAAAAAATAAAAAAAGAAATATATATGGAATATTTAAATAAAAAAATAATAAAATTAAGTGAATTAACATTTAGTATAGCATGGATATTAGGATGTGGAAATATTGATGATTTAAATAAAATTAAAAAATTAGGAACTCATTTTGGATATATTTATAAATTAACAATAGATTTTAATACATTAGAAGATGAATTATTAAATTTAGATAATGAATATAGTTTAAATTATATTATAAATTATGGATTACAAGAAGCATATGAAGAATTTATGAATCATAAACAAAAATTTATAGAAGATGCAATGATGTTAGATGTATATAGTATTACAATTAAAGAATTATTAAGTTATATAGAAAATAGAGTAGATATTATAATTGATCAAACTTCACCTGATATTAGATCTACTTATAGTTCAATGAAAAAAATAAATTAAAACTAGTTTTTCAATGAAAAACTAGTTTTAATTTATTTTTTTTATTGTAAAAATTAAATTATTATAATTAGTTTTTTCAAT
>Ga0172362_10004211_pt1 | contig 12454 bp, 12 predicted proteins | sample LakKivs1_kivu2a2_FD_114534 | JGI IMG/M metagenome (GOLD analysis project Ga0172362, IMG submission 114534) | Sediment microbial communities from Lake Kivu, Rwanda - Sediment s1_kivu2a2 | ecosystem: Environmental > Aquatic > Freshwater > Lake > Sediment | place: Rwanda: Western Province, Lake...
GCCCTCGATGTGCTTGCAGGTGCCAATCGTGTTGGTGCGATAGTCGGGACAGGTGCAGGTGTTGAGCCGCTCGGTGAGCGAGCGGACCTGGACGGTATACACTCGTTCGGACGTAGAGGTCACCTCGAAAGTGCTATAGGCCGGATGGTGGCCCCGGTTGACGATTTTGGCGAGTTCCTCCAGGCCGCGCTGGCGGCGGCGTTCGATCTGTTCCTGGAGCATCTCCATTTGCTGCTCTTCAGTCTGGTCCATGTGGTTACCCTCCCTAGGTACTATGGAACACATTCGAATCCCTGTTCGGCAAAGTGCTGATCGAACGTGAACGCGGCCTGGATGCCGAGTCGGCGCATGGTGTCGAAACTGGCGCAGTCAACCAGGCTAAGTTGTCTACGAGCGGCAACTAGCAGCGCGGTGACGCTGGCATAATGGGCATTCGCGTCCACCCACTCGAGGCGCAACACGGGCACTATGTCTTCTTGTAGGGTCCTGACGGCCTCCATTCCCAGCCGGTGTTGTACCAGAGCAAAGGTCTCGACCAGCACATAGTTCGTGCAAACCAAATCTACTGCTTGAGTGACCAGATCGGTCCACGTTTGCCTGGCCCGCTCGTGGTTCTGGTCGTTGGCATCCAGGACAGCAAAGAGAGCTGAAGTGTCTGCGAATGTGCTCATCTCTGGTATGCCTCCACCAGATAACGATCGTGCTCGGCTGAGATGGTGGATTGCCCGGAACGGAAGCGTCCAGCGGCAGCGATGGCCCGTCGTCGCCTTTCCGCCATGTCAATGCCGCCTGATTGTCGGATCAGATGGTCAACGCTCTGGCGGATCAATTCGGCCACAGAGCTTTGACGGACAGCGGCTATCGCTTTGAGGGCCTGCGCCTGTTCCTCGGTCAATTGTATTTGGGTGCGAATCATCATTCACCCCCTTTCTTGACATGATAATGTCACAGATGCCATAATGATAACACGAAATGTGGTTCTTGCCAATGGCCAGCCTCTGGCTGGGGTATAGGTCAAAAGTTTGGGGGAGGCCAATATCAGAGTCCCGAACTTGTTCGGGTTTCTGGCAAAAGACCCCAACAAGTTGGGGACTCCGCTCCTCGGTATAAGGCTGTGCCCGGTTCCCCAAATTTCTGGACTGTACCCAAGCGGCAGGGCCAAGTTGACGGCAGTTTTGAGTCATGTTATACTCTGGTGCCAATGCGGGCCGAAATACTCCATGCAGGTCATAAGCACGCGCAACGGCGTGCCATCGAAGCATTGAAGGCCGGGAAACTGGTCGCTTTTCCCACCGACACGGTCTACGGCCTGGCGGTGTTGCCCTGGGAGCGGGACGTTGTCGTCCGGCTGTACGAAGCCAAGCAGCGTCCATCCGACAGGCCGGTTGCGCTCTTGCTATCCGATGCCAGCCAGTTAGAGCGGGTCGCTAGCATTCTGCCTGCCTTCCGGCGCCGCTTTAAGCAATTGACCGCTCGTTTCTGGCCTGGCGGGCTGACGTTGGTGTTGCCAAAGACCGAGGTTGTATCTGACGTGGTCAGCGCTGGCCCGAGTGTAGCTGTGCGCGTGCCTGACCTGCCCCTGGCCCGCGCTCTGATTCGAGGGGCGGGCGGAGTGCTGGCAGCCACGAGCGCCAACCTGTCGGGACAGCCCAGCCCGATCACCGCTCAGGAGGTCGAGAAACAGTTGGGGGAGCGGATAGACCTGATTCTCGACGGTGGCCCCTGTCTGGGGGGTGTCCCGTCCAGTATTCTCGACTGCACTGTTTCTCCTCCCGCGTTGCGGCGGCGCGGGGCCATCTCCGAAGCGGCTTTGCGTGCGGTCATCGGCCCAATCAATATCCCAGTTTAAGGAGTAGCAAAACGTTGTGTAATCAAAAGGGCTTTACACTGTGGTTCACCGGCCTGTCAGGCTCGGGCAAGACGGCCATTGCGAAACAGGTCACGCAGCACTTGCTTGACCGGGGCCTTAAGGTCGAGCGATTGGACGGCGACGTCGTGCGCCAGGGGTTGACCAGCGATTTGGGGTTTAGCAAGGAAGACCGTGACAAGAATATCGAGCGAGTGACGTTCGTGGCGAAACTGCTCACCCGCAACGGCGTGGCAGTGCTCTGTTCGTTCATCTCCCCCTACCGCGAGCGGCGCAACAAGTCGCGCCAGGAGATCGGTGAGTTCATCGAGGTGTACGTCGAGTGCCCGGTGGAAGTCTGTGCACAGCGGGACGTGAAGGGGTTGTATGTCAAAGCTTTCGCCGGGGAGGTCGAGAGCTTTACCGGCGTCTCTGATCCTTACGAGGAGCCAGAGAACCCGGAGATCGTCTGCCATACAGCCCAGGAAACGCTGGAAGAGAGCGTGGCAAAGGTAATCACCTATCTGGAAGAGCGCGAGTACGTCCCGGTAGCGTGATAGCAGACAGGTGATGACCATCAGCGACCAGCATCCAGTATCCGGCACCCCGCGTTTGGCGTCCGGCGCCCGCTTCCTTTTGCGCTTCATGCCCCTCTTCGTCTTCCTGGCCACTGGCACGCTTTACGCTGCCACTGCCGCTCCTGCTACGCTCTTCGGCGACCCTTCTGAGTACCAGTTCATTCCGGCTATCCTCGGTATTGCCCACCCGCCGGGCTATGCCTTCTATACGGTGCTGGCCAGGCTGTGGCAGATGCTCGTGCCGCTGGGTACCATTGCCTTCCGTACCAATCTCCTGGCAGCGGCCGTCGGGGCCTGGGCGGTGACAGCGGTTTACCTGATCGTCCGCGAGTTCCAATTGCAAATCGGCAAATCGGCAAATCAGCAAATCGGCAAATCAGCAAATCGGCAAATCAGCACTCTTCATTCTTCATTCTCCATTCTTCGTTCTCCATTCTCCATTCGCTACTCTCCCCTTGTTCCTCTGTTTGCGGCCTTCAGCCTGGCGGTTGCTCCCGATCTCTGGCAGCACGCGATCCACGCCAATGCCCACGTCGTCAGCGCGGCGCTGGCGGCCACTCACCTGTGGCTCCTGGTGCGCTGGTGGCGTACCGGGCGTGAGCGGTGGTTGTTTGCCTTCGCTGTGGCGCTGGGCCTGGCCGCCACCCATCACCCCATCACCTTGATGGGGGTCCCGGCGTACGGCCTGTTTATCCTGGCGGCGCGGCCTTCCATCTTGCGCCAGTGGCGGACCATACTGGTATTGGTGGGGTGCTTGCTGGCCGGGCTGGCCCCGCTGCTCTACTACCCGCTACGCAGCCCGAGCGTCCCTTTCGGTCCCACCGACATGCGCACCTGGGAGGGCTTTTGGAGGCACGCCACCGCCCAGGGGTTGCGGGTCAATCTCTTTCACTTCGGCCTGGCCGACCAGCCCGACCGGGCAGTGGTGTTGTGGTCCCTCTTGCGCCTGCAATTTCCTCTTCCCGTCATCGCGCTCATCGTCGTGGGTCTCGTCCGGCTGGTCCGCCGCACTCCCAGGCCGGCCCTCCTGATCTATGCATTTCTCGCTACGCACCTATTTTTCACGCTGAACACGATCCAGGACGTGATGGCCTATCTCCTGCTACCCTTCGTGGCCCTGGCCGTCACCGCTGGCGTCGGGGCGCTGGCGCTGGCCGAATGGATGGCGAAGGGCGAATGGAGAATGGAGGGTGGAGGATGGAGGATGGAGAATGGAGAATGGAGAGTGGAGAATGGAGAGCGGCGATTTGCGATTTGCCGATTTGCCGATTTGCCGATTTGCTATTTGCCGATTTGCTATTTGCTATTTGCTATCTGCTATTTGCTCCCCTTCTACCAGGCTGCGCTCAACCTCCAACGGGGCATCTCGCTGCGCGGCTTTACCGCCGCCGAGGAGTACGTGGAGGCGGTCTATGGCCGCTTTGCCGGACACGGCGAGAGGGCGGTGCTGCTGTCCGACTGGGAGCATCTGACTCCTCTATGGGTCCACATCTATACCCAGGGGGAGAAGCTGGGTGAAGCAGACGTGAAACTCGTCTACGTCTCTACCAGCAACCCGTGGGTGGAGAGCGTGTGGCAGCACGTCGAGGAGGGGCCGATCTACCTGCCGGACTACCGGCCGGCGGTGCGAGAGGCGGGCTTGCGCCTGGTGCCGGAGGGACGCTTTTACCGGGTCGTGGCGCCGCCGGTGACTGGCGCTACCCCCGCCCACGCTCTCGACGTGTGGGCCGACCGCCGCGTCCACATCCTGGGCTACGACTTGCCAACCGACACCGTCCGGGCGGGCGAATTCCTGGAATTGGCGCTCTATCAACGTGTGCCGGAGCCACTGGAGGGGATCTGGATGCCGTACGCACAATTAGGCCCCGTGGAAGCGCGGTGGACGACAGACAGCCGCCTGCTGACGCCGCAGTGGCTGCCGGGGGAGGTGGTGGTGGAGCGGTACGAAGTGCCGGTGCCCTTCACGCTGCCGGCGGGGGCATACCCCTTGCGCCTGGGCTATGCCGACCTGAGCGGCGGGCGGGCGGAACTGGCGCTGTCTACCGGCGGTGTTACAGTGGACTTGGCGACCGTCACCGTCTTGCCCGGCGCCGCTGTGCCGCCAGCGAGGGTACTGGAACGGGCATTGGCGAACCTGGACAACCAGGTGGCGCTGATGGGCGCGCGGGCGCGCGCCGGTTGGCAGGTGCGCCAGGCCCCCTGGGAAAAGCCACTGGCCATGCGGGCCGGAGCGCCGCTCCATCTCACCCTCACCTGGCGCGCCCTGGCTTCCCCTCGCGATAGCGCTACGGTCTTTATTCACCTGCTTGATGGAGCAGGCCGCTACGTCATTGGCCACGACTATCCTCCCCTGGGCGGGGCCTGTCCCACGGTTTTGTGGTTTCCCAAGTGGTTGGCGGGGCAAACGCTCACCGACCCTTACCGGCTGGCGCTCCCGGCTGATCTGTCGCCCGGCGATTACTGGCTGGAGGTGGGGATGTATGGGATGACTTCCCTTCGTCGCCTGCCTGTGGTAGACTTGGAAGGTAACCTGGCCGGCGACCGGATTGTCCTGGGGCCGGTGCGGGTAGAGTAGGGAGGTAAGGTGTATGGACGTAGCGGTGTTGATCTGGGCAGTTGCGCTGACGATCCTGGCGGTGGTGGGTGCGGTGTGGGTGCTTGACCTGCAGGCGCGCCTGGGCCGGCTACAGCGTCGCCAGGAGAAACAATTGACCGTGGAAGAAGGGGACGCCGGCCTGGCTGTAGCACTGCAGAAGCTGGCTTCTCAGCTCTCGGAGACGACGGCGCGTACCGAGCGGCTGGTGGTACGCACCGGGCAGATTGACGCTGCGCTGGCTCGCACTGTGCAGGGGGTGGGGTTGATGCGCTTCCGCGCCTTTGAGGATACCGGCGGCGACCAGAGTTTCGCACTGGCGCTGGCGGACGGTGAGGGGAACGGCGTCGTCATCTCGGCACTGTATGGCCGGGGCGCCACGCGTATCTACGCCAAGCCGGTCCAGGGCTGGCTTTCGTCCAAGACGTTGAGTGGGGAAGAGGAGCAAGCGCTGGCGCAAGCGCGGCTGGCCATCGTCGGTCGAGATTGACAAAAGCTCGACGCTGATGTATCATCTCAATCAGCTTGTCGTGATAGAGGGCAGATCGCCACTTTGCTTTAAGGAGGACATCCGTGTTCGGAAAAGAAAAGACTCAACCCAAGGCGGCTCCTATGGCTCCGGTCTCCAAGATCGAGACCATCATTGGCCCCAATGCGCACTTCCGGGGTGACATCCAGTCCGACGGGGGTGTCCGCATTGACGGCATCTTCGAGGGGAGCGTTGACATCACGGGCAATCTGGTCATTGGGGAAGGGGCGAAGATCATCGCCGATATCAGGGCCAATAACATTTCCATCTCTGGTGCGGTCAAGGGCAATGTCAACGGCAACCGGGTAGAGATCCTGGAGAGTGGCCGGGTGTGGGGTGACCTGATGATCAAATCGTTGCTGCTCAACGAGGGGGCTTACCTGCGCGGGCAGACCACGATGCAGGGTGACATTGAGCCTCCCATGATCGAGCCTCCCAGGCCGCGCTCTGCTGCTGAGCCGGCCAGCGCGAAGATCGTGGACGTAGCACCGAAGCCTCAAACGGATGCGCGTGCGTAAGGGTTCCGGCGTCATCAGGAGGGGAGCGAGATTCCTCGCTTCGCTCGGAATGACGGGTGGGGGGCGCTCGGAATGACGAGGGGGCGCTCGGAATGACGAGGGGGGGATGAAGGGCCTTGCTGCGCTCGTGTCGTGGTGGGGCTTTGCGCGGTCACACGATCGGCCAGGGGACCTGGCGGCAGGTGGGGTCAGGATGGGGGAAGAGGGTGCTTTCCAGGAGTGCCAACAGGCGAGCCTGCAGGACAGCGACTTCCTCCTCGACCAGTAGCATGGCCAACGCCTGACGCAGCACGCCCTGGTGGGCCAGGTGCCCCTGCAACTGGCGTAGGCTGGCCAGGTATGCTCCAGGGATTGATTCTCCAGCGAAATCCCAGATGACGGTGCGCAGTTTGGGTTCAGGGTGGAAGGTCAGGGCATTGTCAATCGCCCATACGCGGCCCTGCCGGTCCAATAACAGGTGTCCCCCCTTGCGATCGGCGTTGTTGGCCAGGATATCGAACAGGGCCACCGGAAGCAGGTCGGGCAGCCGGGCCTCGCGGAGGGAGAAGTAGTTGGCCTCGGGGTCGGCATGGATGTAGAGTTGGAGAGCGCCAGGGCCGTAGGGGCCATCGCGTAAGACAGTGGGTGGAACGAGCGGCCATCCAAGCGCCTGGCTGACGACGTAAGCGGCCACCTCGCGCAGGCAAAGTGTGCCGCGAGTAAAGTCCCACAGCGGTCTCTCTCCCCGGCGGGGCTTGTAGACTGCCAGCGCGTGCTGGTCCCCGTCGTCCACGCGGGTCAGGAAAGTGGCGTTGGAACTGGAGAGTATTTGCCCCAGGAGTGACAGGCGGCCCTGAGAAAGCAGTTGTATTGCACGCTCTGGTCTCACGGCGACTGGCCGGACAGGCTCGGCTATGCCAGACCCTGGGCAGGCTGTCACGGAACCCCCCACTGGCGTGGGGGGCTGGCGCGCAATCGCCTCACGCTTGTGCGCCGATGTGCTTGCGTCCATTGCCTCTCACGCAGACGTGCTTCTCATCAGGGTCGATCGGCTCGCCACATAGCAGGCAAATGGGGCGTCCCGAGGCAACCACGGTGGCAGCCTTGCGGGCCAGTGCGGCCATCTGGGCGCGGCTGGCCCAGATGTACACCCTGGTTTTCTGTGGTGCATCCTCTTCGGCCAACTCTTCGGCCATGACGACCAGCATGTCCCGGGCCTGGTCATAGCCCAATCCCAGCCGCCCTACGCGGAAGAGCGGTTCGACGGGGTGAACGAGATCCAGGCCGACGGGTTCGGGCTCGCTTTCAGGCTCTCCCAATTGTTCCAGCAGGCCACTGACGGCGATGGACATGGCGGCGGCATGCTCCTTCTCGATGATCAGGGTGATGAGCACGTCGTCCTGAGAGGCCTGGAGGTAGAAGGTGCGCTCGCCCGGCGGGCCGAGGGCGTCAATGGTGATGAAATCCGCCCGGCTCAGCTCGATCAGTTCGGGCAGGCTCATGTCTTTCCTCCTCTCGCAAGGTGAGTGCCTAGCGTACCAAAAGCACCGGGCACTCTACTTCGTCCAACAGTCGCTGGAGCGGTTCGTGAGGCAGGATCGTGCTGCTCAACACGAGCACACCGCTCCCTTCGGCCAGTATTTCGTGCGTGAGTGTGGCGACGCCGGCGTCCACCAGGCGCCGGTAGCGTACCATGAGCCCCCGTCCGCGCAGCCAATCGGAGACCTCGGCCTGCAACTGCTGGGCCGCGTCTGGCCCAGCGGCCAGGATCAGCACGGTCAGGTAGCCTGCTTCGCTGTGCGCCAGATGGGCCGCTACCCTCAACGCCTGCCGGGCGGCAGACGTGGCGTCATACGTCACCACGACCGGGGGCTTGATGCCAGTGTCACGTTGGAGCAGAAGCACGCAACATGGGGCACCCGCTGTTACTGCCCGCGCTGTGGAGCCCAAGTGCGCCTGCCGGACGAGCGGCCGGCTGGCCCTCCCCAGCGTTAACAGGTCCACCTCGAGCGCGGCCGCCAATACCTCCGGCGCAACCTCTCCCCGCACGACGCGGAAAGACCACTTGAGGCGCCGCCGCTCGCTCGCTGTCGCCAGCGCCCGGCGCGCCTGGGCTGCCTGCGCCCGTAGCGCCCGCTCCATGCGGGCCAGGTCCAGCCGTGCAGGGGCGGCAGACGGGTAGCGTATCTCGCGCGCCACCGGTAGCCCTGCCAGTCGCAGCAGGTTGGCGTCTTCGACGAAGAGCCCTTGCAGTTCCGCTTCCAGACTGGCGGCCAGCTCGGCCGCGGCCTCCAATGCTGCCAGGCTGTGACGTGAAGCGTCCAGCGCCACCAGGATGTGCCGGATCGCCCATTGATCATCCTGTTTGTCCATCTTTGCCTTCTTCCTTTGCGTTTGCTTCCTCTCCCGCTTCCTTGGGAGGTCTGGCGAAGGCACGTTGCTTTTCGGCCAATTCGATCAGGCGGGCTTCGACGAGTTGGTTGACACTTCCCGCGGCAAAGTTCCCCTCCTCGTCCCGTTCCCCGGCCGGGACGCCGGTCAGGAGCTCCATGGCCTCATCCACCGTGTGTATGGGGTAGACGTGGAACTGGCCGGCTTTCACCGCTTCGACGACGTCGCGCCGCAGCATGAGATGCTGCACGTTGGATGCAGGGACGATGACGCCCTGCTCGCCCGTCAGCCCGCGAGTCTTGCAGACGTCGAAGAAGCCCTCGATCTTTTCGTTGACGCCACCGATGGGCTGAGCCTCGCCGTATTGGCTGACGGAACCCGTCAAGGCCCACGCTTGCTTGATGGGCACCTCTGCCAGCGCCGAGAGCAGCGCGCACAGTTCTGCCATCGAGGCGCTATCTCCATCCACGCCGCTGTACGATTGCTCGAACACCACGCTTGCCGTGAGGGAGAGGGGACGCTCGGCGGCGTAGCGAGCGCTGAGGAAGCCGGACAGGATGAGCACGCCCTTGGAATGGATGGGGCCGCCGAGTTCGACCTCGCGCTCGATGTCTACCACCTTGCCGCTGCCCATGCGAACGCGGGCGGTGATGCGGCTGGGCCGTCCAAAGGCAAAGTTGCCCAACTCGACGACTGAGAGACCATTGACCTGTCCCACGCGCTCACCGGTCGTGTCAATCAGGATCGTCCCGCGTTGGATTTGATCCTGCACGCGCTCCTGCAGCCGGTCGGCGCGGTGAATCTGCGCGTCAATCGCGCGCTGTACGTCGTTTGCGGTCACGGCGCCATTGCCGGCCACGCTCGCCCAGTAGTCCGCCTCGCGCAGCAGGTCGCTGATGCTCAACAGGTGGATGGAGAGTTTCTCAGCATCACCGGCCAACCGGGCGCTGTGCTCAATGACACGCGCGGCGGCCTCTCGGTCGAAGGGGCGCAAGTCCTCGCGGCGCGCGATCGTGGCAATCAGCCGGGCGTACAACTGATTGTTCTCTGGCGTGCGCGCCATCTCCTCGTTAAAGTCGGCCTCGACTTTGAACAACTCGCCAAAGTCGGGGTCGGCCTGGTAAAGCAAGTAGTACAGCATCCGCTCGCCGATCAGGACGACCTTCACGTCCAGCGGGATGGGCTGCGGCGCCAACGAAACGGTGCTGATCAGGCTCAGTGTCTGGCCCAGCGGCTCGATGCGCATTTCCCGCGAGCGGAGGGCGCGCTTGAGGCCGTCCCATGCATAGGGTTGTAGCAACACCTGGCGGGCATCCAGGATCAGGTAGCCACCGTTGGCGCGGTGCAATGCGCCTGGCTTGATCAGGTTAAAGTCGGTCAACAGCGCGCCCATCTGGGCCAGGTGTTCGATCCGCCCGGTGAGGTTGTCATAGGTCGGATTGCTCTCATAGAGCACCGGTGCGCCTGTGAATTGGCTGTGGTCTACGAGCACGTTCACCTGATAGCGGCGGAGCAGGGGCGAGACTGTCACTGAGGGTGGCAGCGAGACTCCCATGACCTGGGGAGTCTCCTCGGTTGTACGGAATGCATCCACGTTCTCGACCACGTCCTGTTGCACGGCGTTCAGGTAGTTCACCACGTCCGGCAGTTCGGCATGCTTTTCGCGCAGCTCGTCCATCAAGTGGCCCACGGCAAGCATGGCCACCTGGCGGTCCAGTTCTTTTACCTTGTCCCGCGCTTCGCGCTCCCACTGCCGTACCTGGTGCAGCACCTTCTGGAGTTGCTCCTGGAGGTTGGAGATATTCTCTTCAAAGCGTTTTCGTTCTTCTTCCGGCAGCTTTTGAAAATCATCCGGGCTGATGACCTCACCCTCCCGCAGGGGCGCGAAGGCCAGGCCGGCCGGCGTGCGGATCAACGCGATGCTGTGTTCTTGAGCCAGCTTCTGAACTTCGCTGAAAGCTTTTTCCTGCTGCTCCTTGAATTCCTCCTCGGCCTCCTGCTTACGAGTACGGTAATCTTCACTCTCGAAGGTGGTTGGGATCATAGTGCGGAGCTCCCCGATCAATTGTTCCGTGTCTTTGCGCAATACGATCCCCTGCCCTGGTGGGAGCCGTAGCGCGCGTGGCTGGGAAGGCTGTTCGAAATTGTTGACGTAGCACCAGTCGGGTGGGATTGGCTCAGCGGCGGCTTTCTGTTCGAGAAACCGGCTGATGGTGGTGCGTTTCCCGGTGCCGCTGGGGCCCAGGGCGAACAGGTTGTAGCCCTCTCGTTGGATGCCAATGCCAAAGTGGATGGCATCCACTGCCCGCTCCTGACCGATGGTCTCGTCCTGGTCTTCCAGTTCGGCAGTCGTCTCGAAGTCGAACTGCGATGCATCACATACCCGGTAGAGTTGTTCCGCGCTCAGTGGTTGTAAAGTGGCCATTGATGAACCCCCTCAAATCTGATCTGGCGCCTGGCATCTGGCATCCAGTTGCAAGCCTGGCTCGTAAGTCGTGATGGCTTTGCGCCACTCGTCGGGCATGGGGATAGAATGCTGAGCCTGGTAGTCGTAGCATACCTGCACGGTGCGGGCCGTGGCGGCCAGGCGCCCATCCTCTCCTTCTGCCCGGTATTCGAAGACGAAACTGGAGTTGCGCAACTGGCTCACCCGCGCGTGAACGGTCACATGCTCACCCAATTCCAGTGGCGACTTGAACTGGCAACTGGCCTCGGCCAGGATGAAGCCAATGCCGGCGGGATCGCTCGGAGCTATACCCAACTCGTGCAGGTAATGCGTCCGGGCCTGCTCCAGGTAGGTAAAATAGACGGCGTTGTTGACGTGACCCAACGGGTCAAGGTCGCGCCAGCGTACCTCCAAGGTGGTCGAGAAACGGAAAGTAGCGTCAATCATCAGGATTTCACGTGACGGGCCGTGCCCGCCGTCGGATGAAGGTGCAGCAAGGAACGACGCCGCCCTGCTTCCCAATGTAGATGATAACAGAAAGCGACTGATTGCGCAACCCCGCAACTGCCCAGGGGAGCAACCTTCGCAAGGGTGGGGGCGAATACTGTGACTTGCCCTTTGCCAGAAGCGCGGTATAGTGTACCAGCATGCCCACTTTGCCCGATGCTCCAATCCGCATTGTCTTTGCCGAGCGGCTGTTGGCCTGGTTCGCCCGCCACGCCCGTGATCTCCCCTGGCGACGGGAGCGTACTCCTTATCGCGTGTGGGTGGCAGAGGTGATGCTGCAACAAACCCGGGCCGAGACGGCCGTACCCTACTATGAGCGCTTTCTGGACCGTTTCCCCACCGTCCATGCCCTGGCGGAGGCGTCGCAGGAGGAGGTTCTGAAAGCGTGGGAAGGATTGGGTTACTATGCCCGCGCCCGCAACCTCCACGCCGCCGCCCGCCAGGTTGTGGCCACACCTGGTGGCCGGTGCCCCGACTTGTTCGACGGGTGGCTGGCCCTGCCTGGGGTGGGTCGTTATAGCGCCGGGGCGATTGCCTCTATTGCGTTCGGGCAAGACGTGGCCGCCGTGGACGGCAACGCCCGGCGGGTGTTGTGTCGCGTCTTTGGTATCCGGGAGGACGTGACGCGGCCGGAGGTGCAGCGGCAACTGGAATCGTTGGCGGCTGACCTGCTCCCGCCAGGGCGGGCGGGCGCGTTCAACGAGGCGCTGATGGAATTGGGGGCCGGGGTGTGTACGCCCCGCGCGCCCTGCTGCGACTGCTGCCCGCTGCAAGAGTTGTGCCTGGCCCAGGCACAGGGAGAGCCGGAGGGGCTGCCCGTGCGCAGCCCGCGCCGGCGCATTCCCCGCTACGACGTGGCCGCTGCTGTCATCACTCACGCCGATGGCCGGATGCTCGTGGCGCAGCGCCATGCCGACGATATGTTGGGGGGGCTGTGGGAGTTTCCCGGCGGCAAGCGCGAGGATGGTGAGACGCTGGCCGCATGCCTGGCCCGCGAAATCCGCGAGGAGTTGGGCGTGGAGGTCGTCGTGGGCGAGCAGTTGGTCGTCGTCAAACACGCCTATACC
>Ga0172362_10004212_pt1 | contig 12454 bp, 17 predicted proteins | sample LakKivs1_kivu2a2_FD_114534 | JGI IMG/M metagenome (GOLD analysis project Ga0172362, IMG submission 114534) | Sediment microbial communities from Lake Kivu, Rwanda - Sediment s1_kivu2a2 | ecosystem: Environmental > Aquatic > Freshwater > Lake > Sediment | place: Rwanda: Western Province, Lake...
CATTAGATTTACTATGTTCTTGTTTGGACATACCAACACCAAAAGATGGTGAGGTAACTGGAGCTTCGGTTCATAAAACATATTGGGAAGAACAAAAAATAAAAGAAATTACAGAATACTGTGAAAAAGATGTTGATGTATTAATTGAAGCGATAATGAAATTAAAAAGTTTAGAATAATGAGTGAAAAAAATAAAATCGAAGAATTAAATGAAAATATTGGTGATATTGAAAATATTTTCAACAAAAATTACGAACAGGGAAATGATGAAGAAATTGACATAAATTCTATTGTTGACGGTTTAGGTTTTGACTTCAATGAATTAGAAAAAAGTTTAGATGAATATCAACCAACAATGCCTTTAAGATATTCACAATCAAATGAATACTCCGTTGACCCAAAATACGCATACCCAACAGATTCTGGATTTGATTTACATTCAACAGAAGAAGTTACGATTGAACCTTTTGGTAGAACTCTTGTTCCAACCGGGTTACATTTTGATATTCCAGATGGATATGAAATTCAAGTAAGATCAAAAAGTGGATTGGCTTTAAAACAAGGTTTAATGGTTTTAAATTCTCCAGGAACGGTGGATTGTTTTTCAGAAGATATGAAAATATTAACAACTGATGGTGAAAAAACAATTCGTGATGTTAAAATTGGTGAAATAGTTTATTCTTTTAATGAAAAAACTTTAGACGTTGAAAAAGATGTAATATCACAAATATTTGACACAGAAAAACAAGAAATTTTAATAATAGAGACTGAAGCAGGTATTTTAGAAGTGACACCAAATAGTGAAGTTTATACGACAAATGGTATTGTGTTAGCAAAAAACTTAAAAGAAAATGATGAAATTATAAACTTTTTTTAACCAACATACTATTTATCAATAAAGATAAGGAGTATTATGGTGAAATGTTTAATTTGCGGTATAGAAAAAGAATTTTCAATTGTGGAACATTTAAAGTTTGAACACAATATGAAAAGCGTTGAGTATAAGACCTTATACTCTGGTGCAAAAGTTAAAAGTTTAAAACACTTGGAGTTATTGAGTGAAAGATCAAAAAAAAATTGGTTGAACGAAGATTATAGACAAAAACAAATAAAAATTAGAAATATTACACATAAAAATCCGGACTTTAAGAAAAAAATGTCGGAAAAAATTAAAAAAATTTATAATGAAACACCTGAAGTGTTTTCTGGTTTTACAAATTGGAAAAAAACTGATGTGTTTAAAACCTGGGTTGTATCTGAAGATCGTAAGAAAAAAATAAGCAAAACAAGTAAAAAAAGGTGGGAAGATGATGATTACAGAAAAAAAACAATAGAATCAATTAAAAAGTCACTTAACGATGGTAGATGTGATAAAAGTATTGAGTATAGGGAAAATATGTCAAAAAAAATATCAGAACTATATAGTTTAGGTATTTTAAAAAATGAAAAAAACAAATATAAAACTGGCATTTTTACTTCAAAAGAAAATGAAAAATTCATATACTCATCGTCTTATGAATTAGGTGCTATGGAATTATTTGACAAAACAGAAGAAATTATTAACTGGACAAATAAACACGGAATAAGAGTAAAATATTTTTATAACAATCTTAATAGACATTATGTTCCAGATTTTTTAATTGACTTCAAAAATGGAAAATCATATATTATTGAAATGAAAGGATGGCATACCGAAGAAGTTGATGTGAAAAAATATTACGCATTAAAGGAATATCCTAATTATAAACTTTTTTATAACATAAAAGAATTAAAACAATTTATAAATGAAAACAAGTAAAATTAAAAAAATAACAAATAGTATTAAACAAACTTATGATATTACAGTGTCTAATAATCACAATTTTTTTTGTAATAATCATCTAATACATAACTGTGGCTACACTGGAGAAGTTAAAGTAATAATCTTTAATACAACAAATAAAAAAATTACAATTCCAAAAAATCAAAAAATAGCCCAAGCGGTTGTTTCTCCAGTTGTTTCTGGAAAATGGATTAACTTTGTTAAAGTTGATAATGTTGAAAATAAAGATAGAAACGATAAAGGGTTTGGTAGCACAGGGATATGATTACAATTATATATTCAACACACAAAGATTTTGAATACAATAAAAAATTCAAGCAGCATTTGGAGCAAACAATTGGTATTGAAGATTATCAAATATTAGAATATCAAAATAATAATCAATATTCATTAGCCGAAATTTATAATCTTGGTATAACAGAATCAAAATACAATATTGTTGTTTGTTGTCATAATGATATAAAATTAGAAAAAAATTGGGGTAAAAAATTATTGGGTGATTTTTCAAATAACCCAGAATTTGGTGCAATTGGAAAAGCTGGTTCTTGTTATTTTCCAGAGTCAGGTGTGTATTGGGAAAAAATGCAACAAACAATGGTTGGGCAAGTATATCACCACCCAGAAGGACAAAAAAAATGGTTAAGTAAATATTCATCAAAATTACCATTTTTAATTCCAGTTGTAACACTTGATGGTTTATTTATTTCCTTTAACAAAACAAAAATCAAACATAAATTTGACGAGTCATACGGTAAATTCCATTTTTACGACCACGGATTTTGTGTTCCAAATTTTTTGGACGGTGTTAAACTTGGTGTGACTTCATCATTTGAAATTACTCACCAATCCGTTGGTCAACCAAACCAAGAATTTTTTGAAAGTAAAACAAAATTTTTGGAAAAATGGATTGATAAATTACCTTTGGAACTTTTACCAGAAAAAATTTATGTTCCAGAAATTAAAGAAAAACCAATTAAAAATATTGGTAAGGTTGCGGTTATAATCCCAACGAAAGGAAATACAAGTTTATTATATGATTGTGTAAAATCTTTTTATGATAAATGTAATCCAGATTTTTTTGAAATTTTTGTTGCTGACACTGGATCATCAGAAGAAGAAAAAACTTGGATAAAAGAAAATATACTAACTCAAGGCAAAATAAATTTTATTGAGTATGACTATTATAATTTTGCAAAAATAAATAATGATGTTGTAAAAAATCATATTTCAGATAAATTTGAATTTTTACTTTTTTGTAACAACGATATTAAATTACTTAACAATGTAGTTTATGGGATGCTAACAACTATGAAAACAAATAAAAAAATTGGCACGGTTGGTGCAAGATTACATTTTGGTGATAATAAAATACAACACGACGGGATTTATGTTGTAAGACAAAAAAATAATAATAATATTGTTTTAGGTCATTTAAATTTCCAATCATACTATAACCATAAAATTTGTCCTCAACAGGTAATTGGAAACACCGGCGGACTTCTTATGATTAGAAAAACATTATTTGATAAAGTTGGTATGTTTAATGAAAATTATATTTCCTGTCTGGAAGATGTTGAATTAAACCTTAAATGTAAAATGTTGGGACTTGAGAATATTTGTGATAGTAGTTTAGTTGCATATCACTACGAATCACAAACAAGAAACAACGATTCTGAAAAAAATAAAAAATTTAACTTTGATTATTCAAATAATTTATTACCTTTTATTAGTAATAATTTTGAAAAATTAAAAAATATTATTGGGACAATATGAAATTAGGTGTAAGTTATAATATATTTGATGGTGAAGAATTATTAAGAGGTTCAATAAAACAAATTAGAGATAAGGTAGATTATATTAGTGTTGTTTATCAGAAGATTTCTAATTTTGGAAACCCATGTTCACCTGGTTTAGAATTGATGTTAAAAAATTTGAAATCTATTGGGTTAATAGACGAAATATTCTTGTATATGCCAAATCTAAATGGTGGTGGACACTTTAATGAAATTAGGAAAAGAAATATAGGTTTACAATTATCCAAAAAAAACAACTGTACCCATCACATGTCTATGGATTCTGATGAATATTATTTGACTTCAGAATTTGAAAGTATGAAAAATCAAATTATAGAACACGGTTATGATTCTTCTTATTGTCAAATGATTACATATTATAAAAATTGGGAATATAGATTAGATCCTTTTGAAGATTATTATGTTTCTTTGATTTATAAAATAGATGAAAATTCTATTTATTCATTCAATTCACAATCACCGGTAATGGTTGACCCAACCAGAAGAATGTTCGGTATAAAGAACCCTATTATATTTACAAGAGACCAGTTACAAATGCACCACGGTTCATACATAAGAAATAATATTGAAAGGAAATTAAAAAATAGTTCTTCAAAAAACCAAAATTGGGATATAAATAAAATAAAAAAACACTTTAATTCATTTAGTGATGGTGATAAAGCCCTTATGTTTAAACCGTTTGAAGAGTATGTTGACTTAATAAAGGTGAAAAATCCATTTGGATGAAAAAGTATGGGTTTTATCACATATATTGTGTAAATGATTGGAAAGATATTTTTGACAATCAAATTGATAAATTAATAATTTCTAAACTTTTAGATTTTATTGATAAAATGTATGTAACAATAAATTATGTTTTTGATGAAGATTTAACATACATTAAAAACAAAATAAAAAACCTTAATATTGAAATTGTGTATTTCAGTAAAGAAAATAAATATGAATTTCCAGCTCTTGAAAAAATAAAAGAAATTTGTAAAATTGAAGACTGTTATGTTTTTTATTTCCACACAAAAGGTTCAAGTATAAACGAAAAAAATAAAACTTTCTATCATAATAGTTTAGATTTAAAACATCTGAAAAATTGTGTTAATGACTGGAGAGAATATATGGAATATTTTATAATCGAAAACTATAATAAATGTTTAGATGTCTTAATAGAAAATGATGCTTGTGGGGTTAATTTAGTTTTAACACCTTCGAATCACTTTTCTGGTAATTTTTGGTGGTCAAAATCATCATATATAAAAAAACTACGAGATTTTTTATCAATAAATAAAAATAATAGGTGGAATGCCGAATTTTGGATTGGTTCTGGAAACGGTAAATTATACTCATTTATGAATAATGGGGCTGGGTATCAACAAAAAGTCCCAAAAGAAACTTATATACAAAATTAAAAATAAATGATTATAGATGTTATAATTTTAAGTTATGCAAAAAATGATGAAATTCATCAAATGAATTTAAATTGTTTAGAATCCATAACAAAAAGTACAAATAAATACAAATTCAACTTTATTATTGTCGAAACCGAAAATAATAAAAAATACGAATATCCATATAATAATCTTCAAATTATTTATCCTGATGAAAGTTTTAACTACAATAGATTTTTAAACTTTGGTTTAGAACAATGTAAAAATGATTGGATGTTGATAACAAATAATGATACAATTTATCATAAAAATTTCTTAGAGACTATGTTTGAATTTAATAAACTGGATAATGAAATTTTATCAATGTCCCCAATGGATGATGATTGGCATTGTCATAAAATTTTTGATATTGATATACCAATTCATTATGGATATGGAGTTCCTTTTCATATAACAGGTTGGTCAATATTATTACATAAATCTGTAATTGAAAAAATTGGGATATTTGATGAAAATTTTGATTTTTGGTACCAGGATAATGATTACGCGGCAAATTTGATAACAAACAATATTAAACACGCTTTAATCACAAATTCTAAAATAACACATTTAACAAGTAAAAGTCACGATTTAATCGATAACGAAAAGAAATATAATATGACCGAAGGATCGGTAATTAAATTTGAAAATAAATGGGTAAAAAAATAATAAAAATCATACAATAAATTTAAAGTAAAAATGAACATTAAAGAAGATAAATTTAAAATATATACCTATTGTACGGATACTAATAATCAAATTTTTAAAAAATTAACATCTCAGTTAGAAATTGAGGTCTTACCTATTTTAACCAAATGGACTTGGGATTTTTACCCTAAATCTTTATCTGTTTATGAAACTTTAAAAAAATTAGAAGAAGATACGATAGTTTTAATTTGTGATTCTTATGATGTTTTACCAGTCAAAGGTATTACAAATGAAAAATTGTTTAAACATATAAAAGATAATTTAGACCTTAATAAGATAACTTTTAACGCAGAAAAAAACTGTTACCCAAATGTTAATCTAAAATCTTTATACCCGAATGTTAATTCTGAGTGGAAATATTTAAACGGGGGTATATATGTTGGTACAGCAAAAAATATTTTAATTATGTTAGAAAATATATTACCTAAAATGGTTAATATTATCGATCAAGAAGTCTTTTCAACGTCATTCATCAATAATGAATATAACATAGATATTGACCATCAATGTAAAGTTTTCCAAACATTATTTATGTTAAATGATGGGGATTTAACAATAGAAGAGGGTTATGTGAAAAATAATAAAACCAATACTTTTCCGATTTTGGTTCACGGAAATGGAAAATCAAATTTAAAAAAATTTTTAATATGAAAACAGAATTATGTGAGTATTTTTTAAAATACTTTTCCGATAAATGTCCTGACATTGCACATTCTTATTCACCACACTACTATGAATTATTTAAAGACTTGAAATATACGTATGAGAATATTTTAGAAATAGGTATTGGCAATAATGAACTTATGAAACCACTTTATGGTGAAAAATATGTTGTTGGGGGGAGTTTAAAAGCATTGAGAGATTTTTTTGAAAATGCTAAAATTTATGGTTTAGATATTAGGGAGGATGTTTTATTTACGGAGGAAAGAATTGAATGTTTTTATACAGACCAATCAAGTTCAGAAGAATTACACAAAACAATTAATAAAATTAAAAACAATACTAATAAAGATGATTTAACTTTTGATTTAATAATTGATGATGGTAGTCATATTGTGGATCACATGAAACTTTCTTTTGAAGTTTTGGCTAACTCGTATTTAAAAGTGGGTGGGTTATATATTATTGAAGATATTAAAAGAAAAGAGTTAGACATTTTTTTGAATTTAAATCTTTCTGACTTTAAAATAGTGAAAATACATATGGGGAATAGTCCTCAAGATGATTTTATAGCATATAAAAAAATTAAATAATTATGTTTATTAATATAATAACTCCTTGCTCAAGACCTAAAAATTTAATTAAGATTTCAGAGTCAATTAACATACCTAAAGAAAACTATAGGTGGATTGTTGTTTGTGACTCAACAGAATTACCAGAAGAAAATCTAATACCAAAAAATTGTGAAATATATTTTCATAAAAATAAAGAAAGCACATCAGGAAACTCACAAAGAAATTACGCAATTGATATGGTTGATAAAGGACATATATATTTTAATGATGACGACACAATATTACACCAAGATTTATGGGAAAATATAAAAAACTTAAATAATGATTTTATTTCCTTTATTCAAAATTATAATTATGGTCAATTAAGATTAATTGGTAATGTAATTGAAGTTGGTGGAATTGATAGTCACAATTTTATAATTTCAAGAGAACTTTGTGGTAATTTAAGGTTTGAAAAAAATTTATATCATGCTGATGGTATCTTTGCCAAAGAATGTTATAAAAAATCTAAAAACCCAATACATTTACCTATTGTATTATCTGTTTATAATTGTTTAAGATAAAATAAAAAATACTATGACAAGAAAAAAACCCCAACCCCAAACCGAAGAACAAGAATCAAAACCATTCTCAAAAAAAGAATTTATAAATTCTGTAATTAAAAAGAAACAAAGAAATAAATTTTTATCAGAACACCAAGAAGATTATTATAACATTTTAAAATCAAATCAAATTACAGTTGCTTCAGGACCAGCTGGAGTTGGTAAATCTTTTATTGCAATGAAGGCTGCTGTAGATTTATTAATGGATCCAGATAATTCATATGAAAAAATTATAATTGTTAGACCAGCTGTTGAGGCCGAAGAAAAACTTGGTTCATTACCTGGAAACTTGGAAGAAAAACTTGATCCATATATTTTTCCATCTTATTACCTATTAAATAAAATTATTGGTAAAGATGCAAGAGAAAAACTAAAAGAGGCAGAAATAATTGAAGTCTTTGCTTTAGCATATATGCGAGGTATGAATATCGACAATTCAATTTTAATTTTTGAAGAGGCTCAAAACTCAACCCCAAATCAAATGAAACTACTATTAACAAGAATAGGTTATAATAGTAAATTTTTTATTTCTGGAGATTTAGAACAAACAGATCGATATAAGGATAAAAAACAATCTGGTTTATACGATGCACTACAAAGATTTAAAGGCATACCAGATATTGGTGTTTACGATTTTAGAAATGCTAAAAATGTTCGTAATCCATTAATTAGTAAAATTTTGGCTGAATATGAAGAGAATAGGGATTGAGGTTAATGGTGTATTAAGAGATACTATTGAAAAATTTAAACAAATTTACGAAAAACATTTAATTGATATTATTGATTTAGAATCTGTCGATAAAAAATATGAAGTCACTTTTTCTGGTGAAACGGATGAAGTTATTGCAATGGATGAGAGGTTATTACATAATTCTTTTGAATATAAAATATTAAGTCCGGTTACATCTCTAAATCTTTTAGAACACTTCTCATTCCAATCAGAAGAAGAATTATATTCTTTTATGTTTGAAGATTATACTATGGAATTATTCGGTCATGCACCCTCTACAGAAATGAACACTTTTAATGTTTTAAACAATATATATTATGATTTAAGGGAAAATTTTGATTTGTTAATATTATCAGACGAAATTGGTAAGTCAAAACCAGCTACATTATTTTTCCTATCCAAGTTTGGTTGTTTACTTGAAAAAGTTATTTTTTATAGTGAAACAACAAAAAATAACATATGGAATGAAGTAGATATTTTACTTACGGCAAATCCTACATTATTATTAGAAAAACCAGATGACAAAATTGTCATAAAATACAACACAAATTACAATAAACAAATAAAATCTGATTATGAAATTAATACGCTTTCAGATTTTAAAAAATTAGTCGAAAAGATTTTAGAATATGTTTGATATCATTAAAGAAAATTATTATATCGATTTGGACAAAATGGAAGAATATGTACAAATTGAGGGTCTATCTGGTGAATCACAGGTACATCTCGTGAAATACGAAACTATTAAACTTATGTTAGATGTTGTATTTAGTGAAAGTGAAGAAATTGATGAACAAATGTCATTTAAATCAACCGAACTTTCAATACCATTTAAGTTAGCATTTAACACATTACTTATGAAAGGAATAATAAACAAAATATAAAAAAGTATGAATCAGGAACAAATATCAAAATTAGAACGTTCTATTGAGAATATGAAAAATAAAGAAAATAGAATTTATTTTTTATCTCAAGACACAAAAGGAAACGCTAAAGCATCTGTAAGGTACATTTATCAGATGGCGATGGCTCTTAAAGAAAAAGGTTATAATACAATTATCCTACACGAAAAACCAGATTATTTTGGTGTATCAACTTGGTTAGGTGAAAAGTATATGACAGAATTGCCACATATGGCAATTGAAGGTGGCAATCTTGGGGTATCGCCAGAAGATTTAATTGTGGTACCAGAACTTTATGGGTTCGTTATGGAACAAATAAAAAAATTACCTTGTGGTAAAATAGTTTTATGTCAGTCGTATGATTACATTTTTGAAACATTGCAACCAGGTGAAAATTGGACCCAATTTGGATTTTTTAAATGTATTACAACGTCAGAAAAACAAAAAGAATGGATTGAGAAAGTTATGAGAAATGTTTCGGTTGACATTATTGAACCATTAATTAGCGAAAATTTCAAAAAACAAGAATTTCCACCTAAAACAATTATAAACATACATACCAGAGATCATCGAGATACAACAAACACAATAAAAGCATTTTATTCAAGATTTCCACAATATAGATGGTTCACATTTAGAGATTTACGAGGATTGTCTGAAGAAGATTTTGCTGACAGAATGAAAGATAGTTTTTTGTCTGTTTGGGTTGACAATACTTCTGGATACGGTACGTTCCCACTAGAATCAATAAAAATGAATATCCCGGTTATTGGGGTTGTCCCAAATATGGTTCCAAATTGGATGAATGAAAATAATGGTATTTGGATTAATAATCAAAATATTCTTGTTGATGTTATTGCCGATTATATCCAAAATTGGTTAGAAGATAATATTAGTCCAGAATTATATACAGAAATGGAAAACACTTCAAGCTCTTTAATTACAAGTGAAAAGTTTTCGGAAACTGTAACGGAACTTTTCGATAAAATGATTACAACAAGACTTAACAGTTTTGAAGAACAATTAAATAAATTAGAAACAATAGAATAATATGGAAAATAAAGTATCGGTTATATTACCAATTAAAAGTGGAAAAGTTCTTCAGTTTGAAGATTATTTTGAAAAAAGTGTTTTATCTGTAAAAATGCAAGAGAAATTCATAGAAGAATTGGTTATTGTACACACAGACGAAACTCTTTTAGTTGATTTTATCAATAATTTTGATTTTAGTGGTTTGACGGTAAATAAAATTACCTGGACCGAAGAACCAAATTTTGCAAATCAAGTAAATGAAGGTGTAAAACAATCTAAATCTAATTGGGTATCTCTTTTAGAGTTTGATGATGAATATTCAAATATCTGGTTTAAAAATGTTGATAACTATATTGAAATATATAAAAATGTTGATGCCTTTTTACCAATAGTTGTTGACGTTGATGAAAAGGGTATTTTTGCTGGTTTCACAAACGAAGCGACGTTTGCGGCAAATTTTACAACCGAATTGGGGATTTTAACAAATGAAACATTACAAAATTACCAGAATTTTCAAATTTCTGGAATGGTAATTAAAAAAGATAAATTTTTAGATTTTGGTGGTTTTAAGTCAAATTTCAAATTAACGTTTGGTTATGAATTTTTCTTAAGAATGACTAACTCTTCTGTAAATTTTATGACAATTCCGAGGATTGGTTACAAACATATGAATATGAGAGAAGGTTCGATATTTTGGAATTATAAATTTGGTGAAGAAAGATTATCAGAAGATGCGGTTAGATTTTGGATTGATTCGGCAAAAAAAGAATGTCTTTTTACCAATGAACGAGATATAAAATACGAACCACAAGAAATTTAATGATTGACAAACAGAATGAAGAAAATGAATTAATTGAAAAGAAAAAGAAAGGTCGTAAAGCAAAAACTCAAAATTATTTTGATGAAGCCGAAGAAAATGCTGTAAGATTATATCTTATCACAGATTCAAGTGAAGATAAAAATAAAATTTATAATGAATTTTTAAGAGGGCCTTTAGATAAGATGATTTCGTCGATAATTAGACGATACAAATTATATAGAAAAGATATGGACTTTGATGAAATCCATATGGATACACATTCTTTTTTGATGACTAAAATTGATAAATTTAAACCATCAAAAGAAAAAAAAGCTTATTCTTATTTTGGGACTATTTGTAAAAATTATCTTATGGGTCAAATACAAAAAGACCAGAAAGAAACAAATAGAAAAATTTCATATGAGGATATATCCGCTGATTTAGATAATAGACCTGAAATGGTTTATTATATTGATGGTGATGATATAACAACAGAACAAATAATAAATAAGTTTTTAAATGAATTAAAAGAAACTTTGGATGACGACATTACCACAGAACAAGAAATAAAATTAGGTAGAGCGTTGTATGACATATTCTTAAATTACTCTTCAATTTTTAATGATACAACAAATAATAATAAATTTAACAAAAATATAATTTTATTTGAATTGAGGGAAATGACTAATTTAAGTACTAAAGAAATTAGAAATTCACTTAAAAAGTATAAAAAATTATATTCTAAAATAATAAATGAAATTAATAAATAAGTATTTATTGTTATGCCAAGACCACCAAAAAAAGAAATAAATTTATCAAAAGAGTCAATTCTTTCATTGATGCAGGAAATCTATAATGAACTTGTGGAACAAAGAAATACCGCAATTAGGATTCAAAACAAAATGTTAACTATGATGAAAGAACCAGAAGATATGACACTAATTGGCCCTGTGATTGAAAAACAACAAAAGATTATAAATGATTGTGTTGAAAAAAAATTATCGTTGTCCAAGTTACAGGCACAGATTTGGCAAAAATCTTCGGAAAACAGAGAAGATAATTTTACACTATCTGATTTAGATTTAGATGATGATGTTATGAAATCTTTAATCGAAAAAGACACATCAACAACAAATTATAAAATGAATAAATAATATGGCGGTTCCAGATATAAATGAAGGGTTTAAGTCAATTTCTGATAAGATTACAACAAATAAAAAATATCAAAAGATAAAACAAGATGTTGATAATCTTAAAAAGAAAGCCGGTTCTACTTTTGAAAAATCATTAGACAAAACCGCAACAACTTTATCTGATGCAAACAATTCAAAAAAGAAATATCAAAAAAATCTTAAAACCCAATTAGATAATTTATTAGAATTGAAATTTTTA
>Ga0172362_10004214_pt1 | contig 12452 bp, 11 predicted proteins | sample LakKivs1_kivu2a2_FD_114534 | JGI IMG/M metagenome (GOLD analysis project Ga0172362, IMG submission 114534) | Sediment microbial communities from Lake Kivu, Rwanda - Sediment s1_kivu2a2 | ecosystem: Environmental > Aquatic > Freshwater > Lake > Sediment | place: Rwanda: Western Province, Lake...
CTTCTCACTGTTCAGTCACTCGCTCCGCCGACGCAAGGTCGGCGGGGGCGAACGATCCCCCGTGATGCAGAATACAACGGGTTGTGGCCACTTGAGTCAAGCGCATAGCCCAGAAAAAGAATCGATCCGACTGATCAGACCGATCCGACCGATTTTGGCGACTGGCGAACTGAAAAACTGACCAACTGGACAACTGACCAACTGGACAACTGACCAACTGGACAACTGACCAACTGGACAACTGACCAACTTACAAACTGGCAAACTTTCCCATGGCACTTGAAGACACCAACACCCTCAACATCGACGTCCCCGCGCAGATCAAGGACAGCGCGAAGAACGTATACACGAAAATCCTTGGCGGCGACAAGCCCTCGATGAGCTTCCCCATCCGCGAGCTGCGCAACGTGCGCTACAGCCCCCGCGTCGGATTCTTCGAGATCGGCACCGCAAAGAAGGTCCGCACACTCACCTACAACACCGTCAAGTCGTTCGCACAGACGCTGCGGATGATGGCCGAATCCAAGCGGCTGGTCGAGACCGACGACTTCGCCACCAAGCGAGAAGTCTACTACATCTCGAAAAACTGGGGCGAGGCGCGATTCGACGAGCAGCCCGAATCCGACGAGGTGATGGACGACATCGAGGCGATGTTCTACGTGAACCGCGAGCAGCTCGGCTTCATCCCCGAAGAGAAGGGGGGCGAGGTGGCCGGGAAGCTGGTGATCATCGACAAGGATCCCTCCACCGGCCGGCCGCTGCACATCGACTGCACGAAGTTCGGCTCCGGCGCCTATTCCATCCCCATCGACGTGGAGCACCTGAAGTTCGAGACCGACGCGAAGTTCATCATCGCCATCGAGACGGCCGGCGCGTTCCAGCGGCTCGTGAAGCACGGATTCTGGCAGACTGCAAATTGCATCCTCATCTCGATGGGGGGCGTGCCCACGCGGGCAACGCGCCGCTTCATCCGGCTGCTCTCCGAAGCCAAGCAGATCCCGGTCTACGCGTTCGTCGACGGCGACCCCTACGGCTACTGCAACATCTACCGCACGCTGAAGGTCGGCTCGGGCAACGCCGCCCACGTGAACCGCTTCTTCTGCGTGCCCAACGCCACCTTCCTGGGCGTGACGCCCTACGACATCGACGAGTATAACCTGCCCACGCACCCGCTGAAGGACGTCGACGTGAAGCGCGCGGAGGACGCCCTCAAGAACGATCCCTTCATCCTCCACTACAAGCAATGGCAGGACGCCCTCCACCGCATGATCAAGACGGGCAAGCGCGTCGAGCAGCAGGCGTTCGCCGCCCACGGCCTCAACTACGTGCTCGAGACCTACCTGCCGCAGAAGCTGGCAAATACGAAGAAGTTCCTGCCGTGACGGGCGGTCCGAGGAGAAGCTGGAGCAGGCGCTCTCTGAACCGAACAGTGACGCAACGAAACTCGCATTCCGGAGGAAAAAGCCCATGAAATGCACCAACTGCGGGAACAACGCCGTGTACAAGATACAGAGCCCGGAGGGCACGATATACCTCTGCATCGACTGCAACCTGAAACACGAGCAGGCACAATCGCTGGAGTTTGAAAGGAATGCGCGCCTGCTCAACAAGCTTGCCGGGGACTTTGAGATGGCCGTCGGTCTTCCTCTTGGCATCCCAAGGATCCCTATACCTCCGCCTCCCGCCATCCATACCCGAGATCTCAAGTTGAACAGTATCAAGATTGACAGGAGCAACATCGGCGTCCTCAACACGGGCACGATAAAGACGCTGCGGCATGTGGTCACCACTTTGAACAACAGCGGGGACAAAGACGCTGCGGCTGCCATAAAAGCCCTGACCGAGGCGGTAGCCGCCGAGCAGAAGATTCAGGCAGAAGAGAAGAACAAAATACTGGATATCCTCAGTCTGCTCGCGAGCGAGGCCACGGTTCCCAAAGAAGCTAGGCGCAAGGCCGGAATGAGGCCGCTGATGATTGAACTCATGACCATCTTCGGGGGCATCCCTGGGCTGCTTCAGCTCTGGCAGCAATACTCGCCCGTCATAGCTGGCCTTTTCGACATCAAGCTTTGACGTTGCCGATTGAGGATGGCATGCAGAACTTCCTGACGCACTGCATCGCTTTTTTGATCGCTGCCCCACACTGGCTGCAAACTCAAGGAACTCAATCAAGTTCTTCCTGATCTGAGTCGCCGACAGGTCCAAGGGTTGCTCTGCGAACTGAGAGTCCAAGGACGCGCTTACAGTATTGGGCAAACGAGCACATGCCGCTGGTACCCGGGCCCGGCTTCGAACTCAATTGCACCAGAATAATGAACATGGTGCAATCCCGGTGCAAGTTTCCGGTACAATTTTTCGCTTGATCTATGAGAAAGCCCCGCCAATATTGAGCTTTTCCGATTGAATATTGCACCGGATTCCGTCTCTAAAGCCGATTTTGGTGCAATTGGCTGCCCCCCCGACCTTCCTTCTTCGTGACCTTTGAGTCCTTTGTGCCTTTGTGGTTATTCCACGTTCCCACGTCCATGCAGCCTGCATTTCCCTTGAAAACCGGCCGCTTTCGCCATAGAATGGAGAATGGCGATAGTGTTTCCCCAGGAGAACCGGATTGAACGAGAATGGCGGGCAGCAACATCCGCGCGAACGGCGGGCGCCGTTTCCGGAATGGCTGAAGAAGCGCGTGCACGCGGGCGACGCGGGCGCTCACGTCCGCGAGCTTATCGGCTCGCTGCGGCTCGACACCGTCTGCCGGGCCGCCCACTGCCCCAACCAATGCGAATGCTTCAGCAAGGGCACCGCCACGTTCATGATCCTGGGGTCGGTCTGCTCGCGCAACTGCACGTTCTGCGCGATCGACCACGGGCAGACGCAGCCGCTGGAGGCGGACGAGCCGGACCGCGTGGCGGAGGCCGTTCGCATCCTGAAACTGCGCCACGTGGTGGTAACGTCGGTGACGCGCGACGACCTGCCCGACGGCGGAGCCGATCATTTCGCGAGAACCATCCGCGCCGTCCGCGCCGCCTGCACCGCCGTGATCGAGGTACTCACGCCCGACTTCAAGGGCAGCCGCGCCGCGCTCGACGCCGTGATCGCCGCCCGGCCCGACATCTTCAACCACAACGTCGAGACGGTCGAGCGGCTGTATCCGGTGGTGCGTCCGCAGGCAAACTATCGTCAATCGCTGGACGTATTGCGGTACGTGAAAGACGCCGCTCCGCACGTTCACACGAAGTCGGGCATGATGGTGGGCGTGGGCGAGACGCGCGACGAGGTGCTCGCCGCCTGCCGCGACATCCGAGCCGCCGGCTGCGACATCCTGACCATCGGCCAGTACCTGCGGCCGTCGCCCCGGCACCTGAAGATCGATCGCTTCGTGACGCCCGACGAGTTCGACGACTACCGCCGCGAAGCCCTCGCGATGGGGTTCCTGTCGGTGGCCAGCGCGCCGTTCGTGCGAAGCTCGTACAATGCGAAGGAAGTGTTCGAGGCGATCCGATAGAAACGGTTCAAGTTGTTCAGAGAGGAGGAATGGCATGAACCTGAGAGCAAGACACGTACCGCGGATCCTCCTTGGCGGCGCCGTCGGGGCTGCTATCGGATGGCTGCTGGGGTCTGCTATCGGATCAGGAGTTTTTCCCAAAGACATGGAGGAGCCCATCGGGCTGCCGGGCATCGGGCTGATGTTCGGAAGCATCGTGGGGCTGGCTGTCTCAGTCATTGCGATCGTGGTGAAAGCCGCGCGAGACCCCAACGCCGAAGTGGTACGGAACTTCACGCAGCTCAACGGCTCGGGATCCATCTTGATTGGCCGATCCGATCGGGCCGATGACGGTTCCTACTGGACCACCGAGTGGTTCACCCTCGCATGGATCCCGATTTTTCCGGTTTGCCGCTACAGGGTGATCAAGCACAGCGAAAAGAGCAGTGTGATCCTTGGTCAGTCTCACACGGAGTACTCGATTCTTGAGAAAGCGTCTCCGCGCGGTTCGGATGTTGTCAAGGTTTACTCGGTAACGATGGTTGTGCTGATGGTGATCAGCCTGATGGCTTTCTTCATGATTCGATAAGAGCGGCGATCGTCATGCTAACCGACGTTCTCGGCCAATCAGATGTGGCCCGCAAATTCCTGAACGCTCGCCGGCAGGGCCGGCTGGCGCAGGCATACATTCTTTCCGGGCCGGACGGCATCGGCAAGATGCCCTTCGCCATGGAGCTGGCAAAGACGTTCCTGTGCCAGGAAAAAGGCGACGACGCCTGCGAGCACTGCCCCTCCTGCCGAAAGGTGCAGCACGGAAATCACGAGGATATCGAGATCCTGGAGCCGTTCGGCCCGGGGCAAGTGATCAGAATGAGGGATGATATCGATCCCTTGATCGAGAGGCTGAATTACAAGACCCGCAGCGGCGAGCACCGCTATGTGATTCTCCGCGAGGCTGACCGGATGAGGGAGGAGGCGCAGAATCACTTCCTGAAGACACTGGAGGAGCCGCCGACGGACGTGACCTTCTTCCTGCTGACCGCGCGGATGCCGGCACTGCTGGAGACGATCATCTCGCGCTGCCAGATCGTGAGGATGCACCGGGCGGCCCCGCACGAGATCGAGCAGTTCCTGGTGAAACGCGGGATGGACCCCGACCGCGCCCGGCTGTATTCGCGGCTGGCCGACGGCTGCCCCGGCCGGGCCGTCAGGATGGATGAAGAGGGAATCTTCGACCGGCGGCAGCGCGTCCTCACGTGGCTGGCCGACCTCGACAAGATCGGCGCCGTGATGCTCGCAAACGCAGTGATCGACGAGAATCGCAGCCGGACGCTGATGGAGGCCCGCAGCAAGTATTCGCTCGATCTCGCCCTGATGGCGACGATCTACCGCGACATGACGCTGCTGGCGGAAGGGGCGGACCCGTCGCTGCTGTACAATCCGGACGTTGCCGGCGACCTTGCGAGGCGCGCCCGGAAGACCGGCGCACGCAGGCTCCGCGAGCAATCGGCCAAAATCCTTGAATCCCGCCGGCACGTCGAGGCGAACGTCAGCACCGACCTGATCATCAGCAACCTGCTGGCGGAGCTTGCGGCCTGAAGGCCGAAGAAGGCTTTGGGCATTGGGCTTTAGGCCGAAGCCCGCATACGGCAGCCCGAAGCCCAGGAAGAAGAAGCCCTGTTGATATTCTGCGCGGGAGTGTTCGAAGAAAGAATCCGAGGCTTGAGGCCAGCCCAAAGCCCAAAGCCTAAAGCCCCACGAGGCATTTATGTCATATCTTGTTTCCTCGCGCTACGGCGCGATGCATCATATCAGCAACTTCGTCAGCCCAACCGACGAGCTGCGCCTGCGTGACAAAGTCGTGCTGCGAACCGATCGCGGCACCGAGATCGGCCAGGTCGTGTCCTCGCCCGAATACATCATGCGCGGCACCGACGTGTCGTCATACGGCCAGGTGATCCGCAAGGTGACCAAGGCGGACCTCGAGGCGCTCCGCAACATCGACGACAACCTGATGATGGCCGAGGTGCGCTTCTGCGAGAACTTGATCAAGGAAAACCGCATCCCGATGAAGCTGGCCACCGTGGAGCACCTGTTCGGCGGCGAGAAGATCATCTTCTATTTCCTTGCCGAGGGCCGCATCGATTTCCGCCAGCTCGTGAAGGACCTGGCGTCGCAGTATCACACCCGGATCGAGATGCGGCAGATCGGAGTGCGCGACGAGGCCCGGCTGCTCGCCGAATACGAGCACTGCGGCCGACCCCTCTGCTGCAAGAGCTTCATCCGCGAGCTGCAGCCCGTGACGATGCGAATGGCCAAATCGCAGAAGACCACCCTCGACCCCGCGAAAATCTCCGGCCGATGCGGCAGGCTCATGTGCTGCCTGCGATTTGAGGACGAAACCTACGGCGAGCTGAAGTCGCACCTGCCCGGCAAGGGCGACGTCGTCACCTTCGCCAAAGGCTCCGGCCGCGTCGTCTCGCAGGACATCCTCAGCCAGTTGGTGACGCTGGAGCTGGCCGACGGCTCCGAGATCAAAATTCCGGTCGACGAGATTCTCGAAGTGGTGAAGAAGAATGGCCGGGATCAGAAGTCGAACGGCAACGGGTAGCCCGATCAGCAGGAGGAGCGCGATGAGCGGCAACCCCGGCAGCCGCGGGAAGGCAGAAACGGGCCCGGCCGTGGCGACCGCCGCCAGCGTCCTCCCGAGCGCCGGAACGGCGCCCAACCCGAGCCGCCGGCCCAAGACTATGACTCCGCCGAACTCGATTCTGCCGACGATGAACCTGACGACGAATCAGGCGATGATGATGCCGCACAGGAATGATTGAGTTCTTTCACACGTTCTGCTTTCTTCGTCCATCCTGTCCATTCTGTCCATCATGTCCATTTGCATTTCGATGGACAGGATGGACGCGATGGACAGGATGGACGCCAACTGGACTGGCCGCTGACAGGATTTCGCAGTGCCCGACAAATTCTACATCACCACTCCCCTCTACTACCCCAGCGCCCGGCCGCACATCGGCTCGGCGTTCGAGATCATCGGCATCGACGTTGTGGCGCGGTTCAACCGCCTGCTCGGCCGCGACGTGTTTCTGCTGACCGGGATGGACGAGCACGGGGAGAAGATCCAGCGCAAGGCCGAAGCTCAGGGCAAGACCCCGCAGCAGTACGTCGATGACATGGCCGAGCTTTACCGCCGCATCTGGGACGAGTTCGGCATCTCGTACGATGACTTCATCCGCACCACGGAGCCGCGGCACAAGGAGGTGGTCCGTGCGTTCTTCCTCCGCGTGCACGAGAAGGGCGACATCTTCAAGGGCACCTACGAAGGCTGGTACTGCGTGCGGTGCGAAAACTTCCTCACCGAGAGTCAGCTAGTGGACGGCCGCTGCGCCGACTGCGGCGAGAAGGCCACACGCTCCACCGAGGAAGCCTACTTCTTCCGGATGTCGAAGTACCAGCAGCAACTGCTCGACCACGTCGAGCGGCACCCGGAATTCATCCAGCCGGATTTCCGCCGCAATGAAATCCTCAGCTTCATCCGCGAGGGCCTGCGCGACGTCTGCATCAGCCGCTCCACCATCCACTGGGGCATCCCCGTGCCGATAGAGGCCGGGCAAGTCATCTACGTCTGGTTCGACGCCCTGATCAACTACATCACTGGCGTCGGCTTCGGGAAGGACGACGCCCGCTTCAACCGCTATTGGCCGGCCGACGCTCACGTTGTCGGCAAGGACATCCTCCGCTTCCACACCACTATCTGGCCCACGATGCTGATGTCGGCCGGGCTGCCGCTGCCGAGGCAGGTGTTCGGCCACGGATGGGTGATGGCCGACAAGGGCGAGAAGATGTCGAAGTCGGTCGGCAACGTGGTCGACGCCGAGGAGCTGCTGAAGACCTACAGCGCGGACGCCGTGCGCTACTTCCTGCTCCGCGAGATCAGCTACGGCGTTGACGGCGCCTTCTCCGAGCAGAAGCTGATCACCCGCATCAACAACGACCTCGGCAACGACCTGGGCAACCTGGTGTATCGCACGCTGTCGATGATCGAGCGCTATTTCGGCGGCGTTGTGCCGCAGCCGGGGCCGCGAACGTCCGACGAGGCCGAGCTGCTAGCCGCGGCCGACGGCCTGATCGACGAGATGGAGCGGCAGGTCGCCGCGTTCCAGTTCAACCGCGCCCTCGAGGCGCTGTGGCGGCTGGTCTCCGAGGCGAACAGATACGTCGAGCGGTGCAAGCCGTGGTCCCTCGCGAAGGACCCCGCCAGGCGCGACCGGCTGGGCGCCGTCATGTACAACCTCGCCGACGCCGTCCGCATCGCCGCCCTGCTGATCGAGCCGTTCATGCCGTTCACGGCCGAGCGCATCCGCACCCAGATGCAGATGGCAAAACCGGCGGGCGACGTCCGCGAGCTTCTCGCCTGGGGCAAGCAGCCCGCCGGCGTGAAGATCGATAAGGGCAGCCCCCTGTTTCCGAGGATTGAAAAGGCAGCCAAGTGATCGCATGAAGACACTGCAGGAGTTGTTCATAGAAACCAAAGGGCATCCCGTCCAGGTTGGCCAATGGGCCGTGATGCAGATCGATACCATCCCGATCACGCGCGGGATAGTTCGCATACATTTTGTCGAAGGTGACGCCAAGGATCACGGAGTACGGCTACTTCGGCGACCCGCGCCGACAGTGCCATTGCTCGCCCATCCAGGTGCAACGCTACATCGACCGCATCAGCGGCCCGCTTCTGGACCGCATCGACATCCACATCGAGGTGCCGGCGGTGAACTACCGCGACCTGAAGAGCGGCGACGGCGGCCTCAGCTCGCAGGAGGTGCGCCAGATGGTCACCAACGCCCGGAACGTGCAGGCCAGCCGCTTCGCCGGCTCGCGAATCTCGGCCAACGCCATGATGACGCCCAAGATGATCAAGCAGCATTGCCAGCTCGATTCATCCAGCGAGAACCTCCTCGAGCAGGCAATGACGGCCCTCGGCCTCTCCGCCCGCGCCTACACCCGCATCCTGAAGGTCGCCCGTACCATCGCCGACCTCGAGTCCGCCGAAACCGTGGCTGCACATCACATCAGCGAGGCGATAAACTACAGGAATCTGGATCGGGCGATGTGGAGGTGAGAATGCCAGAGCCCTCATACCCTGGCGCCATGTGCCAAGGCCTTCCCTGATCTTGCTGCCGGTCGCTTCTGCAAAACGATCATCCGAAAAAAAGCTTGACACCAGATCTCGTTCTGGGTAAAATGTCATAAGCCCAGAATTTCCTCACCCAATCATGGTCGAGGGCAAGATGAAGACATTAACTCCATTTCCGACCGGCACCAATCATGCGCCCAACAGAGAAAGTCAATCCTCCTCAGCGGTACAAGAGACAATCGACTATGAGGAATTATCTGATCCGATCCAATTGATGAAGCGTCTGAAGGTGGTAGATTGGGACTTCACTGACGAGGATACAGGCTACCTGTCTCACGACATCCACCCCTACCCAGCAAAGTTCATCCCTCAGATCCCTGCAACACTCATCTCTGCTCTATCGGTACGAGGTGATTTGGTTCTCGATCCTTTTGGTGGCAGTGGGACCACGGCACTAGAAGCAGCACGACTTGGTAGAAGAGCGATCAGCATCGACGCGAACCCGCTAGGAACACTGATAGCGCGCGTCAAGACTAGCAAGGTGGATGGGGCGACACTTCAGGATCTTCGATCGATTCGCTCCGCCCTAATGACAAGGCTGGTCAATCTGCCGAACGACCCACAGTACCTAATCGAGCAGTTTCAACAGGACCTCTCTGAGATACCGAACTGGGAAAAATGGTTCCCACCAACATCGTATGGCGAACTCGGCTTACTAAAGGCCCTCATTAGGAGGCTAGAGTCGCCGGTTGCGCGAGACATATGCCTTCTCGCGCTTTCCCGTATCGTCATCCGGGTTTCATTCCAAGATTCCGAAACCCGATACGCCAGTGTTCCCAAGGATATAGGGCCGGGGGTTACAATTCAGCGCTTCCTCCGCTCTCTCAGCCTTATTGCCGAAAGGACACACGAGACGTCGGCACAGCTTCAGTACGGAGTCCTAACCTTTCTTACAGCAGACACCCGCTACCTAAGGCCGGTGGACATAGAAGACGAGAGTATAGACCTAGTGGTCACATCACCACCGTACGGGAATGCGAACGATTACCATCTATATCACCGTTTTCGCCTACTGTGGCTCGGACATGATCCGAAAGCCTTGGCAAGGGTTGAAATCGGTTCCCACTTGCGCAATCAGAGGGAAGGGGCAGGCTTTGACGGTTACATGCGTGACATCTCCGCCTGCATCTCAGTGATCGCCAAGGCCCTCAAGCCAGGTCGGTACGCGGCCGTGGTCATCGGCGATGCCATATACGATGGAAAGATGTACAACTCCTCAGAATCCCTAATAGCTGCTGCAAATGCGGCCGGATTAGAACTGATTGATGTCATAACTAGAAGCATACACAAGACAAAGAGGTCGTTTGTTTCGGCCGGTAGGCGCGCGGATAAGGAAACAATCGTGATCTTGAGGAAACAGGTTAGGACTGTTACAGTCCTGCTTCATCCTCCGAGATATCGCATGTGGTCCTATGAATCGCTCCTAAGAGTGCGCGAGGCAAGTACACTACTCGGCAGGGTTTCCGGCATGAATGATGGTGAGCTTTCGTTGACTTGTGATCCGTGCAAAGCCACTCGCGCAAGGCGATTGGTCTTCACGCATACTATAGTACAAGGTACACGCTTCGAAAACTCATGGCAGCGCATTCTGGAGAATGGTTCCGCCACAGAGACGAGCTCCCGTAAGGATCCCAAATATGTGACCCATGGCCTGCACGCATACAAGGGAAAGTTTTACCCCCAACTCGCCAAGGGCCTCATGAACATCCTTGGTACCCGGAACGGTGCTATAGTTCTTGATCCATTCTGTGGCAGCGGAACTACACTCCTTGAAGGCTATCTGAATGGCCTGCGGACTTACGGCTGCGATATCCATCCATTGGCCGTCAAGATTGCCCGAGCCAAGACAGGAATATTGGTTGTGGATCCTCGCTTGGTTCTTGAATCGTTCTCGATCCTAATGGGCAAGATCAATGAGCGGGGCAAGCTCTTTCCTCCCAAGATGGATGAGCTTCCGTTCCACGCACATGAGGAAATCTGCCATTGGTTTCCGCAGCCTGTAATCTATAAGCTCAACTGGATACTCGAGAGGATACGGGCGGCGAGCACTGATGCAATTGAGGATTTCTTTGAGGTCGTTCTTAGCGATATCCTGAGAGAGGTATCACAGCAAGACCCCGCGGACCTCAGGATCAGGCGCCGGAAAGAGCCACTGGTTGATGCAAATGTCCTTGGTCTTTTCACAGAGCGTTTGACCTTGCATATGAACAGGCTCGAGAGGTTCTGGTCTGTACGTGGCTACAGTCCGTATCGTTTCTGGGAGTCCCGGGTCCAAGAAGGCGACTCTACACAACCGTTTGTCTATCGGAAGATGGGTCTGGATGCTGGTACGGTTGACTTAGTTCTGACCAGTCCTCCTTACGCCACCGCCCTACCGTACATAGATACTGACCGTTTATCTTTACTTGTCCTGTTTGGCATGAACAGCACGGCAAGAAGGCCAGTTGAAGAGAGAATAACAGGATCTAGAGAGATCAGCAAGTCTGAGCTCAAGAAGTTTGAGACCGAAATGCTGGACTTAACTAGTGCGAACCTCCCTTCGGAGATAGGAACTTTTATAAGTGAATTGTACCGCCGGAACTTGCAGGCCGGTGTCGGATTCCGTCGAAGGAACCTGCCTGCCCTTCTGTACCGGTTCTTCTGCGATATGAAAGCATCGATCGGTATTTGTCATCAATTGCTCGCCTCCGGCGGAAAAGCAGGCATCGTTATTGGCGACAGCCACACGACTGTTGGAGAAGAGAGGTTGAAGATACCAACTACCCACTTCATCAGACTCTTAGCTATAGAGGCTGGATTTGAGGAAATTGATCGCATCGCCATAGCTGTGAGCACAGAGAATCTGAAACACATCAAAAATGCAATCCGGGAAAATACGGCCCTGATACTATCCAAACCTTGATCAGGCATAACCAAAGTGCCGCGTGCTGTTTCTGGCCAAGATGGTGCAATGTCCTTTCCATTGGGAGTAAATCTCGCTGGTTTTCCTTGCCAACATACACTCAAAGGCTACATCGCCTTCCTGCACCCGCACGATCTTCACAATGTCACCTTCATCAGCTCCCAAGCTTACAAGCCTTCTTGAGTAGAACCGGAAGTCCTTGCTTGCAACGTATTCATAAATACGGACATCATCTTCATATACCGCGTCGAGAGCATCAGCATCAAGTATCCTCCATCGTGGTTTCCAGTTCCAGTAAACGCGCTCCTTTGTCCCCCGTCGGCGGGTCTGCTTTGAATACGAGTCAGGTCATCCCCAAAACGACTCGGCCATGTTCCGGGCATCCATAGGAACACGAGCCTCTCCGGGTATGTGTGGACCCTGCAGTTTGTTTAACTCCATGAAAAAGGCTAACGGTATGATCTCCTCAGGCGAGCTAACAACGAGTTTCCTCACCGTTGGGGTTCTCAGCCTCTTATGACGCACGCGCTCATTGATCGCGCCGCCGATCTCTTCCAGTAGATCAGCATCAAGAGGAGGCGGTAAGGGAAAAGGATCTCGTACGAAAAGTTGTGTGCCCTGAGTTGGGCTTGGCAACACTATGCGTCGTCGGCGCTCGGCGCGCCGTCGGCGTTCCGTAAGGACGTGCCCCTGCACAACCAATGCCTGGATAAGGTCATTGGACAGCGGTTTAGAGATATTGCTCGGAACTCTAAAGAATATTGAGACTGTAGCATCATTACAGGTTTTCTCCTCAGGTTTGGCTCGCCGAATGACGATAATCTTAGAAGCAGAACGGATTCTGGAGATTATCGCCATGCCCAAGC
>Ga0172362_10004215_pt1 | contig 12451 bp, 10 predicted proteins | sample LakKivs1_kivu2a2_FD_114534 | JGI IMG/M metagenome (GOLD analysis project Ga0172362, IMG submission 114534) | Sediment microbial communities from Lake Kivu, Rwanda - Sediment s1_kivu2a2 | ecosystem: Environmental > Aquatic > Freshwater > Lake > Sediment | place: Rwanda: Western Province, Lake...
CCGACGCGGCGGGTCGGGAGACCCGCCGCGCGGGAAGCAACATGGCGGCGCGCGGCGGGTGGCACGGCAGCGGCGCAACCGCGGCCGTGGGGCATCGCCGGTCGAGCCGCGTGCGCGAGCACGCGGGGACGGCGGGTGCACGTGCGATCATCGCGCGCCATCCGAACGTCTCCGCGACCTTCCGGTCGCGGCTCGAACGGCGGGTGACCGTGCCACCCCGGCCGGGCAAGCCTGGCCGCCGCAGGCAAGCCGGCCGGGCCACACGCCCTGTTCCCGCGCGGCGGCGTTTCGTTGCATCGCCCGCCCGGAGCCGGTACGCTGGTCGCACCTCGACGGGGGGCCCTGTCCGGGGACGGTTGGAGCACCGCATATGCCCCGCACGCTCGCGACGTTCCTGCTGCTGGCCGTGGCGTCCGCGTCGGCGGTTGCCGCGACGGATGCGCCCTTGCCGGCGGACGCGGATCCCTCGCCTGCGCCGGCGCCGGCGGACGCCCGGTCCCCGGCCGCGGCGGAGGCGGAGTGGCCGGGGCCCGGACCGCTGGAGTGGCGCGGCCTGCCGCCGCTGCCGCCCACCCCGGGCGAGACCCTCCAGCCCGGCCTGGCGGGTCCGTTCGTCGGCGTCCATCGCGGCGTGCTCATCGTGGGGGGCGGGGCGAACTTCCCCGACGGCCTGCCGTGGCGCGGCGGCCGGAAGGTCTGGCACGGCGACGCCTTCGCCCTCCGCCCCGCGTCCGGCGGCGACGCGCTCCAGTGGCAATCGGGCGAGGACTTCGCACTGCCCGCGCCTGCCGCCTACGGCGCCAGCATCAGCACCGACCGCGGCGTCGTGATGATCGGCGGGTGCGACGCCGACCGGTGTTCTTGCGACGTCCGGCTGGCCGTATGGGACAGTTCGATGGGCGTGGTCTACTGCCCGCTGCCCGCCCTGCCCCGGCCGCTGGCGTTCATGGCGGCGGCGCGCGTCGGCGATTTCGTCTACGTGGCGGGCGGACAGGAGACGATGCAGGACGCCCGGGCCACGCGGAACTTCTGGCGGCTGAATCTCGCACCGCTGCACACGTGGCATCGGGAGACCGCCTGGCAACCCCCGTCCAAATGGCAGTGGGAGGAACTGGAGCCCTGGCCGGGGCCGCCGCGGATCCTGCCGGTCGCGGCCGGCCAGAGCGACGGCGCGGCCGACTGCGTCTACCTGGCCGGCGGCCGGAACGTCGCCCCCGGCCGGCCCACCGAGGTCCTGGCCGACGCATACAAATATAACCCCTCCACGAAGACGTGGACGCGGCTGGGCGACGTGGCGCCCGACGGCGGCCCGCCGCGGTGCCTCATGGGCGCCCCGGCCATCGCCTCCGGCGCCAGCCACATCCTGGTCTTCGGCGGCGACGACGGCCGGCTGTTCCTGGAACTCGAGGGCCTGGACCGCGCCATCGCCGAGGCCGCGGCCGCCGGCGACACGGCCAAGGCCGAGGCTCTCACGCAGCAGAAACTCTCGATCCTCGAGAGCCATCCCGGCTTCAGCCGCGATATCCTCGCGTACCACACGATCACCGATACATGGACACGCGTGGGAACGTTCCCCGGCCCCTGCCCCGTGACGACGACGGCCGTGCGGTGGGGCGGCGGCCTCGTCATCCCCACGGGCGAGGTCCGGCCGGGCGTGCGGACCGACGCCGTGTGGCGGGCCGACCCTGCGCCGCCGCCCGCGTTCGGCGCGGCCAACTACGCCGTCCTGGGCGTGTACCTGGCAGCGCTGGTGGCGATGGGCGTGTACCTGTCGCGGCGCGAGCGGACGACCGACGACTTCTTCAAGGCGGGCGGCCGGGCGCCCTGGTGGGCCGCGGGCCTCAGCATCTTCGGCACGCAACTGTCGGCGATCACGTTCATGGCGATCCCGGCCAAGACGTTCGCGACGGACTGGCGGTACCTGTGGCTGAACGCGGCCATCGTGCTGGTGGCCCCGCTGATCGTGTGGGCCATCCTGCCGTTCTTCCGCCGGCTGAACGTGACGACGGCGTACGAGTACCTGGAGCGGCGGTTCAACCTGGCGGCCCGGCTGATCGGCAGCGCGATGTTCATGCTGATGCACCTGGGGCGGATCGGCATCGTGCTGTTTCTGCCCTCGATCGCCCTGGGCGTGGTGACGGGTATGGATGTACGTCTGTGCATCCTTCTGATGGGCCTGCTGAGCATCGCGTACACGGTGCTGGGCGGCATCGAGGCCGTCATCTGGACCGACGTGCTCCAGGTCATCGTCCTGCTGGGCGGGGCCCTGGTGTGCCTGGCGATGATCGTCTTCGGCCTGCCGGAGGGCGCGGGCGACTTGGTCGGCGCGGCCGCCGACGCCGGCAAGTTCCACGCCTTCGACTTCCGCTTCGACCCGGCGGCGCCCACCTTCTGGGTGGTGCTGCTGGGGGGCCTGGCGTCGGCGTTCATCTCGTACGGAAGCGACCAGACGGTCATCCAGCGGTACCTCACGACGCGGGACGAGCGGTCGGCGGCCCGGGGCATCTGGACGAACGCCGTCCTGTCGGTGCCGGCCACGGTCCTCTTCTTCGGCCTGGGCACCGCCCTGTATGTGTACTATTCGAGACAACCAGGCCTGTTGAATCCGACCCTGGAGAGCGCCGACGCCATCTTTCCGTGGTTCATCGTGACGCGGCTGCCGGCGGGCGCGGCGGGGCTCCTGGTCGCCGGCGTGTTCGCGGCGGCGATGTCGAGCCTGGACTCGAGCATGAACTCGGTCGCCACCGCGCTGGTGACGGACTTCTACAGCCGGTTCCGGCCGGCCTCGCCCGACGCCCGGCGCCTGCGCCTGGCGCGCATCCTGACGGCCGTCGTCGGCCTGGCCGGCACCGCCTTCGCCATCGTCATGACCGGCTGGGACATCCAAAGCCTGTGGGACCAGTTGTACTGGTTCGTGGGCCTGTTCGCGGGCGGGCTGGGCGGCCTGTTCCTGCTGGGCATCTTCAGCCGACGGGCCCACGGCGTGGGCGCGGTCATCGGCCTGGCGGCCAGCGGCCTCGTCCAGTACGCCGTCAGCCGATGGACGTCGACCCACCTGCTCCTGTACGCGGCCGTCGGCCTCGTCTTCTGCGTGGTCATCGGGTACCTGGCGAGCCTGGCGATACCCGTCCGCCGCAGGCCGCTGGCGGGCCTGACGGTGTTCACCCTTGGCGGCGGGAATGAGTGAGCCAGTCCCGCGCGCTGGCCGGAACAATCCCGCGCGGTGGCTCTCCTGAGCCACCGCGCACGCCGAAACGCTGCTGTGGGCGCGGCGGGTCAGGAGACCCGCCGCGCGGGAATCTTTATGTGCGCCGCGCGGGAATCTTTATGTGCGCCGCGCGGGATGGTCCGCCCGCCGCGGCGAGGAGCGCTCTATGGAGAGTCGGACATGACCGAACACATCGAAGGACTCGTCGCGGCGCCGTTCACGCCGATGGACTCGGGCGGCGCGCTCGCCCTGGGCGCCGTCGGGCCGTACGCCGACCTGCTGGCGCGCAGCGGCGTGGCGGGGGCGTTCATCGGCGGCACGACCGGCGAGAGCCTGTCGCTCGCCGTCGAGGAACGCCTGTCGCTCGCCGAGGCGTGGACGGCTGCGGCCCCAGCGGGGCTTCGCGTCATCGTCCACGCCGGGTCGGAGTGCCTCGACGAGGCCCGGGCGATCGCATCCCACGCCGCGGCGTGCGGGGCGTTCGCCGTGGCCGCCATGCCGCCCACGTTCTTCCGGCCCGCGGGCCTGGAGGGCCTCGTGACGTGGTGCGCCGAGGTGGCCGACGCCGCCGGAGGACTCCCGTTCTACTACTACCACATCCCCGGCATGACGGGTGTGCATGTGGCCATCTCCGAATTCCTTCCGGCGGCCGCCGAGCGCATCCCGGCCCTTGCGGGCGTCAAGTACACCTGGGAGGACCTGAACGATTTCGGCCTGGCCCTCGACGCCGCCGGCGGCCGGTTCGACGTCCTGTATGGCCGCGACGAGACGCTGCTGGCGGGCCTGGCGCTGGGGGCGCGCGGGGCGGTCGGTTCGACGTACAACTTCGCCGCCCCGCTGTACCGGCGGCTGATGGAGGCGTTCGAGGCGGGCGACCTGGACCGGGCCCGCGCCCTCCAGCGGACCGCCCGGGGGATGATCCGCATCCTGGCGGGGGCGCCCGGCGGCTTCCTGCCGGCCGCCAAGAGCCTGATGGCCCGCGTCGGCGTGGACTGCGGCCCGGTCCGCCCGCCGCTCCGGCCGCTCGCGCCCGCCGAGGCCGAGGCCGTGTGGCGGGACCTCGACGCGCTCGGGTTCGAGGAGTTCCGCAATCGGTGAGGGGGCAGTGAACGCCACATCGCGTCGCCGGGTGCCACGGATTGCTCGCAATCCGTGTTGGCCGGCCCGCCGCACGGTTTGACAAGCAAACCGTGGCACCCGCGCGCCACATCGCGTCGCGGCAAGAAACACACGCCGGCCAAGGCCGGCGGCTAAATGTCCTGTTGTTGCCGGTTCCCGATTTGCGATTTCCGATTTCGTATCACGGGTTGATGATCACTTTATTCCGCTCCGCCTGCCCCATGACCTCGACCGCCTCGTGGATCTTCTCGAGCGGAAAGCGGTGCGAGATGATGCGCCCCGGGTCCACCAGGCCGCGCTCCATCAGGCGGACCGCGGCCGTCATGGCCGCCGGCGTCGTGCCGAACGAGGCGTCCATCCGGGCCTCGAGGAAATGCGCCAGGCCGCCGTCCAGTTCGAACGTCTCGTGCGTCGTGATGCCGAAGACGTTCCACCGCGTGCCGCGGCGCAGCAGCGCGACCATCAGCCGGACCGCCTCGATGGGCCCGGCGGCCTCGACGACCAGGTCGGGCCCGTCGGGCAGGACCTCGTAGACGCGGGCCTTCGCGTCCTCGTGCTTCGGGTTGACGGTGTGCGTGGCGCCGAGGGCGGCGGCGTTCGCGAGCGCGTAATCGCTCGTGTCGACGGCGATGAGGCGGCCGGCCCCGGCGGCCTTCGCCACCATCAGGCAGAGGAGGCCGATGCCGCCGGTGCCGATGACGACCACGTCGTCGCCCACCTGCATGCGGCTGTACTGGATGACGCCCTTCCAGGCGCCGGAGAGCGGCTCGGTGAGCGCGGCGGCATCGAACGAGATAGGCGGGGGTTTATGGAACAGGCACCGGCCGAGCGTCCGCGTGTACTCGGCGAACGAGCCGTCCCACGTCACGGGCGGCCCGTCGCCGCCGGTGGTGAACGATTCGGCGCAGTAGTGCGTGTTGCCCATGCGGCAGTGGCGGCACACGCCGCAATAGCCGGACGGCTGGAGGATGACCTCGTCGCCCTCGCGGACGTGGTCGACGCCCTTGCCGACCTTCGCCACGACGCCTGCCGGCTCGTGGCCCACGATGATGGGGAACACCACGTTCCGCCGGATGCCGCGGATGGCCTTGTAGTCGGTCTGGCAGAAGCCGCACGCGCGGATGCGGACGACGGCCTCGCCGAGGCCGGGGTCGGGCACCGGCACGTCCTCCAGGACGAGGCGGTTGAAGTCTCTCAAGACGGCGGCGAGCATGGCGGCTCCTTGTCACTGCGGCCGGCTGCCGTGCGTGAGGAACAGCACCGCGTCGCCGGCGAACGGGGGCGTGAACGTCCGCCGGGCGCCGCCCTCGACGGCCTCGGCCGGTTGGACCTTGCCCGTTTTCGGATCGAACCACTCGACGGCCAGGCGGCCGGGCGAGCGCGAAAGGTCGACCCAAACCTCGCCGCCGTTGGGCAGGTAGACGAGGTACGCGGCGTCGTTGGCGGCGGCGTGGGCCAGGCCGTAGCCGCTGGACGCGAGGGCGCCCTCGGGGGTCATGTCGGCCAGACGGACGCGGCGGGCGTAGCGCAGGGCGTCGCCCATGGCGCGGCGGACGGCCGGCCACGCGTCGGCCTGACGCTGGTCCAGGACCGCGCCGTCGTACGGATCCATGAAGATCGGGTTATGGCCGCGCGTGAAAGATTTCCATACCCACGCCACGTTCCCGCCGATGCCCCACAGGTGGTCGGTGTCGGAGAGGACGACCTTGCGGCCGTCGGCGGGCGGCGGGTTGTCGCGGTAACTCACCCCCTTGGGCAGGTCGCTGGTGGGGTTGGGCGAGACCCAGTCGGCGGGCCCGTCGAACAGGGCCCGGTTGCTGCCGCCCTTGTACTGGAACGTCATGCCCACGGGGCGCTGCTTCGGCCGGGCCTTCTCGTACGCATGGATGAAGTCGATCATGTGATACTGCCATTTCGTGGACTCGATGTGGTTCTCGTTGGAAATCTCGTACAGGACGTTGTCGAGGTCGCCGACCGTGTCGATGACCTTGCGGACGTACGCTTCCTGGACGGCGGTGACCTTGGGGTCGGCCAGTTCGTGGACCTCCAGGCCGTTGCCGTCGCCGTCCGTGTCGCCGTTGATGTTATTGACATTATTCTTTGGATGGAACGGGTGCGACTCCCACGCGCCGGGGCTGCGCTGCATGGCCCAGCCCTCGAAGAGCATGACCGAGACGTAGAAGCCGGCCCGGCCGGCCTTCTCGACGCGCGTGCGGAGGCGCGTGAAATACTCGGGGTCATATGTCGCGAGGTCGAACCGCGGCTTTCCGTCGAGGGCCTCGCCGGGGCCGGTGCGGGCATACGGGAGGGGCGAGCAGTGGTGCCGGCGGTTCTCGCGGTTGCCGCGCGTGTCCCACGTTGTATGTTCCCATGTCCAGAGGCGGATGAAGTTGTGGCCGTGCCGCCGGCAGAAGGCAAGGTACGCGTCGAAGTCGAACGTCGGTGGCGGGTCGGTCGGGCCCATGTCCACCAGGCTGGGCCAGGTGTGCGAGCCGACGAGCAGGACCGCCCGGCCGTCGGCGTCGGCAAAGTAGCGCGGGTTCCGCGGATGGACCCGGAGCGGCCCGGACGCAGGCGCCTGCGGCGGCTCGGCGACCGCCGGCGCCTCGGCCCGCGGGGCTTCCGGGGCCTGTGGCGTCGCCGCCGCGGCCGCCGCCAGGGCCGCCAGCACGCATCCGACCGCCGCCAGCACCGCCCACGCCACGCCGCCTCGCGCCATGATCGGTCTCCCCACCCGGGCCGGCGTCACGCCGGCGCCGATGGGCGCTCAGCATACCATCGCCGGGGACCGCTGCAAACGCAAACATGACGGGGACCGGCGTGCGCGGGACCGCGCGCCGAAGGTGAAATCACGCCAGGGCGAACCACGTGCCCGCGCCGCAGCCGACGCACGCGTCGGGGAAGTGCTCGGCCAGGTACCGGACCGCCGCCTCGCCCGTGCAGTGGGCCGGCGCGAGCACCTGGACGCCGTACCGCTCGACGGCCTCGGCCGTCTCCAGCGGCACGCCCAGCCGGGGCGCGTTCGCGCGGATGGCCCCGCCCTGCCCCGTATCGAGCAGCAGCCGATGGCCGCCGGCCTCCACCCAGAGGGCCAGCCCGTGCTCGGCCGCAAGGTCGCTGCGGACCGTCGTGTTATCCACGACGACCAGCACGGCCACGTGGTCGATGGCGACCAGGTTGGCGGGGGAGTGTGGCATAACCGCTTATCCATCCTTTGGTGCGCAGCGACATGGCCCGTGTGGCCCGGCCGGCCTGTCCGGCCGGGTATCCGGCGCGGGCGAGGCTCAGTGGTCGCAGAGGTTCGTGCCGGCCTCGAGCGTGCCGGCCACGTAGTCGGCCACCAGGTCGCCGGGCGTCTTGGCGGGCGCCCCGACAACAGTCGCGATGCCCTCCTGGGCGAAGAGGTCCTGGGCCCGCCGGCCCATGCCGCCCGCGATGATGATCTGGGCCCCCTGCTCGGCCAGCCACTTCGGCAGGACGCCGGGGGCGTGCGGCGGCGGCTCGGCCGTCGCCGTCCCCTGCACGATGCCCGTGTGCGGGTCCACGTCGACCAGGGCGAACTCGCGGCAGTGGCCGAAGTGGACAGCCAGTTTCCCGTCGGCAAGAGGTATGGCGATACGCATGATCGGTTGCTCCTTCGATGTCATGGATTCGGTGGGTGCGGCCTGTGCAGCGGCGCCCGTCACGGCTGCGTTCTCGGTCGCCGCCTGCGCATCGCCGGCGGCATCAAGGGCCAGAAGCGGCGCGACGGCCCGCTCGAACGCCTTGGCCGCGGCGCTTGCCGGGAAGCGCTCGATGTACGGCGTGCCGGCGTCGCACGCCTCGACCATCTGCGGGTCGATCGGGATGCGGCCGAGGAGCGGGACGCCCATCTCGTCGGCCATCCGCTCGCCGCCGCCCGCGCCGAAGAGGGGCGTCGTCCGGCCGCAGTGCGGGCACGCGAACCCGCTCATGTTCTCCAGCACGCCGAGCACCGGCAGGCCGAGTTGCCGGCAGAAGTTCACGCTCTTGCGGACGTCGGCCAGGGCCACCTCCTGCGGCGTGGTGACGAGGACCGCCCCGTCGGCCCCGTCGACCAACTGGCAGACCGAGAGCGGCTCGTCGCCCGTGCCGGGCGGGCTGTCGATGACCAGCCAGTCCAGGTCGCCCCACTCGACGTCGGCCAGAAACTGGCGGATGACGTTCATTTTCATCGGGCCGCGCCAGATGACCGGCGCGTCGCGCTCCGGCAGCAGGAACCCGACCGAGAGCACCTTCAGGCCGCCCGCCGTCACGGGCACGATCGCCCCGCCGCGGACCTCGACGCCCCGCCCCTCCAGCCCCAGCATCCGAGGCACGCTGGGGCCGTGCAGGTCGACGTCCAGGAGGCCGACGCGCCGGCCGGCCCGCGCCAGCGCCACCGCCAGGTTGACCGCGACGGTGCTCTTGCCCACGCCGCCCTTGCCCGACAGGACCATCGCCTTGTGGCGGATGCGGCCGAGGCGCTCGGCCAGGGCCCGGCGCTCGGCGGCCCGCTCGTCGCTCTCATTCGGCCGGCGCGCCGGGGCGCCGGATGCGTCGGACGAGCCTGTCGGGCGCGGCCCGGACGCGGGTTCTACTTGGTCACTTCGATCAGTCGACATAGTTTCTCCCATACGGCACGGATATCGTCGGCGGCCGGGGCGCCGCCCAGTTCCACCACCGCCCTGCCCCGGACCTGGGCCCGGGTGACGGCGTCATCGTAGCGGACGCGCGGCAGCACCTCCAGCCCCCGGGCCCGGGCGTGGTCCTCGATGCCCTCGGCCACCTCCGGGTTCAGATCCCACTTGTTGACGCAGACGGCGGTGGGCACGTCGAAGTGCCGGGCCAGGCCCACCACCCGCTCGAAATCGTGCCGGGCGGAGAGCGTCGGCTCGGTCGCCACGACCACGAACGACGCCCCCGCGATGGACGCGATGGTCGGGCACCCGATGCCGGGCGGCCCGTCCACCAGAATGCGGCCCAGGCCCCGCGCCTCGGCCAGCGCGCGGGCCTGCCGGCGGACCAGCGTGACGAGTTTGCCGGAATTCTCGGCCCCGATGGCCAGCCGGGCGTGGACCATCGGCCCGTGCCGCGTCCGGCTGACGTACCACTCGCCGCACACGCATTCAGGAAAGTCGATGGCATTGGCCGGGCAGAACCGGACGCACACGCCGCACCCCTCGCAGGCCGTCGGGTCGATGCAAAACGCGGGGCCCGCGTTCGTCTCGGTGCGCAGGACGGCGTCGAAGCGGCAGCGGGCCAGGCACGCCCCGCACGCCGTGCAGGCGTCGGGCCGGATGACCGCCTCGTGCCCGCTCATGAACGTCTCGCGGTGCTCGACCTCCGGCGCCATGACGAGATGCAGGTCGGCGGCGTCCACGTCGCAGTCCGCCAGGACCGCGTCCTCGGCCAGGACCGCCAGCGACGCGACCAGGCTGGTCTTGCCCGTCCCTCCTTTGCCGCTGACCACGACCAGTTCATTCATGCCTTCTCCGATGCGACGTAGAAGACGCCGGCGTTTCGCACCCGGGCCTGCGCGCGACCGGCGGCGGCGAGGGCGTCAAGCAGTTTCACCGCCTCGTTCGGCGCGACGCCGAGGCCGTCGGCCACATCCTTCACCGAGCACGGCCGGCGTGCGAGCAGCGCGAGCACGTCCTCGGGCGTGGCCCCGCCCCCCGGCCCGGCAGGCGCTTCGCGGAACTCGGCTACCACTTCGGCGGGCGGGTCGAACAGCATCGCCAACGCCTCCAGCCGCCCGCGCGGCACCGGCTGGGCAAACGCCTCGGCCGGCGGCCGCACCGCCGTGTTCAGGTGTACGCGGTCCGGGCCGATGCGCGACACGAGGGCCGCGATCTTCCGCACCTCCGCCTCCAGGCCCGTCACGCCGTCCACGAGCAGCACCTCCAGCCAGACCCGCCCGGCAAACTGCGCCGTGAACGTCTCCAGGCCTGCCACCATCGCGTCCCACGCAAGGTCGGGGTGCGGCCGGTTGACGTACCGCCACAGCCGGGCGTCGCCGGCGTCGAGCGACGGCACAACGAGGTCGGCCCCGGCCAGCGCCTCGGCCACGGCCGGGTCGGCGAGCAGCGACCCGTTCGTCAGCACCGCCACCGGGACGTCGGTGCGGCGCTTGATCCCGGCCACCAGGTCGCCGAGACGGGTGTGCAGCGTCGGCTCGCCCGAGCCGGCCAGCGTCACGTAATCGGGCGGCGCTTCGAGCGCGGCCAGGCGCGAGGCCACCTGCGCGACGGCCGTCTCGACCGGCACGTACTCCCGGCGGCGAAGCGTCCGGTCCGCCGTCCGGCCCAACTGGCAATAGATGCAATCATAGGTGCACGTCTTCAGCGGCACGAGGTCCACGCCGAGCGACCGCCCCAGCCGGCGCGACGGCACGGGCCCGTAAACGTATGGGGTGCTCTCGGCCACGGTCTAGGGCTCCCCCGCAGGCTGGGCGCCGAGGCGCTCGGCGACCGCCTCGAACAGCCGCACGAACGCCGGCCCGAGGGCCGGCACGGCGTCGATGGCCAACTCGCCGCGCGAGTACGCCTCGGCGATGCGCCGGTCGTCCGGAATCTCCATCAGCACCGGCACGCCCTCGGCCCGGCAGTACCGGTGGACGCGGTCGTCGCCGACGCCGACGCGGTTGACGACCACGCCCAGGGGCAGGCCAAGCAGCCGGACCGTCTCGACGGCCAGCCCGAGGTCGTGCAGGCCGAACGGCGTGGGCTCGGTCACGAGGAGCACCACGTCGGCCCCGCGCACGGCCGCGATCATCGGGCACGCCGTGCCGGGCGGGCAGTCGAGCAGGTTGATCGCGTCCGGCCGGACGTGCCGCTTGACGGCCCGGATGAGCGGCGGCGACATCGGCTCGCCCACGTTCAGCCGGCCCTGGACGAACGCGACCGGCCCCGCGCGGCCCGTCTCGATGACGCCGACCTCGTGCGCCTCTTCCGTGACGGCCCCTTCCGGGCACACCAGCGCGCACCCGCCGCAGCCGTGGCACAACTCCGGAAAGACGAGCGGCTTCGTCTTCAGCGAAACGATGGCGTTGTATTGGCATATCTCGGCACATGCGCCGCAGGCCGTGCACCGGGCCTCGTCCACGACCGGCACCGGCACGCCGACGGATTCGCACGCGTCGCCGCCCGGCGCCAGAAACACGTGGGCGTTCGGCTCCTCGACGTCGCAGTCCAGAAGGCGGACCGGCCGCTCCAGGGCCACGGCCAGGTTCACCGCCACGGTCGTCTTGCCCGTCCCGCCTTTGCCGGATGCGATGGCGATGATCATGCTTGCGCCCAGTGGCCCTCGACGTCCGGGGCGTCGGTCGGATCGAGGTCGCCGGCCATGTACCGCCGGGCGGCCTCGGCCACGGTGCCCTCGACACCCGTGACCACCTGGATGCCCGCGGCCGAGAGCGCCCGGAACGCCTTCGGCCCGCAGTGGCCGGTCAGGACGACCTCCGCGCCTGCGTTGGCCACGTTCTGGGCCGACTGGACGCCGGCACCGGCGGCGGCCTGGAGGTCCGGCGCGTTGTCGACGGCGTGCCACTCCTGCGTCGCGGTGTCGAAGAGGACGAAGGTGGCGGCCCGGCCGAAGCGCGGGTCGACCGCGGCGTCGAGCGTGGGGCCCTGGGCGGTGATGCAGAGTTTCATCGGCGTCTCCTTCCTGTGGCCCGGCCGGCCGGTGTCTGGCACCTGCTCGGTTGTTCGAGAAGGCGCCTGACACCTTTCGGCACGGTGCGCGCCGGGCCCCTACGGGGCCGTACCGAACAAGGACAAGCCCGGCGGCTACCTGTGGGCGGCGAGTTCATCGATGCGTTGGCGGGCCGCGGCGAGTTGCTGCTCCAGCGCCTCGACCTGCCGCGCGAGGAACTCCTTCTCGGCGCCCGGGTCGATGGCTGCCGTCGGCGCAACCGGCCCCGCAAACGGCACCCCGCCCCAGGGCGCGCCGGCCATGGCGGCGCGCTGCCAGCCCGTCAGGCCGGTCGCGTAGAACCAGTTCCGCCGGCCGCAGCCGCCGCCGCGGCCGCGGCCAAAGAATCCTCGACCTCGGCCCCAGCCGACGCCTCGCCCGGGCACCGGATTCATATAGCCGGGCATCCCGTAGCCGGCGCAGAAGCCGGCC
>Ga0172362_10004217_pt1 | contig 12445 bp, 4 predicted proteins | sample LakKivs1_kivu2a2_FD_114534 | JGI IMG/M metagenome (GOLD analysis project Ga0172362, IMG submission 114534) | Sediment microbial communities from Lake Kivu, Rwanda - Sediment s1_kivu2a2 | ecosystem: Environmental > Aquatic > Freshwater > Lake > Sediment | place: Rwanda: Western Province, Lake...
ACGCCCTGCTTATGGAGCTGCAGTAACTTTGACCCCGTTCGGATCGCCTACACTCTCCGATGGTGTCACAATGCGCAGGTATGTTGATAACCAGGAGACTACGACAGAGAATCCCCTGTGGAATACTTATAACGGACGAGACGCCGAGACCAAGGGAAAATCAACTGTCATCGGAGGTAATATGGATATCAAGATACCATGGATTCAGGGATTGAGCTACAGGATCACCGGTTCCTATACTCATGGAAACACAACATCTCTGAACTTTACCCATGAAACCAACTTTGTTAACCTGGCGTTGGGTGAAGCCGCATATACGACTACAGAGTTCGATAAGTTTCTGAACCAGGCAAACGGTTCACATGCAGAAAACAAAAACAACTCATGGGTTCTTGATAACATCATCACCTACACCAGGGAACTTAAGAACCATTATATCAACGCTACACTTGTTTATACGCGCGACTCCAGGTTAAACGAAGGATTAACAGTTTCAGGAACTGACTTCTCCTCGATTGGAAACACCACTCTTGGTGTATACGGACTCGCAAACGCAGCGACACAGACTATTTCAAGCAGATCCTACACACTCCAGAACGGAGTAGGTTATCTCGGCCGTGTCAGTTATGCCTTCAGGAATACAGTCCACCTCAATGCTTCAATACGCCGTGACGGAAACTCAGTTTTCGGAAGCGATACAAAATGGGGTATTTTCCCGGCTATTGGCGCAGCGTGGACAATAACCAATCATGACTTCATGAGCAATATCAACTGGCTCGACGAACTTAAGCTGAAGGTATCCTGGGGCAAGAACGGAAACCAGTCTCTCAGCCCGTATGAAACCCTTTCAAGGATGAATATGGGAAGAACCGGGCGTTTGCCATATTATTTCGGCACTACTGCCTACTGGGGTCAGACACTCTCAACTCTCGGAAACAGTCTTCTGGGATGGGAAACCACAACTTCCTTCAACTATGGTCTGGAATCAGATGTTCTTGATAAAAGGATTCACATGGAGATTAATGCATACAAGTCAAAGACCACCGACCAGATCTTCAACCGGACAATCCCTGTCATGACTGCCGGAATCACTTCACAGCAGGCTACAATGGGAAGAATCGATAACTGGGGCATTGAATCGGAAATAACAACTACCAACATCAAAGCTCCGTTTACATGGAATTCAGGCCTGGTCTTCACTATAAACAGGAACAAGCTTGTTGAACTCTATGGCGACGGCAAGGATGATATAGCCAACAGCAGGTTCCTCGGCAAATCTCTCGGTGCCATTTATGGATACAGATGGATCGGTATCGTTCAGGCTGAAGATGTTGATTATATTGCAGCCAACGGGGCAAAAGCCGGTGACGCAATGTATGCCAATATAGATGCCAGCGAGGATGGCAGGATCACAGCTACAGACCGTGAAATTCTGGGTTATAATGTGGATAATTTCAGGATGAGTATGACCAACAGCTTCTCGTACAAAGGATTCGAGCTCTATACAATGTTTACCGGAGTGTTTGGAGGAAACGGTTATGGCCTTAATGCCAACAACATGGCTTACCTCTCCTACGAAGGATACCAGAACCGGAATACCCTCGATCACCCGTTCTGGACAGTTGATAACCCGAGCGACAAGTATCCGATAGTCGGGTTTTCCGACAACAGATTCACAGCACTTGAATCTTATGGTTTTATAAGGCTGCAAGATGTGAACCTCACATATACTTTCGACAGGAAACTGGTTCAGAAAGTAAAACTCGCCTCACTTCAGGTTTATGTTTCAGGCAGGAACCTTTTCTTTATTGCCCGTCACTGGACCGGAAGCGATCCTGAAGTCAGGAGCTACTCGTCGGCACAGCTGGCAAAGACATTTACATTCGGTATAAACTTGGGATTCTAAAATAAGAGACAATGAGAAAGTTAAAATATTTACTACTGGGCATTTTTGCCCTTGCGGCGTTTGCAGGTTGTGATGATGATGCTTTTCTTACGGAAGATCCGAAGACCATCTATACGATACAGAACGCCTTTGATAAGCCAAGCCAGGTAGATGCCCAGCTGGTACGGGCATACAGACAGCTTTTCAGCTTATACGGTTATGGTTTTGATGGTATAAACAATGTATTAGGCGGCACCGGCGCCGATTATTTCGACATAACAAACTTCCTTTGCGGTAAGGGCGCTTCCGGATTCTCGAATTATGCAAACTGGACTACCGTTACCGGATGGATCAACAATCTATGGAACGCACTTTACCAGATGGTCAGTTATTCCAATCTGGCCCTGCAGGGTGCGGAAAAGGTTACCTGGAGTAGTCAGGCTGAAAAGGACTATGCTGTAGCACAGGCCAAGTTCTTCCGCGGCTATGCTTACCTCCGTCTTGCTGAATGCTATGGAGGGGTACCTTTGGTAGATAAGTTCTCCGAGGATCTGAAACTCGATTATGTAAGGGCAACACGGGCTGCAACCTATGAGTTCGCCATAAACGATCTTAAGGATGCTGTTGCAGGATTACCCAGTTACCCGTCTCAGGACGGACGCATCGCCAAGGGTGCTGCAAACCATTTTCTTGCTGAAGCTTACCTTGGTCTTGGCATCGAATCAGGCAACACCGCCAACTATCCGCTGGCTATCGCAGCTGCTCAGGCTGTTATCACAGCACATCCGCTGAGAACCACACGTTTCGGCTCACGCGCAAACCCGTCTGACATGTCAACAATGAACGGCATACGTGCATACAGGGCAGATGGCAATGTTTACTACGACCTGTTCCAGATTGGCAATTACGACTACAGATCCAATGGAAATACCGAGGCAGTTCTCACACTTCAGCAACCCACATACGATCAGCACCAGGCAGCCAATACTGCCACCTCGGTGATGAGTATAACAAGATTCGTAGGGCCTGTTTTTCGTGATATGAGATGGCGTGCTAATTTGCAGCAAGCAGGTGTTGATCCATGTCCCTGGAACGGTAATGTAGATATCACTGTCTATCCCGGTAAAGCGAACTCGGCATATTGCGGAGGAGAAAGCATCGGCCGGGTGGCTGCAACCAGATATATTTACGAAAAAGTGTGGGCTGGTGATTTTGCCACTGACATGAGAAACCTTCCGATCAATATCTGCAGGGATTTTATCTGCATAAACCGTGCACACAACCTGTATGGTCAGGTGGTTACGCCCGACATGCTTATCGACCCCTCACGCCTGTTCCCCGTCTGGTCAAAGATCGTTATGCAGGATGAGTGGGGATGGCACACATCAGAGGTTAACCACAGAACAATGTATGGCCGCGACTGGTATGCTGTTCGTTCAGCTGAGACATACCTCCTCCTGGCTGAAGCTTATCTTCGCAACTCCGACCCGACAAATGCAGCTGATGCTCTGAACACAGTCCGTCAGCGCGCTCAGGCCACTAAGCTGTACACTCCGGCAGAGGTCACGATTTATGCAATTCTCGACGAACGTGCACGCGAAGTAGTTTATGAGGAACATCGGTGGCCGACATTGCTTCGTATTGGCGGCGATGTTATGAAAAACCAGATCATGAACAACGCCATGTACGTGGCCGATCAGCCTTATTTTACAGGGACTCTCAACTGGACTCTCTTCCCGATTCCTCTCACTGTAATTCAAATGAACTCCGGGGCAACAATCGAGCAGAACCCCGGTTGGGAATAAAATGATTTTTAGTACTTTTAAGAGCATGCTGAAACCAGCATGCTCTTAAATTGTATTTGCACCGGTTGATTGGCAATCGGTTAATTATTTAACTATAATATAATTAGTTATGAAGAAATCTATTTTCTCCCTGGCAAGTATAATATTCTTGGTTTCCGCCTCCTCCCAGGCCGGAATTATTCCTGTCGGATTAAAATGCGAAAATCTTGACAACCCGCAGGTTGTTGACATTGTTAAACCCCGACTGTCATGGTTTAACATTGCCGGGGATGATGAAAGGGGACAGGCACAGACTGCCTTTGAAGTCAGAGTTGCTGGAACAAAGGACAAACTGCTCAACGGACAGGTTGACTTATGGAACAGCGGAAAAGTAAACAACAGTCAATCTGTTAATGTGGTTTATGGAGGAAAAGCTCTGACATCCAGGCAGGAATGCTGGTGGCAGGTAAGGACATGGGACAAAAACGGAAAAATCTCAGAGTGGAGCGAACCAGCTTTCTGGAGTATGGGGCTGCTAAATCCTTCCGAATGGAAAGCAAATTGGATAGGAGCTCCATGGCAGGGAGAAGAACCCATCCCTGATCCGGTCCGGGGAGAAAACAGGCAATCGGTGCTGAAGGAGCCGCCTCCGCCAGCTCCCATGCTGAGAAAGAAAATAAATGTAAATAAGGAAATTAAAGCCGCGAGGGCTTTTGTTACAGGTCTGGGTTATTTTGAGTTCTATGTGAACGGGGAAAAGGTAAGCGATGACGTACTGGTCCCTAACCAGACGAATTATGGAAAAAGGCCTGGACTTGAGAAAGCCGGAATTCCGCTTCCCGACGATTTCAGGGAATACAGGGTGATGTACCTTTCCTATGATATTTCAGGCTTCCTTAAACGCGGAGAGAATGTTCTCGGGGCAATAGTCGGCAACGGTTTCTATAACGCACCGATGAACTGGACACAGTCGTACGGAACGCCTAGATTCATAAGCCAGATATATATCACCTATACTGACGGATCTGAAGATGTTATCCTGACCGATGGAACCTGGAAAGTATCAAAAAGCCCCATAGTAATGGATCTGATCTACCAGGGCGAACACTATGATGCCCGTCTTGAGCAGCCGGGATGGAACGCACCGGGATTTGATGATTCTTCATGGGAAAATGCAATTCTGAGGAAAACTCCTGAGGGCATCATGAAAGCTCATATGTCACCCGCTGACAAGGTAATGGAGCAGATAAAGCCTGTTGCGGTAATAAAAAGTTCAGACGGAAAATATTATGTCGATTTCGGCCAGGAAATCTCAGGCTGGGTTCGGATTTCAGGCGTGCGGGGAAATGCCGGCCGTGTAATTGACTTTGATTATATATGTGAATCTGCAAACGGAGATAACACCTACACAATGAGCGGCAACGGAGATGAATCATATACCGCACGATTTACCTGGTTTGTCTTCAGGCAGGTTGCAGTCAGCAACTGGCCCGGAAACCTTAGCGCCGACCAGATAACGGCCGAAGCCGTCTATACCGGCGTTAAAACTACCGGAAAGTTTGAAACTTCAAACCCGCTCTTTAATGCCATAAACAAGGTTTGGTGGCGCAGCCAGACCGATAACATGCATGGAGGAATTGCCAGCGACTGTCCGCATAGAGAACGTTCACCTTACACCGGTGACGGACAGGTGTCATGCGTGACGGTAATGCACAATTTTGATTCAAGAGGATTTTACACCAAATGGATACAGGATATTGTTGGCGCCCAGATTGAAGAAACAGGTTATGTACCCAACGGAGCCCCCTGGCAGCCTGGCTGCGGAGGAGGAGTTGCATGGGGCGCAGCAGTAAATATTATGCCCTGGGAGTATTTTCTGCATTACGGCGATACATCCCTGCTCGAATATACCTACGATGCCATGAAGGGATATGTGAAATATATGCTGACATGGACAGACGGGGATGGCATCATGAATTCCCAGCGGGAAGGCCTGAACGGAAAGCCGCTGAGATGGTTTAACCTGGGTGACTGGTGTGCACCGGGACAATTGCCTCCCGATATGATGGTTCACACATTCTACCTGTGGAGATGTGCTGATTTCACTGCAAAAGCTGCCAAAGTTCTCGGCAATCCGGGTGAGGCTGCCGAGTACACTGCCCTTGCAGAAAGAACAAGGCAGGCATACCACCGGAAGTTCTATGACCAGGAAAAGGGGAGCTACGGCAAATCAGGCGGCAATATTTTTGCACTGGTAATGGGAGTTCCTGCCGACCAGAAACAAAGAGTGATTGAAGCCCTGAAAAATGACATAACTGAAGATAACGGCCACCTTGATACAGGTATATTCGGAACACAGTTCTTCTTTGAGGTTCTTGCCGACCATGGTCTTCAGGAATTGGCTTACGAGGCTATGAACAAGAGAACGCAGCCATCCTACGGCTGGTGGATTGAACAGGGAGCCACTACATCATGGGAAAGGTGGGACGGAAGCGGATCGCGTAATCATCCGATGTTCGGCGGCGGTCTTGTCTGGTTCTACCGGAAACTTGCTGGTATGAACACCGATATTGACAATCCGGGCTACCGTAATATAATATTCCGTCCCCAGCCTGCAGGCGACATGACATTTGCTTCATACTCAAATCTCACTCCTTACGGAACTGCCGGAATCAGGTGGGAAAAGAAAGGAAACGGCCTCGCCGTTGATATTAAAGTACCGGTAGGCAGCACGGCAACAGTATATGTACCCGCGGGATCGGTAAGCCAGGTGAAGGAGAGCGGAAGCACAATCAAAAAGAACAACCTTAATATCACCTTCGCCGGAATGGAGGACAATTATGCCGTCTTCAGAGTTGGTTCCGGATCGTATGCTTTTACATCAGGAATTTAAATCTAAAAACAGAATAATGAAGAATATTACTGTAACCATACTGCTTCTGCTTGCATTAACCGTTAATGCCCAGTTCGGAAACCAGGGCGCCACGGGATTCCAGTGGAACGCAAGCTGGATAACTGTTCCGGAAGCCGGAACCACAACAAGCGGACTCTACCTCTTCAGGAAAAAGCTGACTTTGGAAACAGTCCCATCAAGTTTTATTGTATATGTCTCGGCGGATAGCCGCTATAAACTGTTTGTTAATGAAACATTTGTCTCGCTCGGTCCGGCTGTCGGCGATATTCAGCACTGGAATTATGAGACTGTTGACCTTGCTCCATTCCTCAGGGCGGGCCAGAACATCATTTCTGCAAAAGTCTGGAATGAAGGAAATATGAAACCTGTGCACCAGATCTCTTTCAGGACAGGATTTATTTTACAGGGTTCAACCACTGAGACTCAGGTTGTCAACACCAACGACACATGGAAATGCATTCAGGATAAGAGCTATACTCCGATTCAGCAGAGGGTTCGCGGATATTACGCGGCAGGTGCCGGCGAACAGATTGATATGCAGTTCCATCCCGCTGGCTGGGAAAAACTATCCTTCGACGACAGCAAATGGCTTCGGGCAGAATCGGTATTCGGCACAGCCTCAGGCCGTCAGGGTATGGCAAGAAGAGGCGGTTGGAACCTCGTCCCGTCAATTCTTCCTCCGATGGAAATGACTTTACAAAGACTGGTTACCACAAGAAAATCTGAGGGAGTAAAAGTTCCCCCTGCTTTCCCTGCAAATAAAACTGCTGTCCGTATTCCTGCCAATACTACGGCAAGGATCCTGATCGATCAGACATTTCTCACCAATGCCTACCCAACACTGGAATTTAGCGGAGGTAAGAACGACACTATAACTATTACCTATGCTGAAGCACTTTACGGTGATAAGGGTATAAAAGGAAACCGCGACGAAATCGAAGGGAAAACCATTTCAGGACGGAGAGATATAATTATTTCAGATGGTTCTGACAACCAGAGCTTCACAACACTGGCCTACCGTACTTACCGCTATGTTGAACTGAAGATTGTAACCCTCGGAAATCCACTGGTAATTGAGGATTTTTATGGCACTTTTACAGGATATCCGTTTAAGTTCAATGCAAAACTGGAATCGGGCAACTCTACAATTGACAAAATAATAGAAATTGGCTGGCGTACTGCAAGGCTTTGTGCCGTCGATACCTATATGGACTGTCCGTATTACGAAAGACTGCAGTATATAGGCGACGCAAGAATTCAGCTTTTAGTTTCTTATTACAACAGCGGCGATGACCGTCTTGCCAAAAATGCCCTTAATCTCATGGGCTGGTCACGTCAGCTCGACGGCTACACATTCAGCAGGTATCCCGATAACCTGGGCCAGATAATTCCGACCTATTCGCTGTGGTATGTCAGCATGCTTCATGATTATATGATGTACGGTTCGGATCCTGATTTCATCACAGATAAATTGGCCGGTCAGAGGCAGATACTGAATTATTTCATCAGCTATCTCGATGAAGACGGTTCACTTAAAAATGTCCCGAACTGGAATTTCACCGACTGGGCAAGCGGATGGCAAAGAGGCACCGCACCCATTGGGGAGGATGGAAGCTCAGCTGCTATGGACCTTCAGATGCTTCTTGCGATTCAATCAGCCGTTGACCTCGAGAACTATGCCGGCAGAAAAGAATTTGCTGATTTTTACGGAGCACTTGCAGCCAAAATTACACAGACTGTAAAAAGAAAGTACTGGGACAGTACACGAAAGCTGTTTGCAGATACACCCGGGAAGGATAAATTTTCGCAACATACTAATTCGATGGCGATACTGGCAGGACTGGTTCAGGGCGTGGAGGCTCAAAACATTGGTAAACTAATGTTATCTGATGCTTCCCTTACCCAGGCTTCGATCTATTTCAAGTACTATTTGCACCTGGCCCTCACCAAAGCCGGCCTGGGTAACGATTTCATGAACTGGCTGGACATATGGCACAAAAACATCGACCTGGGACTTTCCACCTGGGGAGAAACCTCAGAAGTAGAATCAACCCGATCCGACTGCCACGCATGGGGAGCAAGCCCGAATATTGAATTTTTCAGGATTGTACTTGGAATAGAGAGCAGTACACCCAACTTCAAATCTGTGAAAATAGAGCCTAATCTAGGATCAATCAAGACAATAAGCGGTGAAATGCCTCATCCGGCAGGAAAAATTTCGGTAAAATACGACAATTCGGGCAGCCGCTTCAGTGCAGACATCATGCTGCCGCCAAAAACTACCGGCGTATTCATTTGGCAGGGCAAAAGCTATGAACTTAATGAGGGATTGAATCCGATCAGGCTATAAAGAAAGCTCAGAACGAGTAAACGGAATATTTTAATTAATCAAACAACATTATCATGAATACCACAAATGGAGTTTTTTCAGAAAAACTGTCAAAGGCAGGCTTACTGCTTTCAATTGCATTATTCAGCATGCTGCTTATAAATTGCGGAGGACCTGCGGCCAGGGAGTGGACGAAGATTGAAAAAGAGTTTCAGGATCCGCCCAGCTCCGCAAAGCCCCGCGTATGGTGGCATTGGATGAACGGGAACATAACCCAGTCCGGTATCAGGTCCGATCTTCTATGGATGCATCGTGCAGGGATCGGAGGATTTCAGAACTTCGATGCAGGCCTCACGTCTCCAAAAATTGTTGAAGAACGCCTTGTTTTCATGACCCCTGAGTGGAAAAACGCATTCAGGCTTGCAACTGAATTAGCCGATTCACTAAACCTCGAAATGGCAATTGCCGGATCACCTGGATGGAGCGAGAGCGGCGGTCCCTGGGTTAAACCCGAAGAGGCAATGAAGAAATTTGTGTGGAGCGAACTCCGTGTTGAAGGGGGTAAACCCTTTTCAGGAGTGCTCCATCATCCTCCCACATCAACAGGCTCTTTCCAGAATCAGCAGATGGCAAGACGAGGTGCCGGTCCTGGCGGCGGAGAGCCTCAGGCAGGTCCTGAGTATTATGCCGATGCAGCTGTTGTGGCATTCAGGGTAACCAATAATGATTATACTTTAAACGAACTTAAGCCTAAAGTAAGCTCCAGCGGTGGCAAGTTCAGTCTCGAAGAACTTACCGACGGCGATGTTGTAAAATCAACACTGCTTCCCGCAGCGCCTGCAGGGAGGATTGCATGGATTCAGTATGAATTCTCATCTCCCCAGACGATCGGGGCGCTCACTTTTGCCGCAAGCGGCGGTGCAGGTGGAATGGGTGGCAGAGGAGGAACCGGTGCCGGAAACAGGATACTCGAGGTAAGCGACAACGGAAGAACATTCACTAAAGTGGCTGATGTGACAACAGGACGGGTGGCACAGAATACCATCACATTCATTCCCGTAACCGGGAAGTTTTTCCGGTTCTCGGTCAGAACACCCGAACCATCTCCAAACAGGCCTCCTGCAACCGGAGGGATGCAAGGCTTTGGCAATACGAATCAGCAGTCAGCTCCCGCAGGAACATCAGTTGCTGAGCTGATCCTTCATACAGGTGCACGGATAACCAGGTTCGAGGAGAAGGCAGGTTTCGCAACTGCCACTGCCGTTGATCTTGCCAATGCGGTAACCCATGAAACAGGCGGGGCAATAGCGAAAAATGATGTAGTTGACCTCACTTCAAGGATGAAACCGGATGGTTCACTCGAATGGACGCCACCGGAAGGAAAATGGATAATCCTCCGTCTCGGGTATTCACTAACCGGACACCAGAACAGTCCTGCCTCACCAGAAGCAACAGGACTTGAAGTGGATAAGCTGAACCCTGTGTTTGTGAAGAAATACTTCGATAATTACCTCGACCAGTATAAGGATGCAACCGGCGGGCTGATCGGTAACAGAGGCCTTCAATATATCATAACAGACAGCTGGGAGGCAGGTACCCAAAACTGGACAGACAATATGTTTAATGAGTTTAAAAACCGCCGGGGCTATGATATGCTGAACTGGCTTCCTGCACTCACAGGCTATGTAGTGGAAAGCGCCGAAGCAAGCGACAGGTTCCTGTGGGACTTCAGAAGAACCCTTGAGGAACTCGTGGCAGAATATCATTACGACCAGCTTACAGATATCCTTGCTGAACGCGGTATGCTGGGTCGCTACACTGAATCGCATGAAGGCGGCCGTGCATTCACAGGCGACGGGATTGAAGTGAAAAGAAAAGCAGCTGTTCCGATGAGCGCCACATGGACCCCCGGAGGATTCGGCGGCAACGAGGGAGGTGTTGCAACCCGCTTTAAAGCCGATGTTCGTGAGTCTGCTTCCGTATCACATATTTACGGTCAGAAATACGTTGCAGCAGAATCGCTCACTGCAATAGGAACCGCATGGGCCTGGTCGCCCGAGCTTCTTAAACCGGTTGCAGACATGGAACTTGCAAGCGGACTAAACCGTTTTGTAATTCATACATCGGTTCATCAGCCCGTGGATAATAAAATACCGGGACTGGGCCTCGGCCCGTTCGGTCAGTGGTTCACCCGTCACGAAACATGGGCTGAACAAGCCGGAGCGTGGACAACCTATCTTGCACGCAGCTGTTACATGTTGTCGCAGGGAAAAGTCATTGCCGACGTGGCTTATCTGTACGGTGAAGGCAATAACATTACAGCACTTTTCGGTCAGCAGCTTCCAAAAGTTCCACAGGGATATGAATATGATTTTATAAATGCCGATGCACTTGTAAACGTTCTTAAACCGGAGGGGAGTGTTATTACTACTCCGGGTGGAATGAAATATAAAATCCTGGCACTGGATGAAAGCACAAAACAAATGACCCTGCCAGTATTGAAGAAGATCAGTGAACTCATTACGGCTGGTGCAATAGTTGCCGGTCCCAAACCGGTTACAACGCCAAGCCTCAGCGACGACAATACTGAATACAATACCCTCCTGAGTTCACTCTGGCCCGACGGAAAGGGTGAGAAGACAACAGGTATGGGTAAAGTATATTCAGGATACACCCTTCAGGAAGTGCTTGACATGCAGAAGATAGGTCCTGATTTTACATACACGAAGCCAAAGGATGACACAGAAGTGCTTTACGTGCACAGGAAAGTGAAAAATACTGATTTCTACTGGGTTAACAATCGCAGGAACAGGGTCGAGGAAATTGAAGCCTCATTCAGGGTAACCGGAATGGTCCCGGAAATATGGCATCCCGAAACAAGCCTTATCGAACAAGCTTCTTACAGCACAGAAAACGGGGTGACAAAAGTTCAGCTTCGCCTTGAGCCATCTGATGCAGTGTTTGTGGTTTTCAGAAAGAAGTCAAAACATGATGCCCTGACAATTGAAAAGCCGCAGGAACAGGTTCTGACTGAGATTCCGGCACCATGGAAGGTGACCTTTCAGGAAAAAAGAGGGGCTCCTGCAGAAGCAACATTTGATGAGCTTACGCAGTGGAATGAAAACAGCGATCCCGGCATTAAATATTTTTCGGGGACAGCTGCCTATTCCAGAACTCTTGATGTTCCTGCCGAATGGCTGAAGGAGAAAGGGGAACTCTGGCTCGACCTGGGAATAGTGAAAAACCTTGCTGAAGTGGTTATTAACGGCAAATCCATCGGAATCGTGTGGAAAACACCTTTCAGGATAAATGTAACAAAAGCATTGAAAGCCGGTGAGAATAAGCTGGATATTAAAGTAACAAACCTCTGGGTAAACAGGCTAATAGGCGATCAGCAGCCGGGTGTAACCGAAAAGCTGACCTATACCACCCAGGCGTTTTACAGGGCAGATTCCCCCTTGATGCCATCCGGATTATCAGGGCCTGTCAGGATTATCAGGATTAACTAAGTGAATGTTCTTTGTTTTTTAGTA
>Ga0172362_10004218_pt1 | contig 12445 bp, 18 predicted proteins | sample LakKivs1_kivu2a2_FD_114534 | JGI IMG/M metagenome (GOLD analysis project Ga0172362, IMG submission 114534) | Sediment microbial communities from Lake Kivu, Rwanda - Sediment s1_kivu2a2 | ecosystem: Environmental > Aquatic > Freshwater > Lake > Sediment | place: Rwanda: Western Province, Lake...
CCATGGAGCTCCAGCACGCGGTAAAGTTCTTCTCGGGTCATCGGGCGAGCCTCCGTGCGAGGTCGGTGGTGGTGCGGCTTCGACGGGCGTTCCCCACTCGAGGAAGAGGCTGCGTGCCGAGCTCGGCGCGCTGCTCGGCGGTGAGGTAATGGGCCCCGCGCGCGGTCATGCGGGTGAACCAGTTCGTTCGGACACCGCGCAGGTACGCGCCGTCCAGCTCCGCGCCGGACAGGTTCGCGCCGTACAGGTTCGCGCTGGCCAGGTTCGCGCCGGACAGGTTCGCGCGGGACAGGTTCGCGCGGGACAGGTTCGCGCGGGACAGGTTCGCGCGGGACAGGTTCGCGCGGTACAGCTTCGCGTTGGCCAGGTTCGCGCCCCACAGGTACGCGCCGCCCAGGTACGCGTCGTACAGGTTCGCGCCGGACAGGTTCGCGCCGGCCAGGTTCGCGCCCCACAGGTACGCGCCGGCCAGGTTCGCGTCGGTCAGGTACGCGCCGGACAGCCTCGCGCCGGCCAGGTTCGCGTGGCGCAGGTTCGCGTCGCGGAGGTTCGCGTGGCGCAGGTTCGCGTCGCGGAGGTTCGCCCGCTCGCCGCCTTCCTCGGCCAGCCACAGCCGGTGGAGCTCCAGCACGCGATCGAGTTCTCCGCGGTTCATCGGCTGAGCCTCCGCACAAGTTCCGCCACATCTTCGTCGCTGAGCCCACGCCGCCGCCAACCCTCCGCGTCCACATCCACCCCCGTGAGGTCCTTGTAGTGCTGCGTCAGAAGACCCGCGCCCGCGGTGACAGCACGGCAAGAAGCCTGCAAATCGATCAGGTCGTAATTCAGCTGGGAGAGCACGCGGAACACATCGGGCCATCGCGGTCGACCGCCCCCCGTCTTCAGGTCATCGATCGACCGCGCTGGAACAGCCTCATGCTTTGCCAAGAGCAGCCTTGAGCGCTCAAGGTCGTTCCACGCATCGCCCACAGAGATGACTCTCGCGTCGAGCTCACGGAACAAGGACGGGCTGGTTTTCCGGTCGTCCGAAGCCCGGCCTACAACGCGGGCCGTGTCGATCATATCGTGAAAGGTGCGCCGCGTCCGATCGAACACCTTGTTGTACTCATCGATGTAACCGACCAGAGCCGCCTCCGCCGCAGGTGGCAGCAGGCCAGAGAGCGCCGGGTCGTTCACGATGGAGCGCACTGTTTGGGAGTGCTGGGACGTGTGATGCAGCGACACGAACGTCTCTCCAGCGTAGACCTCGTACGTCGAGCCATCGCTCAGTCGCAGATCGATCTCCGCGTTGCTCACCTCCAGAATGGCTGCAAGTTCCGTCATCTTGCGCTCCAGAAACGTCGCCAGGAACGCGCAGATGTCCAGCGACGAGGGTTCCAGCCGCACATCCCCGGCGGCATCGAACTCCAGCGTCCCTTGGAGCACAAGGGCCTGCACGCAGTCGAACCCAACCGGGATGCGGACGGTCCCGTCGTCGCGCACGTCGAAGCACCCTGGCCCGGTCAACAGCGCGCCGGCCAGCGGGAGGGAGCGCTCGTCGATGCCCGGCCAGACCCCGACCTCGATCCGCCCGCGAGGGAAGTTGTCTCCCACCAGCTCCGCCAGCGCGGACAGCCCCTGCCACTGGGCCAGTCGACGATCCGTGAACATGGCGTACTCGCGCCCGTTCAGGTTGCGGCCCGCTTGCGCGAGCGCCCGCTGCGCCGCCGCGGGCGGCGTCAGCCGGTCGCGGGCGTCGGCGACAGCCTGCTGCCCCTGCGGGGTCGAAAGGCGACGAAGGAGCTGCGAGGGGTTGCGACGGCGGCCCATGGCGACCCCATCCTACCCTAACCCTCCCGCTCCACCGCGCCGTCGGCCGCCTCGAGCTCCTCGACCTCGGGTAGGAGCATGACCGCCTCGGTCTTGAGCTCGCGGGCGAGCAGGTAGAGCTGCGCGAGGCTGGGCAGCTTCTTCCCGCTCTCGATGCGGCACAGGCAGCTGGGGTGGAGCTTCGACTTCCGCGCGAGCTCCTGCTGGAGCATTCCGCGGCGCCGACGTAGCTTCTTGATGGTCGGCCCGAGCTGCGCCTGCAGCTTCGCGATCAGCCGATGATCGGCGTGACGGAGGCCGGTGAACTCCCGCACGTCCACGGCGGACGGCGTGACCTCGACAACGACATCATCGTACGGGGCCTTCTTCGAGATACTTGCGGACATCGTCGACCTCCAGCATGCCGGTGAGCGACGAGCCGTTGCGTTCAGCCGCCTGCCACGCGCTCAGCAGCAGCGCGAAGAGGGCGCGCTCTCGCGCGTTGGACGGCGGGTGGCCGATGTGGAGCACCCAAAATTCGTCGATGGTCATGCTGGGGCGACGGTAGCACGGGGGCGCACCTCCCGCGTGACGCTTGCGCCTCAGTCAAGCGCTCGGCCAGGGACGGGTGTGCCCTCCCGTCCCTGGGCCACCCCGGAGAGAGCGGACACCGAGCCGGGTGGTTTTACCTGCATCACGGTCCAAACGCAATCAGGTAAGTGCAGGCGTCCCAAGCGCTTCGTCCCAGGGCAGCAGCGACGCCACGAGCCGCTCGTGGGTCTTGTCCTCGACGTACTGCGCTCCCACCTCGGGTGTCCAGTTCGGGGGCTCGCGCCAGGTGAGGACGCGCTTCGCCTCGTGCCACCGCAGAACCGGCGTCCCCGCGTACGCGAGCTGCACGTCGCACCCGTACTGGCCGCCGTCGCCCACCCACAGCTGAACCTGCTTCACACCCGCCATGTCGCGGCCGATCGCCGCGTACCGCCTCGCCGCCTCCGCCGGCGGACGGGGGGAGATCTCCGCGACGTACGCGGCGCCCACGCGAGGGTCCCAGCACAGCACCTTCCAGCACTCGAACTCGACCTCGAGCACGGTCACGATCTCCTGCAGCACCTTCGGGTCGTCACCCGGGAGCTGCGACTTCCGCCGCAGCATCGCGAGATGAGGTTCGTGCGGCACACGCTGGCGCGACAAGCCGATCCACATGTCCGCGTGCCATCTGCGGGCCCATGCCGTGGCCAACGTGTCCAGGAGATCCGTGGCCCGCTGCTCATGACGGTTGAGAGATCGAGTCGACGACGGCTTGGTCATACCACTCCAAGTGGGTCAGCGAGAGAGGCGCGGGTTGCCCCACGGACGGTGCACCGAGGACGCAAACGCGCAGCGCCGGCAGCGTCAACCACGCCGCCAGGGACGGCTGGTCGAGGGTGGTGCGAAGGGTCACCCGGGCGGACCATGAGGACAGCACCGCACGTACAGGCTGGGGGCCGACGCACACCGACGCCGGGGTGATGCCCCACCAGACGCCCGTGAGGATGCGAGCCTCCAGCAGTTCCACCGCCGGCGCCACGGATCTCGACGCCATGGCCGCAGTCGGCGTGGCCTCGCACGGCAGCCGGAGACGGCCGCCTTCGCCGATGTACCGGGACCACAGCCGGCGCAGTGCGTTTTCGACCCGCTCGCCCTCGCCCAGGTGCAGCCTCGGCTCGACGATGAGGTTGCGGTGGCACACGTACGTCGCGACAGCTGCCTTCATCGGTCGTTGATCTCTCGAGCAGGGGCCGCAGGAAGGGTGCTCAAGGCGCGATTGAGACGCGCGCAGAGTTCGCGCAGGTCGTCGTCGGACACGCCCATGGCGCGCCAGTCCTCGAGCGACCGAGGCCGGCGCCCGAGCTCCGCGAGGTGACGGTTGATGGCAGCCACAACGTCATCCACGGGGTCGCCGGCTCCCGTCGTCCCACGGTTGCGGGACGAACATCCACGCGACGGCGAAGAACAGCAGCGCGAGGCCCGGATGCACCGCGCTTCCGGGCGGCCAGCCGAGCAGCAGCACGGTGAGGCCCAGGAGCACGGCGAGCACAGCAAGGATGATGATGACGGTGACGAGACTCATGGGCTCAGGCTAGCTGGGGAGATGGGAAAGGTCCCGCGGGACGAGCCCGCGGGCAGTGGTGTGCATCGCGTGACCTGGCGAGGGGTAGCGCCGCGAAGCGTCGGAGCGAAAGGTCCCGCGGGTCAAACCCGCGGGCAGTGGATGGCAGGGCACTGCCCGGCGGCGGTTCGCATGACAGAGCTGCGCTTGGCCATGCGTCGCGACGCCATGCGAGGCGATAGCGGAAATCGTGGTCATCCGACGCTCACGAGCATCCAGCGGATGCGAGCTTCGGGGGGCAGGGACGTCATCCCTTCGGGGAGGCGAGGGCCGGTGTATTGGCCGACGAGAAGATGGTCTCCCCGGAGCAGGCTGGTCGAGCGACGGTGCATGTCGACGGGCTGTCCCAGCATCGCGGTGAACAGGCGAGCGGTGTCCTCATGGCCGACGCACGACAGCCACTCGTTCTCAGCCGCCCAGATCGCGGCCTCCTCGTCGGTAAGGGCCACGATGTCCAGCACCGCAGTGCAGTCGCCGAGGGGGTCAAGGAAGTCCAACATGCCGAGGGAGAGGGCGTTGCCGATGTAGTTCATGGTGTGGTTCTTGGAGAGGTCCCGCGGGACGAGCCCGCGGGCAGTGGTCGGCGAGGCAGCGGCCCGCATGGCCACGCCACAGAGTTCGAGGCGTAGCGTCGCGCGGCGAGGGAGAGGTCCCGCGGGACGGACCCGCGGCAGTGGTGGGCGTCGCTCGACGAGGCATCGCACTGCACCGCATCGGAGGGCACTGCAGAGCGCAGCGTCGCGCGAAGGTAAGAGGGAGAGGTCCCGCGGGACGGACCCGCGGGCAGTGGCGTGCCCTGCGTGGCGCAGCAAAGCGTGGGCTCGCGATGCGAGGTCACGGGTAGCTACGGGATGCGTTGCCGGGGAGGGAAAGGTCCCGCGGGACGGACCCGCGGGCAGTGGATGGCAAGGCGGGGCGATGCGCCGCGCGGCCCGGCGCCGCGCGGCGCGGACATGCGAGGGGTAGCGTCGGCTCGACGGGGATGAAAGGTCCCACGGGACGAACCCGCGGGCAGTGGATGGCAAGGCCCTGCGACGCACTGCAGGGCCGGGCGGTGGGTTGCACCGCACCGCCCCGCCGCGCCTAGCAACGCGATGGGCAGGGTGGAGATGAAGAGGACGGCTCATTCGGCCGCCAGGGCGACCTCCTGGATGGCCCAGCTCGTGACGGCGAACCGCCCGAACGGCCCCTTGCGCTGCGGCCGAAAACCGCCCAGCCCGACGCGGCTGCCGGCCTTGTCGAACAGCTCGCGGATCGTCGTCTCCGCGGTCTCCGTGAGGTCGATCTCGGCGCTCACGACGAAACTCCAGTCGTCGAAGCGAGGCCGGACGATCGCGACGGCCTCGCCCCCGTTGGGGTTCGTGCCCTTGCGGACGTCCGGGCGCCACTGGGGTGCGCCCCCGCTGGTCGAACGCAGCGGCACGCTCTCACCGATCAGGGTGAGGAACGACGGCAGCAGCGTCGCCTTGAGGCTCGACACCATCTTCTTGCCCTCGAGCCGAACATGTCGCCCGGCCTCGGCGAGCGCGGAGTAGATGTTCGGCGTCGGCATCACGACCCCGCCCTGCGCGTCGGTGTACAGGCACGACGTGCACGCATCATGAATGCTGGGCCGCGCGGCCCCTTTCGGAGCCTTGCGCTTCTCCCAGAGGGCGATGAGCGTGTCTTCGCTCATCGCGTGCATGAGGAGGGGAGAAACCCCGGTGCAGTGGACGGTCAGGAGCATGCGGAGTCTTTACCCGCATTACAGTCGCCGCGCAACCGAAATCAGCGCTTCACCCCGACGGAGTCGATCTTGGCGCTGAGCAGTTGATAGGTCGCCATCGCGTCATGCAGTGCTTCCGCGCTCGCCTGCAGCTGCGACCCGAGCTCCGCGTACAGCCGCTGCATGTCGCGGAAGTCGATGTTCAGGCTCGGGACATCAGTGTCAGGGGGCGGCACGGAGACACCCTCGTGCGCCTCCGAGTCCGGGTTCCACGGGTTCTCGGGCGTCCACAGCGTCGGGATCGCCAGCGCCTGCAAACTCGCCTCGTTGCCCCAGTACCGGTTCCGGTCGACGGCGCCCTGGATGCCGGAGACCGTGGGCTGGTCCGTCTTCGCGGCGAAGTTCGCGTCGCCGCCGCCCGACCACTGCCAGATCGTCCACTTCGCCCAGGGCAGCCCCTTCGCCGGCGCAGCGCCGGCGGTGTAGCTCACCTGCCACAGCGGGAGGTGAGTCCAGACTCCGGAGTTGGACGTGGTGTAGTTCCACACGTTCTTGCCGGTGTAGATCATCGGGCTGCGCCCGAGCTCGCCCTCGATCACGTGCACGAAGCCCTCGATCCACTCGAGGTTCGAGGCGATCGGGCGGTCGGGGTACTCCTCCCAGTCGAGCGCCGGCGGGAGCGTGCGCTTCGACTCGACGTAGCCCGCCGCCCGCAGCGCGCGCGCGAAGTCCTTCGCCTCCGCCTCGCCATCGGAGCGGCCACCGGTGCTCGAGGGTCGCGCGAAGTGGTACCCGCTCCACAGCATCGTGGTGCCCTCCATGCCCTTGGCGTTCTCCTCCCACTTCGGGTCGACGTAGCCGCGACCCTCGGTCGCCTTCGCGATGCTGAAGCGGTACCCATCGCCCTCCACAGCGCTCCAGTCGATGGTGCCCTGGTGCTTGGAGACGTCGATGCCTTCGATGTACTGGACGGTGCTCATGGCGCGGATGGTAGACCATCCGGCCGCGGCCGCCGCGGGGGCCCCGCTACTTCTGGGGCAACGGGTACTGCCGCACCAGATTCTCGATGGCGGTCCGGTAGGCGAAGTGCTCGTGCGCTGCGCGCACCGCCTCCTCCCGGGTCCGGGCGCTCCCGTGGCCCGCGATGGCAAGCCCGTCGTCCGGCCACGAGTCGTGCGCCCACCGCCAGCAGCGCTGGAGATCGTCGCGCCAGATCTTGTACTCGCGCGACGCCATCAGTTCAGCAACTCCCCGGAGCTGCGACGGCGGCCAGCCTCGTGAGACTCGGAGTCCCCTTGCACGTGCTCGATGTTGATCCCGGGCTCCCGATCAAACGGCTCGACGCGCGCGAACCGCAGGTCGCCGAGCAGCAGGGCGAACGCAGCTGCGCTGACCCCCAGCTCCGTGCTGAGCTCGGCGAGACCCTCGATGAAGCCGCGCAGCGCCGCGTCGTTGTTCTTGCCGTCGCCCCCGATCGTGGCGACCAGCAGCTTCGCCGCGTAGTACCCGCGGAGCCGCAGCAGGCCGGTCTCGGTGTCGGCCACGAGCACGATCGGCTGTTCCAGGTACATCCGGTAGCCCATCACCACGGTCGCCGTCTGCGCGATCGACAGGTAGACGCCTTGGTTCTCGTCACGCGCAGGCCGGCGCACGTAGCTCTCGGCGACCTCGGTCAGCAGCGGTTGAAGTTCGGCGGGGAAGTCACTCATGGTGGTCGTCCAGGTCTCCGAGAAGGTCACACAGCTCCGGCCGCTTCGCGGTGCGCTCGTCGTCGTACCGCTGGACCGTGTCCAAGTTCGCATGGCCCAAGAAGGCCGCCACCCGCCGCACGTCCCCAGAGGTGGCCTCGAGCAGCGTCGTCGCCGCCGTGTGGCGCAAGCCGTGGGGCCGAAGCGAGCGCTTCAGGCCCGCGGCCTCGCCGCCCCGCCGCACGCGCCGCCAAGCCGACACCACGTTGAGTCGCTTGCCCTTGTGCGGCCCGTACGGCGCGCAGAACAGCGGCCCTGGCTCCGTGCCTCGGTGGCGCAGCCAGGTCGCGAGCGCGGCACCGGCAGCCGCCCCAACGGGCCACCAGGACTTCGCGCGCTTGCCCTTGCGCAGCACCTCGATCTCGGGGCTGTCGCCGAGCCGAACCCCGTCGGGATAGTCGGCCGACAGCGGCTCGAACCGCCGCATGCCCGCGTCATGCAGCAGGCGGAAGTAGGCGAGATCGCGCGCCGCGAGCGCGGCCGCGCGGTCGTCCCCGCAGCGGGTTGCGGCGCTGAGCTCCAGCTCCAGCTGGTCGACGACCTTGCGGACGGCCTCCCGGTCGGGCCCGCGAACGTCCCGCACGAGCTCGGTGCGGACGCCATCGATCTCGAGCGTCCAGTCGACGAGCTGATACTGCAGCGCCAGCTTGACGACGCTGCGAAGCGCAGCAAGCCGCCGGTTCACGGTGTTCGGGGCGTAGTCGTCCCGCACCATCGACACCCGGTATTGGTTGCCGATCAAGGTCGCCCCTGCCTTCCCCGCCTCGAGCAGCTTGCGCACCGCCTCCTCCGCGCTCGGCTCGCCGCGCCACCGCGCGAAGTGCTCGAGGTCGTTGTGGTAGTGCTTCGCGGTGCGCTGGGTCTTGGAGGTGAGCCAGTCGCGCAGCAGGCGAGCGTCGCTGACCCGGCGCAGCGACGTGGCGTCCTGCGGCGGGGCGAGCTCGAGCACGCGGGGGCGGGGCACAGGGGAAGCATACGGCTAGCCTCGCGCGTCATCCACGACCCGGTACCGGACCACATGCACGAGCTCTTCGGGGTCATAGCTCCGATGGAGCTTCCGCCACCGCTCGCAGAACTCCTCCAGCGTGGCGAAGCCTTCGGCGACAGCATCCGCCTCGCTCATGTCCCCGAGGCTCTGGAGCGTCACCTGCTCGACCTCCACGACCGTCCGCGCCAGGCGCGCTGGCATGTACCGCGGGCTGCGCCAGCGGCTGTGGGGCTCGTCGCCGCGCCCACGGAACCGAACGTCGCCGGCCTCGTCCACGTCCCATGCCTCGGCGACCGCGTAGATCTCGTGCGGTTTGTAGCGGCAGTGGTTGCCGCTGACCCGGCGGCGGGTCTCCCGCTTCCGGCGCTTGTGCACAAGCTCGGCGAGATCGTGCTGGTGGAAGATCCGGTTCATCGAGGTTCTTCTTCCACGTGGATGACGACGTCCTGCCCGAGGAGCTCGACCTCGAGCGCCCGGCGAACGACGTCCGCTCCGGAGGCCCACATGATGCCTTCCCGCACATCTCGGGCGCCGCAGACCACTCGATAGTGGTATCGGCGCCATCCCGGCGTCTGGCGCAACATCAGGAGATCGCCTTCTGGGGAGCGAGCGGCATCTTCGTGCCCGCGATGAAACCGGCGGCGTAGAACTCGCGCTCCACGGGCACCCTCTTCGGGGCAGACTTCGTGAGCGCGAACACCGTCTGAGCGTACGCCCGCGCCTCTTCTGCGCGCGTCGAGAGCACCCGCACGAGCGCGGTGGAATCGACGGCATCGGGCAGCTCGCCCTTTGCGGATGACGCAGCGGCGACGTCCGAGCTTGGCGGCGACATTTTCTTCAGCTGCGCCGAGATCGCGTCCACGCAGCCGAGGCCAAACGACACCCGCCCCGTCTGGGGGACCGACTGCGCCCGCATCACCGCGCGGATCTGGTACGACAGGTGCTCGTACACCGCGATCAGCGTGTCGATGTCGTGGGGGCGCCCAGCAGCGTAGAAGCCCTGCCGCCCGACAAGCGGAAGGCAGCCGTGCACCGGGCCCAGCACCCCCCACAGGGACGTTCGCCAGCGCCACCGATTGCGACCCGGCACGCACAGGCGGTGCACCGGCGAGGCGTCGGCGTCTTCGACCTCGATGTCGAGCTGGTGCTTCTGCGCGAGCTGGACCGCCATCGCGGCGGCGGTCGCCGCCTCCTCGGGCGTGCCGGCGCGCGCGGCGAGAGACAGGAGCTTGCGGAGCTTTTCGGAAGGGTTCACTCAGGGCCTCGGTCTCGGAATCGGTACTCGCGGGTCTGGTCGGGCTCGATCTCGCCGGCGCCGCGCAGGAACGGCTTGATCCAGCGGCGGACCTGCTGCGACCGGCCCGCGCCGACCCAGTAGGTCCGCCAGTGGCCGCGCACCCAGTGCGCGCGCGGACCCTCGCGGTCGCCTTGCTCGACCGTGGCCGCCAGGGTCCGCTCGATCCGGGGACCGACGAGGGTGATGCGGGCCTGTTTCCGCTTCTGGCTCAGCTGGCGCTCGATCACCTTGCGCTTGCTCGGCGACTTGACCCGCTCGAGCTTGTCCCGCAGTTCCTGCTCCCCGGGTGTCGGCAGGACCTCGACGTCCGCGTCCGGCGACGCGAGGTAGAGCGCCAAGTTGAACGCCACGCGAAAGGCCTGTCGCGTCAGCGTGCGCTCGCGCTCCAGATGCTCGACGGCCGTCGCGGCGACGGAACCCGTCTGGTCGAGCCGCAGCGGTGACGAAACGAGCTCGGTGACCGCGGCCTCAGCGTCGAGCCCCGGCCGAAGCGTGAGCGTCGCCCACGAGATCGCGTCATCGAGCTTGTCCGTCGAGCGCTCGTTGGGGCCGCCCCAGATCAGCAGCCAGATGAAGCCATGGCCCGAGCGGTCGCGACGGGTCACGACGTACATGCCCTCGACCCGGTGATCCTTCGTGAGCTCTCCGCCCCAGATCGGCCAGTTCAGCTCCGCGAGGTCGACCCAGAACGCCTTGTACGGCAGCTGGATGTCGTCGACCGGCACGCCGTTGAGCTCGGTGCGCGCCAACATCGCGCCCATGCCCTTGCCGAGCCGGAACACCTGCTGGCCCTGGAGGTAGTAGTCCCCCATCGCCACGGCGCCGAGGGACGCGAGATACGCGATCTCGCCGCCGCCCATCGCCGCCATCCGCTTGAGGACGTCGATGGGGTCCTCGGTCGCCAAGAGGCCCTGCGCCGCGAAGTCGCGGGCCTGCCCCATGAGCGGCTGGTGGCGGATCACGTAGTCGTGATGAAGGATGCCCATGATCGAGAGGGTACCAGCGCCGAAAGGGAGTGGCTCGAGGGGCGTGACGTCCACGTGGACGTCACGCCAGCGGGTCAGGTCTCCGCGCGCTCCTGCGCCGCGAACGTGAAGTTGTGCGCCGCCACGTAGAGGCCGCCGACGAGCCCGACCAGCGGGTAGTACTCGCAGCCGTGAGAACCAAGGTCGACGGAACCTGACGTCTCGCCCCAGTAGCGGCCGCCGGCATCCGTCACCCGCAGGCGGGCGAGGACACGGCCGGCCGCGTCGAACATCTGCGCGGGCAGCTGCTTCCGCAGCAGCTCGAGCGCAGCTTCGTCGGTCGCCTTGCGTCGCATGCGGCCGATGCGGTCGCGCTCCGCGACATCGGCGCGGCCGCACGCGTCGAGGGCCTCATCGTAGAAGGTCACCACGACCCGCACGTCGCCCTCGTACCGCACCCAGACCGGCAGGTCCCAGCTCGTCTGGTTCCCGGGGCCGCGGGTCGGGCCACGACGGATGTGGATGGGCAACTCGTCGACCCAGCGACCCAGCGTGCTCGTGAACACCGGCGCCTCCGGCTCCCAGCCGGGGTGCTTGGCCGCCCACGCATCGGCCGCCCGCTGCCGGGCCTCGCGGACAGACGACACGAGCAGGGCCTCGGCGCCCTGGACGGTGTCGTGCTTGCCGGCCTGCTCGAGCATCCCGCCGACGCCGCGCCAGCACTGGAAACCCCGCTTCGGCAGCGCACGGATCACGCCGCACGTGAACGGCGACGGCAGGTCCATCGTCAGCCCCACAAGCTGACTCACCGCCACTTGCTGGGACGTCAAGCGAAGGGGGGCCCACAGGGCCAGGTCCAAGGGCCACCGCCGCATGGCGTGCAACGTGCGCTCGAGCATCGGGTGGATGGGTCCGCCAGCCAGCGCGACGGCCGCGTGATCGTCGAGGCCCTCGCGCAAAGACGGCGGGAAGCGCTCGATCTCCTTGACCATGGCCTCGCCGGCGGCCGCGATCTCGGCGCGAGAGAATGGCGGGGCGTCCGCCAGCTCGAGCGCGCCCTCGGGCACCGGTGTGCCCGCAGGGGCCCGGAACGTGGCGTACATGGTGATCGCGTAGGGCGTCGCGCCCTTGTCCACGGGCACCTCCCACGGCGCGTAGCCGCGGGGCGCTTCCGGGACGGTCTCGGTGGGCAGGTAGGGGAGCAGGATGACTTGGTGGGGCATGGTCCTGGATGGGTCCGCTCGCAGCGGGCCCTCCGTCTTTACCTGCATTACAGTTCCACGTCAACCTCCCCGGCCCGAGAATTTTCGAGTACGCTGGCGCCGTGCCCTCGATCCCGTCCGACCTCTACTTTCTGTACCTCGACCACGCAAAGTCGGACGAGCGAGTGGAAGCGCTGTGGAGCGTCCTTGGCGATGAGTTCGATGACGATCTGAGCGAGCGAGCCAGTAGGCAGATCGACTCCGTCTTCACGAAGTGGGTGGACGACATGGAGCAGCTGCTGGCCACCCGCGGCTTGAGTTGGGACGACCTGGACGACGACTACGAGGCGATGTACCTCGAGTACGCAGGCGGGAGCGGGTTCAGCGACCATCGCGACCCGCGCCTGCGAGAGATCACGGACTGGACGACGTTCTGCGACGACAGCTCCTTCCGCCAGCTGATGGACATGCTCGAATTCTGGATCGTTGAGATCATGGTCGATGACCTCTTGACCGTGTCCCAGCCAGTAGGCCCGACGCGCCGACCTCGAGGTGTGCGCCGTGACGCCATGTGGGGCGACCGGAGCAGCGGCGCGCCGC
>Ga0172362_10004219_pt1 | contig 12444 bp, 7 predicted proteins | sample LakKivs1_kivu2a2_FD_114534 | JGI IMG/M metagenome (GOLD analysis project Ga0172362, IMG submission 114534) | Sediment microbial communities from Lake Kivu, Rwanda - Sediment s1_kivu2a2 | ecosystem: Environmental > Aquatic > Freshwater > Lake > Sediment | place: Rwanda: Western Province, Lake...
TCCTTATTCGGATCCTTAGAATTCTTTAAACTCAATAACCTCTCATCCAACTCCCTCAAAAACTCCCTATACTCCAACAACTTCGTATTCAACACCTTCTTCTGCCTCTCCTCCTCCATCCTCCTCAAACTCTGCTCAGCCTGAACACTCGTCTGCAACTTAACCTCATACTGCAACATCATCACCTCCAATTTTGTCAATAAATCAAACAATATCGTCAAATATATACCTATACCATTAACAATCCTAAATGAATCATTTAAAGATTCTGTAGCTGTAGGCGGTTCTATTACATCATCTGGTTTATAAGCATTATAATAAGCTGAGTAACCTTGATAAAATGCATAAAATCCTAATATTTGCTTCTGAGAAATATCATCTCCTTTTGGTGTTTTCTTTATAGATTGAACAACATCATTTCCATTATAAAAATCCCTTAATTTAATTTTATCTTTATCCAAATTATTTTCATAATTATCTGCAAAAAATCCAATACTCAATAAATTTTCAATATCACCTATTAAAACCTTACAATTATTAAGTGCATCTTTAGTATTCTTACTCTTAATATCTCCAAAACATCTTTTATGATCCGGTTCTTCTGTTTCGAAGTCTTCACCGATTTTCTCTTTAACTATATATTTAAAAAAATTTATACCACCAGTCTTCAATGCAATATTAAACTCATATGCAACCCTCAAATACTCCCTATTCTTATTCCCATTAATCTTAAAATTCTCCTTACCCAACACAAAATTAATCATCTCATTTACCTTACTTACCCCCTGCCCCTTATTCCTCTGCTCGCCCTGCTTACCCTGCTTAGACGGCTTACCCTTCTTCTTCCCCTTAAACTTTCCACCAGGTGTCCTTCTAAAATCTTTCTTATTCCCGAATTTTTGCGGATTTTCTTGCTGAGGCTTTACATCTTCTTTATTATTCAAAAACTGATTTATATCAAATTTACCAGTTGTTAGCGATTTTATTAAAAAATAATAAGCTCTTATCTTCTTCAATGGTGGATTACTCGTGATATTCCTATCTAAATTAATATTTAATATACTCATTTCCTCAGGAGTAAAACTCTTATTATCCAAATAATCTCTAACATTTCTCAAAGAACTTGTCAATGTCTGCCCACCTCCAAATCCCAAAAATGATTGCGACATTAACATAATCAAATCATTATATTTCTCAGCTGCTTGCGGTGATTTAGTAAAACCTAACATATCTGGTAACTCTATCGGAGCCAATTTTCTTTCAGATTCTAATCCAGGAAGATATATAAAAGGCTTTGTTGAATTCTTCCTCATACCCTCCATATAATCTAAATACTTCTTTATACCTATAATCGACCTCTCCGCACTCTCCCTCTCCTTCTTAATCGACTCATAAACCTTTCTTATAACCACCAAATACTCATCCTCCGGCCTCTGCGCCTTTATCATCTTTATATAATCAATAAATGGCCTCTCAACATCATTCACCAAATGCTTTGTCAATAACTCCTTAAAAGGTTTATATATATCAGTGCCACTTACAGTCTCAAATTTTTTTATACCTGAACGAACTTGATTCATTACTCTACGATTTACTACGTTAGTATAATAAGTTGATGGTTTATTAGGTGTTATATTAAATTGTAAATAAGCAAAATTAGAATTATTATTTGACATTTTTATTCTATATTATAGATTAAAAATATAAAAAATTTATCTCTTCACCAAATCACTCCTATCAACTAATGGCGTAAATTGTGCATAAGATGTTCCACTCGCAAAATCCATACCCTGTAATATCTCCAATTTTACCAAATTTGGCTGCACTGTCTTCGCAAATTGCTCCCTACTAATCAATATATCACACAAAGAAAATTTCTCCTTTAATACAACCTTCTTACAAAATGTCTGCACTAACTGAGATATCTTAGATTTAACTGGTATATCAACTGTCAAAGAAGAAGATAAAAATTTATTATTAGCCAACATATTAAAAAAAGCATCCCTTATCTGCCTTGGATTATCAAAAGTATTCCTACTACCTTTCTTAAAAAATTTCAAAAACACTGCACTATTAATAGCTTTCCAATTAGATGGAGAATCAATCTCAGCTGTAGTATTACTAAACATTATATAACCTTTTTGATATAACTTCTTCATAATCTCTCTAAAATTAGCATCAAAATCTATTTTGTATAACTTATTCTCTACCATTGAGCGAAAAACATCCATCAAATAAAAATTCTCATCTTCATAACCACCTTTCGCATTTAACTTCACAAATGGTATAAACAAAAACCTACTATTAAACGCAAAAAACAAATTCTTCCAAAATACAGGAGTCTCTACCTTCATCCGCTGCTCAATCTTTAAAACACGCTGACCTGCTAAGGAACCAGTTGCTGAATAAGATGCGGCTACACCATTTGCTCCACTTCTAATCGCTGCAATTAATTCTAATATTTGTTTTGAATATTCAGAAGGAGCTGGAGGAATTGTTTTTAGAGTTAATAATTCAGTAAATACCTTCTTATTTTTAAGAGCATTAGCACCATATTTTTTTTCATATTGAATATATTTTCTTGTTAATATCTTCTTCATTTCTAAACCCAATTGCAAGTCAATATCACTAATCCTCTTATCCAAATTTCCCTCAAAATCTGAACATAATACCAAAGTTGGATTCTTCTCAGTAAATATCTGATAACTTAACTTAGCAACCTCTACCAAAAACACAGCCTCTACACCAAAATGCAATCTTTTTATCGCCCTCGCATACTGCTTCGGATAATCCTCAGGTTTATTACCCAATATTCTATATTTATTATCTACTAATATTGACTTATCAGATACTAACTTAACCTCCTGCTTACGAAATTCTCTATAACGATTCGCAATTTTATTTATCAAATTTACACATTCCAAATCCTTCTCAGTTGATGAAGCTATTGTATCTCCAATTATTCTTAATTGATTATAAATCAAATCCCTTGTCTCCTTTATCATCTTAGATAAAACTGATGATGTAAAAATAGCTATCTTCTGATGCATATAAATTAAATAATCATTCTTTGATATAATCACTTCCTCATACCACCCCTCTAATGCTTCTGATGTCTCATCCAATATATCCTCATTCTGATATGGCGCTCCAACTGCTATAGGAGTCTTATCCTTTAAAGTCGGTATTTTATCCATAGAATCCATTAACAAAAAAGGTATAAAACGTTTAGCTGTTTCTCTATAATCAATAATATTATCAAAAGCAGCAGGGTCTGATTGGTCTGTAAATACGATTGGAAAATTTTCTTTTTTAAACATATCATCATTTACTCTACCCTCATCCTCAAGTATATTCTCATAATTAGATGAATCCTTAAAACCAATATAAATATTTCCCTTCAACTCATCCAAACCCATCCTCTTTATAGCCTTCAAAAAACCACCTGCTTTTAATTCATACTTATCCTCACCATATCCTGGTCCTGCAGATACTTTAGCACCTTTTTTATCTTTTACCTCAACATCAACTCCATCTTTTTCCTCAGCTGTTGCAATTATCATATCTTGAATATCATCAACTCCCAATTTAAAATTCTTATTTATTGCGAAATTAACCAAATTCATAAAACTCTTAACAGCCTCTAACCTACCCAAATTATAACTATTCTTCAAATCCTCATTCTTAATATTATTTATCAATACATCATACAAATTATATATATAAGCACCATAACTAAAACACAATGCATAAATCATCATAATTGCAGCATACTTTACTTTTTTATATTCGTTTGGTGAAGGTAATACAAGAGTTCCATTTAATAAACCCATCAAATCTTTCATAAAATCATCACCAAACATATTTTTAGGACTACATAACTCATAAGCATATCTTCCAACATCAATCTTAGCAGCACCTGCTTTTATCTTTATTCCCCTTTTAGTAGGTTCAGGACTATAAAAAAATCTTCTAAAACTATGCTTCAAAAATGCAGCTTTTCCATTAAATGATTTATCATCCAAATCATACTTGTTTCCATCAAGTAAATACTGCAAACCTGAACATTCTCTTCTATCTACTATTAATTTATCTCCATTTATCATCGGCAAGTATTCATAAAAGGTTCCACTTGATTTTGGAATATCACAATTAGTAAGCTGAATAATTGCTGAAACAACCTGGGTAGGAGTTCCTAAAGGTAATTGGCTAAAATTTGATGATTGCCAAAATATAACATTAGCAATACTTTGCTCAAGTAATTCTTCATTACCAACATTCCATTTATTTACTTTTTCAGCAGTTTCCTTTATTAATTCTAAATCTTTATTTTCTTGAGTAAAATTTTTAGGATGCTCACCACTACCATCAACACCCACACCAGCTATTAATGTCTTCTTAAAATTATTAAAACGATTATTTAAGGAATTACCAGATAAACGATATAAATAATATTTCCTTACATCATCTATACGATAATTAAAAAATTCATCAGATTTTATGTATCTTTTAATTGATTTTTCTATATTTTCATCTGATAAATCTTCATCTAACGAAGCTCTATTTGTGCGTGTTAATTTTGCTATTTTTGATTCATTAGATATAGATATATTTCTTTTAATTAATGGTATTTGTATATCATAAAAGTCAATATTTTCTAAAATTGATCTTGCAATAACTGGATCTTTTAAAAATTCAACTGGAATAGAAATCATCACTAATAATAAAATAGATTTTATTATTACAAATTATATAAGAATTTCCTGAATATACTGCTTACACACCAAACCATAATTATGTATCAACCTCGAATCTGGCCTCTGCCCCTTTAGATTTGCAATCAACATATTATAAATATTGTCATATATCAACTTAATCATCAACTTATTAGAAAATAAAGCCAAATCCATCGGACTCTGCAAAGGAATATTTATCTCCTTTACATCCCTCAAATATTTCCTCGAAACATTATCACCAATATTTAACATAATCTCATAAGCAAACTTACGAAACTCATTAACATTACTAAAAACTTTTGTAGCAATTCCATCATTCGCATCATCCAACACATAAATTGGATATCTCATCATTGCACTTCCATCCTCAATTGGCTTAATTATATTACCCAAAAGTTCATTATTAAAATAAGCACACAATAAATTGGGCACTAATTTTCCAGTCTGTATTTCATTTACCTCCAAAATATTATCAAATGGAACCTCCGCAACAAAATCTCTCGTAAATAACTTCTTTATTGGAACAAATGATTTATAATACTTCCCAAAAATGTCTAACTGGGTTGTGTTAAATTGTTCAAATTTATTTCGCAACTTTCTTTTTAAATTTTTACTGTTCTTATTTACTGAATTAAACTTCTTATATTGCGCAAACAACTCTCCAATAGCAGTAAGAAATGTTTTACCCATTTCCAACTGCGGCTCATACGGCTCAATCTTTATCACAATATTATCATTTAACCATTTATTATTACTAATATTTACATCATTTTTAATTGCTGCAGATATATTATTACTAAAAGCAGCTGCAAATAAATCTACCAAATAAAAATTAACTACCTTACCCTTATCCGTATTATTAATTGTGCATACAAAAGCAAAACATTTTTTAACTACGGTTGAATTCGAACCCTGAAACATCAAATAATTATCAAACCACCATCTCGGAAAAAAACAATTAGGATTCATCAACTTACCATAATCAAGTGTAGGAGTCAAAACATTTATTTTTAATGAAGCCATTATTTCACCCAATTTCTCTCTCTTCGTTTTCAAATAATATTCAAAATAAGCAACCATCAAATACAACTTATACTTAAACTGAAAATCTATTGGCAAACCCTTCTCCCTAAAATTCTTCATTATCAATCCAACCCTATACCTAAAATCATTCAACTTCTTATAACCCTCTGACTTCTTCTTATTAAAATAATTAACCTCATCAGATATCTCAGTTACCACCCCTGAAGATAATGTTCCAATTAATCTTAACAATATACTAAAAGTATCTGCCAATACAGCATTAAATTTCTGCTCAATCTGCAACCTTTTATCAGAAAATATCTTATTTAACATCGCCCTTACTTCCTCATCTTTCTTCTGCTTATTACCATTTGCCAAAACTGAATTCCTCTTTATATTCAACTGAGTAAATGCATTTATTAAATTATTTACTGATTTTACACGCTCCTGAACGGTCAATGTATAACATCCCCAAACATTCTCATTTAAATTGGGATATTTTACAGATACAAGGGAATAACCTCCAAAAATTACTTCTTTTCCTTCAAAGGACCAAGAGGATATTTTTCGTAATATATTCTCAAATTTTTGTTTATCAATTCCAGCACTTGTATAAAACATATACTTACTAAAAATATCTGTTAAAGTCTCACCATTTACTTTCTCTAATAACTCGATATCCAATCCTAAAAATAAATTCTTAGTTAATATAGCGTTTAAAGCAGTAGATGGTTGCTCACAAATTATGCAACTAATTATATCACATGCATTAATTATATTCTTTTTAATGTTTTCAATTCCTGTATTTAATAAAGATGTAATATCTTTTTTATTTTTCTCATTATTATTGTTATTACTTTTCTTCTGCAATCTATTTAATTGAACAAATTCCAAACATTTTAGAATGTTTTTTAGAAATAATCTTATCAAACGAAAGTTATTAGAAACAATATTACAAAATTGGAATATTTCTCTTAATTCTCCATAAGATAATTTTTGGTCAGCATTAGATGAAGATTCTCTATTAACAATTCTTGAATCAGACGGTGTGTTATAAAACAATGGCAAATTAATTAATTTTCTATAAATAGATTTAATCTTATTTTCCTTATTTATATCGAAATTAGCAATCATATTATTTTTAAAATTTTCTTTATTAAATTTCAACAACCTCTTATAAGGATATAATACAGGAATACCCGTTATATCAAACAACTTCTGTTTTGTTCCACCTTTCATTTTCTTACTTCCACCGGACATACGAAGATTATAAACAAATTTCTCATCACCTCTTAATTGTTCTGGAGAATCTATATATTTTCTTTTAGAATATTGGTCAGTTGTAGGAGCTGAAGTTGAAGGACTATAGGATGAAGATGGTGCTGGTGTAGAATTTTTTAAATCAATTACAAAACGTGATTTGGTAGATAAAGACATTGAAGGGTCATAATGATTTTCTTCAGGTTTAATAGCATTTTTATTGTAATTAAAATAGTATTGATTTATTTCATTATTAAAAACATTACCTCCACTGACATTAGCTGTATTTTTTTCATCAAAGAAATCTTCTCTATCATCTTTATATCTTGTAAATAAAAAAAGACAAATCTCAACATCTTCTGGCTTAGGACTAAAACCATAAACGCTATTATCAGATAGATTTACTGAACCTGTTTTCTGATTAATACTTTCAGGAGTAGTTAAATATTTTAGTATAGATGTGGTAGGAGGAGGTGTTCCAAATCCAGAATAAGTTGCGGTTGCTTTTTGTTCTTTTTCTAATAGTTTGGGTCTTTTAAAGAATATTCCGTATGAATCACGTCCTTCTGTAAATTTTGTAGTTCCATTGGTAGATATATTCCATAAATTGGGATTCATTTCATTAAACATATTTTTGTCGTAATTATCAAGATTCTCTGGATAGGTTAAAAATTCTTCATCAAAGAATAGACCGAAGGGGGTATTTTTACGAAATGATTGGAAAAAATTATTTGGTTCAAAATTATGTGTATCTGCTTCAACAAAAAAGGAGTAAAGATTGGATAATCCTCCTAAACTAATATTATTAAGACGTAATCTTGGGTAACAGAGAAATGATTCATAGGAATTTTTAAGCATTTTTTTAAAATTATCGTTAAATTGGGATTTATTTTGTGTTAAAATTGCAAGATATTTTTTAGAATCTTCATAATATACATCTTTATAGAGTTCAATAAATTTTTCTGAAGATTTATCAATATCATTGGAATCAATTTGTTTTAATGGAACTTGCGGAATTATTTGTTCTCCATTTGGCATAATGTTTAATAGAGTTGTAAAGTCAGTTTGTTTATTAGTTAATTTTTGTTTTTCGTTAAGGAAGTCTTGATAAAATTTTTCAATTTTAGGTTTGAATTTGTTTAAAAATTTTATTTGATTTTCAATAGATTTCTTTGAATTATTTGTATTTGGCCTTACTTTTAAAATTTTTATTGAATTTGTTGACCAATAATCATAAACATTTTCTAAATTATCGAAATATGACCTTTCTTTTATTGCTGTTTTAGATATACCATATTTCGCTTTATTATTTCTGGTATTCATATTTTAAGGGAGATTTCTTTTTTTTATACAAAAAAGAAATCTTAATTTACAAATCTGATTTGATTGCTTACGCCATCTAAACCAAGGTGGGGAGGTAGTGGGTAGTTGCTAAACGGTAAGGCGTTTGCAACTGTTCCTCTATTATCGTTAAAAACAAGAACAGTTATTAAAAATATAAAAAACAATATTACTATTATAATTAAATTTATTTTTCCAATATTTTTTTGATAGAATACAGCTACCATAACTAAAAAGAAAATGAGAAGGACATACCATTTAATAGATTGCCAAAAATTCCATACTCCGTTTAGTGGATTTTCAATAATTTTTGTTTTTTCTTGTTCCATATTTTTTTAATAGATTTTAAAAAAATTATTTATATAAATAAATGACTCCAAAAATAAAAATATTTAAAAATAAATACGGAAATCCTAAATTCTCATATGTATCAATTATAATTCTTGCTGGTTCAATTTATGAAAAAGAAGGTAAAAGAGGTATTTCTCATTTTATTGAGCATTTAATTTTTAAGGGTTCTGAATATAATGAGAATCTTAAAATCCTTAATAATAAATTAAACTCAAAGGGTATGATAGTAAATGCTTTTACTACCCCATTTATCACATCATTTCATATTAACACTCCAACAGAATATATAACTGAAGCAATAAACGCATTAGTTCAAATAGTATTTAATCCATTTTTTCGTAAGGAAGATATATTAAATGAAAGAAAGGTTGTTATTAATGAATTATTGCAGAGACAAAATAATCCAGAGGATTTGGCATCTTTAAAAGCACAGCAAATTATATATCCTAAGAAAAATCCTCTTCATAATCCAGTAATTGGATATATTAAGGATTTAAAAAGTATAGATAGAGAAGACGTTTTAAAATATTATGAGAAATATTATTGTGCAAGTAATATGGTATTTGTGTCATCAACAATGAAAAGTGAAGAATCTGTTGAGAAAATATGGAAAAATGCTTTTAATAATTTTGGAAAGGATATTGGTGGGGAATCTTCAATGGATTTATTTAGGGATATGAAGGGAGAATTGGGGTTGATTGGGAAGCCAGGGTTATATAGATTGGGAAGGTATTTTAGGGGTAATGAGACATATTATGTTTTAATAAATTTTGTATTACCGTGGTTGTCAAAGAAGGATTTATTTGGATTGGATATATTTTCAAATTATTTGGCTGGGTCATTATCATCAAAATTATTTATTGAATTAAGGGAAAAAAGACAATTAATTTATGGTATTCATTCAGATGTCGATATTGGAGTTGATTGTGTAAGTTTTAATATAAATTTTAATTGTAAAAAAAATAGAAAAGTTTTATATGAGTGTATAAGCACAATTGATAGAGTTTTAAAAGATTTTTATAAGAATGGATTACCTATAAAAGAGTTTAATAAGTTTAAGAATAAAACTTTAATAAATTATGATAAAGTGAAGGGTAGTAGTATGTATAAAATAAATAGATATATTGATAAATTTTATTTTGGTATATCTGATTATGATTATGACAAAGTTATAAAAAGTATAACAAATGATTATTTGCATAATTCTGTTAAAAAAATATTTGAGGAGAAGAGGGAGTTTGTGTTCATTGTTTAAGTTTTGGATTTTTTTTTATAAATTCATCATATGTTTTTTTATAGAAATCATCTTTCTCTTTAAATGAATAAACCTGATTTCCTATTTTAACCTTATGCTCCTCCCATCTATTCAGGATATTACATTTTTCAAATAATATCTTCATCATATACATTATTCTTACAACATCCGCTGTAGTTTTTTTACCATACATAATATGATTTCTTACTATATATGAGTGATTTATAAATTTTATATTTTTTTTATCAAATTCATTTTTAAGGGATTTTTCTCTTCTTTTTCTTGCGTCAATAATTTCTTGAAATGAGGAGATATTGCTTTCAATTTCATCTCTTTCTTTATCATCATTAATATTATTCATAATTTCTACAGCTTTATTTTTAACATATTCCCAATCAAAGTAGGAGTCATCTTTCAAATTAAGTTTAAAAAATTTATTAGCATTTACACCTTTTAATGTATAATAATTCATAAAATATTATACATATAAAAAATATTTCTTTTACGAAGTTTCCTTTATATCAATTAATTTAAAGTTTGTATCAGGCTCTTGGCCACCAAGATGAGCTGATTGATAAAACCATGGATTTTTTAAAACTAAAACAAGATTTGTTTTCATTAATTCTACTAAATATATATCGTGAGGTTTAGATAAAGTAACTGCCATAATACAAAATTTTAGTGTTCTTAAAGCGTATTCAGTTGATAAATACAAGATGGCATGTGCAGAATACATATCTAAACATTTTGCGAAGTAATCATTAAATGTTTCTAATTTACCACCATTTTTTAGGTAAATAGTATTTTTGACCTGGATAGCATTATCTGTATTTTTTTTAAAAATATTTGCATATCCATTTTTAAATTTGGTTCCCCAATTACTTATTCCTAAATATACTGCATCTGGTTCTTTTGTTAAAATGTTGAGTTGTTGTTCTAAAGTTTTTATATTAAATAAACTAACATTAACTACAATATCATCTTCAAGAATTAAAAATGGTTTTTTAGTATCAATCCCTTTTAATAATGCTACAATATGAGCCATTGTGATACCTTGATATTTTGGATTATGAATTATAGCATCTACATGATGATGTTTATTATTAGGAAAGTATTTTGATAGAATATTTAACATATTCTCTTTTCTTTGTTTGTTATTAGAGTTATTTATCCATATTATTTGTATTTCTTCAGCATTAACCATAATATATTATAGATAATCATCTATATTTTCTTCCTCTAATATTTTTTTAATTTTCTCAGTTGCTATTTTATAAATTTCTTTATATTTCATTTTTAATCTTGCTCTTTTTCTCTCGTCAATATTTGGTAAATTCTTATCCAAATAAGCATCTAAATTTTGCATAAATCTATCATAATTTTCATTTATAATGTTCAATATAATCTTTCTCTCATGAGCATATTTATCAATCATTATTTATTATATACTTACATTTTTTTTAAGCCGGACCATCCGACAATTTATTTAATTTTCTTTGAAGAACTTTATTAATTTCTTTATCATTCATCATTAGTAGCATAATTTTTCCGTATAACTTTTTATAAATTGTCTCACATTTTCTCGATATATTTTTCTTATTTAATTTTTCATCAAGTAATGAGTCAAGATTATCTTTTAGATATGGGTCTAATTTATCACTAAAATCATTATAATTTGTTGACATCAAATTTGTTACCATATTTTTTTCAACCATCGTCTCAAAATGATCATCCATAATATCCTTTTTAGTTGATATCAAGTTATGAATTGTTGTATCCTTTTCTTGTTTTTCCCAATAATCACCGTTAAATACATCAAAATAAGGGTCTTTTTTATTTCTTATTACCACATTACGATTCTCTGGAACATCAGGATTAAAATGAATAATTTTAATTAATTTCACAATACCACCATTAGGATTTTCTATAATACCATCCAACATATCTGGTGTTATCATATCTAAATTTTCTTTTCCAAAAGCATTAATTTTTTCACTATGATAGACGTTAAGATTATTATTAACAATGTTAATATTTTTAGTTTCATTGTGATTTATTATCTGAGCATTAATATGATTGTGAATTTCAGTGTTATAAATGTTCAATGGCTTGTATTCTTTTTGTTTTTTATCATGATTTTCGAATGAATCATCGTTATTTTTAAACGTTATGGTTGTGCTATTACCATACATACACGATGAATTCAGAAAATGTTGCTTTACTTCAAAAGGCGTTACCAGCGGAATACCACAAAATTTACAGGTGGTAATACCATTACCATTATTTGGATTTTCGAAAGACTGTTTTAAAAAAGGCTCGTCATCTTTTTTTTTTTTTTTCATTTTTTCGGTCATGTTGGTTTTTTCACTTACCATAGTTTCGTTTTTTTTCGTGACCATGAGTAATTCCTTACCTTTCGTGGTATTAGCGATGGTATAGTTGCATGGAATTCCGGTCGAAAATATGTGGTTCTCGTAA
>Ga0172362_10004222_pt1 | contig 12438 bp, 12 predicted proteins | sample LakKivs1_kivu2a2_FD_114534 | JGI IMG/M metagenome (GOLD analysis project Ga0172362, IMG submission 114534) | Sediment microbial communities from Lake Kivu, Rwanda - Sediment s1_kivu2a2 | ecosystem: Environmental > Aquatic > Freshwater > Lake > Sediment | place: Rwanda: Western Province, Lake...
GCGCCAGCCCCGGAAGAAGAAGAGGAAGCGCGCGCGCCTGATTGGGTGCGTGATCTTCGCCGCAACTATCGCGAGGAAAAGCGTCGCGTCAGAGAACTTGAGCAGAAGCTCGCCCAAAAAGAAACGCATGTGCAGAGGGTCGCGCCTCTTGGGCCTAAGCCGACACTTGAGGCTGCTGACTACGACACCGAGCGGTTCGAGAAGGAACTTGAGGCATGGCACGAGAAAAAGCGCCAGGCCGACGAGCGCGAGGCAACCGCGAGGGCTGAACAGAAGGCCGTTCAGCAGGAGTGGGAGCGCAAGCTCGAAGGCTATCAGTCTGCGAAGGCAGGTCTGAAGGTGCGCGATTTCGAGTTCGCTGAGGAGGTCGTGCAGGACACTCTCAGCGTCATGCAGCAGGGCATGATCGTGCAGGGTGCGGAGAACCCCGCGCTGCTGGTCTATGCTCTGGGCAAGAACCCATCGAAGGCGAAGGAGTTGGCCTCGATCAACGATCCCGTGAAGTTCGCCTTCGCGGTTGCCAGATTGGAGACGCAGTTGAAGATCTCGAACCGAAAGGCTCCCGTGTCGCCCGAGCGCAAGATCAGCGGCACAGGCCGTCCGTCAGGGGCGGTCGACAACACCCTAGAGCGCCTTCGCGCCGAAGCCGAGAAGACTGGGAACTACACCAAGGTGTTCCAGTATAAGCGGCAGAAGGCGAAGGCTTAACCCAATGAAGGAACAGGAACATGGCTAACAGTTTCTCCAAAGAGGAGCGCGTTGCCTTCGAGAACATCCTCGAGGGCTTCAACGACGCGCTGGTGCTGTCGCGTAACGTCAGCATCTACAACACCGACATGTCCATGATGGAGCGCACCGGGAACGTCATCTGGCGGCCGATGCCTTACATCATGCAGTCGTTTGACGGCATGGATCAGTCGCTGAACTTCGGCGATCAGACCCAGCTCGCGGTTCCCTCGACCCTCGGCTTCCAGAAGTCGGTGCCGTGGATCATGGACGCGATGGAACTCCGCGACGCCCTTCAGGAAGGCCGTCTCGGTGACAGCGCCAAGCAGAAGCTCGCTTCTGACATCAACGTGTCGATCATGAGCGTGGCCGCCAACCAGTCGACGGTCGTCGTCGATCTGGCCGGTTCGGCTTCGTCGCTCGGCTACTCGGCCATCGCTGAGTGCGATACCGCATTCAACGAGCTGGGCGTGCAGATGTTCGACCGCTACATGGCTCTGTCGTCGCGTGACTACAACGGCCTCGCTGCCAACCTTGCCGCTCGCGGCACGATGGCTGGCAAGCCGACCCCGGCCTACGAGCGTTCGTATGTCGGCGTCGTTGCTGGCTTCGAGACCTACAAGATGGACTATGCCAACCGCATCGCTGTTGCGGCGGGCACCTCGAAGACCATCGACACCCAGGCTTCGGCCAACAACTACTGGGTGCCGACGGCGACCACGGTTGCTTCGACGGGCGAGCGTTCCAACGTCGACAACCGCTATCAGACGGTGACCATCGCCGCCAACACGACGGGCATCGTCGCGGGCGACGCTTTCACCATCGCAGGGGTCGAGGCTGTCCATCACATCACCAAGCAGTCGACCGGCAACCTGAAGACGTTCCGCGTCATTCAGGTTCGCAGCTCGACGCAGCTTGTGATCTCGCCTGCCATCGTGTCGAACCAGGGCGGCTCGGACGCCGAAGCGCAGTATCAGAACGTGATCGTCACGCCGAATGCCTCGGCGAACATCGTGTTCCTGAACATCGCTGCGGCTCCGATCAACGTGTTCTGGCAGAAGGACGCGCTCGAGATCCTGCCGGGCCGCTATGCGGTTCCGTCGGACAGCGGCGCGGCTGTGATGCGTGGCACGACCGATCAGGGCATCGAGCTGGTGATGCAGAAGCAGTATGACATCAACACCATGAAGACGAAGTATCGCCTCGATACGCTCTATGGTGTCGTCAACAAGCAGCCCGAAATGTCGGGCATCCTGCTGCTTGAGCAGACTGGCTCGTAACAGCTTGGGGGAGGCTCGGTCTCCCCCTTCACCCTTTATCAGAGGACAGAGAGATGTCTTACAACACCATCGCTACGCAGGGGACGGCGACCGTTACGCTCACCGCAGGGCAGAGCATCGCGGTTCAGTCCCTCACTGAGGCCCAAGTCTTCGAGGTCGTGGGCTTTCCCAACTATCCGACGACGAACCAGCTTGAGGGCACGGTCGTCAACGGCGAGACGGTTTTCGGGCCATACACCAATGGCGCGACGATCATCATCGAGGCTTCGGCTTCCGAGGTCTACTACGCTGTCGGCGTTGCGCCTGTCGTGGGCAACAACGGCAGGTGGCAGCCGCAGGGCGCTCCTGTGGCGGTCAACGTCACCGGCGCGGTTTCTGCGGCGGCGATCCTCGGCGGCATCGTCACCTCGACCACTGCGGCGGCTGTTGCGGGCACTGTCCCGACCGGCACCGTGATGGACGCGGCGACCGAGTGGGCGACCAACGACAGCGTTGATTGGTCGGTCATCAACACCGGCCCGAACACGTTCACGGTCACTGCTGCTTCGGACCACACTGTCGTCGGCGCTGCTGCGGTTGCGACTGCGACCTCGGGGCTGTTCCGCACCCGCAAGACGGCTGCGAACACCTTCGTGTCTTACCGTATCGGGTAAAACAACAGGGGGAGTGGGCGACTGCTCCCCCATCTTATCAAGGAGGTAAAGATGCCGCTCAAGAAGGGCTACTCTCGCAAGTCGATTGGCGAGAATATCAAGATGGAAGAGAAGGCTGGCCGTCCTCGCAAGCAGGCGATTGCGATTGCGCTAAACACCGCGCGCACGGCTGCGATGAAGGCAGGCAAGCCGTCGAAGGCTCCGAAGAGGAAGTGAGATGGCATACACGAAGCGAGACATTGTGAACCGCGCCTTCGAGGAGATCGGTCTCGCGGCGTATGTTTACGACCTGGCCCCCCAGCAGCTCGAGGGGGCTTTGCAGCGTCTTGATGCAATGATGGCGACGTGGAACGGCAAGGGCATCCGGCTCGGCTATCCGTTGCCTTCCTCGGTCGGCGCGAGCGATCTGGATCAGGACACGAATGTGCCGGATGACGCGCTCGAGGCCATGCACCTAAACCTCGCTGTGCGGATTGCTCCCGGTTATGGGAAGGCCGTCAGCCCCGACACGAAGGCTGCGGCGCAGTTGGCCTACAAGGCTCTGCTATCGCGCTCCACGTTCCCGGTGGAGATGCAGCTTGGCGATATGACGATCCCCAGCGGCCAGGGCAACAAGGGCTGGCGCTACTACAACGACCCTTTCCTCTCTCCCCCTGTAGATCCGCTGACGGTTGGCCCGGACAGCGTCCTAGACCTGGAGTAAACCGATGGCGACGATCAACCACCTCTCTGCGCTCGATCAGCTTACGGCGGGCGATCTGCTGGCTGTCTGGGCGACGGGCAACGGCGACACGCGCAAAAGCTCGATTGGGCTGCTGACGACCTACATCACGAACCAGCTCACGCTGCCGATCGGCATCGAGCGCAGTCAATATGCCGCGCCCAGCACGTCGCCTTTCAGCGTGAGCATTTTGTTCAGCAATACTTGGCTCATCCTGAACCCGACCGGGACGCTCGCGTCTGGCATAATCATCATGCCGACGGCGCCGGCTGATCTGACGCTGGTGGCGATTGTCACGACGCAGACGATCACCTCTTTGACGGTGACGGGCGGCGGCCCGAGCGTTGTCGGCGCGCCTTCTACGCTGGCGGCTGGGCAGGCGTTCACCATGCGATATGACGCGGCCACAAATGCTTGGTATCGTGACAACAACAGCATCGTGAACATCTCGACCTTCGCGCAGACGCTGCTTGATGATCCTGACGCGGCGACGGCGCGTGCCACTCTCGGCCTCGGTTCGATCTCGACGCAGGCGGCTAACAGCGTTGCGATCACCGGCGGCTCGATCACGGGGATTACGGATCTTGCGGTCGCGGATGGCGGCACGGGTTCATCGACCGCGAGCGGCGCTCGCACGAACCTCGGAGCTGGGGCTGTGGGCGATGCGGTCTTTGTCGCGGCCACGGCAAGCGCGGCGCAGCAGGCGATGGATGTTGAGGTCGGCGTCGATGTGCAGGCTTATGACGCCGACCTGGCGGCGGTGGCTGGTCTTTCCAGCAACGGCCTGATTGCGCGCACGGGCGCTGGCACGGCTGCTGTGAGGACGGTCACGGCGGGGGCTGGGATCAGTGTAGCCAATGGCGACGGCGTTTCTGGCAACCCCACAGTGACCGCCACGATGGTGCTCGTGAACATCGCTGCGGCGGATATTGCGGCGATTGGCAACGCGATCAACACGACGGGCAAGGCTGCGGGGAAAATGGTCTGGGATACGACCAACACGAAGATCAAGGTTGCGACGGGATCTGCGGCTGCGAGTACTTGGGTTGACGCTGATGGCACCAACGCAGTGACGCCGAGCTGACGATGCAAATCCCTATCCTCTCGGGCATCTTCGCGGACGGTGCTGACTATCGCACCAGCTACCCTAAGAACATGATCCCGGTGCCGAAGGGCACTGGCATCTCTGAGGGTTACCTGCGGCCTGCTGAAGGGATCGTGGATCTTGGCACGGGGCCTGGGGTAAGCCGGGGGGCGATCAACTGGAATGGCGCCCTGTATCGCGTGATGGGCACGCAGCTTGTGCGGGTCAACGCGAACAACACCGTGACGACGATTGGCACGGTTGGCGGCGGCGGCCGGGTGACGTTTACCTACGGCTTTGACTATCTTGCGGTCGCCTCAAGCGGGCAGCTTTGGCTTTACGATGGCGTGACGCTGGCACAAGTGACGGACCCTGATCTCGGCACGGTCATCGATGTCGTCTGGGTCGATGGTTACTTTATGACAACCGACGGGGAGTTTTTAATCGTTACCGATCTTGACAACCCGTTTTCGGTCAACCCGCTCAAGTATGGATCTTCCGAGGCTGATCCCGATCCTGTCGTGGCGCTGCTGACGCTTCGGAATGAGGTCTACGCGCTGAACCGCTACACCATCGAGGTGTTCTCGAACACGGGCCTGCCCAACTTCCCCTTCGAGCGGATCGAGGGCGCGCAGATCGAGAAAGGTTCTGTGGGGACGCACGCGAACTGCGTCTACATGGATCAGGTCGCTTTTCTGGGCGGTGGCTTCAACGAGGCTCCTTCGATCTATGTCGGTGCCAACGGGGCCGTGCAGAAGATCGGCACGCGCGAGATCGACGAGATACTTGCGACCTACACCGAGGCGCAGCTTGCAACGGCGTTCATGCAGGAGCGCGTTTACAACAATCACGCCCACCTGATCGTGCAGTTGCCCAACCACACGCTGGTGTTCGACGGCATGGCGTCGCGGGAGTTGAATGCGCCCGTCTGGTTCAAGCTCGCCTCGACGCTGGTTGGTGACGGGCAATATCTGATTACAGATGCGACATATTGCTACGACCGCTGGAACGTCGGCCATCCCAACACGAACCAGTTCGGCTATCTGGTTGACAACATCTCGACCCACTGGGGGCAGACGATTGGCTGGGAGTTCGGCACACTGATCGTCTACAACAGCGGCCAGGGGGCGATCTTCCACGAGCTGGAGTTGATCGGGATCACCGGCAATGTGCCATTTGGCATAAATCCGACGATCTGGACCAGTTACAGCACGGACGGCGTGACGTTCAGCGTCGAGAAGCCGATCTCTGCGGGAACGATTGGACAGCGCGACAAGCGTCTGGTCTGGCTCCAGCAGGGGAACATGAGGTTTCGCCGCATCCAGAAGTTCCGGGGGACATCGGCCGCGCACGTCGCGGTGGCGAGGTTGGAGGCGCGGATTGAGCCGCTGGCGTTCTGATGGCTGACCCGAAGCCCCTCACGCGCAACCAGATCGCGGCGTTTGTTGGTAACGACCCGGAGGCGATCCGAGGCATCGAGCGGCTGTTCACGGTCGCGGGCCAGAACACGCCGAGTGATCTGGCGAGCTTGCAGATCAACACGGCGACGGCGGAAAACCGCGCGCTTGATGCGTTGCAGCGGGCCGAGGATCTGAAGCGGCTGGTCGATCCTCTAGCCGCCGCACCGAGGGTCGAGCCTGGCAACAGTTTCGACTACATCGACCTGAACCCGCTCGCGCCGCATGTGAACCGCATCCGGCGGGTTGCTTGGGATGATGTCGATCAGACCGCCGAAGTTGGAATGGACTACGGCGTTATTCAAGCAATCGGGATGAACCTTTACGCGCGCGTCGAGAACGCTACAGGTTCAACGATTAACAAGGGCGAGGTCGTTGGCTTTGCCGGCGTCGGCGGTGGCAACACGCTGTCGGTTGCTCCCTATCTTGCGGACGGATCGACGCCGACGCTCTACATCCTCGGGGTGATGGCGCACGATCTGCCCAACGCCGGCGAGATCGGCTATTGCACGGTGTGGGGGCATGTTTCGGGGATCGACACCTCGGCGTTCTCGGTCGGGGACATTCTCTATGCCAGCCCTTCGTCTGCGGGTGCCTTCACGGCGACAAAGCCGACCGCGCCGAATAACGTAATCCCGGTCGCGGCGGTTCTCGTCGATGACGCCACGAATGGCGAAATATTCGTGCGCCCGACGATTGAGCAGCAGAGATACTACGGAGAGTTCACCAAGACCGGTGCCTCGACTGCACCGGCTTCTGCAAACACATCCTATGCGATTAGCTGGGACAACACCGAGATCGCCAACGGCATCAGCATTGTTTCCGGCTCGCAGATCACGGTGGTCGACTCCGGTCTTTATCAGTTCGACGTGACTTTGCAGCTTTCGAGCGGATCAAGCAGCGATAAGGTTGTGCGCTTCTGGTTCAAAAAGAACGGCACGAATATCGCAAACACGACGCGGATTGTGACGGTCAACATCAACAACGGCTTCACGCCCATTGCGCTGGCTGAATTTTTCAGTCTTGCCGCTGGTGACTACATCGAGTTGTGGTGGCAGGCTGACAGCACCAACGTGGCGCTTGTGACGGATGCCGCAGCCGGAACCGCGCCGAATAATTATCCAGCCGCCCCGGCGGGCATCATCGCCGTGACGCAGACTCAGTTGTAAGGAGGCCGACATGGCTGTGACACCCAAGGTTCTGATCCCGCCGAAGCAAGCGGAGGCTTCGCAGACGACGCAATACACGGCGACGAATGTCCGCGCGCTGATTGACAAGTTCACGGTGACGAACACGAGCGCGAATAACGTCACGCTGTCGGTCAATCTGGTCAACGCGCTCGGGTCTGCGTCTGCGTCGAACCTCGTCATGGACGCGCGGACGGTTGCGCCGGATGAGACCTATACCTGCCCGGAGTTGGTGGGGCAGATCCTCGAGCCGGGTCAGTTCATCTCGACGCTGGCCTCGGCGGCTACATCTCTCACCATTCGCTGCTCTGGCCGCGAGATCACCCTGTAAGGAGACGACGATGGGTTACGAGGAAATGGATGTGGAGTATTTCGGGCTGCCTGAGATGAAGATCGTCTCGGCGTCCGAGAACAAGAAGAATAAGCAGATTGCCATCGACAGTTGGCAGTTCGGGCCTGAGCAGCCGTCTCTTGATCCGAAGGCGAACAAGGAGTTCTGGGCTGGCTTGGGCAAAGCCTGGGGCATGACGGAAAAGGAAGCCCGTCGTCGGATGTGCATCAACTGCGAGTATTTCTGCGTCAAGCCGATGATGCAGGCGATGATGGAGGCGATCCCGGTGACGGACTACGACGCTTCTGGCGGCGGTCGAGGTTACTGCAAGAAGTTTGATTTCGTCTGCTCGGCTTTGCGCGCCTGTCAGGGCTGGGAAGAGTAGGTTGCCAAGATGACGGACATCTGCGACAATGCGGGCGCTGAGAACACTGCCGACCAGCAGGCGCGAAAGGGCGACCCTATGCGCGAAGTTCTTGAGCATCACTTCATCGAGACGTTCTCTTTGCCGCAGGATGCCACGAATTGGCTTCTGTCGCTTTGGGACGCGATCCAGTTCATGGACGATGTTGCTGATGAGGACGAGATTTCGCGCGATCAGTTCGACAACGCGCTCTATCAAATGCTGATCGGGATGCCGGCCAATCCGTTCTTCATGGCGCGGGCGACTGTGCTTCTGCCGGTGATGATGACGGCGATCCTCAAGTGGCAGGCGTCGGACTTGCTCGAGACCGCCGGGGAAGCGGATGCGCGAACATACATGTGGCGGGCCGGGTATTACGATGTTGTGCTGTTAGTTGTCCATCTCTGTCACGGGCATAACACGGCGCTCGATCTCGGTCCTTTCGTCCTGAAGCTCTACGGCGAGCGGCTCGAGGACTACAAGAAGGAGTTCTGCGATGCCTAATCCTGTCGTTGCGATGGTCGGGTCGAGCGTTGGCAGCGCGGTCGTTCAGTCCAGCGCGGCGCGGCGGGCGGCTGGCGCACAGGAGCGTGCCGCCGAGATGGGGGTCGAGGAGCAGCGCCGGCAATTCGACGCGGTGCAGGCTCTTCTGAGGCCCTACGTCGAGGCTGGGACCGGGGCCATTGAGCAGCAGGGAGCCTTGATCGGTCTCGGCGGTCCCGAGGCGCAGCAGCGGGCCATAGCGGCTTTGGAGGCCGGTCCTGAGTATCAGGCTCTGGTGCGGTCGGGTGAGGAGGCATTGCTTCAGCGGGCCTCTGCGACGGGCGGCCTGCGCGGGGGCAACATTCAGGCGGCTTTGGCTCAGTATCGCCCGCAGGTTCTCTCTGGGCTGATCGGCCAGCAGTATGAGCGGCTCGGCGGGATCACACGCACGGGCCAGGCGTCGGCGGCAGGGCAGGCTGAGATGGGACAGCAGACGGGCGCTAATATTGCGAACCTGATGGCGCAGCAGGGCGCGGCGCAGGCCGGATCTGCGCTGGCGTCTGGCCGGGCATTCGGCAACCTGTTTGGCGATGTCGGCACGATGGTCGGTCGCGGCATGGCGTATCAGGGCTACACGCCGCAAGGTGCCTCTGCGCCGCTGTCATTCGGGCAGGGCATGTTCTACGGCGGGGGAACATTCTGATGGTGCAGCCGATCAACTACGCCCTCGACGTTCTCTCGCCGATCCAAGGCGCCCTCAGAGGCTATCAGCTCGGCCGTGAGGACATAGGCCAGCGCCAGGTGATGCAAGAGCGCGAGCAGATGATGGGCTTTCGTGCGGCTCAGGAGCAGCGCGCGCAGCAGCAGTTCGCGGCGCAGCAGGCGCAGGCTGCTCAGGCTCGGGCTGCGGCTGAGAGTGGTCAAGCCGCGCTTCTGGCGTTGCACGATAAGCTTGCGGCTGGGACGGCTACGCCTGCGGATGTGCGCCGGGCGATGCTTGAGAACCCCGGCATGGCCGAGCAGTTTCAGGCGCTGTCGCAGAGCTTCACGGCCGAGCGTATGGGCAACGAGCAGCGGTTCGGTCAGCAGTTGGCGTTTTTGCTGGCGAAAGGCAACACGGACTTTGCCCAGAAGATGCTTGAGGAGCGCCGCGACGCTGCGATTGCGGCGGGGGATCAACAGTCGGCGGATGCGTATGAGGCCAGCATCCTGTTGCTTGCCCAAGACCCTAATTCGGTTCTGACGGGCACGCTGGCGCCTTTGGTCGAGACGATGGATCCGGATGATTTCGACAAGTTCTATAAGACGCTGGGAATCGGCGGAGAGGATAGCACTGAAGCAGTTCGCACGCTTCAGCAGCGCGCGGCTCTAGCAGGCCTTGTTCCTGGGACACCTGAATACATCCAATTCATGGTCACTGGCGGGCGCCAGGATGGCTTCGCTGTTCGCGTGACGCCAGAAGGCGGCGTGGAGTTTGTGCAAGGCGTTGCCGCTGCAATACCATTCCGCGAGCAGGAGAGCAAGGACATCGTCTATGCGGCCCGTGCACAGGGTGCGCTTGCCGCGCTTGATCCTGTCGCGGATCAGCTTGCCTCACTCACCCCGCGCCTGCTTGAATATGTCCCGCTCGGGCAGGGCCGCCGTTTCCAAGATCCGCTTTTCCAAGTTGCCAATAACGCGGGGCTTGAGTTCCTTGCGGCGATCCTTCGCAAGGACACAGGCGCGGCGATCACCGCGCAGGAAATCGAGATTTATGGGCAAACTTATTTGCCGCAACCTGGCGATAGCGCAGAAGTATTGGCGCAAAAGAGAGAAGCTCGGCAACGCGCAGTGAGTGCGCTGCAAGCGCCCATGCGTCCTGAAGCGGCGGCTGCCGTAAGCGGCGCATTAGGAGAAACAGCCGCGCCGCCATCCGCTACTCCGCCTGCATCATTCGTGAACGATCCGACGATAAAGCGTTTGATTTCCGAGAATGCCGCTGTTGGCATCACGGCGGAAAGCATGTGGAATGCGATGACGCCAGAGGAGCGCGCAGTCTATGGCCGATAAAGTCAGATCGCTTGAAGAGATCGCCGCTGCGGCCGCCGCTCAAGCGAGCGCCAGGGCAACACCGACTGAGTCTCGGGCTGAGCGTCATTTTGTTGATATGGGCTTCGTGCCGATTGCGACCTATGCCGACGGCAGGATTTTCGCCAATCCCGAAACCGGGGCGCGCGCGTTTGTTTCTCCTGGGTATGTCACGCAGGATCAGCGTGTGATCGAGGGCATGATGGCCGGGGTAACGCCGGCTGAGACGCAGCGCACGCAGATGCAGGAAGAAGTGATTGAGCGGTTCCCTGTCGCGTCGCGCGCGGCAACCGCGATAAGTGGCGTCCCCTTCGTCGGTGAATATGCCGAAGAAGCCGTTGGCATGGTAAGCCCGAAGGCGATGGAGGGAATGAGATTTGCCCGGCAAGCGATGGAAGAAACGAGGCCGGGAGAGGCCGCTGCTTTGCAGATCGGCGGTGCTGTCGCCGGCGGCGTTCCGATGGCGCTTGCTGCTCCTATTATCGGGCCGGGTGCGACGCTTGCATCAAGCGCGTTGCGTGGAGCTGGCATAGGGATCGCTGCCGGCACAACGGAGGGAGCTATTTCGGGCTTCGGCAGGGGTGAAGGCGAGGGGCGGATCGAAGAGGCGGCAAGAGGCGCAGCAATCGGCGGGGTCGCTGGTGGCGCGGTTGGCTTGGCCGCTCCTATGGTCAGTGCTGGCGTCAGGGCTGCGTGGAACAACATCAAGGGCCGGTCAGTCGGAGAGATTGCAAAGTCTTTAGGCATCTCGACGGATGCGGCGAAGGTCGTGCGGACGGCGCTTGAGAATGACGACCTTACGGCCGCTCAGGCTGCGCTACAGCGGGCAGGTTCGACATCAATGCTCGCTGATGCCGGACCGGCGACTCAGCGCCTCTTGGATGTTTCTGTGACCTCTGGCGGTGCTGCGCCGCGCATTGCTGGCGAAGCTGTGACAACGCGGGCAAGAGAAGCCGGAGAGCGCATGACGACGGTGCTTGATACGGTTCTCGGCCCTCCCGAGGGTGCTGGCGCATTGCAGCGCGGCATCCGTCAGGGGACGCAGCAGGCGCGAGAAACGGCATATCGCGTCGCCTATGCCCAACCGATTGACTACACGAGGCCGCGCGGTCGTGCTATCGAGCGCCTGCTGGGCCGGGTGCCTCAATCGGTCGTCAATCGCGCGAATGAGTTGATGCGTCTTGAGGGGCAGCAGAGTAATCAGATCCTTGCCAGCATCGCGCCGGACGGAACCATAACTTATACGCGAATGCCGGATGTGCGGCAGCTTGACTATATGACCCGCGCGTTGGGCGATATTGCGGATCAGCAAAACGCGGCGGGCAAACTCGGCGGGACAACTCAACTCGGCCGCGCCACATCTAACTTGCAGCGCGACATCCGCACGCTTCTGCGCCGCGAGGTTCCCGAGTATGGCGTTGCGCTTGATACCGCCGCAGACGCGATCAGCCGCGCCAAGGCTGTTGATCTTGGCCGCGAGGCGCTTAGGGCGGGGACGACGCGAGAAGCCGTCAGAGATGCGCTCAGAGGGGCCAGCGCGGCAGAGCGGGATGCGGCGAAGGCAGGGCTTCGCAGCGCCATTGACGACACGCTGGCGCGGGTGAATGCTGTTGCGAGCGATCCGAATGTCGATATCCGCGAGTTCCAGAAATTGGCGAATACTCTGCGGAGCCGAGATGCGCGCGACAAAATGACGTTCCTGCTCGGGGGGCGAGATGCAAACACGCTTTACAAAGAGCTTGATGAGGCGGTTGTGGCGCTTGAGCTGCGCGCGGCCATTGCCCGCAACTCAGCGACACAGCAGCGCCAAGCGATTTCTGGAGCGGTTCAAGACATTACCGCTCCTGGCGCTCTCTCTACGCTCATGGCCGGCGAGCCTGTCAACGCAACGAAACGTGTGGTTCAGATCTTCACCGGCACGACGCCAGAGGCGCGCACGCTTCGCCAGATGGGCATCTATGACGAGATAGCCCGCGCGCTGACGGGAATGCGGGGAAATCAAGCGCAGCAGGCTTTGCGGCTTGTCGAGCGAGCGATGGCCGGGGA
>Ga0172362_10004224_pt1 | contig 12434 bp, 15 predicted proteins | sample LakKivs1_kivu2a2_FD_114534 | JGI IMG/M metagenome (GOLD analysis project Ga0172362, IMG submission 114534) | Sediment microbial communities from Lake Kivu, Rwanda - Sediment s1_kivu2a2 | ecosystem: Environmental > Aquatic > Freshwater > Lake > Sediment | place: Rwanda: Western Province, Lake...
TATGTTTTTGAAGTTATTGAATCCAGTATTACAGAATCAGGTATCGAATAGTGCGTTGGTGCAGGTGAAACCGACAGGGGCATTTGCGAATGGTTCAAGTGATAAGTATTTGTATGCGAATGATAAGATAGATGGGATAACGATACCACGGATGTTTAATATACCGTTAAATCCGGTTCCATTAAATCCGGAGGATACAGAGTGTAAGGATAAGATACCTTCATTATATCCTTTAAAATTTGCGGGGGTGAAGGAGGTGTCGAAGGATGTTGAGAATTTATTTGCGAAGATAAAGTTTGGGAGTTATACTGCATCTTGTGGGGTGGAGAATCCATTTGTGAATGAGTCAGTTTTTATAGAGGGTAATGTGGTTAATTTAGATTATTTATTGATACAGGTGTGTGATTATGAGGGTAAGATTTTGCAGACGAATAAGGAGCATAGTTTTACGTTGATGATAGTGGAGAAGATAGAGACATTGAAGGAGACAAATATAAGTTCTAGGACAGGATTTGTGAATACGACGAGTGCACAACAGGTGCATAGGAATAATTTTAGTATGTAAAAATGAATATTTTTTTATATTTATAGAATATAATGAAAGAATTGAACATGGAATTACAGTCGCCTTATGCGAAAACGAATGATTTGGGAAAACAATATTATAATCAGTTTGAGAACGGATTGGTTACAAATGTGACGCAGAAGACGTATAGCACGATACCATTATTTGGGAATGACAATAATAAGAAGGATAATTTTAAGTATGAGGCATTACAGCATATACAGACGCCGAGTAGATTATCATTAATATTTTTTAGCGAGGATAATATAGATAGAATACAGAATGAGATGAGATATCAGGTGTGGATACAGAGTGGTAAGAAGTATGTGATAGAGAAACAGTCGCCGATAGAGTTGGAGATAATAATGAGGGCAATATTTTTGCAGTATAGTTTAAATCAGGATAAGGATTTTGGGAAACAGATAAATTATTTGAATAAATTGGTATTAAGTTATTGTATTCCGAATATAATGACAGAGGTGGAACAATATTTAGGATATTTAGATAATGTGCAGAAATTACCGAATCCATTACCATTGCCGGAGAATTTATCTTCTGCTGGAACTAAGACATTAAGGAGTGTAACGACAACATTTTAGTAAAATAATTTTATCTTTATAAATTAGAATGGAAACAACAACAATTATATTAGCAGTGGTTTTGGGATTTTTTGCAGTTTTATTTATATTACTAATAGTTTACGTAGTTCAGTCAAATAAAGATAAAATTGTTGCGAAAGGAGCGAGTGAGATAATGCCTCCATTAGATTACATGAGAAAGGTTGGAAGTAGATGTCCAGATTATTGGGAGGATATGGGAGCTGATCCAACTAGAGCAGGATATCATATATGTTGGAATAAATTGAATATACCAGTTTATAATGCTGGTAATGATGTATGTTATAGTGATAGAAATAAGAGGACCAAGAGTTTTATGGATGCAGAGATATCTGATGACAGTAAGTTTTTGGATGCGAATGCTGAGAAGGAGAGATGTAATTTTGTTGCGCAATGTGGACCGAGTGAGAAACAGACAGCATCTTGGTTGGGGGTGAGTTCAGATGCAATGTCACCTGGATATACAAGTTGCGGTAGTATAGCGGCTAAGTAAAATGGTTTAAAAAAAAAAGATTAAGATATTTATATGATACAGTCATTTAAGTATAAAGATTTTAAGGATTTTAGAAATTTGAGACAGGATGATATAAATAAGATCGAGAAGTGGTTTGAGGAATATGGAGAACATAGAAATTTGAATATGATGAATGAGAAGATAATTTTGATTATGGGAGAGAATAATCAGTTGAAGACGAGTTTGGCTGAGTTTATTTGTGAACATTATGGATTAACAACTAGATTATTGAATATACAGGATAGTAAAATAAATAAGGATATAAAGGAGTTTATATTACAGATATCGAATAATAAGAATGTGTTGAATATGATTTATAAGAAGAATGATGATATAGGGATAATAATAGATGATTTTGATACATTATGTAATAATAATGATAAGTCAATAATAACTGATTTTTTGACATTATTTAATACGAAGAAGAAGGGACAGCCGGATTTTAAGTTATTATATCCGATAATTTTGGTATGTCAGGAGATAGGGGACAAGAAGATAAATGATTTGAAGAAGATATCTTGTGAGATAAATTTGGACAAGTTGAAGGATGATGATTATAATTATTATTTAGAGAGGATTTGTGAACATAATAATTTGAAATTGACTGATAAACAGAGGAAGCATTTGTTGGGAAAATTGGATTATGATTTAAGGAAATATAACCATGTATTGGAGGATATATGTTTAATATCGGAGGATAGGAATAAGATAAGGGATGAGAATATTGAATTTGTGTTGAATACATTTAGTAATAAGTCGACGGATGATAAGATAAATGAGAATTTGGAGACGATATTTACGAGGGAATTATCGGTGAGGGAGTGTGTGGATAAGTATTATAGTGATAAATTTTTGTTTTCATTTTTGATTCATGAGCATTATTTATATAATTTAGGGGGAACGAAGGTTAAGAATGAGGATAAGTTGAGATTTATGGGAGAAATATCAAGAAATTTGGCGGACAATGATGTAGTGCAGAATTTGATATTTGAGAAGCAGTTATGGGATTTAAATATAAATTCGGCGTTATTAACGAATGCAAACACGAATTTTTTGCATAGAGAAATAATGAATTCGAACAAGAATCCAAAGTTTGAATTCACTAAGAGAAAATATACTACATTATTGAACAAAGTTTCTTTATATTTTACAAATAGAAAAGTGATTAATCAGATATTGCATAAATATGGGAATAATAATGGGGATGCATTTTATTTATCGGAGTTTTTGTGTGATTGTTTGAAGAGGATAGATAAGAAGAATTTGGAGGATGAGATGGAGAAGTATATAATACCTATATTGAAGAAGATGGATATGACTAGTGAGGATGTTGATTTAATATTGAGATTAAATAAATTGGAGGAGGATGATATAAAGAAGGTATATACGACGAAGTATAAGAATTATGTGAAGGGGGTATAATTTATTCTAGGTATTTAGATAAGTCAATTTTAGGGAAACATTTAGTGCATTTAAAGTCTTTAGGATTGATACATTTACAGTTGGCTTCTGCGACAACTTTACCATTCTGGACACAAACTGCTGGATTATAAGAAGCAATCCAACTTTCATCTTCTTCTTGGCATTGTAGTAGTTGTTTATGATATTCAAGATTACCGACATATGCATCTTTAGCGGTCATTTCAGTATTAAGTTGGAATCCTTCGATAAATTCGGTGTTTACAAAGGCGGTTGGTATGTTATTTTTGCAGGTATTTTTGTATTCTTTACCTAGATACCAGTCCATATTTCCACAACAGGGTATTTCTTTGGAATTGGGGTCTCTACCGTAGAAATTTGGGTAATAGAAATGTTCGATTGTTGGTAAAAGAAGGAAGATGATTAGAATAAAAATGATAAAAATTAAAAGAAATATGTTCATATAATTTATTGGATAAAATTATTTTGATGTAAAACTTTCTTGGAGAGTTCCGTAATAATCTCTTGCATCTTGGAATGCAGGTGGGACTTTTCCGGGGCATTTTTCTCCATATATTTTGGGTCCTAAATACCAATCAATATTTCCGCAACAGGCTGGACATCCAGCGTGATCTTCTTTTATTTGGCAGGCAGGACCGGTTCCTTGTTGGACCCAAGGACAGCTTTCGTCGGTTTTATAAGGACAGTCTGGACCTCCTACAATTTTAAAATTTTCGACTTGGTTTGGTTTTTTGATATTAAGGATAATAAAGATGATAAGAAAAAAGCCAATAATAATAAGAGCGGTATAACTACCAAATAGATGTTTCATTAATTTATATAATATTTTTTTTATAAATTATTTCTAATAAGTTCTGACAATAATAGTTTCAGTATTGGAATATTCTCTTACCCCATATTTAACAGCTAAAAATATAATAGTTCCAAGCACAAGAACTACAATTAATATGGAAGCCCAAGTTGGAAGTTTTGTTTTAGTAACAAATGTAGACTGTGGATAAGATGGATAATAGACGACTGGGGATGGACGAGGTCTAGTAATAATAATTTCTGTTTTTTTGTTTGCAAAATATTCAGTTTTGATATAATTGCATAAGATTGGGATGACAAGTATGATTGTTAGAGTAAGAAAAAAGAGTGGTTGTATGTTTTCCATTATTTTATATAATATTTAAATTTATTTCATTAATGGACAACTGTTTCTATTTCTTCTGGGACAGCTTTGTTGTTTTCTAGATTGACAACTGCTTCTATTTCTTCTGGGACAGCTTTGTTGGTTTCTAAATGGACATCCACCTATATTTGCGCAGGGACAGCTTTGTTGTTTTCTAAATGGACATCCACATGTATTTGTGCAGGGACATTTCTGTTCGTTTCTAAATGATGTATTATGATTGTTTTTTCTAAAAGATTGTTTATTTTTTCCGTAACTAGGAGTATTTAATGAATAAGTTAAATAAAGAATAATGGAAAGGATGACAAGTATTCCAAAAAAAGAGAAATAAATTGGAATTATTCATAAAATATAAGAGAAATTAATTATATTTTGGAACAGGTTGAGATGCATAACAAGTTGTATTGTATGGTTGTCTACTATCAGAATTAGAATTTTGACATCCTGGTGCCTCACGTAAAACAGTTGGACCTAATGAACAAGTTGGAGCGGTATAATCTTGGTTTGTTAATCTTTTCTGGACGGTTGCAGCGCTTTGGACTTGCCATTGAGGACCAGGAATGGGAGCAACTAAATTGCAGGGATTTTTGGAATAACCGGAACAAAGTGGGGAACATCCATCACGTCCTAAAAGACAGGGACCTTCATCGGCTTTGTCACCAACAGGTTGATAACTCATATATTTGGATGGCCAACTATCTCCTAAAGGAAATTGTGTTTCGTGGAACATATTATCTTGGATAGGACCGTTAAATCTAAATTCGGTTATATCTTGCTGTTGAATAGGATATTGAAGTTTTTGTTTAACACTCATATTTATATTATATAAAATAAATATTTAAAAATTAATTTATTTGAAAAGACCGGTATAAAGTAGGACAATTATGATAATAAAAACTGCGAATATAGGAGGGAATATTTCGACATAAGACATTGCGTGAATATCACTTGCTACATTTTCAGAAACGTAGTTTTTAAAGTTCCTTCCAAATTTGTTAAGTCCTGGAAATAGTAATCTAAATAATAACAATAATATATAAATAACCAAAAAAGGGACAATGAAAAATTTTATAAATGGACTCATATTTGGTGCAATACTATTCATTAAATAAGCTGATAATAAACCAAAAATAATTGCTAAAATATATGATAATGTCATTCCTGGGTCAACCATTATAAATATTTATAAGAAAATAATATCATGATATATATGAAATTTGTTTATCTCCATCTCGAGGAATAATTTCAATCAATTTAACAATATTTTGATTTAATATTTCAATATGTTTAATTAATTCATTTAATTTCATTGTATTTTTTTCTAAATCACTTGGTCCACAATCATTTTCAAGTGATTGCATAATTTCATCCATTTTAATTCTTTTCCTATTTTGCATTTTTTTATAATAAGTATTTTTCCTTTAAGTTTCAAAATAATTATTTAATGCTTCATCAGCAGTAATTCTATATTCAGGATCAACTGTTAACATTTTTTTACAAATATTTTTTACATATTCACATTCAATTATATCCAACTTATCTACAATTTTATCAATTTCATTATCTATCAAAGGTTGACACGATATTCTTCCATACAATAATGATGGGGTATTTAATCTAAAAAATTTGGGAACATCGCCTTCACTTAACATAGATAAAAAACATATTCCTAAAGACCATATATCAGAAGGGGTATCTATCATATAATTAGATACATTCGGAATACAGTATTCTGGGGCTCTATACCAAATTGTTCCAACTTCTTGAACACAAGTATCTTTAAAAAAAGAATTTGAAAAGTCGCAGAGATATGCGTTGTCTTTGTCATCTAGAAGTATATTTGATAATTTAAGGTCACCATGAATGATATTTTTCTGATGCATAAAATTAAGGGCTATAAGTATATTTTTAACAATAGAGAAAATAATATTTAAAGGTAAATTCATTTTATATATTTCACATTTCATTAATCCCATTTTTAAGAAAAATTGGTCATTTTCGTTGATAAAAAAACCATCATAAATTGGGACTATATTTGGACATCCTGATAAATTTTTATATATTGTATATTCATCTTCACCTTCAAATGGTTCATTAAAAATTTTCAATGCATATTTTTCATTATTTTTATTTTCAATTTCATAAACAAATCCATATGTTCCACTTCCTAATTCTTTTTTAATAACAATGTCTTCACCATTAAAATTAGAATAAATCTTGGTTTTTACACTAGTTTTAATAATATTTTCATTTAAAATTGCAATTTCGAAGATAATATTAGTTCCATTGAGTAATGCATTCCATATGGTAGTTTTACCAAAATTACCCATATATTGTTTAAGTGTAAAATTTTTGAAAGTGTTGCCAGTTTTCAGTTCCATTTTATTATTATTATAATAAATAATAATTAAATCATTTTTTTTACTAATTAGAAAATACGATGCTTCCAATACCTCCCATAATTCTAAAAACATTAATATTTAATGCATATAATTCAACATTGTATTCAATATCTGTATTAACAACTTGTCGTAATCCTAATTGCAATTGTGCTCTATTTATTCTACTGAAATTGCAAGTTCCACTTGGTTGAAAATCTTCTGGTGTTAATCCGAACGAATAACAATAAATACCTTCATCTGGTGAGTTTGTGTGATATTTAAAAGGTTCCATCGCATTAAAAAATATTGAATCTCTGAAATCGAATCTATCATTGGAATTTAATAATAATTTTCCATAAAATAAAATATTCTTTTGGTCTATATCATATTGATTTGTAGTTTCACTGAATTGTTGTTCAACATCAGGCAAACAAGGATTAATGCCATTATCAAAAAATTCAATTTCCTGTTTAAAATAATTAGCGTTTTTAACAAAACTAATATCATATAATGAATGGAAATAAAGACAATTCGTATAATTATTCCATTGATTCACTAAGTAAACATCAGTTCTTTGTGTTGAAAAAATAAGTTCTTTAACCGGTTGTTGTATTTTCATTTCAAGCATAACTGGACCATCAATACCTGTAAATTCTTGTAATTGAACTTGCGTAATAAGATATTCGTGTGATGATTGTGCGAATCTTCTTCTTTCATCTTCATCAAGATAAATATAATTAACAAAAATATATGAATTTTGACTCCATACTCCTGGTGCTTGAGTTCCATTCACAAATTTCCAAAAATAAGTTAGAGGTCCAAATCCTTCTGCTTCTAATGTATTCACTAATTCAGCAGCAGTTACCTCTGGTAATTTTGCAGCTTGAATTGCATTGAAAAGATCAATATCAAAATTAGGTATACCAGCTGCTGGACTGCCACCAGATTTTCCATATGCATAAAGAGTTTCAGGATTTAATCCATACCACATAGTAAACCATTGATTAAGAGGACGAAACTCAACATTAATGTATATATCTGCGTATTGTAAAGCGATGAGTGGTAATGCAAGTCCGGGGTTTACGCAGAATGAGAAGAAAAATGGGATATAAAGTCTTCTTGCAGCAATAGTTGGTCTTGTTAGAGGAGAATATGGACCAAAATATTTAACTGGAAAACGCATTTCCCATAAATTACCAGTAATTTCGTCATAAGATCTACGTTTACTGCGGTCAATTGTAAGTTGAGCCCAAATATTTAGCCATTGACCGTAATGTTTATCGATAAGAACACCATTACAAAGTAATTCGACGTTTGCAATAATATTTTGACCGAGATTTTCAATCCATTGAAAATTTTCGGCACTAGTTGAATAAATATTTGGAATGTCTACGACAATATATGAATCGTGAATAAGGTCGGCATTTCTGTTAATTTTTACGGTTAATTTATTTGCTTGAGTTGTGTAAAATGTTGGTTGGACACGATAATATTGAGGGATATATTCCATAGCGAAATTGGTGTGCCTGCGATAAATAGTTTTAAAGAAAGTTATTTGTGGATTACCTGTTAAATATAAATCTTGAGCGCCATAGGCAACTAATTGCATGAGACCTCCAGCCATAGGATATTATAATATTATGTTAAATTATTTTTAACTGGTGATGACAAAATATAAAATTTCTAATATAAAAATAATGGTAAGTAAATTTTTTGAAAAGATTGCAGAATATTTTGAATTACTAATAGAAAAATTTTATCATCAAGGACCTTTAGCAATTGGAATTTTTGTTTTTTTTATATTAATTTTTGTTTTATCCATATTGTTATTAAAAATTTCATCTCAACCTTTTATAAAAGTTAGGGAGAATTGTGATACTAAATATAAGAAGAATTTACCAGGAATGATTTTTGGTTCAATAATATTAATTTTTTCATTGATAATAATTGTTATGATGATTACTGGAAGACTTTTAGGTGGTCAATTTGGAAATATTTATATTTTTGGAATTGGAGGTATTTTCTTTTTTATTCTTATTGTTTTTATTATTGCAATTGCAACTAAAAATGATGTACAAGAAAACTTTGCTGAAAATGCCAATGCAACCGGTCCTTGTCAAAAAGATGGAGAATTAGGAACATTAGTAAATGGTATTTGCATTACTAAGTCATCGACAAAAGTAAACATTTGTGAGGCAAAATTAGATAAATGTAAAGACGAAGAGAAAAAAGCGAAAGATGAGCAGGAAAAACAGGTTGTTAAAGAAAAAGAACAATGTAAATGCGACGAGAAATTTGTTAGTAGAGGTGATAAAGATGGTAATATTGTTCCAGAAGTAGCAGATATTGGAATATGTGAATACAAAGATATAGATGGAACTCGGAAATTTGGATATTCTCATCCAGCATTTGGAAAAAAATGTGTTACTGCCAGCAAAATGTCTCAAATGTTAAAAAACAATCCTAAATATGGAGTAGTAACAAATAAAAAAATTGGTGATATCTCTTATAATCCATTTCAATCCACTCTATGTTACGGAAATGATAAGGAAAATCTCTTATTTTATGATTTAAAATGTAAAGATAAATTCGGTCAAAATTATGGATTAAAATCAATTGAAGGATTTGGATGCCCATCAAACGATAACAGAGGAATGTGTGAAATAGATTATCAAATGGGACAAAAATTGGAACCAAATTCAACAAAATGTGTTCCATTGGGAACAGACATGAATGTGGTTTGTAATAAGAAACATCAAAAAGATAGAACAAAGAAATATATGAAAATGGGATATAAATCAATAGAATATTCAGCATGTCCATCTGGTTATCAAAGAGCAATATGCGATGGAAATTATTACGATGGAAAAGAACTTTTCGAAAATACAACTGAACCATTCCCACAATCTTATAATCCAAACAGAATGTGCAAAACAATTTATGGTCCTCTTTCTTTCGCTGAAAAAATAATATCTGAAAACTGCGTCCCCGGATATATCCGTGCAACTTGTGTAAATAGAACTAAGCGATAATCTTCAATTTTTTAATATTTGAACTAGGTAAACAAATGTCTTTCAATAATTTTTTCTTTTCATCAATTGAATATTGAACAATATTTTTAAAATTTTCCTGCAATAATTTAATGATAAAATTATATGTATCATAAAGTTGTTCATCATTTTTTGCTCCAGCAATTAATACTTTTCCAGTTCCAAAAACAGCAATAGAAATTCTTCTACAATCTCCATTACCATTTCCATTCTTCTTTTTAGCACTATATTTGCATTTTTTTCCAGAACAAACACAAACACCATTTTTTTCAGTCTGATTCAAATTCCACATATAATATATTTTTACTCCCTGATAAACTCGAGGATCAAAACTGCAGAATAATTTATAATTGTCACGATTTCTTATCAAAATATCATACAATTTATGATTATCAACAAAAAATCCAATAAAAAAATTACTATTTATCATAACAACTTCATAATTGATAACTTCTATATCATCCATACCATCTTCAAATATTTCAGGAAATTTTTTCATTTCACTCACTAACATATTTGCTGCGACTAATCCATCATCATCTTGTTTCGAACCAGTGCAAGTAATTCTTCCATTCGTAAAAATCATAAGATTAATACATTTATCCTGTCTGATTTTAATTGAAATGCAAATAGAATTATAAAAATTGTTATTCGCCTTACTATTTTTTACCAAAATACCCTCCTCAGTTTCATCCGCTTTCGTATAATTTATAGATTTTATACAAGTATTTTCACCCATACGATGTCCGTCAGCATCAATCGAATTATATTTTTTCAAAATTTCCTCAAATTTCATACACATTTTTTTAATATTATATGATTTGTTAATGTAACAACAAGCAGTTTTAACAGAAATATTTAATTCACCAACTGGAGGTATATCCATTTCATCAGTATTTTTTTTCTCTAAAATAGACAACAAGATATTTTCAGCCTCATTAATGGATTCAATATCAATGTCTTTTGGAATAGGAAATGATTTTATAAGAGTAGTCATGTCTTCATAGTAACCTAATATGATTAGAATTTTTTAAATCAATTTTTTTATTTTTCAAATTTTCAAATTTTCACTTTTTTCTATTGGATAAGTAAAATTGGCTTAAAAGATTTAGATAATATAAATATAATAAGATGACTGGCAATATTATGGAATGTAAAACAGTTCAAACAACTGTTTTTAAAACTTTAGTAGAAGCTTTAAAAGATATTTTAACGGATGTGAATATTGAGTTTCACAAGGGAAACAGTGATGCAGAGAATGAAGAGGATAAAGGATATATTAAGATTGTTGCTATGGATTCAAGTCAGACTATTTTGGTGCATTTAAGATTGGAGGGAGGACGTTTCGAGTATTATAATTGTAAGAAGAGATTGATTGTAGGAGTGAGTATGATGTATTTTCATAAATTGATAAAGACAATTTCGAATAACAATGATTGTTTGACGCTATACATTAATGAGAGTGATATCAATAAGATGGGAATCAAGATTGATAATAGTGATAAGAATAGTGTGACCCATTATAAGTTGAATTTGATGGATATAAAGTATGAGGAGGTGAATATTCCACCACAGAAGTTTGAGAATACGATAGTTATGCCGAGTGATGATTTTCAGAAGATATGTAAGGACATGAGTAATTTGGCGGATGTGATAGAGATCAAGAATGTAGGAAATAAGTTAATATTTTCTTGTAGTGGAGATTTTGCGGATCAGGAGACAGTATGCAGTGAGCATGGAGGATTAACATTTGATAAGAACAATGCGCAGTATGAGGTGATACAGGGATATTATAATTTGAGACATTTGGTTTTGTTTACAAAGTGCACACATTTGAGTAATAATGTGGAGATATTTATGAAGAATGATTTTCCGTTGATCATACAGTATAAGGTTGGAAGTTTGGGATATTTGAAATTAGCTTTGGCACCAAAATTGAAATAAAGTTTATAGAAATATTGAGATAAGTTAAAATTGCATATTTTTTTTGAATATAAAAAAATATGGTAGAAAAAATAAAGACAATAGATGAGTTGAATGGATTGGAGATAACAGATGGCGGAATAATTCCATTCGCATTTCATGAGGGAGAAATCCATTTTTTATTGGGGAGAGAAGCAAAAGACATAAAATCTGAGGATAGGGCATTATGGAGTGATTTTGGAGGAAAGATAAGAAAAAATAAAGAAAACAATTTCGAGGGTTTAACAAGAGAATTCTGGGAAGAATCAAATGGTTTACTTTGTTCAATGGAAGGAATCAGAAAATATATTATGGATAATTTCGAAAAATTATTAATAGTTCATTCAAAAGATTATAATGGAGTGATTGTATTCATTCCAATAGAATATGATAAGAAATTAGAAAATATTTTCAAAACAAATACAGTATTTTATAAACATCTCTTAGATACTAAAAAAGAAATTCAAAAAGCAAGAAAACGTGGTTTACTAGAAAAAGATATGATACAATGGCATAATCTAACTGAAATTTCTAAAACAAAAAAGAAGTTTAGAAAAAGAATACTCGAAATAATGGATTATATTTTAATAGCATTTAGTTAGAAACAAATTCATCTTTGTTTTCTATATGTGCCTTGAATTGGGTTGTACTTGGATGTAAATTCTCAATCTTTTCAGTCAATTGAGAAGGACTATTTTTATCTGAATATCTTTGTAAAATTTTTATAATAA
>Ga0172362_10004229_pt1 | contig 12427 bp, 19 predicted proteins | sample LakKivs1_kivu2a2_FD_114534 | JGI IMG/M metagenome (GOLD analysis project Ga0172362, IMG submission 114534) | Sediment microbial communities from Lake Kivu, Rwanda - Sediment s1_kivu2a2 | ecosystem: Environmental > Aquatic > Freshwater > Lake > Sediment | place: Rwanda: Western Province, Lake...
CGGTAGCGTTCGAGCTCCTGCTTGGCCTCCTCGATCTGCTCCTTGGCGATCGCCGACGGGTTCCTCGCCTCGACGTTGTCCAGTCCGCGGCCGACGGCCGCCTTGCCCAGCGTGATGATCCTGCTCAACAGTCCGCCCATCTTCGTTCTCCTTGTCCTTTGCTTTGCTTCTGTTTCGAGTCCGTTCAGGCGTTCCCGGCCTGCGCCACCGCCGGAGCGTACGCCACCAGCGTCTGGCGGATCTCGCCCAGCGACCCCATCAGCCCGCTCAGGGCCGCCTCTACCTCCGCCGCCTGCAGGTCCACGACCCTGAGGGTCGTCCTCGCCTGGAGCGTCGGGTTCTCGGGGTCGACGTGGGAGATCCCGACGGCGACCGGGTCGATCTCGGTGTTGAGGTCGAGCAGCGCGTCAAGGATCTCGACGAGAGCCACGGGGTCGTCGTCGTCCGGGTGCCCTGCGGGGACCCCGTCGATCTCGCTCACGGGGCAGACCGTCGCCGCCATGCGGAGCCTGTTCGGGCTCTCGTCGGTCAGAGCGACCGTCACCGGCACTCCCTGGACGTCGCCTGCGACCACCCACTCCATTCCGCTCTCCTCCAGCACCTCGTTCTGCAGTCCCGCCCTGCGGAGGGCTTCGATGATCTGGTCTCGGTACATGACTGTTCTCCTCGCTTCGTTGCTATGTCGCTTCCTTGCTACACGAGGGCGAAGTCGTTCGCCCCCATGTCCCATCCGAACCACAGCGTGCGCAGCCCGCGTTCGCCGTCCCCGCCCATCTCCGACCACCACTCCACGAGGGCGTACTTCGCCCAGTAGTTGGCGTCGATCGGATCCTTGTCAGTCCCCGCTGCGAGGTACTCGCAGAGGGCGACGCGCCCGTCGCCGCGGTCGACGCCCCACACCGGGAACGGGGGCGAGACCCTGTAGGGCAGCCCCGGCTCCTCGCCGTCGTGGTCGACCGAGAACTCGATGAACTCGCTGTCCGGCACCCCGTTGACGGGCGGCTTGCTGCGGATCATGCCGTACTTGCAGTCCCGCTTGAGGCAGGCGTCCGCCTCGCGCATCAGCCTGGCGTCGGCGAACCTGCCGTCGACGAACCGCAGCAGGAGCATGAGGGTGACGTCGGGCGCCGGCTTGAGCGAGAACCCGAACATCCTGACCCTCGGCATCGTCCAGTGCGACGTCGACTCGACCGTGAGCGTCACGTCATGCCCCATCGCCTCAAGCGTGTGGAAGTCCGACAGCTTGATCTGCGAGCCCCTTGCGACCCTGCTTGCCTCTTGGATATCGGTGATCATGTATCTCTCCTCGTCGTTACAGACGTCAGATGCCTCCCTGCTTGGCCTTCCACACCCCGTAGAAAACCGCAAACAGCAGCATCAGGACGACGACCGTGGCGTCGAGTGCTGCGGCTCTGCCGGACATGGGGGCGGCTGTGACATAGGTCGGGTGATAGCCCCACGAGTAGGGCATCATGTCGCTGACGACGAAGTGGGCGGCCGAGTAGGCGACGAAGGCGTGCGTGAGAGGGTCGTAATACCCCCACCTGCCTCCGACGAGCACGGTCTGGCACGGGGCGCCGCCGACCGTGTATGTCGCAGGCACGTAGGTCGGCCTCGACGACCCGTCGGCGAATCCGGCGTTCTTGGCGGCGATCTGGTTCCTGAGGTCGGTCGTCGCCTCGGTCCTCGACCCGTAGGTCTTCGGGCTGGTGCCGAGAGCCTTGGTGAGCTCGGACTGCGTCCTCTGGTATTCTGGGGAGGACTGTGCCGTCTTGTAGGCCGTGGCGTCCGCCTTCAGCAAGCTGTCGGCCTTGGCCTTCTGTGCCTGAGCAGCCGCATCGGCCTTGGACATCGTCGGGGCGACGGGCGCCGACGACTTCACCCCGTATCCGCCGGAGTTGCGGGACGACGATGGGACGGAGACGTCCGCCGGTGCCTGCTTGGCAGGGACCTCAGATCCGGACGGTCTCGACACGGACCCGTATCCGCCGCTCGGCCTCGACGGCACGGCGGCTGACGCCGGCTTCGGTGCGGACGGCTTCGACGCCGAGCCGTACCCGCCGCTCGAACGGGATGAACTGGAAGAACTCCTTGAGGAACTTGACAAACTGCGCGAGGAGCTCGACCTGCTTCCGTAACCACCGCTAGGGTTGCCGCACGCCTCCTGCGAAATAAAATCGAGGAGGGAAACAAATGACAGCGATACTCAAGGTAGGGGCTACAGGTTCGATGATGGACGAGTCCGACGATCTGGCCCTCGAGAAGGCATTGGCGAAGTCGGCCCAGGCCGGCGACCCAGCGACCGAGGCGAACAACATCCTGTTCAGGCTGGTGCTGAACTACGACTCGCGCGCGCGAGCGGCCATTGCAACACTGGTGAAGTGAAGATGGTCACGCGGTAAGATACGTTCTTCGTGTGCTAGCAACACATGGAGGGCGTAGTGACTTACAAACGCGTGACCGAGTTTCTTGGATGGGGAATTTACCGTTTCCCGTAGCATACAAAGAGCGTAAGGTTTTTCTACCTTTTGTTCAACGGTGCGCGATGAGCTATCCGAGATAATATACGCAGGGCTGACATGAACACGGTGGCCAACAACTGGTTCAGGGGAGCGCAGGCTGACCTCGACCGCGCCAGGGAGATCGCCGAAGCCATACGGTCCTATCGCCCGCCGGGGACGAAGGCGTGGTACGTCAAGGCGACGGGGAGCGTCTGCTACGACGCGCGCGGCGTGTCATTCCCGGAACGCAGGGAGATCGACTGGGCGGAGATTCTTGGGGCTGCGAGGGTCAGGCATTGGCAGTGGCGCAACCAGTTCGACTGGGACAACCAGCCAGAGGTGCTCTGCTTCGAGGGCACCGACGAGCAGGCGAGGGCGGTCGACGACGCGCTTGGCGAGATCGCCAGCATGAGTTTCGCTATCCAGCCAATGTGGGGGGCGGAGGAGTCTCCCCCATGGGTCGTCCAGTATAATGTCGGAGGCGAGTGGGAGAATGTGTGGACGGAGGATCTCGGCGACGGCCGCAGTGCCCCACAGAGGTTCAGGTCGGCGGAGGAGGCGAGGCGGGCGTTGGAGGAGTACCTCTCCGACGTGACGGAGGCTGTCAACAGGGGCGACATGGATGAGGAATACTCCAGGGAGGACTTCCGCGTCGTCAGGGAGTCGGACGGCATGCCGGCTCCGACGTGCAGGAGGTGCGGGACGATCCTCATGCCGAACGGGAGATGCAGGGATGCGACATGCCCATACTCCGACAGGGACCAGGAAGAGACGTTCACGGAGGGCTGAACATGAGCGAGACGATTGGCAACTGATTCAAGACGGCGCTGCTGCGCCAGAGGCGGATGACCAACAAGAAGTGGGAGGGCGGGCAGCCGACGCAGCCTGGTCCGTTCGCCTCGTTCGACGAGTTCGCCGACTGGTGGGAGAAGAACATGACGGCGAGCGAGACCCTGCAGGTCGGCAGGGCGTCGAGCGGCAACAGCCGCACCTTCTACCCGGTCGGCAAGGCGATGGTCTACGAGGAGACCAGCATGCCGTCGGACTGGACGAAGCCGACGACCGTTTGGTACTGGACTGGGCACCACCTGTCGCCGCAGCAGGCGAAGTCGTTTGCCGGGCAGTACAACGCCGACGTGATCGACGCCTTCTACACCGACAACGACGAGAAGATGCTCGCCTTCAACAACCTGAGGGACTGCCTGCGGTGGCTGTGGGACAACGAACCGGCCGCCAAGGAACCGGGCGGGGCTCAGTCCGCCGCTGCCGCCAAGGGCCAGCCAGAAAATCCGACGCCCGAGGCCGGCGACATCAGGCAGGCAAAGAGCTTCGTGGCGGCTCAGACCTCTCCGCCGGCTCGTCGCCGAGTGCCGGCCTGCAGCTTTGTTTGGGGAGCAGGTTGCGAGCCCGCTTGGCAAGGTTTGGGTCTCCGGAGTTCGATCTGACCTGGAGGGACTTGGCTATCGGTTCGCAGCCGCCGATCTGCCAGCTGCGGGCCTCGGCGCGCCGCATGCGAGGCAGCGCCTCTTCTGGGGAGCCCGCGCCGTGGCCGACCCCGCAGGCCCTCAGATCGGCCAAAAGCAACCGGCCGGCGAACAACCGGCAGACGAACAAGACGGTCGCCCTGGTGGGTTCTGGGACGCATCCGTCCTGTTCGGGTGCTCCGACGGAAGACAGAGGAGGGTGGCGGTACAACCCGCTCTTTTCCCTGTGGCTCCAAGGCTTCCCGGACGCCTGGACCTCGTGCGGGGCGCGGGCAATGCGATCTGCCCGCAGGTTGCGAGGGAGTTCGTCCTAGCGTTCGACGAGGCGATGGCGGATGTCAGCCGAGGCGGATGACGGTCTTCTCGTCGCGCGTGTTCTCGAAGACGACCTCGTCGAAGTCGAACTCGACCCCGTCGAAGCCCCACGACCACCTCGAGTACTTGCCGCCGAGCCCCGGCCTCACGTAGGCGATGGTGGCGTGCGGGACGTAGTCGGGGTGCTTGTCGGAGTTTGGCAGCCTCGACAGCCTCTCGTGCAGGATGTGCAGGGCCAGGCTGTCGACCTCGACCTTCACCACGTCGGCGTCGTCGTTCTCGAACAGGCCGACCCCCGTGAACCTGACCTTGCCGCCCTTGCAACCGCGCAGGGCCATCTCGACCTCGCGCGCGTCGTCCGTGTGCAGGCCGTGCTTGACGGTGATGTGGCTCTCCGCCTCGATCCCGTCCTCGGCGAGGTCGTCCGTGTCGACCGCCTTGCAGAAGGATGCCATCTTCGCCGCCACGTCGGTCGGCATCTCGACGCAGACCCACGAGAACTCGCCCTTGGCGAAGACGGCCATCCCCGCCCCGCGACCGACCGCGGACCGGAACCAGTTTGCGGAGACTGCCTCCTTGCGGACGCCGTCGACGAGGCCCATCTCGCGCATCTTGCCCCAGAACCCGGCGGACTCGTCGAGGACGTCGCTCGCGTAGACCGCCTTGTACCTCCCCCTGAGCCACTGGACCATCGCCGTGCCGATGCCGACCCTCGGAGGGGTGGAGCTCATGGCCTGGATGTCGAACGACCTGTTTCCGTCCTCGTACCCCAGGACGTAGCCGCCGGGGAACTGGTAGACCTTGGCGAGCCTGCTGGCCCAGAAGATCTCCGACTCGCGCGTCGGGGCGAACGCCGCCGACCGCCACACTCCGGAGACGGCCTGTTGGACTGATCTGATCGGCGCGGTGGTCGTGTCTCGCATGACCATTATTTCGCCATCCCTCGGCGGACGCCCTGCTGGGTATAATGGTGGCATGTCTTTCGGCTTCTGCGACCTGTTCGCCGGGATCGGCGGGATGCGGCTGGCATTGGAGTCGGCCGGCGGGATCTGTGTCTTCAGCAGCGAGTGGGACAAGTGGGCCCAGAGGACCTACCAGGCGAACTTCGGCGACGTGCCGGCAGGAGACGTCACCAAGATAGACGCCAGGGACATCCCGGACTTCCGGGTTCTGTCCGCCGGCTTCCCGTGCCAGCCGTTCTCGCTGGCCGGGGTCTCGAAGCGCATCAGCCAGGGCAGGTCTAGCGGGTTCGGCGACCCGACGCAGGGGACGCTGTTCTTCGACGTTAAGAGGATCATCGCCGCGAAGCGTCCGGACGCGTTCCTGCTCGAGAACGTCAAGAACCTCAAGGCCCACGACTGCGGCAACACCTTCAGGGTCATCATGTCGTCGCTGGGAGGAGACCTGGGGTACGACGTCCACCATGCGGTCCTCGACTCCTACCCGCTCGTCCCCCAGAGGCGCGAGAGGATATTCATCGTCGGGTTCAGGCGCCCCGCGAGGTTCTCGTTCCCCGAGGTGCCGAGGGGGGTGACGGCCCTGGGCGACATCCTAGAGGCAGACGTGCCGGACAAGTACACCCTCACCGAGGGGACTTGGAACTGCATGGTGAGGCACGCCGAGCGGCACGCCGCCAAGGGCAACGGGTTCGGGTACTGGATCGCGTCGCTAGACGGGCCAGCGAGGACCTTGCTGGCGAGGTATTACAAGGACGGGGCGCCTGTGTTGATACCGCAGGAGGGCCGCCGCCCGCGGAGGCTGACGCCGAGGGAGTGTGCCAGGCTGATGGGGTTCGACGACTCGTTCAAGATCGTCTGCGGCGACCCGAAGGCGTACAAGCAGTTCGGTAACAGTGTCGTGGTGCCGCTGGTGTCGCTCGTCGCGAAGGCTATGGTGTCGGCGATGGAGTCGGGCGACCGTCCGGAACCCGGGCTCTTCGACTAGGTTTTCTGCGTACCCATCCCAGTCCTCTCAGCACCTCGTCGGCGTCGACGGTCTCGCCGACGTTGTCGTCGTCGATTCCGTCCGGCTCCACGCCCAGCATGACGGCGACGAAGACCTTGCCCTTGGGGGCACTGAACCCGATCGTCACGAGGCCGTCGTTGAAACGGCATTGGATGGACTTCGTCCTGAAGATGTCGCCGACGTTCATCGTTGGCAGCGGCATGTCTTCCTGCCTTTCGACTTGTGCGACCTGTTGTGGGCGTCGACGAGGGCGTTGACCGTCCTGATCAGGGCGTCCATCCGTTCCCAAAGCACCACCGACGCTATCGGCGAGTACTTGCCGTCCGTGACGGTCGTCACCTCGTTGTTCTCGATCATGTCCGGGGTTCGCACGCCGATCCTGGCTGGAAGGCCGGGCACCGATCATCTCGCTCATTCGCCCTCCTTGCGGCATTGGCACCTTGGCTTGCGGTATGTGCACCCGCTCATGTTCGCCCCCTCCACGGATATGAAGACGTTGGCTGAGCAGCCGACGCCGCCCGTCCAGAACCGGCACCCAGGGCACACCCAACCGTCGTCGGTCGGCGCCTGCCTGACCATGGCTTCGGCGATCGTGGTCGCCGGGACGAAGACGCTCGTTCCTTGTGACACTTCCATGACGACAGATGCTACTACCGCCGCCGGGGGAAAGGCAAGCAGGGAGGGGTTCCGTCCCTCGGCACGGAAACAACAAGGCATGAGATTCGTTCAGGTGTCGTCATTGCTGTCGCGCGAGGCGGGAGGCGGAATCAACCAGTCGCCAAGCGCCACCGATGCCAGGACCTTCCTGTCCTTGATGGGCTACTCCTATGTCCGCACAACCGACGAGGAACAGTGGCACAACCCGATCAGCAACAGGAGCGCAACTCTCCCGCCGACTGGGCAGATCCATCCGAGGACATGGCAGTCCATCCTTAGGCAGATGGGACTGACGAGGAACGACTGGCATTACTACTGGCTGCACCGCAAGGGGCTCGTGCGGAGGAAGAATGCCCTCGGCATGGACGAACTGCCGCTGCCGAGCGTCCTCGAAAGGGAACGGTCCTCTGTCGAGGTCGAGCCGACAAAGGAGAGCGCGCCAGCGAACAAGCCGACATACTATGTCTACGACTACGACAAGGAGGATGTCGGCACCGGAAGCGAATGGGACGCCATCGACGACCTGCTCCTCAACGTTGCCGCCGGGGATGATACCATCGAGGACGTCGCCGATGTGACGGGCAAGACGGTCGATGATCTGCGCAGCCGCCTCGAGGAGGTCGGACTGGCGCCGGCGCCGGCGCCGGCGCAAAGGGTCGCAGCGGTGGGCAGGCCTCACGTGCGCAGGTCACACGTCGTCCAGTTCCTGAGGCACAAGGGATGCACGAGCAAGGAGACGCTCGGGCACATGGAGATCTGGTCGTGCCCCTCGATGACCATCCATCTGCCATGGTCGGAAAGGATACCCATCTCGTCATGGAGGGGGGTTCTCCAGAAGATGGGCGAACCGTGGGACTACGCCAGATGGTCCGGCGTGCCGGCGGCCGCCTCGATCCTTCCGAACTGGTTCAAGGCTTCCTGACCTGCCGACATTCTCCGACGAACCCCATCCAGCATCGAGAGACCCTCTCGTTGTGCCTCGACAGGCAGATCCTGTTGATGATCGTGGAGCCGATTCTGGCGACCCTGAGGTTCAGCACGGCAGTCTCGACCATCGACTCCGAGTCGGTCGTCGACGCCTTCGTCCAAACTGGCAGCCACTCCATCTCCGGGGACACGATGACGGGGACGCCGGCTGAAACGAAGTCCGCCGCCACGATGTTGAAGGTCTCCGAGAACGAGACCTGCATCCCGAGATCCATCCCGGACACCAGCCCCATGAACCCGTCGTGGTCCAACCAGGGCTGTTCAACGAGCTTGGCGTTGCGGCACCCGGCGAACATGGCCCTGAGGTTCCTCAGGACGCTCTCCCCTCCCTGTTCGAACCTCGTCCCGTTCACGTGGAACTCCACCTTCCTGCCGAGCCGATCGGCAAGCGCGATGGCCGCCACCCCCTGCAGGAGCTGGTTCTTCATCGGGCGCATCGCCCCGAAGCACCCTATCTTGAGGGCTTCGCGGTGCGGATGCCACAAGGACCTCGCCGCCCCGCCGAGCCAGTAAATGTTCTCGAGGAGGATCGACGGCATCCCGGCGACGTTCAGGTCGCGGCAGCACCTGTGGCTGTTGGCAGCGACGACGAGGTTCCCGCAGGATGCGTTGATGTGCTCGTACGCCGAGAGCCACTCCATCGCGATCCCCTCGTGGGCGAGGAACGGGATGTTGGAGTGAACCCTGACGGCCCACTGACTCTTGCGGTGCTTCCTGAGGAGGACGTCCATCTTCGTCGGGGTGATCCAGATGGCCTCGACGAAGACATGGGTCGGGTTGTACTGCGTCACCACCCTGTCGACGTCGTTGGCGTCCGTGACGACCTCCACCCTCGACTCGACCCCGTGCGAGCGCAGCATCAGCGAGACGAACTGCGCCGAGTTCACGAGGCCGATCGACATCCCGTAGGTCGTGCGGCGCTTGCAGACGAACAATGCCCTCGTTTGCGCTGTGGCGGACATGGTCTTTGCCTCCATGGTCTTGCGGGGTTCTATTCGGACGACATGGTTATGGTTTCTCCCCGCGCCTTCAGTTTCCCTTTTTCTCGTGACACGGTACGGTGCAATGTGTTGCGACGCATCGCAGAGCGACGATGTGATATTCCGTGAAGGTTTCGAGGCCGATTCAGGCACGCTGCGGTATAATGGAATCTATCGTCGGATTGGGTCGAGCCAACACGCAGCAAGGAGGAGTCATGAGCGAGAGGGCACAGCAGATCGACAAGGTGAGGGTGAAGGCTGGAAGGCTGATCAGGGTCGTGAACACGCAGAAGCCGAAGCTGTCGAGCGCCAACGCGCAATACTACGCGGTGTGGGTCGAGGACGCCGACGGCGGCAACGAACGCTGCCTTCTGTTCACGGACAAGCAGATCGAGGCGGCGGCGACGCGCGCGTCGAGGAACCCCGAGGACCTCCCGAAAAAGGGCAAGCTGGTCGACATGTTCGACTAATGGCGCGCACCGACCCGCACCAGTTCGTGGCATTCCGACAGGTCAGGGGCGTCGAGGGCGCGATAATAGTGCCTGAGACCCCTGACCGTCATCGGCTTGTCGATGTGAGGGATCATCGTCCGGCGTCCTCGCCGAACCATGATCTCGATGTCGGTGTCGACATAGACGATCCTCGTCGACATCCCGGCGGCGACCGCCATGTCGACCCACTTCCTCCTGTCGTCCCTGCCGAGGTTGATCCACTCGACGCAGAACGACCTGCCGTGTGAGACAAGGTCCGTGCCCATGTCCTCGCACTCCTCGGCGACGGCTGCCTTTGTCGCTGGGTTCCTCCAGGAGAGGTCTCCCAAGGCCGACGCCTCCTCGTCGTAGTCGACGACCGGCATGTGACCCATGTTCTTCTCGACCCATCTCGTCTTGCCGGATGACGGCAGGCCGCACATCACGACCATCGTCGGTGCGGACGACAGGTCCCTCCCTGGCTGGCACGGGAAGTTCGCCGACCTGTCGCGGCAGTACGACAGCCTGGCGTCAGGGTCTGGGAACGACGCCGGCGAGTCGAGGCACCCGGACGCCTCGCACGCGTCCTCGAATCTTGCGGACGACGACCCGTAGACGTGGCGCGACAGCAGGGCCAGGGTCGACAGCCGCTGCGTGCGGAGGCTGGCCACGACGACGTCGTGCTGGCTGGCGAAGTCGGACATTGGGAGCTCCACCATCGACACGAGCGAGGAGACCAGGTCCACCTCGTCCGAATGTCCGCCGAGCAGGCCGTCCCACATGGCGATCCTCGACATCCTGCCGGACCTGTCGGCCCTTGCGGACGGGTGCCAGCCGCGCCTGCCCATCGGGCTGCCGACGCCGAAGCACGAACACATGACGGCCGATGCGGCGACGGCCATGCGTTCGTGGCCGCCAAGGCGCGGCCAGGCGGCGTCCCCCGCCATGCGATCGACGACCGCCCTTGCGGAGAGGGTCGTCTCCCGCGCGGCGAAGCGCGAGAGCATGCCAGCGAGGTCGTTCCACTGGGCGTCGTCCGAGGGGACTCCGTCGGAGATCCTGCTGAGCCTGATCATGGGACTGATTTCCGTCGCGCAGCCGCCATGCCCTGCTTCACATGTACATGGACGACATGGGGTGTGCGGACATCTTGCGCCTCCAGAACGAGGTGATGGCTTCGGCGACCCTGTTGAACTCCTCCTCGCCCACCCCCGCCCCCTTGGACATCTTGGATGCGGAGTGCGTCGCAAGCGCCACGGAGTCAGGGTTGAGGGTCTCGCCGAGCAGACATGCCGTGATCGCCGTCAGGGAGACAACAGTATCCCTATCGGGCCGCAGGCCGCCGAAGGACGGACAGTCGGCGGCCGTTGAGGGGAGAACAGCACCCCGCCCCGAAGGCAGGGGCGACGACCCACTCCTCGACACTGCGCCGCACGATGTATTCGAACTTTGCACACTCACTCGTTCCGTCCTCCATCAAGATCAGGCTTCCGCACGCTCCCCTCTTCGCATCCCATTCCCCGAATGGGCATGGCGCCACGGAGCAGCAGTAGCCGCACCTCACGCACGGCCGGTCGCCTGGCGCCAGATCAAGGGTGGTCATCGGGCACCTCCCGGTCGCCCCTCTCCTCCGGCTCAACCGACGGCGGGTCGGGAAGGTCGTCCTGCGCGTAGATGTCCGCAAGTTCCCTGCACCTCGCGCACCCTGGCATGGAGATGAAGCGGTATGTGCGCCCCGGGCGCAGGAAGACATGCTCCGCCTCGCACAGCCCCATCTCGATGACATCGCCGGCGTCGACCGCACTTCGACGCCCGGCGGTCTCGGCGTTCACCGACTCGACGACGGCCTGCACCAGCGGCCATAGGGCAGTCTTGCGCAGCATGCCGCGCCTGGCGTGGTTGCACGCCCCGGTCGCACAGCGGGTGGTCGCCGGCCCGACGCTCAGGTCGACGAACCTCTCCCAAACCCTATTTGGGTCGATCGACATGGGCGCAATGTATAATGTCGCCGTTCGGTTGTCAACCGGAATGTCGTCGGGATCGTCAAAAGGAGGCAGACATGGACAGGCTAACCGTTTTGATAGCCGCCGGAGGAGTGGAGGACTCCATCGAGAGGGGCTTGAAGGTCGTGACCGAGACGCCGACGGCAGGAACCTTGGAGCTGGGCAACGCATTCTCGGCCGCCGGGCACAAGGTTCGATACCTGTGTTCCCCGTCGTGCCCGAGGCCGGCGAGGACCCACTCGTATGTCGAGGTTCTCTCCACGGACGCCGCCGCTGAGGTGTTCCGCCGTGAGGCCGACTCCGCCGACATCGTGGTTTGCGCCATCGAACTGTTGTCCTGCGACCAAGTCGTCGTCGAACGCGGGGCAAACGGCCCAGGATATGCGGGGACGACCAGAAGGGCTTTCGACGGCGATGTCTGCCCTCTGACCATGCTGCGCAGATGCCGCCGCGACGCCGTCAAGATATGGTTCACGTATCCGTCCCCGTTCGACCCTGTCAACCCGTTCATTCTCGCCGACGCAAGGAGGCTCGACTATGTCGTCGCCTGCGACTGGGGTGGCGCCATGGAGGGCATGCGCGGTGCGGTGATCGTGCCGTGCGGCGGAGAGAGGATGCCGGTGGTGAACGCCTCCGACCTTGCCGCCAAGCTGTCGAAGATGTCCGTGGCTCTCGCCCTGCGCAGGCTTGACGAGGCCAGGATGCGCGAGCAGATTGCGGCGGAGCTGGAGAGGGAGAGAAGGGGTTCCGTCAGCCCGTAGTGGACGCAGGCTTGGACGACGAGACAAGGTCCGCCCTGTCGATGCCGAGCTCTTCCAGCAGGTCCGTCGGCGACTGGATCGGCTCCTCCGGTTCAGCGGGTGCGCTTGGCGGCGGAGGGGCGGCTGGAGTGTCCATCACGATGGCGGTGTCGCCCTCGATCAGCCTCATGGCGTGGGCCACGGCGTTGTCCTTGTTGAGCGAGTGGTAGACCACGTTCGGAGTCGCATCTCCGGCGGTCACCGTCACGATATGACCCCTTGTCAGTGGGTTGTAGACGACCTGATACGTCAAATTGCCAACCTC
>Ga0172362_10004233_pt1 | contig 12424 bp, 10 predicted proteins | sample LakKivs1_kivu2a2_FD_114534 | JGI IMG/M metagenome (GOLD analysis project Ga0172362, IMG submission 114534) | Sediment microbial communities from Lake Kivu, Rwanda - Sediment s1_kivu2a2 | ecosystem: Environmental > Aquatic > Freshwater > Lake > Sediment | place: Rwanda: Western Province, Lake...
CGATGCGGGCATCCTTATGAACATAGCCCCTCACGAACATCTTGACTACCACAAGAATTTCAGAAACTATCTTCATGCAAAGATGAAATTCTTCAGTCATTATTTGAAAGAAAGCGAGAAAGAGAAAAAGGTTGGTATCATAAATTGCGATGACGCCTACGCGGGACATTTCATAAAGTGTCTCAGAAAAAATTCTATCAATTGCATGACGTTCGGGAAAAACAGCGCAGACATAAGACTTCTTGATTACGGGGTGCAACGGGATGGAAACCGCCTGACGGTGGAGATAAACGGCAAAAAGATGGATTTCCGCACGAAGATACGCGGATTGGGCAATATCTATAATACGCTTGCCGGCATAGCATTCGCCGTCTCCCAGAATATCAAACCCGAAGTATTGAAAGAGTCGTTAATGCTCATATCCTCGGTTCCCGGCAGGTTTGAATCGGTAAACGAGGGACAGAATTTTGATGTGATAGTTGACTATGCACACACCCACCATGCCCTGACCAATCTTTTGAGATCCGTAAAAGAACTGAGTCCCGGGCGTATTATACTTGTCTTCGGATGCGGGGGAGACAGGGACAGGAGCAAAAGACCTCTCATGGGAAACGTTGCAGTCAGAATGGCCGATATAGTCTTCATAACCTCGGACAACCCGCGCTCCGAAAATCCTGAGGACATCATAAGGGAGGTGGAACGCGGGATACCTTTCTATCTCAGGAAGAAATACGTCTCCATTCCGGACAGGAAAAGGGCGATCAGGGAAGCTATCTCCATGGCCGGTGAAAATGACTGCGTCCTCATTGCCGGCAAGGGTCATGAAACATTCCAGATAATGAAAAACACGGTCATACCCTTTGATGACAGGGAAGAGGCTAAAAGGGCAATAAAGGCACTGAAAAACGGCATCTAAATGGAAAATGTGAAACTTGAGAAGATAGCAAGGTGGTGCAGCGGAAAGGCCACCGACATAAAACTCCTCAAGAAATCCTGCTGCGGTATTTCAACCGATACCCGCACCATAAAGAAAAACGAGGTATTCATCGCCCTCAAAGGTGAAAATTTTGACGGAAACCACTTCATAGACTCCGCCTTTCAGAAAGGGGCCGTTGCCGCAATAGTTACAGCGGATTCTGTCTCCCGGGGAAAAAAAATAATAACTGTCAGGAATTCCCTGAAAGCTCTTGGCGACATCGCGAAAGGTTACAGGAAGGAATTTGATTCATACCTGATAGGGATAACCGGAAGCGACGGGAAAACAACCACGAAAGAATTCCTGAGAAAAACACTTTCGGTCCGTTACAGCGTAAGGGCAACCGAGGGCAATTTCAACAATGAAATAGGGCTTCCTCTTTCCATATTCAATCTTGACAATAAAACTGATTTTTGCATACTTGAAATGGGCATGAACAAGAAAGATGAGCTGCGGTACCTCGGAGAAATAGCGGGAGCGCAGGCAGGAGTGATAACAAATACCGCCTCGGCCCACATCGGTTTCTTCAAAAACGAATACGCAATAGCAGAGGCAAAATCCGAACTTGTTGAGTCACTCAAAGGTGAAAAGCTCTGCGTACTCAACTATGACAACAAGTTTTTCGGCTTTTTCAGGAAAAAGGCCGGATGCAATACTCTGAGTTTCGGCTGCAAAAAGGGAGCCGACGTGAGGGGTATTGTGGCACATGAAGGAAACGACTTTTTCTTCTTCTCGATTGAGGGGGAGAATCGTCTGTTCAGAATAAACTTCTGGAACACATCAATAATCTACGCGGCACTTGTATCTTTCGCTTTTGGCAGGAAGTTCGGAATCGCAGGCAATGAGATGGCTGATGTTTTCCAGGGCATAACCCCCCTGCCCGGACGGGGCTTGATTCATAGCCTGCCTGATATTACAATCATAGACGAAACATATAATTGCAACCCCAACTCGCTCAGGTCAGCACTGTGCAACTTCAGCAGAAAGGATTTCAAAAGAAAAATAGTGGTTCTCGGAGACATGGCCGAACTGGGAAGATTCTCGTCCTTCTTCCATCATAATACGGGGACTGTCATCAAGAATCTGGACATAGACACAGTCATCACATTCGGAGAGGAAAGCAGAATCATACGCAAAGCGGCCGGTTCCGAATGCAGGCATTTTGAAAATGTTGAAGACGTGAACAAGCATCTGTCAGGAATCGTAAGAAAGGGCGATGCCATACTGGTCAAAGGTTCAAGGATTATGAAGATGGAAAGAATCACCGATTATCTTTACGAAAAATACGGGAGATGACATGCTATATAAAATTCTCTATCACTTTACGCAATACTGGTTTGGCTTTAACGTATTCAGGTATGTAACGGTCAGGACTGTTCTTGCCACTCTGACATCCCTTTTTATTTCAATCATCTTCGGATGGAAGGTAATTTCAGCCCTCAAGCACCTCTGCCATCCAAACATGCTCAATTTCAGACAGGACAGCAAAGAAAAAACCCCAACAATGGGCGGTTTGCTCATAATCGGCAGTCTCCTCATCTCCGTCCTCTTATGGAGCGACCTGAAGAACACCTACACCCTCCTTCTGATACTCCTGTCAGTCTGGCTGGCGTCCCTCGGCTTCTGGGACGACTACATAAAACTCCGCCGGCAGAGTCATAAGGGACTCCGGCCTCTGATAAAAATACTGGGACAGATAGGTATCGGGTTTATTGTGGGGACAATCCTGTACTACCGCTACGGACTGAATTTCAACACATCAATATATCTGCCGTTTTTCAAAAAAATAATAATTCCCCTGGGTGCATATTACATTCTTTTTGCAACCCTTGTCATAGTAGCCACATCAAACGCGGTAAACCTGACTGATGGGATGGATGGGCTCGCTATCGCCTCAGTGCTCATGGTTGCCCTCACCTATGGTGCCATATCGTATATCGCCGGCAATATAAAATTTGCGCAATATCTGAATATACCCTTCATAAAAGGGACTGAGGAAGTAACGGTATTCTCGGGAGCGCTCGTAGGGTCATCTCTCGGATTCCTGTGGTACAACTGCTACCCCGCGGAAATCTTCATGGGGGATACGGGTTCGCTCATGCTTGGCGGTATAATAGGACTGCTTGCAATCATAGTGAAACAGGAACTTTCCCTGATCATTGTCGGAGGCATCTTTTTCCTGGAAGCATTTTCCGTTATCATCCAGGTAGCGTCGTTCAAGACGAGGGGCAAAAGGGTATTTCTCATGACTCCCATTCACCATCATTTTGAACTCAGGGGGATTCCTGAACCGAAGGTGATTGTGAGGTTCTGGATACTGGGCATTATCTTTGCTCTGTTCACACTCATGACGCTTAAAGTCAGATAATTCCCCTCGCTATTTTCCCTTCCCCCGGGCGAGGGAAAAAGAGGGCATGAAAGAGTTGAAATGGAAATAAAGAACAGGAAGATTGCTGTTGCAGGCATGGGCAAGACAGGTGTTGATACCGCTTTTTTCCTTGCGAAAAGAGGAGCCCTTGTCTATGTTACGGAAAACGCGGCAACGGAACAGGTAAAGAAATCTGCGGCTGAACTTGAGACAAAAGGCATAAGAACGGAAATCGGAGGACACACCGAAAAATTCATGGAAGGGGCCGAACTGCTTGTATCCAGCCCCGGCGTTCCGGATAAGAGTCTTCCCATAATGTACGCTGAGAATAGAAAAATCCCGGTTATCAGCGAGATTGAACTTGCCTTTGCGTTCTCGCCGACCAAAAAAATTATTGCGGTCACCGGTACAGACGGCAAGACCACGACGACTGCACTGACCGGGGCAATCTTCATGAAAGCAGGTCTGCCGTCGGTCGTATGCGGCAACATAGGCAACACGTTCATTGGAGAACTTGACCGACTGGATGCTGACACATGGGTGGTACTTGAGATCAGCAGTTTCCAGCTTGAAAAAACAAGGACGTTCAGACCTCTTGTGGCATGTCTGCTCAATATTGCCGAGGATCATTTTGACAGACATCTGTCCATGGAAAATTACGTGGATGCCAAGAAGCGGGTTTTTGCAAATCAGGGCATGGATAACTTCGCCGTACTGAACCACGACGACAGTTACTGCAGAAGCATTGCAAGAGACCTGAAATCCAGGAAATTCTTTTTCAGCCGGGAGAATATGATTGAAAAGGGCGTCTATCTGAACGGAAACGTTGTTTTTTCAAATATGAGCGAAGATACCGGAGGCATCATTGAGATTGACAGGACAAACCTGTGGGGAAAGGGAAATTCCGAAAACGTGATGGCATCTGTTCTCACAGGACTTATATGCGGGATAGACAGAAACACCATAAGGGAAGCCGTGTATGAATTCACCCCCCTGCCCCACCGCCTGGAAAAGGTCGCGGAGATAAAAGGGGTATTGTTCATAAATGATTCCAAGTCCACAAATCCCCATTCTGTCATAAACGCCCTCTCAAGCATTGAGGAAAAAAACAATGCCATACTTATCATGGGCGGTCAGAACAAGGACATTTCATTCTTGTCCGTCATCCCGCATTTCAAGAACCGCGTAAAACTGCTGGTTTTGCTCGGTGAGGCCAAAGAATTCCTTCAGGCGGAATTCAAAAACTGCAAAATACCTGTACGACCGGTCAACAGTATGGAAGAAGCGGTGCGTATCGGTTTTAAAAACGCATCGTCCGGGGATATAGTACTGCTTTCTCCGGGATGCGCGTCATTTGACATGTTCAGAAATTACAAGGAGCGGGGAGATGCTTTCAAAAAAGCGGTCAATTCTTCACTTTAGGATATGGCTTTCCGGGGCTGCTCTGATTATTCTCGGAAGCATCTTTGTCCTGAGTTCCAGTTCAATCTACGGTATCTCAAGAACGGGGAACCCCGCGTACTACTTTCAAAAACATCTGATATGGCTCCTGCTCGGTGGTGCCGGAGTTTACGCCCTCAACAGGATGAACATCAAGTCGCTCGAAAAGTACAGTCTTCCGGTATTTCTCTTTTCTCTTCTTCTGCTGCCCATGCCAAGATTCTTCGGCGAATTACGCTGGATAAGACTGGGGCCCCTGAGCTTCCAGCCCTCTGAACTCGTAAAATTCACGTTCATAATATACCTCGCCGATTACCTGAAAAGAAAAAAACCGAAAATTGGAACTTTCAAGGCACTGATCGTCCCGCTGGTCGCCCTGATGTTGATAACGGGGATTCTTCAGATGCAGAAAGACATCGGAACTTTCGTTATCATCTTCTTCACATTCATTCTCCTGATATTCCTCGCAGGTGTGAAGGTTAAGCATATAGCGATTATCCTGCTTTCCGGGGTCCTGCTCTTTGGAGCAATGATTATGATGTTTCCTTACAGGAGGGAAAGGATAAGAGCTCATTTTGACCACACGGCAGATACGCAGGGAGCAAGATACCAACCCCTGCAGTCCATCATTACGCTCGGTTCCGGAGGACTCACGGGAAAAGGGCTGGGTTCAGGAGAAAGGAAACTGAAATTCCTTCCAGAAGCGCACAAGGATTATATCTATGCCGTGGTTGGCGAAGAGATGGGCTTCCTGGGGACATCTTTCGTTCTGGGCCTGTTTGCACTGATAGTATTCTCATGTTTCGCAATCTCCACCATGACAACGGACGATTACCTTAAATTGCTCACCACGGGAATTGGAGGTCTGTTCGGATTCCAGTTCCTTCTCCATGCCTGCGTAGTCCTGAACATCATTCCTTCAAAAGGGACAACCCTGCCTTTCTTCAGCGTGGGAGGTTCTTCATTTCTCATAAACGTGCTTGCCCTTGGCGTCCTTCTCAATATTTCAAGAAAAGTTTGTGTTGAAGATGCGCAGGATGATTTTGAATGTATCCGCATCACATCTCCCTGACTGCTGTTTGTATGACCAAGGGACAGTTTATCTGACATATACGGGATTGGAAAAAGCCATGTTCCGGTGTTTGTCAAACAGGGGTACCCTGAGGTAATTTCCTGTTATTCTCCCGGGGATATTAAAACGGAGGCAAACTCTGTATCAATTGATACGGTCGGCAGAACGTTTTCTAACCGGCTATTTCTGAGAGCGATACGTTCAGCTTTATGTTCATCCGCAGAGGGAGACTCTGCTTTGTAGAGGGTTTCTGGTCAGGCCCCGGAGGCACCTTGAACACCACGCTGAGAATAAGGTCAATCACTCCGCTAAAACTTGTCAGTTCTCCTTCATTCTCGTCAAAAAGAAATTCCCCTTTTGAGGAATTCCTGCCCGTGAAACTGACAGAAACATCCCCGTCTCTTTTCTGTTCCCTTATCGACTGGTTTGACAGCAGTTCTATTCTTGAAGACCCCTCTTCCGCAGGGTTATATACGTATGTGAATCTTAGAGCGCACATCGGGACTCCGGGCAGGCTGAAGGCCGGGATTGTCTTCTGCCATCGTGTTCCGGAACGCAGTCTCGCAGGAAAGTCGGGTATCATCATCAGCATCTGGGACAGGTTCAGAATGCCCGGACTGATTTCAGTTGCACTCACCACCTCTCCGTTTTCCCTTATCTCCATCATTGCGGCTGATATGACCTGAGACCTTGCGGTCTCACTCCCGGTAAAGTCCTCAAGAACCATATCATTGAGTTTTACGAATGTTCTTGAAGGCGTCAGTTTCATCGCACATATCTCTCCCACCTTCTCTATCGTGTCAATCCTTATCCTGCCTTTTGAAAGAACACTGAATTCCTGAGCAGGCACCCCCTCGTACTGATAGGATATCGTGCCGTTTATTTTAAAATCGTAGTTGAGCGGCTTTTCCGTTGAAAAATTGTATTTGACCTGTCCGAAACAGATCCCGGAATTTAAAAATAATCCTGCTAAAATTGAGAGAACCATTGAACTCTGTATTCGTGTCTTCATTGGAATTCTCCTCGTGCGATAAATCGCACCGGTATAACTCTTGCTCCCCTCTCCCCCGGAGTGCGAGGAACAGTGAGAATACTTCATCTGTTTTCCCCGGCGAATTCTCTCAACCTCTGCACCGTTAATTCAAGGTTTTTCATGCTCGTTGCATATGAAATCCTTGTAAATTTCTCAGCGCCGAAATCATCACCCGGAACCACGGCAAGGAATTTTTCTTCAAGCAGGCGTCTGCTCAGAACAACCGATTGCATATCCCTGTAATTGAAGAACAGGTAGAAAGCACCCATCGGCACAGGATAATCGAATTCCGGAGGAAGGTTTCTGACCAGATAATTCCTTCTCCTTTGAAATTCGTCCACCATTCCGGAGTACAGTTTTTCCCCTCCCTTGATGGCAAAATACGCCGCCTTCTGGGATATTGAACACGGAGCCGAAGTAGTCTGACCCTGCACCTTGCCCACGGCATCCGCAATCTCCTTTTCAGCCGCTATGTATCCTATCCTCCAGCCGGTCATGGAAAATGTCTTTGAAGCCGCATTGACAATCACCGTCAGTCTCTTCATCTCGGAAGAATGGGATGCGATGCTTGTATGCCGCACGCCTTCGTATATGATTTTCTCATATACCTCGTCGGATATGCAGAGGATATTATTCTTCAGAAGAATTTCGGCAATCGCATTTATTTCATTCCTGTCGTACACTATTCCTGTCGGGTTGGAGGGACTGTTGAGTATCAGGGCCTTTGTCTTTTTGCCTGTGAGCGATTTCAGGTGTTCCATATCCATCTTGAAGTCTTCGTTCCATCTGCAAAAAACAGGCACTCCACCCGCAAGTCTTACCATTTCAGGATAGCTGACCCAGTACGGAGCCGGTATTATCACCTCGTCGCCAGGCTCTATTATCGTAAGGAAAATATTATAAAGCGAATGTTTTGCGCCGTTTGAAACCACGACCTGCTCGGGAGAGTAGGAAAGCCCGTTCTCCTTTTCAAGTTTTTCGCTTATCGCCTTTCTCAGTTCGGCATTCCCGCTGGCCTCGGTATATTTCGTAAAACCGTCCCGTATGGCCTGCACTGCATACTCCTTCACCGGGTCAGGAGTGTCGAAGTCCGGCTCTCCAACGGAAAGGTTTATCACGTCAACACCCCTGGCTTTCAGTTCCCTGGCCTTCCTGTTTATCTCAAGCGTCGCCGACGGCTTGATCTGCCTTACCCTGTCAGATATCATAATGGTTTTTCCTGGGATATTAGAGATTGCCGCGCCATAATACGGCTCGCAATGACAAAAAACAAGCAAGAATTTTGCCGTTTATTTTAACATGTGTTATCATTATGGGCAAATTATATAAGGAGACATGGTGAATCCGCACCTGCGCAAACTCGCCAAAATACTGGGTAAAGAGGACATGGACAGGTTGTCAAGGATAAAGAATGATGGTGTTCATGAATTCATTGCCGATGCGGCGAGAATCTGCAATCCCGCTGAAGTTTTCATCTGCAGCGACACTCCTGATGAGATTGCGCGCATAAAGAACATGGCCGTCGTGTCCGGAGAGGAATCCGCCGCACTTGCCATCCCCGGGCACACATTTCACTTTGACGGAATCAATGACCAGGGCAGAGACAGGGAAGTCACAAAATTTCTCGTACCCGAAAGGGATTCCCTGACCCCCAACCTAAACCAGATTGAAAGGGAAGCGGGACTGAACGAGGTTTTTTCTTTCCTGAAAGACTCCATGAAAGGAAGAACAATGATTGTCAGGTTTCTCACCCTCGGGCCTGCAAATTCCGTATTCACGATACCATGTATGGAGTGCACGGACTCATGGTATGTCGCCCATTCAGTTGACCTGCTTTACAGGAAAGGATATGAGACTTTCTGCAGTATTTCTGATAACGTGGCTATATTCAAGACTCTTCACTCGTCAGGAAGGCTGGATGCAAACATGATGAGCGCTGACCATGACAAAAAAAGAATTTATATAGACCACACAACCAACATTGTTTACAGCGTCAACAACCAGTATGCGGGAAACTCCATAGGATTCAAGAAACTTGCGCTGCGTCTCGCAATAAGGGAATCCCACAGGAACGGGTGGCTTGCCGAGCATTTCATGATAATCGGGCTGGAAGGCCGCGAGGAAAGAAAAACGTATCTTGCGGGAGCATTCCCGAGCGCATGCGGCAAGACTTCCACGGCTATGCTCCAGGGAGAAACCATACTTTCCGATGACATCGCCTACGTGAGAAATGTTGACGGAAAATGCCGGGCGGTCAATGTTGAATCCGGCATATTCGGAATAATACAGGATGTCAATTCCAAGGACGATCCGTTGATATATCAGACACTCACGAGCCCCGGCGAGGTAATCTTTTCCAACGTCCTGATAAAAGATGCGAGGCCGTGGTGGCTTGGCATGGAGTTCCCGCTTCCGAAAGAAGGGAAGAATTACTCGGGAGAATGGTATGAGGGCAAGACAGACACCAACGGAGAAAAGATCCTTCCGGCGCACAAGAACGCAAGGTACACCGTTGCGCTGAGAGCGCTTGCAAACTGCGACAGTGAACTGGACAACCCCGCAGGTGTAAAACTTGACGGGATAATGTTCGGTGGCAGAGACTACAGGGCCTACGTTCCGGTGCAGCAGTCTTTTTCCTGGGAGCATGGCATCATCGCCTACGGGGCCGCGCTTGAGACCGAAACGACCTTTGCAACCGTGGGAGCCGAGGGCAAGTATGAGATAAACGTTATGAGCATACAGGATTTTATTTCAATACCCATGGGACAATACATCAGGAATTACATTCAATTTGGCAGGAACCTGGATGAAGGACCGTCTATCTTCGGGATAAACTATTTCCTGAGGGATCTGAAAACCGGGAATTTCCTGAATGACAGGAAGGATAAACACGTCTGGGTCAGGTGGATAGAATTAAGGGTTCACAACGATGCAAGAACGCGCAAGACTCCCACCGGGCTGATACCTGTTTACGAAGAGATAGCGCTGCTCTTCAAGCAGATCCGGAACAAGGAATATTCAAGGAAGGATTATGTCAGCCAGTTCACGATACGGGTGCCAGAAAACCTGCTGAAGATCAAGCGCGTCAGGGAATTCTGGAAAAACAAGGTGGCGGATTCCCCATCTGAAATTTTTGATGTTCTTGATAAGCAGGAAGAGCGGCTGCTTGCTGCGCAGAAAAAGCACGGCGATTATATTTCCCCTGAATTCTTTGAGATAACCCCCTGACAATATCCATTCTTTCCTCTCCTTTGAAGGAACAGGGTGAGGATGAAATAGAAAAGGCCGGGAATCCACCTGAATGAAAAAAATAATAGCGGTCTCGGGAAGCAATGCCGGAGATAAGAACCTCAGCAAAGAAATACTGCAGATTGCGAGGGACACCGGATATCTGATAGCAAAAAAGGGCGGCATTCTTATCTGCGGAGGCCTTGGTGGCATCATGGAGGCGGCGGCAAGGGGCGCCAGAGAAGGCGGGGGAATAACCGTGGGCATCCTTCCATGGAACAAGGAAGCGGCAAACCCCTACATAGACATACCCATAGCCACCGGCCTTGGATTTTTCAGGAATAATCTTATCATCAACTGTGCAGACTGCATCATAAGCATCTGCGGGAGATGGGGGACTCTCAATGAGGTTGCAATGGCAATGGGGATGGGAAAAAAGACCGTGCTTATTGCCGCCAGTCGCGGAGTGTCGGAACTCCTCTCTCAGAAAGAAATTCTTAAGACCTTCAAAAAGAAACCGCTCATTGCAACTTCCGCGCAAGAAGCGATTGAAATTGCCTTCTCGCCGTGAATTGTATTAAAAGCCCCTGGAAGCCCTGAACACGAAAATCAGGAAAGAAACTATGGCGGCGGCAACAAGTACGCCACATATGATGCCAATGAGATAATACCTGAATTTGAGTTTAAGGAGGACCGAGGCAATCGTCCCTGTCCAGGCGCCGGTCATTGGCAGAGGTATGCCGACGAAGATGATAAGACCAAGCATCTCGTACATCTGGATAACCCTGGATTTCCTTAATGTATGGGCAACGAGCCATCCTGAAAATCTCTTTCCAGGTCTGAACCTGTCCAGGAAAAGGAGAATTCTATTCAACAAAAAATATAACGGAATGACTGGAATAAGATTTCCGATGACAGATATCAGGAGTACTTTCAGATAGGAGATGCCGCTGTGAACCCCGTATGGAATGGCACCGCGCAGTTCTGAAATCGGAAGCATTGCAAGTATAAGCGTCACGATTTCCTTCGGCATTGCGCCGAGTGACGTGATGATGTGGCCTATCAATTTGCCTCCTTTATCCTCAACTTACGTTGTCATTGAGAGGAAGGTCGGGATAAAACAATCTCAATGAGATTGCCACGCCAAGAAACGCTCGCAATGACAGGCATAAGAGTGTAAAACCGTCAGATTTTCCAGCCTTCGGCTCCGAGCAACCTGACGAACTGACATCCTCCCAGGTTTTCCTTCACCATTCTGCCGCACGATTTCTTGACAAGGAGAAGATCCTGGGTGAAAGTATTACCCACGGGCATTACCATCGTCCCTCCTTCTTTCAGCTGGGCGAAAAGGGAAGCTGGTATGTCGGGTCCGCCGGCAGTTACCATGATCCTGTCGTAGGGAGCGAATTCTGCCCATCCGAGCGTGCCGTCGCCGACCTTTATTCTTACGTCGTAGCCGAGTTCCTTCAGTATCCTGCCCGCCTTTTCCGCCAGAACCTGTATCCTCTCCACGGAGTATAATTCCACCCCCATCTCTGCAAGTATTGCTGACTGGTAGCCGCTGCCTGTTCCAATCTCCAGAGTTTTATCCCCTGAGCCAGGGTTCAAGGATTCGGTCATGAGTGCAACTATGTACGGCTGGCTTACGGTCTGCCCCTCCCCTATTGAAAGCGGGCCGTCTTCATAGGCAAAGGATTTCATGGATTCAGGAACGAACATTTCTCTCGGAACACTCAAGAAGGCCTCAATGACCTTCCTGTTGCTTATCCCGCGCCCGGTGATCTGGGTTTCCACCATCCTTCCGCGCATCTCTCTGAAATTCAGTCTTTCCTGCATTCTGTTATCCTCAAGAGCGGGGGGAAAAGAATGACAAAAAGCATCCTGAAAAACCTCGCTGTGTCGGTGCAAGGATTTATCTTGCTCTTCTCATTCTGATATACCGTTGAAATTCTTACCGACGCCACCCTGTAACCGTGCCAGCCGCTTTTTATCAGCAACTCGGATTCAGTCTCAAAGTGCGACGTGCAGAGTCGGATTTTATCAATCACATCCCTTCTTATCAGACGGAAACCGCACTGCGTGTCGGGTATCCACTGCCCGGAGAGCAGGGAAATTATCAGCGACATGCTTATATTCGTAAGACGCCTTATGAGAGGCATCTCCGTCCCTCTTATCTTCCTCTTCCCGACCCACATGGCAACTTTTCTGTTTCTCCGGTAGGCAATCTCAAAATAGGCAACGTCCTCCACGGCATGCTGCCCGTCGCCGTCCATTGTAATGACGGCATCCAGGTCCTGCCTTACAACG
>Ga0172362_10004236_pt1 | contig 12417 bp, 4 predicted proteins | sample LakKivs1_kivu2a2_FD_114534 | JGI IMG/M metagenome (GOLD analysis project Ga0172362, IMG submission 114534) | Sediment microbial communities from Lake Kivu, Rwanda - Sediment s1_kivu2a2 | ecosystem: Environmental > Aquatic > Freshwater > Lake > Sediment | place: Rwanda: Western Province, Lake...
TGAAAATCAATTAAATTTTGGGCTTAAAGGAAAATCATACAGTGATGGTGGAGGAACCTCAGGACAATTAGTTTGGACCTCACCCAAATATAAAGATAATGCAGGTTTTCATGCAACACTCGGCGGTGGCGTTGGATCTTTGGATGGTGAATTTAATGAAATTTCCGCAGATTACTTAAGGTATCAATCAACCGACATTGAGTTCAAACCAGGATCTATCTTATACCAAACTCAAAAATTAGTAGAATCGGCCGATCAAGTTCAAGGACAAACAAGATTGAAACATGTCGGCACGGCAATAAACCAAGTATCAAAAGTCTTCAACGACGGTTACAAAGAGTTGACTAAAGGGTCTAGAGTACTTTCATATGTTAATCAATCGGACGGTTCTCAGGCTGGATTGGAGTATTGTAGAATATTCCAAAAAGACACACCATATTACACTTATGCTGATTTACAAAAAGTTGATGGTATAACAACATCAGGTAGAAAGTTTGATTATTCTATATTTGATAACACGTATAATTTAAATATTGCACCACTGAGAAATCCTGGATCCACTAATATTGTTGATGGTAAGGTAAAAAAATATATGTTTTCTTTAGAAAATTTAGCTTGGAGAACATCAGACAGACCTGGTTTTACTTACGATGATTTACCTGTTTGTGAAAAAGGACCTAATGGTGGTAGAATAATGTGGTTTCCACCGTATAACTTGAAGTTTTCTGATGACTCGAAACCGGATTTTAATTCAACATCTTTCATAGGAAGACCTGAACCAATTTACACCTACAAAAATACATCAAGATCGGGTTCACTTTCTTGGACAATAGTTGTTGACTCACCATCCATGATGAACACAATTATTGAAAAACAAATGAAAGGTGCGTCAAAGGAAAGAATACAAAGTGTTGTTGATTCATTTTTTGCTGGTTGTACTAAATATGATTTATATGAGTTAGGAATTAAATTCAACACTATACCAACAAAAGATCTTTATACGTATCAACAAATACTTAATAACCCGAGATTGACAAGTGAAGAACAAATACAAGTTTATGAAAGTATACCCATCAACCAAGAAACAACCGTCGAAGGGGATTCGTCAGGATCAGACAATACTCAAAATTCTACTAGTACAGGAACTCAAACCCAAACAAACATTCAGTACGATAAAACTAATGTAGATACTTTTGTTGGATACGCATTTTATTTTGAAAATGATATTCCAAAAGGCAATCCAGAAACTGTTGCCGCCTCACCATACGATATTTATTATAATCAATATATAGGACTACAACCAACTTATCTACAACAAGCCCCCCAAACAGTTTATGTTGGAACTGATCCATTTTCAAAAGATGGAATACCTAACTTTTTTTCTTCGGTAATACAAGGTAATTTTGAATTTATACAAACTGACTTTTTGAATAAATTAAATGAAGTATTAGTTGATAAAAAAGGTAAAGTTACAATGCAGTTAGTTGGGTCGGCTTCAGCTCCCCAAACAATATCATATAATAAAAAATTATCTGAAAGAAGAAACGATTCGGTGAAAAAATGGTTTTTAGCTCAAAAATTAAAAGACGGTAATACTTTAGAAAAATATCAATCCGATGGTTTTTTTACCATGAACTTTGATTCTGCGGGCGAACAATTGGTCATACCAAAAATACAAGAAAAACCCAAATCCCCAGATGATAATGTTGATATAAGTGTTACAACATCACAAGGTGGTCCTGTATTAAACGCCTCAGTTGACTGTACAAAAAATATAACAACAGTCTCAACAAATAACCCAACATCGGGAGATGTTGCATCTTCTAGCAAAGCGCAGTGGTATAGTATACCGGCAATGTCTTGTAGGAGAGTTTCGATTAAAAGTGTAACAATAGAAGTACCAATTACTGAACAACCACAACCAAGTCAAGCACCACCAACCCCAACACCAACACCAGTCCCAAATATCTTGACAGGCCAAACCCAAAGTATTAAACCCGAGCCAAAACTTACAGTTGAACAAAAAATCAAAGAAGGAATATCGAAAAAAATACTAAGAAATCTTTTTACTGAATGTGACTATTTTCAGGTTATAAAAGAAAGTGACCCAATGATATATGATACAATAAAAGAAAAAATTAAATTTTTTAGCCCAACTTTCCACTCAATGACACCTGAAGGTTTGAATGCTAGATTAACATTTTTACAGCAATGTACAAGACCAGGACAAACAATTCCTGTAATAGGAACGGATGGTCGACCAAAATATAATGACGCACTAAACACTACTTTTGGTGCTCCTCCTATACTAATCTTGAGAGTTGGTGACTTTTATCACACTAAGATTGTACCAACTCAGTTATCGATTGCTTATGATCCCTTATTATTAGATCTAAATCCCGAAGGTATCGGAGTTCAACCTATGTTGGCAAACATAACCTTAAGTTTTAATATAATCGGTGGAATGGGATTAAAAGAACCAGTACAAGAACTTCAAAATGCGTTATCATTCAACTATTATGCTAATACTGAAATCTATGATGAAAGAGCCACGCCAACAGAAGACACTAGTAAACTAGACCAATATGTAGTCCAACAATTAACATCGGCACTTCCAAACCTTAGTTCACAACAGGCGGATAATATTGCAAATAATATCCAACCAAAAAAAGGAGGAACAACTGTAGGAGTAGTTGCAAGTGCAACTGAAATGGACTATGACTTTACATTACAATCTTTACAAGACGGACTACAACTTTATTTTAAGTCATATTATGAATGTATTGCTAAAATTAATAATGATTATAACTATGGTTTAGTTCAAATTGCACTTCAAGATAGGTCTTATACTGAAGGAGAACTTTCTGAATACACCAACGACAAAACTAAAACAATTCTTTTTGGTAAAAGTAATGTAGATTTGGGTTATATAGATGTGTTAGTAGTAGATGTTCAAAAAGACATTGAAAAAAATGATGACCCAATATTAGACTTTTTAAAAGGAGTAAGTCAAATGACAAACAAAATAAAAAGGGAACTTGAAACTAAATTACAAAATTATGCTAACGGAAGAAAAGGTCCGATGTCTGATATTGTTATAAATAACACTTCTAATCTAATAAAAAATCAGACTAGTTTAAATTTTATTTTTAGACAATTGGACGTTGTAAGTTCAAAATTAGATGGTGAACTTGGATCTAATAATGAACCCGTTACATATGATTTGAGTGGTGATACTTTTTTTGGACCGGCAACAACAGAAGGAACTCTTGCGAACTTGTATACAAAAAAAGTTCCCGAGGCTCTTTCTAAATTTGAATCTTTGTTGGTTAGTAATAATGTTACATCTAAAGATGGATTTTATAATAAAAAAAGATCTACCATAGAAAATGGACAAGACTGTAAATTTCAAAATAAAACTGGCGTTGGTAACCAATATCCTTTTGGAAATAGTTGTGCCTATAATAGGTTTTATATTGCAATGTCCCCATTATTCACAAAAGAAGATTTATATACGAAATTTATAGAAGATTTAACAAGCGGTAATGAAATTAAAGGAAATGCAACCGTAATTGAAAAATTAAAAGAAAGATGTTTAAGTTTAAAAAATAATTATACGGAATTTCAAAAAGGATGGAAAAACATTTTTGAAAATATTGAAAAATCACAAGAGTATGATACTTTGTCAAAATTTAAACTTCCAGACACACAAATAAAAAAATGTAATTTTGTATCACCATCAACAACAAATTTGAACGATAAGAACAAAAAATTGAAAGATTTATATAGCAGTGTAAATCTTAATGAAAATAAAAAAACCTTTAATGGTAAAGTAACATTTAACTAAAATGCCATTTCAATATTGGAACAGATATACTGAATTTTTAATAAACGGAGAACAAAATGTTGTACCATTTGTACCGATTCCGTCAAAAACATCTGATAAAAATTATATTTTTATTATCGGTCAATCTCGATTGGACAAAGTTTCACAACAATTTTATGGAACACCATACTTTGGATGGTTGATACAGGCCGCAAATCCACAATACTCGGGAAGTGAATACTCAATACCCGATGGTGCAGTATTGACAATTCCTTATCCATTAGTAGCTTCATTACAAGATTATAAAAACGCACTAGATAACTACTTTTTTTATTATGGCAGATAACGGTGAAAATATACTTGTTGAATTTGATTACGATAACATAGCTTTAATTGATCCCAACAAACTCGTTGATCAAGAAGGTAACGTAAAAGACCGACTTGTGAAACAAGAAGATTTAATTTTCTACGCCAACTTGGAGTGTAACGTCTTACCGAGAACAAAATTAGCAGTTGGATCTGCAATGAATGACCAACAGAGAACAATTTCTGTTGGTAAAATTAACTTTTTAAATCCTGGTCATAAAAAATTTTTAGATACCGCATGGTCTGATGAATTGACAGGAAAAAATACATTACAAGGTCAAGGAGTTAATCAACCTAAATTAACCTCTGTTAAAAATCCAAATAAAAGTGATGATTATTACATAACTCAAAACCTTTGGTCAAACGGACAACCAGGTGCAGTAGACAACGGTTTTTTGGGTATTACAAATATTAGATTTTCGCTTGGTACAGATTTTTTACCAGTCATAGATATTGAATTACAAGATGTAAAAGGAAGAGCTCTTTTTGAAGGAGGAAACAACTCCCCTTATTCGGCGTTTTTTCAACTACCTTATCCACAATTTACACTAACAATGAAAGGTTACTATGGAAAAGCCGTAAAGTTTCCTATAATGTTGCAATCATTTACTTCAAAATTTAATGCATCAACACATAATTTTGATATAACTCTAAAATTTTATGGATATAAATATACTTTACTTTCATATGTAAATTTTGGATCTCTTATGGCAGTTCCACATATGTATAATAATGTAGTAAATTTGGCCGCTGCCGGTAAAACTCAAGGATCACAAACAAAAGAAGAATCAATTCAGAGACCGCAAATTGTAAGTAGGGGATACCAAAAAATGAAAGAAATTTATTCGGATTATAAATCAAAAGGACTAATACCGGATAATTTTCCCGAGTTAACTCTTAATCAATTGAATTTTAGATTACAAAAATTTATCGACAATGTTTTGAATGATTTTGCTAAAGAAAATTTGGGTGTTCTTACCGAAATGACAAATTATACAAATGCACTTACACTATACCAACAAAAAGTTTTTTTATATGGTTCATCTTGGTTCAATACTTACATGGACACTAAAGTTCCGATAGTTTTAAACAGCGGACAAAATTTATATATTTTTAAAACAGAATATGATGCTCAAAAAAGAGAGACTGCAATAACTGAACTCAATGGAATTATTTTAGAAAACAACAAGAAACTCAATGAAAACAGTGTTTTTGGGGAAAAAGGTTCGTATACAGTTGGAACAAAAGTAGTTCAAAGTAAAATTTCTGTACCGATCGACATCAAAACTTTCACAAAAAAAGAACTTATCACCAATGTAGACATAGAAAAAAGTTTCAGAAATGTACCAAATTCACCAAAAGGACAGCTTTCACCGGCTAACACACCAATAACAAACCTTACGGCCACTGATATTGCATACCAAACTTATAAAAAAACACTCGAAGAGTTATTTAAATTGAATGATGGAATTTTTTATTTTTTCGAAGGCCCAAAATCTTTCATGTCAATAACAGACAACATTGGAAAATCCGCACAAAAATTTAGAACACAGATCGAACAACAAATTACTGAAAATTTGGCTTCTAAATTTAATTCTCAAGGTGAAGGAAGTTTGGGGTTCACACCTTCAATTAGAAATATTTTAGCGGTTTTTTATTGTCAAGGTGAGGCGTTTTTGAGACTTATGGATGAAGTTCACAAAAAGGCTTGGGAACAAAGAGAAAATCCATACAGAAAAGCCGCAATATTTGGTAACCAAACTACGGCACCAAGTGTTGACATCAAAGGATCAACACAAAATAATGAACCAATTTATCCTTGGCCTCAAGTAATTCAAGAAACTGTTGGCGACGATAATCAAGAAAAATTTCAAATTATTTATCCTGGTGCACAAAATGTTGCAAATTCATATCGAGCTTATAACCCTGAAATTTGGCCTGAAGTCGAATTTGTTGAACAGTTTATAAAAGGTTATACACAAAGACAAAATGATGCTGACAAATCAGGAGCTGAATTTAATGAACTTGATTCCCAACCATTAAGAATTTCACTCAATGGTATTGATTTTCCAATTTCAAATGAAGTATTTCAAAATAAAGAAGAGTCTAAATATTTTTATGAAATATATGAAAGGATTATTTTAAATTCATATTTTAGTAGACTAAACAGAAAATCAGGATATGATTTATCTATATACGAAGCGGAAGGTGATGATGAAGCCGTAAATATTTTAAAAAGTTTAGGACAAGATAATCCTTTTTTGGCTAAAACAATAAAAGAATATCTTTTGGATAGCAACAACTATGTTCCATTTTTAAGACACATTTCTAATCAAGGACAAGGTGAAAGTTGGCAGTCTTTTATAAGAGGACAATTTGTAACTAACTATATCAAAAATGACGTTGAAAATCCTAATGTGTTATTCAACGAGGACATTATAATCTCAACTAAATCCCAACCTAATGTGTCGTTGAGTAATCCAAAAAACATAACCAACCTAACTAAATATTTTGAAAATTCATCAATATCTAATACTTTTGAATTTGGAGACACATATCCCATAACTGATTTAGAATGGGATAGAAAAAATTTGGCGGATGGTAAGTCTTTGAACAACGCAAATGAAGCTTTTGACACTCAAAAAGTTTTAAATTACAATACCGTTCAGTTAACCATTACAAATTTTACAGAAGATAACGATGACAATGAAGTAAGACCTTTTACCCACTTTAATTTTCTGAATCTTAATGTAAATCCGAATATTTCAAACTTGAAAAGTTTTTATGAAAATAGACAACTTAAAGATCAATTAATTACAGAAGGTAATATTTTATACGAAAACTATTCTGAAAATATAACTCAAACCCAAACAACTTCAATGTTGAACACCCCATATTTTATTAATGCTATACAACAAGGGGTATTTAATTTTAGATACAAACAAAACGATCCTTATCCATACAAAACTGCTGCTTACTTATTCCTTAATAGTTTACCTTTAGGGACTTTAAGAGAAAAATACAAAACATTTGATGGTCAAGCAACTACAGATTTGAGTTATATTTTAGCAACAATGAAAAATTCGGTGCGGTTCATAAGTTACCATATGCTTGGATTTTGAAGTATGGTTCTATTTGGCATAGATATAAAATTTATGATAAAACAGGAAAAGATTTTATAGACGATGTTTGGAAAGACTTTAATTATTTAGAAAATTGGGATCCAGGGTTTTCATCATCCACAAAAACATATAATTTAAATATTGATGGTAATCAAAAAAATTTAGTGTTACAACAAACTACGGGAAATCAACCATTTACAGACATGACAACGGGATTTTATCCGCAGACACTAGACGACTTCAACGTTTTTTTACAAGGACTAAAACTTTTTAGCGGTAAAACACAAGTTTCAGGTATTGCAAAAACTCAAAGTATCACAGGTAATTGTGATGTTTTCACTGTGACTGGCACATGTTCGTCATCGGGGAATGTCTTGAGTGTAAGTTCTATAACTAAAAATTTAATTGCAGTTGGAGATCAATTAAAAATTACAATTGGGAATACAATAATTAATTTAATTGTTAATAGTTTTGGACCTAACACAAGTGGAGGAACCGGAACCTATAACATTACACCAGGATTAACATCGAATGTAACAAATTTTATACTTAATAGTTATGTTAGTGTCAGTGGCTTAACTTTGAATTCTTTGGGTACAGGAAGTATCTTATCGGGATCAACAATCAATCCTGCAATAACAATCCAAACCCAATATAGTGGACCATCAAATTCTAATGGTGTTTATAAATTAAATACGTATACCGCAAACACGACAACATCAGATTTCAGAGTTCTTAATCCCCCTTTACAGGTTGATCAAATAGATAGTAATGTTTTAACTCAAGGACAAATTATAAATGGCCCGAATTTTAATGGTGATATAACAATTATAAGTCAAATTTCAGGAACAACAGGTGGTAATGGTATTTACTTGATTTCGTCTAATCAAGTTGATTCAGTAACTTCACCATTTGTTGTTCAAAATCAATACATACAAGGAATATCTTCTACATCAATACAACCACTTTTGGACGACAAAAAGTTGATTATGTTTAATACATTGGACTCTACAATATATGGTTCAATTGGTTTTGACCCATCAAACAATTCAAGAACAATGAGAATATCGCCATATTCTGTTGTTGTAAGAACTACGGATACTACAGGTTACTATGTCTTACCATCTTTCGGTACAAACATTAATCAAGCAAAAGATGAGACTTTCAAAAACGGTAACATGAAAAAAGAACTATTTAATAACCCATCTATGTTTAACGGAACTGTAAGGTTATTTTGGAATGCTCCACAATATGGATGGTTCAATAATTCACAAGTCAAAAAAAATAATCCAATTACATATTTAAAACAAATTCTTAACGAACAAAAAGATCAACAGAACTTTTTAATTACTGGAAAACAAAATGACTATACAAATTTCGAAGAGTTGTTTACAACTTTTGACATTAAAACTTTGGATTTATTTGAGTCAGAATTTTTAAATTTTAGTAGATCGATATACGACTATGTCGACACACTACCACCTACAACAAATTCCGAATCATTGACACAATTAAATGTTATGAAAAATCAGGATGGATCCTACACACAAGTAAGTGATAATCAACCAAACTTCAAAACAATAGTTGGCGATCAAACATATAAAAATTTTCAGGGACTGATGAGACAACTCCTAAAAATTCAAACGCCAACAGGAACTTCGCCAGAAACAAAACTTACAGAAATAATAGCAAGTCAAAATTCGCAGTTCCAACAAGTTTTATCTGGATTCATGAACTATGATACAGTTTTCAAATTTGGTAACCCAACACAGTTTAACAGAAGATTATATCTGACTTTTTCGACAAGATTTTTGGAAGATCCATTTATATATGGTCCGTACGAAAACGGAACACTACCGCCACAAGTGTCGGTATCGGCATCGCAACAACAAAGTCCTGAGACATGGAAAAAATTATTATACTATGTTGGAACATCATCAATTCCTGAATTGGAATATAAAAACAATGGATCTTACATTACTGATTTTTTTATTGATATGAACGTACAGTTTAATGAAAAAAATGTTCAAGATTTTGCACCGATTATTAAACTTTACGCTAGCGAAAAATTAAAAAAGAATAATTTAAATCTAACATCTTTCTATAATCTAATGGATAGTTATATTATAGAATCTGATAATTATATTGGTAATGTAATTAATGTTATGTTACCACAAGTTAGAAAAAACTTACCTACAGTTTTAATAAATCAAGAATTAGCCGAAAATAGAGCTAATTTGGAAGCTGGATTTACGGAACAAACAAGAACTGAACTATGGGAAACATTTAAGGCTTTGAACGATACTTGGATTGCGGGTTTTGATTTTCAAAACAAAACACTTTTTGAGGATGTAATGTTGGTTGACCGAGCAAGTAGAAATGTTGGAGATAAAATTATTGTTGACATTTTTCAAATCCAAGATCTTATAAAAGATGGAAGTTATAAAAACACTTTGTTAGATATGATTACGACTATTTTAGTTCAAAATAACTTTCAATATTTTATGTTGCCATCATTTGTTAATTTTTACAACGTACAAGACACGCAAAAAAACCCAACACCAAGACCTGATGGAACATTAGAATTTGGTAACACACTTTTTGGAACGTTTTTAAATGTTGATTATAGAGACAGTTCTCCCAAATTTTTATGTTATTATTCAAATAAACCAAGCGAACACTTGGATATGAAAGATAATATAGATTATAGATATAGGGATGATGCGTTCGATTTAAGAAGGGCTAGTGATAATCCGTTGCAAGAAAATCAGGCATATAAAGAAGATTGGGACAAATCAAATAAAGTTGTTGGATTTAATGTTGACGTTACAAGACCGAACCAACAAATTTTCAAAAGTTTTAGTGTAAATCAAACACCCGGTAAACCGACCGCTGAGTCATTAGAAATGCTAAATCAGATGGCAAATTTAGGTGGTAACAGAAGATCTACAACACAGTCCGTGTCTTTATATAATTTATATAAAAATAGAAGTTATGAATGTAGTGTTGAAATGATGGGTTGCGCTTTAATACAACCTTTGATGTATTTTAACATAAGAAATGTCCCAATGTTTTCAGGACCTTATATGATTACTAAAATTACTCACGATATAACTGAAGACAATTTTACTACTCATTTTCAAGGAACAAGACAACCTTTCTACGCTCTTCCAAAAATTGATAATTTTTTACAAACACTTAATATTAAAATTTTAAATACAATTCAAACAAGAATCCAACAGAATGAGAAAAAAGAAAGAGAAAGTTCCAAAAATGTATTGGCACAAAAAGATAATATTTTGTCTAATATTACATCAGAGGAAACATTAACCAAAAATCAAGATTGTGTTGAAAACATAAATCCTAGATACCGTAATTATACCGGACTCGATACACCACAATCAACCACACAAACTATAAAAGAGTTATTCGAACAGATTAAAAAACAGTTAATTGCAAGTGGTTTTTCGGCAACAGGTGGAACAACAGCTATTGTTGCAAACATAGCCTTTAGTTTTGTCTATGTAGATTCAGGTAAAGAAAACGGTATATTTTCATACGAGCATAATTACAATACAATAAACCTTAAAGAAATATACGGACCAAACTTTATTAATTACATCAAGAAAAATTATTTTTGTGTTACAAGAGGAACAAATTCAAATTTGCCAATTGCTTCTTTTAATTCGTTCGAAGATTTTGTAAAATTTCTTGTAGATAAAACAATTCCAATTTTAACTTTATTAAAAGCAGAACAAAATAATTTTGATTTTAACACTTCAGAAGGTGTTTCTTCGGCTATTGCAAAAATGTATGTATTACATTATCCAATCGAACAACCAGATAATGTGTATACCACATTAACCGAACAAGAAAAATTAAATTTAACAAATGAGTTCATAAAAGCTAACAATGCTTTTATAACAGTTCAAACTTTTACAATAACATGATATTTATAAATAAAAAACGATATGAGTACAAAAATGATATTGGATAATTATCTTGGTAAAAACACAAGAGTTTCCGAAAAAGACATGGGTGACGGAACTAAACAAGTTTGTGACCTTGATACTGGAGATTGTTACACAGTTAGAATGAAAGACGGTCTAATTGAGCGAGTTGACAATACTATGAAAACATTCAAAAAAATACAAGTAGAAACCAAGCATGGTATAAAAACATTACTAAACGGATAAAATGAAATTAGACGAAAAAATATTAAATGAAATTGCTAGATATAGGTCTATCAACAATTACATAATGGAACAAGATATTCCACCACCACCATTAGATCCAGCTGCGGATCCAGCAGCGGCAGGAGCACCACCTGCAGACCCGGCAGCGGCAGGAGCACCACCCGCAGATCCAGCGGCGGCAGGAACACCACCTGCACCGCCAGCCGGAGCTGAGGGGGCACCTATAGATCCTGGTACAGATCCTGATGTTGAAGAAGTACCAACCGAAGGGGAAGAAGGGGAAGAAGGAGAAACTGAAGAACTTGACATAACAGACTTGGTTGATTCACAAAAAACAATGGCAGACAAACAAGAAGAATATTTTACTAATTTGTTTGACCAAATAAAAAAAATGGAAGAAAAATTGGCGGAAATGGATTCTATTGTTTCCAAACTTGACACCTTGGACACAAAGGTGGAAAAATATAGACCAAAGACGGCTCAAGAAAAATTACAATTAAGATCATTAGACTCAGGTCCATTTAAACAAAATTTGGCCGATTTTTTCCAAGATAAACAACAAGAAATGGAAAAAACGGGAAAAAATGAATACGTATTAACACAAGATGATGTTGAAAGTTTTAGCCCATCTGAAATTGAAAAATCTTTCAATGAACCGATGGATGATGAAGACGACATATTATTGAACAAATACAACTCTTAATTTTTCAACACCAATTGACAAAACCTTTCTATATACTTATACTTTTTACACATAAACTTTAAATTTTTAATTACACATGGCGACAAATTCACTAAACGCAGTACTTGCGCAGTACGAAAAATCACAAAGTAGTTATAACACTACATCAAAAATGTCCACTGAAGACCGAATGAAGAAATACTTTGCGGCTCTTTTAAAAGACAA
>Ga0172362_10004239_pt1 | contig 12416 bp, 15 predicted proteins | sample LakKivs1_kivu2a2_FD_114534 | JGI IMG/M metagenome (GOLD analysis project Ga0172362, IMG submission 114534) | Sediment microbial communities from Lake Kivu, Rwanda - Sediment s1_kivu2a2 | ecosystem: Environmental > Aquatic > Freshwater > Lake > Sediment | place: Rwanda: Western Province, Lake...
AATACTGAACGGTTTCCAGTATCGGTACCCTGCCCAAATAAACTGTAGGATGACATCGGCTTTTCGCAAATACCCCATATCGTTCAATTCCAGTCCAGGCGAACGCCATGTACTCCCGAGGACAAAATTCACGTGGCCACTTCCTGATTTGCCAAAAAAGAGACTGCCCCCGTAACCCGAAAGCGACGTGCGGCTGGAATCCAAGGTGACATACTTTGCATCGGGACGTTGAAAATACCGCCTGGAAGATTGCTGCTGCTCGAGGATGGCTTCCCCTGTGCCGCCTATACGACTGAAAACCGTCTTTAAAGTGATGTAATACGTTCTTTTTTTCCATTGATGCTGAAAATCAAACCCGCCGGTAAACGCATTCCTGTTGAGGAATTGCAAATTTTCATCCCGAATGTCCCGATAGGTGTTTGTCACAATTCCACCTATTGTGGTGGCACCTTGATTAAAATCCTTCTGAACCCGCCCCAGAAAATAATTGGTCATGGGTTCTACAGACTCCTCCCTCCTCTGGCCGTAGAAATCAATAACAGCCTGTTCGCGTGCAGTGACAGCATCCATGAGGCCGATGGACACCCCGTTTTTTGTTTTGCCCGTTAATTTCATGGCACCGAGGATTGAAGAATTCTCCGGCATTTTCACATATTCGTCATCGTCTGTTTCCGGCTCATAACTCGCGGACTTTCCGATGCGACGCGAATAGAACAGGTTGTCTCTGGCGAGATCGCCGTCTCCAAGCATAATTCGATAATCGAGAATGTTATTGCCTTCGATGAAAAAAGGCCTCTTCTCTTCGTAAAAGGTTTCAAACGCTGTGAGATTGACTACCGAAGGATCGGCCTCAACCTGTCCGAAATCGGGATTGATCGTCAAATCCAGCGTCAAGTCGCTGGTAACACCAATTTTCCCATCCAACCCCACATTGCTTCCCCAGCTGCGGCCTGGGACAAAGGGATTGTTTTCTTCCTTCTTCTGGGTTTCCGTTAATCCCACCGTGTATGGCATCAGTTCCATGCGTCGGGAAGGGGTTATGCCGCTGATTCCGTGCAGTTCGCCAAACAAATGGACCCATCCCGGCGAATCTTTTGGGATGTGCTGCCAACAGGAGAGCTCTTCCTTCCTGTACAGGTACCTTGCCACCTGCATCCCCCAGATGTAGTTTTCCTGCTTCCCGAAGCGAAGCTGGCTTAAAGGAATTCGCATCTCCGCAGCCCAGCCTTCCTCGTTCAAGGCTGTTTTTACATACCAGATGGGGTCGTAGGTGTAATCTTCATTCTCACCGTCGTTTGTGAAAATACCATCTATTTTCACACCCCCTGCATTGACAATAAAAGTAAAAGCCGTGCGATGATCCTGATAGCTATCCAGCTGAACAGCAACCAAATCGCCCTCTGCATTATCTTTCCTGGAAAGGCGGCAGTCAATCTTCTCCGGCTCATTGTCGTAGGCCTGAATGGCAACATACATGTTCCTGTTGTCGTAGAGAATCTTAAAAGCCGTCTTCTGGGATGGCTCTTTTCCCTCGTACGGTTCCCTCTGAATAAAATCATCGGCCCAGGCAACAGCGTTCCATGCAGGATCATCGAGACGGCCGTCAATGATCGGCTCATTGGGATTCACCCACCGTGTTGTATAGACCTTCTTTTGTGCATAGAGTGGATAAAGGGCGAAAATCGTTGTGAGCAGAGTTGCAACCCATACAAAACATTTTTTCACTCGCACATCCCTCTCTGTTGTGGTCATTTGAATCCGTCGAGAAGCGTACTTACATGTACGGTATTTCAACGAAGATGTTTCGGAGCCCTGCCATTGAATTCATAAGTCCATTCATTAAATTAGACGGACAAGATACAGAAAAGGTTGCCCAGGCATGATATTTATTTGTCGAGTCCATGTAAAGCCGGTCTCAGAACCCGCCCACCCATTGAAACAGACTTTTTCTTGATCAAAAATCGCTTACCGAGGGAAATCTGTCTCTCACGCAACCAGAAAATCCTTCTAAAAAAAATCAAATAAAAGGACGTGACAACTATGCCATTCTCCCTTGGATCTAAAAACTCTAAAACTCAAATGGGACCATACAAAACCTGTTCTAAAGAAGCTGGTCCTTTGATTAAAAAATAGACCGGGATCATGAGGCGGGTGCTTGTAGAATACGAGGGACAGTAAAAAACGCGTCGTGACAACGAAGTTATGATTCCTGGATCCATCGTGCGATTCTGGATTTCATTTTATCGTAATGGGATCCTTTCCAGTAAATTCTTCCGCAGTTGCATTGATAAAATTCATTATAAAGGGCCGCTGTGTTGGGCGGCAAGTGATGTGCGATTTTCTCTTTGTGGACAGGCGAAATCGCTCCATTGCACACCAAACACCGCTGAAAAGGCGTAATTTGAGAAATCAGATCACACCGGCAAATCACTTCTTTGATCTGTTCTTCCGGTACTGTAGACCGAATCCAAATACCGTGCGTTACGGATTTGTTTTTCAAGAGAGCCGTGTTCCGCGTGAGAACAATGCGCTCTTCCTCCAAAGCAATGCGAATGACTTCTGATTCTGTATAGTCGTTCCGATACAGCGTGTCGAATCCAAGCATGCGCAGCAGTTTGGCCAGTTTGCCAAGCTGAGCATCCAAAATAAAGGCCGTACAACGCAGAGGCTCCGCCCTCAAGCGAACAACAGGTGAAATATCCAACCTTTCGAACATAGGATACACAGAAACACGATCGTCATGCCTCAGGCGATACGTAAAATCTACCGAATTCCCGTTGACCAGAATCAAATCCACCTCCGTGTGCGGCACACCCAGCGCTTCGATAGCATCTTTAATCGAAGGCGTTCCACTGAAAGAATAGGGAAAAAGCCTCTTCTTTTTATCAGTGGGAAGAAAATCGTTGAGCTCTTCGTAGAAACGGAAATGTGCAATGGATGAATTCACTAAAAGTCAGCAACCAATTTTATTTCTTGTGGGTCTCCTAAGGATGCCTTAGGGGACTCTCATCTCCAAGCGGCTGAACCCGCCCGCACACCGAAGAAAGGGCATATTATCCCTGCCTTTCTTCGGTCCCGAATATTCTTATTATAAAATCAAACGCCCCTGTGCAGTGATGAAATTCCCTGTTTTATCACCAAAATGAGGATAGTAATGAAAGAGACCTCCAATTTCAAACCGTGTTGACAACGCCACGGGGAAGGTAAATCCGAATCCACCAATGAATCCAAGTCGAATTGTTTCACCTCCATTTGAGAATCCCATCGCACCGCTGGCTATTTCAGGATAACAGATACCGTATCCAAAATCAACTAAGAATCCTCCGCCATAGTATCTCCTGCCCAAAAGCTCCACGTTCCAAAAAGACCACTTGCTGCCTTCCGCCGTATAAAAGAAGCGCATGGAAACATCCAGGTCCTGCCGAAACCGAATACCCAAAATTCCCCCATATCCCACACTGTTTTGGAATACATCTTTCATATCTCCCAAGGGGATAAATGCCCCGGCGGTCGGTCCCAAATAGATAAGCTTGTTATTTTTATTTACAGGGGAAGCGACCGATGTCTGCTTATCAGGAGAAGATTTTTTTGCTACCGGCAGTGAATTCATGTTGATCTTCTCCACGACATCTCCCAGTTTCAGGGGCAGTTGAGGCGCACTTTCCGACACTTTAATTCTGGACATGCTTGAACGCACATGCGTGACAACCGCATAGGTAATATTTTTCCACGAATCGTTGATAAACCGTTTAACCAGTACATAATCTCCTTGTTGGAGCCCTCCTGTTGTGCCTTCACCAATCACTGCGATCATCCCGTTTGTTTTCAGAATTTTTATATCTTGACCGAGAACTGTAGCTCCCCAAAAAATCAAAACCATTAGCATAAAAGTACAAAGACCGACTTTTCGATATGAAACGGCAATGTAGTTTTTTAGAGACATAAGTCCCTCCTCCAGATACACACAAATAAACAATTTATTCCGTGAATATAAAAAGCAAATACTATACCATATATGGCGATACAGCACGCCTTCCTGAACGAACCGCATGAGAATAGCCGTATACAGATTCCAACTGGATTTGATAAAATGTATTTGTACGGATCGTCTTTATCGTATCGGTTCAATTCTCAAAAAATTTTCTCCTAGCGTTTCCTTTTGAACGTTGAAAAAGCCCAATTTCTCACGCCTAAACGAACCTCCCCCTTACAAGCCCACCTCAGGCAAGCAACACATTTTTTTATTGACATATTTATCCCACACACTTATATTGATCATAGTTTTTAAAACGCACAGTCGCTCGGTATCTGTATTTGCCTGAATTCAAATCGGGAGATGAAACGTGCCCGTACTGGAACACGTTGCACACTCTGTGGGAGGGGGAGTGGATCGCAGGCATATTCAAGAAATTTTGGGGCATGCAAGCTCCAAAACCACTGAAATTTATACGCACGTAAGCAACAAGTCTCTTGGTAAAATAATAAACCCGCTGGATCAAGCAGTCCGACGGCTAAAAACGAAATAGACGACATAACTTGTCCCGATTTATCGGGATGTCGTCTATTATGCCATTTAGGAAGGATAGACGAACTTGTTCGTGAATACAGCCGTTATGCGCAAGCGGCGTCTAAAAGTGTAAACGTTTATGAGTGAACAAAATCCCATAAAGAAATACGAAGAGTTGTAAGAATTGACGAAGAGCGGGCTTGCAGACGAGTTGGAAGGAATCCGTCAACTCGAAGAAAAGGCTTCCCGCTATTTGTCCGTCATGGGTGTCCTCCTTGGCATTTCAAGTTTGGGCGTCAAAGTCGTCATCGAAACGATTTTGCCAACAAAGACTTTCTTTGATGGTGTCGTGACCATCATACTTGCTCTCTTTCTCGTTCTCGCCTTTTCGACTATTCTGATTCTCTTTACTGTCTTCAAGACCAGAGCACTCAGCCATTTTCCGATTAACTCAGAACTTATCGATTTCTTTACTCAACACAACTTCTTGGATTCTATTTTCGCACTAACACGAGGAAATGTTCAAGCTGTTGAGACCAATCGCTCAGTGCGACTGGATAAGATTAGGAGATTGTCATACGGTTACATCCTTATGATTTGGTCAATAGCCTTCTTGGCAATGTTTACGTGTTCACTGATTGCCAGACCTTTTATAAATAGTTCAACAACAATAACTCGGAGTTCAATTATGCCAGAAGAACAACAAAGCAAGCCAAGCGAATCGAAACCTGCTGAAAACAAACCAGCGAGTTCGAATGAGCCAAAACCAGATGCTTCGGTTAAGCCGCCCACGTTTGATACGATTCAGAGAAATTTACCGAATGCAAACGTCAAGCCACCGAACTATGTAATGTTCAAAGAGGGATATGATCCAAAGGCGGGCAAAGGTACACCACCTCCCTCTGACAGTTCAAAAAAAGATGAGTGACGCCGCCTGCGCATAACAGCACAAACCACGGCACTCGCTTTATGAAAAAGGATTATAGTACTCGTTCCATCCCGTCCGCCACAAGAAATGAGTTTTCAATAGTGGCGGAACGGGACGGCGTGGTTTGTGCACACGTTAGCTGCAACCACCATAGTATTGGGATGTACATTCTGGTCCTAGTCGGTGCCGCACCACGCAAGGAGGTTTGCATATGAAAGCTGGAAAATTTGCTGAACGGTTCTTTCATAGAAGGTTTCACAATCAACCAACTGGCTACCCGGTCGCGACCATTGCATACTATGGTCCGAACGATCAGACTGCTACCAAAGTCGCAGTCGGCATCGTCGACAGCCACGATCAAGTCTTGGAATTGCGCCGTTGGCTTGTCCGCACTCAAGACGTTCGGATCGACCGAGCTATCAACGATGAGATAGTTTCATTCATAACCGATCGAAATGTCAAACGCGTTGCTATGGCTGGCAGGATTCTCGGCTGTCCACACGAGGAAGGCATCGATTACCCCGAAGGCTCGACCTGTCCCAAATGTCCCTTCTGGTCTAAGATCGATGGACGGGTCAGTTGAAGTAATCCCAAAGCGTGCGGCATCGAGACCAAAGGTGAGTCTATTGCAACTCCAACGTAATTACGGTCTGGTGGCAGCAGCTAACAGTGCAAGCAAAGATTCATTTGGAATATGCGTTTGGCGGCGCCAAGTGTCAGCCACGATCTAGTGTCAGGGTTACTCGAAGGAGAGATACAATGGACAAGGTAATGTCGGCTTGCGGTGTTCTCTGCTCGGATTGCGCCGCATACGGTGCTTCCTCAAGAGGACTTGCTTACCAGAAGGAGGCAGCCGAAGCATGGAGCAGAATCTACGGATTTCAGGTGGAGCCAGAGAAGATGTCATGCGGTGGCTGCCTGAGCTCGGACGACGAGGTGTTTCACACGAGTGTCAGGTGCACTGCGCGCCGCTGCTGTGTAGGCAAGGGATTCAGCAGTTGTGCGGAGTGTCCTGAAGAATCGTGCGGTCTCCTAGCGCGAGCGCAATCGGTGTGGGATGGTGTCCCAGAGATCGGTGCAAAGTTGTCTGCATCTGACTTTGAGAAGTACGCGCAACCTTATTGCGGTTATCGAGAGCGGTTTGAGGCGGCACGACGTGCTTTTAGATCGGGTGATGTTGTTCGCTGAGGCGTGCGCCGTCAAACGCGCTCATAATAGAACTTTGTCTGCGCCTAACAAACGGCAAACCGGCGCTTCCACCTAAAAGATGGCGGACAGGCACACACTGCATAGGCTATGATGAAGCTTAGGTTGGCTAAACGAAAAGAGGTCGCTCAATCCCGATAAGTCGGGACGGCGTTGTTGCTGCACACGTTATGCGCCATGCTCCTCGATGAGTGCGGGTTAAACACCAAGTCACAACATAAGTGAGCTATTGTCTATGATCAACACTCAGCTAAAAAACAAGATCGTCTTGATAACAGGCGTCAACAATCCATTTGGTGTTGGCGCAGCGGCAGCGAGGGCCTTTGCCGCCGAAGGCGCCACAATCTTTGGTACGTACCTCCCCCTGCCTGCCCGGACCAGCACCGTCGAAAGTTATGGTCTTGCATTCTACGAGGCACAAATCTCAAAGACACCAGACGAAGTTGTGGAGGCGGTTCGCAAGCTGGGCGGCAAGATCGAAGTTGTGCCTGCCGATCTCGCCAAGGTTGAGACTATTCCAGCGCTGTTTGACCAAGCGGAGAAACTCTTCGGGCCGGTGGATGTACTCATCAATAATGCCGCGTACGACGCCCCTGACACATTCGAACCGCCGAACCGATTAGGCCAGCTGAACAAGACCGTTTGGGATTTTCCAATCGCTCCAATCACCGCCGATTCACACGATGCCCATTTTGGGGTGAATAGTCGTGCAGTTGCACTTATGATGGCTGAATACGCACGACGAGTTGTCGATCGCGGCACAAACTGGGGGCGAATCATAAATGTGAGCACAGATGGCGCTTCCGGTTTTCCTACCGAAGTTTCCTACGGTGCAAGCAAACACGCGTTGGAGTCATACAGCCGCGCGGCAGCCACGGAGCTCGGCAAATATGGCATCACCGTCAACGTGGTGTCTCTCGGCGCCATTCAGACGGGCTGGATTACGTCCGAATTAGAGAAGCAGATTGCTGCCCGCACTCCGCTTGGCCGGATAGGCACACCCGCAGACGCGGCAGACGTAATTGTCTTTTTGGCTTCCGAACAGGCACGCTGGCTTACTGGGCAAACACTTTATGTCGGTGGCGGGCATCAAATGCCTTTATAGCTGTAATCGAATGAAGCAACGCGGCGTATAACAGTCAAAACACCGACGCTCCATCATTTGCAAGGAACCAGAGAAATGGCTCGTTTGAAAGTGGCGTTTGGCCTATTACCTCTCACTAGTCGTGTCGAACCAACTTTGCAAAGAGGTAACCATGGAAAAAGGAATACGCAGAACTGCAGCGATTGCATTGTTGGCGGTGCAGTTGGTCACAGTGCATGCTCAGGGTGTTGATAGCACCCGAATTCCTGTTTGGGTGAAAGAGAGCCGATCAATTGTCGCGGATTCAATACCAGAGGCTGACTATGCCTTCTTGACAAAATGGGCAAACGATCATGTGCTGCCAGCGGATGAGTATTTCATCAAACTGTTTACTCGTCACGATCTTATCATTTTCGGTGAAAGTCACAATGTAAGAGAGCATAAGGATTTCATCATCAAGTTGATTCCAAGATTGTATTACGAGGCTGGCGTCCGATGTATCGGCTGGGAATTCACAACACCTTCCTCCGATGCGGAACTTGAGCGTTTAGTGACCTCCTTGACGTACGACTACAATGCGCAACTTGATTTTGCACGCCGTCAGGGTTCGCACGCGTTGGCGTCCAAAGAACATTGGGATATCATTGAGGCTGTACGAAAGCTGAATTCCAACCTTCCACCCGAAAGTGAAAAAATGCGCCTCGTAGGGCTTGACAAAGAAATAGACTGGGTAGACGTCTATATAAAACAAAAAACAGCAACCAAAGACAGCCCTGAGATGAAAGCTCTGAACGAAATCGAACAACAACGCGATGTGGAAATGGCGGAGAATGCTGAACGACAAACCCTGGCAAAGGGAATAAAGGCGCTTCTTTTTGTTGGCAGGGGCCATGCGGAAACACATTTCGGACTTCCACCCGATCCACCTTACCGGCGCCCGATCATGGCTCAGGTGCTATACAAAAAGTATGGAGAGCGTGTTTATCAGGTATATCCAGATTTTGGTTCATTCACACCGATAAACAAAGCTATGAAATGCCAGACTTCTGGCCCGGTTGGATTTGATATCCCAGGCTCCCCTTTCGCGAGTCTCCTCATAATAAGGGGCCCGGGCTTTCCACTTAGCAGCCTCGAGTCAAACGCGCGCGGCTACATCTACTTCGGCCCGCAGCAAACACTCCATAGGAATACATTTATTGAGGGGTTTGTGACTGATGAAATGTTTGCCAAGTACAAAAGGTATTATGAGATTGATTTCGGAAAGGTCTTTAACAGTGCTGCTGATGTCAACACCTACTTCCGCGAAAAAGCATTGTCCAAACTAAAATGAACGCTAAGTGATGGAAGTAATAACACCATTTCCACCGATATGAAAACCCTTCGTCTTTGAGCGGGTGAACTATGATGCAGATGAATCAACACGCGGCTCGTGTTCAGATGGTTTGCAGAGTTGAATTTTGGGATTTTTCCCTTCGCGCCAAAAACCACTGCGTGGTGCGGCGAGAGGCTGTATGCAATCGACTTAATGATAAGGAGATGAAATCGATGAGAAAAGAGAATTTTGAAAAAATCCAAGAAAAAGTGGAAGTGACAACTCGCAAATGGTGGTTCTTACTTCTTTTCATTCTGATCGGAACGGTAACCCCACCTATTGTTACAAAAGGATATGATCCTTCTAAAACTGGCGAGATTATAAGCTATATACTTCGCAATTCCTTAATTGGATTTTGCTCTCCCTTATACCCAGTTTTCAAAATTCTTCCAATCATTCTGGTTTTTGCTTTAATTTTGTTTGGGAATCGAGTCAGCCGAATTTTCAGTCTCTACGGTGGTATTACCTACCTCCTTTTTGCATTTCTTCAAGGTATTGCAGTAACGGATAAATATGGTTTTGGAATTGTAACGGGCAACTTTATCCTGATGCTAATTGTTGCTTTCTTCTGGTTCTGGGAAGTATCTGAGAATAAAAACAATTTCAGTCCACAAAAGATACAAATCACAAGATACTGGGTTGTTCCATTAGCATTTTTAGCCTTCTGGTATCCAATAAATCTTGAGTCAAGGCGACCTGATTTTAATCTCACTTATTTATTCACAAATCCAGCAGGATTGGCTTTTTGCACCATGACGCCCATATATCTTGGAATACTTTCTCTTTACTATCCCAAAGTGAACATCGTAATGCTGCGAACTACGAGTCTTCTTGGACTAATTATTGGTCTCTGGAATATGGTAGTGAATTTCATTCTCAAACCTGATATTTTGTGGTGGAACGGAGTTTTACATCTGCCTTTAGTGTTTATATCCATTTATGCTCTCATCCTTACTTTTAGAAAGTTACAATTAGTAGAAACTACAAAAGGAATAAAGTGATGGATGTAAGCCGATTGCGTACAACAGTGGATAAAAGGCTTCGTTTCACTACGCCCAAATTGCCTTCAGCAACCTCTTTTATCCGCATCCTGTTAGGCGAAAGGCAGCATCCTAAGGTTCATACACTGAGAGGGACTATCAACGCATTCAGAAATTTTGTAAATCCACGGCAACTATGGCCCCTCATCATAAGATCATTATTGGTGACTCGCAGAAGATGTCTGAACTTTCCGATGAGTCCGTTCATCCCGTAGTTACTTCACCACCCTCCTGGCAACTCAAGGATTACGGAAATAAAAACCAGTTGGTTTTCCACGATTCCTGCGAAAGCCATACCAACAATCTGAATCGTGTGTGGAATGAATGCTTCCGATTCCTGCATACAGGCTGCCACCTCTGCATCAACATTAACGCCTGCCCTGATCATCAACGGAAAGGTTAAATCAGTCCGGTAGGACCGACTCCATCCAAAGAACAGATCAAGAAATGGATTGTGGAAGAGGGCATTGAAGGAGAATAAAAAGGCGCTTACGTTTGGTTCGATAGATTTTATCAGCGTGGATTCCTGCTCGGATCAAGATATTTCATTCCTTGCTTTTCTTAAACAATCGCTCCAGTTTCTTACGGGCTTCTTCCGACTTGGAATCTGTTTTTATGTCTGATGATTTCCTCGGTTCGAAGTATTCACAAAAATTCGCCGCTGCCTTATCGTTGACCCACTCGGCTTCTGTCTCGCGGCACTGGTGGTAGGCTGCAGAATCGTAGAACCGGCAGTTCAAACAACAGTGGAGAAGACTCCCACATTGGGGACAGGTTTCCTGCCGGCCGATTTTATCTTTTTTCAAAATTTCCAAATTACAATGATGGCAATACATAGTGAACCTCGCCGCTATCAAGAGGTGTGGAGGTTGTTTTGCGAACCAAGGTCAGTCCCCTATCCATGTTTTTTCTTCTATGATTTCAACAGCTTGCTTTTTCTTCTCGCTTACCACAGAATTGCCTCCCACGATATTCAGAACGAAACTGTCGGATATAAAAATGAACCTAGAAATAGAAATGACGGCTGCAATCCCGACGGATCCGTCGTATAACACCGATGTCTTAGGCATTTTAAATTTACGCCTTCGGTTTCTTGACCCCTATTTCTTTTTCCAGAGCCTTCACCCTTTTTTCCAGTTTCAGGAGATCCTCTTTTGTAACGAGGTTCATTCGTCTCAGTATCTTTTGAACTGCATTTTCGATCTGGCCTTCCACTTTTGCCTTTGCCTCCTTGGACCTTCGCACCAGATCATCAATCACCTCTTTCCCCTCTTTTTCCGTGAGTTTCCCCTTTTCAACAAGGTCTTTGGAAATCTCTTCAATCTTTTCTTTGGTCATAAAGGCCAGCCCTGCTCCGGCATACATAATTTTTTTAACAAGATCCTTCATAAGATTTCCCTCCTTTCTTCGATCGAACCCACCAAGGGTGTGAAAAACGACAAGTCACATCCCAAGTGGAACATCGGATCAACACTCCTGAAAAACGGAAATCTTTTATCCTCTTGTCCGATCGTGTGCCCTTTGCTTCTTTGAACTTCCTGTGGACGCGACGATATTCCCTTCGATTGGGTCTTTGTTATAAATGGAAATCTCCCGCAGCTTCAGGCTGATAAAGAATCTCTTCAATCCGGATTCTGACCATTCCCGCAGGAACCTTCCATGTGATCGTATCTCCAACGCGGTAGCCGATCATTGCCGTTCCGATGGGGGCTAAAATGGAAATCTTATTCTGAGTGATATCCGCATCACGGGGAAAAACCAGAGTATAAATCATCTCCTCGTCCGAATCCATATCCCGTACGCGAACTCTCGAATTCATGGTCACCACATCCGCAGGGACATCCTTTGGCTCCACCAATTTGCTGCGCTTGAGCTCCTTGGCCAATTCTTCGAGATGCTTCTGATCCAGAACGTGGAATTTATCCGAAGACGTAAGAAGATCCGTTAATCGGCGCATGTCGAATTTCGTAATGTAGATTTTTCTTTTCCCCATGATCGCTCTCTTTCTAATGTATAGAATTCCCGAAGCCTACGATAAAAAACATGAAAAATCAAATCACTTTAGAAAGGGTGTTGAAAAATTTTCTCACCGGCAAAGAATCTTCCCTCTCACTGATAAAAAAACAAAGCTGTCTTTACAGCACATCCCCCCTTTGTCTTAGAAGAAAAAAGGAAAACCGATGGAATTTAGAGAAGGTGTGATTCGCCTACGGATTCAAAGTGGCCGTGACATTATTGTGAAAAAACCATCAAGAATCTCAGTCCGAAACAAATGTGCA
>Ga0172362_10004241_pt1 | contig 12415 bp, 9 predicted proteins | sample LakKivs1_kivu2a2_FD_114534 | JGI IMG/M metagenome (GOLD analysis project Ga0172362, IMG submission 114534) | Sediment microbial communities from Lake Kivu, Rwanda - Sediment s1_kivu2a2 | ecosystem: Environmental > Aquatic > Freshwater > Lake > Sediment | place: Rwanda: Western Province, Lake...
AATGCTTAAAAAGATGAGAGGATTCACCCTCATCGAGCTGCTGATCGTCGTCGCGATCATCGGCATCCTGGCTGCTCTGCTCATCCCGAACGCTCTGGCCGCCATCCAGAAGGCCAAGCAGAAAACGGCGATGAAAGAGATCATGACCCTGTCCACGGGCGCCATGGACTACATCACGGACCACGGGGACTGGAAGAACATCACCCAGGCGGGCGACATCGTATCGACCACGGGCATCGGCACGGCCATTTCGCCGTTCTACGTCAAGGCCATCCCTCAAAACGACCCGTGGAACAAGCCCTACCAGGCTGATGTCGGAACGGTCGACACGAATGGTTATCTTTCGGGGACCGCGCGTGCTTCACTCGGAAGCGACGATTTCATCATCGCTTCGTGGGGTCGTAACAATGGTAAGGGCAGCATTGCTACGGCCCGACGCACCCCGACGCCAGCCGCTACAACGTTAACGGCATGTCCGATTTCGACAACGACCTGGTTGCCTGGTCCGGCAACTGGATCATCGCTCCTGCCACCGTCCTGATCCAGCAGACCACCACCTGACGCACGTCTCGAATCGAACCTGCGAGGGGCGGCTTCGGCCGCCCCTTTTTTTATTCCTTCCGGCTCGAGCCGTTCCGCAGGGCCTGAGCCCTTGGCCGATCTTTCCGGGACAGTTCCCACAACGAGTATTGGAAATCGACGACGGCCTTCCAATGCCGCATCTCCTCTTCGTGCCGGTCGAGGAAGGCCCTCGTGTACGGGCCCTGCCCGGCGAGGTTGTGCCGGTCGAGGGCGTCGGTCGAGTTGTCGTAGACCTCGGCGAGGCCGTTCTGCGCATGGAAGATGACCTTGATGGGACCCTCCCGCATGGCCAGATGGTCCGAGCCCGACCAGCCGGAAAAGAAGAGCTTTCTCTGAAGGGAGACCGGCCGGAGGAGGCTCTCCCCGATGAAGCGTCCCTGGACGAGCCGCAGGCCGAGGGCATCGCACGTCGTGGGAATGATGTCCAGGATCGAGCGGACGCCTTCGATCGTCCGGCCGCCGGGCAGCGACCTCGGCGCATAGAGAAGGGCCATCGTCCGCAACCCTTCCTCCCAGAGGATCTGGTTGTGCTGGTAGCCGCCATGCTCTCCGAAGGCCTCGCCGTGATCGCCGGTGATGATGAAGAGGGTCCTCTCGGTCAGATGGCGGGCCTCGAATGCGGCCATGACCGATCTCAAGAACCCGTCCGTATAGCGGACCGCGTTAAGGTAACGGTTGCGGAGGGGATTCGCGGCGTCGAGATCGATCGGCCGGTAGGACCTCGGGAAACCGTACTGGTGATGTCTGCTGAGCGTCAGGTAGGTCAGGAAGAACGGCCGGGCCTGTTGCTCGTCGACCCAAGCCAGGCTCGGGCCGAGCATCATCGTCTCTTCCTTGCCGAAGTAGTTCACGTCGTCGAACCCCGCCTGAGGCAGGGAGAGGAGATTCCGGAAGACGCCGTAGCCGAGGTTGCGAACGAGATCCGGCCTCTGCTCGAAATCGTTGGCCGGCTGAAAGAACGCCGTTGCGTAGCCCTGGTCCTCGAGGATCGTGGCCAGGCTCTTGCGGGGGAGCAGGCCCGGAGTGGCCTCCCTTGGCGCCGGCTCGAGATAGGGATAATAGCCGCCCAGGATCGAGATCAGGGCCTTTGTCGTATGCGGAACCACGGAATAGATGGTTTTCACGAGCGTGCCGGATTTGGCCAGCTCGCCAAGAAAGGGGGTGGCCCCAAGCCCGGGGACATAGACGTCGGTGGCCTTCCAGCCGAGGGACTCGAAGATGAAAAGGACGACATTCAGCCGGGGCGCCGAGGGCTCCCTCTCGAAGGCCCAGACGTCGTCGAATCTCTCGTCCTCCGTCATGACGGGCGGCTTGGCCCGGGCTCCCGTCCCGGGGACGAGACTCCAGATCGCGTCGAAGGCGACGCATCTCTGATCGGGCGTCCGCTGACCTCCTGTTAGGATGACGAGGAGGAGCGTCATCCAGAGTAAAGAAAGCCCTCCGACAAGAGACCAGCTTCCTTTCTTCGACAGGATCGTCTCGGCGGCTCTGCTCTTGTGGACTCGCCTGAGGCTCATCACCAGGAGATGAAGGGCGAACGCGGCGGCGGGGATGATGACCCAGGCCGATCTCGAGCCGTTCGCCTCGCCGACAACCAAAGCCTTGCTATCGGCGAAGGTCGCCCAGAAATAGCGGACGATGTTCCAGGTCAGGGCCGATCCAGTGATCGACTTGTACGCGGTATGGGCGGCCGTGAACAGCAGCGCGAAGAGGATGACCGCCTCATAGACGACGACCGAAACCCTCCGGACGGGACGCTTTGGGGACGAGATGAGGAAGGCGAAGAGGACAAAGAGAGGGAGAAGGAAGAGGAGATCGACGATCCAACCGAAGGTCACCCAAAGGAATGCCAGGAGCGGTTCCTCAAAGCGGTTCTGGCCGATCTTGAGAACGAGGGCTTGAAGGGCGTAGATCAACGCGGGCGGGACCGTCCAAAAAAGGGCGTTCCGGGTGAGGAAGCCGGGCCGGGGAGATTGCCGGGGAAGCGGGCGACTCCTTCCGGAACGGCGGAACATGCTCAGCATCGGGTCACAGGACTCAAGGTATAGCACAAAACGATGGAGTGGTAAATTCGATGTAGAACGGACAAGCATCGGTTACGCCTGAAGGCCGGCTCTCTCGCGGAAGCGCTCGTATGGAGTTATCCCTCCTAGGGCGGAGTGAGGCCGATGGTAGTTATAGAAGTCCTCCCACTCCCTGAGTTTCTCATTAAAGAGCTTGGTATCGTCTATGACAACCCCCTTGAGCACCCGATAAAACTCTTCCTCGTCGATCCTGTGGCTTCGTTCGACCTTCCCGTTCAGTCTTGGCCGTCGTGGCTTTATATATACATGACTTATGCCCTTGTCCAGCACATGCCAGTGGAACTAGCCTTGAAACTCTGAGCCGTTATCCGTTTGGATCACCTCGGCCCTGAAGGGCAGCCGGGAAAGCGCATAATCTATGAACTGGATAGAAGTCAGTTGATTGTTCTTGTCATAGATCCTCAAGACCCTGAGCCTGGTGCAATCGTCGATGGCTGTATATTGATAATAGCGTCTTCTCGTCCCCCCTATTCTCTCTAGGACCTTCACGTCGACCTGGATCCTATGGCCGGGCATCGGCATCTCATATCTTTTCCATCGCTCCTCGTGCCTCTTGTAGCGTTGATTGGAGGGCAAACGGTTCATATGGAGCTTGTTCAGAATTCTCCAGATCCCTGAGCTGCTGACATGGATATCGTGATAACGCTCGAGATAGACCATGATCTTCCAGGGGCCAAAGTGATAGTTCTGCCTCAGATAGATGATTTTGGCCAGCACCTCGGCGCTAGTCGCTCTGGGACTATGTATTGGCCGTCGTGACCGATCCAGTAAGCCAGCCTCCCCGGATTGCGTGTACTTCTTTTGCCATTCGTAAAAAGCACAACGGCTTAGCCCAAAGTACCGGCAGGTTTTCGAGACGTTGTGAGTCACCTCTTCATAGTGTCTGAGGACTCCCAGTCGCCATTTCTGGTTTCTGAGGGGATCGTATTTAGCCATGGGCTCCTCCTAATCATCATGGCGTCAGACTACCTGAGAGGGCCCTAGGTGTAAACCATGTCTGTCAGTTTTAGAATTTTCGAGTTCGGCAAGAGACAGGAGACGAGACCTGGCGATCGCGATTGACTCGAGGTACCCGGCATCGTATGATTACGGCGATGAGAAAGGCGCTCACAGGCCGGAACATCGTTATCGCAGGTCTCCTGATCCTGCTTGCCGCCTCCACGGTCTTAACTTACCTTCCCACCCTTCAGAACGGCTTCACCAACTTGGACGATCCCGCGCTGGTCATGAACAACCGAAGCATCCGGGGGTTGTCCCTCCATTATCTCCGCGATCTGTTCAGCCGGTCCTACGGCGGTCTCGGCGGCTATACGCCCCTGGTCTTGCTCTCTTATGCCATCGAGTACCATTTCTTCGGCCTCGAGCCCCGCGCCTTCCACGCGACGAATCTGATCCTGCACGTCCTCAATGCCCTGCTCATCTTTTGGCTCATGGCCCTCGTCACCGGCAGCCTGGGAGCGGGCTTCATCACGGCGCTCGCCTTCTCCGTCCACCCCCTTCACGTCGAGCCCGTGGCCTGGGTCCAGGGCCGAAAGGACCTTCTCTTCTCGCTCTTCTACCTTTCCGGGCTCATGGCCTACCTTAACTACATCAAGAAGGGGCGAAAAGCGGTCTTTTTCTGGGGCGCTTTACTCCTTTTCGCGCTGGCCTTGTTCGCGAAGGTGACGGCGATCTCCTTTCCCCTGGTCATCCTGCTCTTGGAGAAGCGCTTCGCGCAGAGGATCGACCGGCGGGCTTTGATCCGGTCCATTCCCTTCTGGCTGATGGGTGGCCTCTTTTTCGCCCTTTCGTTCATGACCCGCGACGCGCTTCGCATGGGGACGTTTGAGAGGATCCCCAGCTACTGGAAGAGCCTTGGGACCCTTTTCTATGCGTTCGCTTTTTACGTCGGAAAGGTCTTTGCGCCCGTGAGACTCTTCCCCGGCTATCAGACCGAGATCGGCCATGATCCGGGACAGGCCGTCTTGAGCTTCGCCGCCTTGGCCATCCTGGCTGCGCTTCTCCTGTTGGCTTATCGGCGGCAAGCCGGGCGGGCCGCGTTCGGCGTCGGCTTCGCCGTGCTCACCTTGCTCCCGACCCTGCCGTTCCATTTGTTCGGTCAGCCCTATGAGGATCGGTACATGTACCTCCCATTGGCCGGTCTCGTCGTGGCGCTGACCGCCCTTTTCCCTCCAGGCATATTCAAGCTCCGGCCCCTTCCGAGAACGACCTTGGCATTCTGGCCGGCCATCATTGTGATGGCGACTCTTCTGGGGGGCCTCAGCTGGCGTCAGAGCCGGGTTTGGCGCGACAGCCTCTCCCTTTGGAGCCATGCCGTCAAGATGGACCCCGCGAATCCCTTTGGCCTGGTCAAGCGGGGAGAGGCTTTCGAGGAGGCAGGGAGGTTGCCGGAGGCTTTGTCAGACTACCGCCGGGCTTCGGCCTTGAGGCCCGAAAATGCCGGGGCCGCCCAGCATATGGGGTCTGTACTCTTCAAACAGGGGGACTATCGAGGGGCCATGACGGAATATGACCGGTCCCTGGCCCTCAACCCCCTCTTTAGCGAGGGTTACCTCAGCCGCGGCATTCTATGGGGCCGACTGGGCGATTTCGATAAGGCGATCGTCGATCTTACCGTTTCTATAAGGCTCAACGAGACTTCTCAGGCCCGCTACTATCGGGCTCTGGCCTACCGGGAGCTCCAAAAGAACACGCTCGCGCTCGAGGACCTGAGAGCCGCCTATCGGCTCGAGCCCCGGGACGAGATTCGCGACATGATCGAGAAATGGACACCGGCACCTTCGAAGTGACGGCGTTCGTGCCTAGGGATGTTCATCGAAGAAGACCTCCTGCCAATCATAGGGGAGTTCGAAGACCGAATAGAAGCTCCGATCCTCAAGCAAAGGCAGGCCCGAGCCGAAGAGGGTATCGAAGAGGATCCGGAACGTATTGACGGATGTCATCGTCCGAGGGAAGGACATGGTCTTGCCGGGCAGATAAATGGCGTTGAGGATGCCAAAACGCGCCCTGAAGGCCTGGGCTTGCGGAGCGTCCGTTAACGTCGGCCCGTGGTCGGATTGGAGGATGATGACCGGGGGGCGCGATGAATAGCGGAGAATGTCGCCGACGGCCAGCCGGATCTTGCCGGTCACGAAAGCCAGTTGTTCGATATACTGCCCACGCTCGCGCCAAAGCTGCTTCTCGAATTCGAATTGATTCGACAGGTGGGCGCGCTGCCTGACATTCCCCTGCCGGTCAAATATGTAGGGATGGCGAGGGAGCAAAACGTGGTAAAAGACGAACTTCGGCCCCGGTAGATGACAAACGGACCTTAATCTGTCCAGGGCGTAGAGATGAAGCGTTGCCAACTCAATCTCTCCTGCCGACGGGGCCTTGAGCAGCGTCGTCGATAGCAACAATCGGCTGAATTCGCTTGTGAAACCTCCCGGCCGATACGCGATCTCGACGTCGGCCTGCGGACTTGACTGTGTCGCCCCCCACGTCGAATCGATGTGTACATAACGGTAGCCTTTGGATTTCAGGGTCTGGACCACCTTGTTGTCCCTGATCATCGAAAAGGGGATTTGGAGATCCCGTGAGGTCCGGCCCATTCGGTCGCCCACGTCATTGATGTAATCCATGTTCAGGGTGGCGGCGAGGGAAAAGAACGTCCAATTGTAGTTCGATCGGCTGTCCTCGGCGACAAAGAAACCGGACGCCTTGAGGAAGTCGAGAAAGTCACTGTTGTCGTAGCTGAAATAATCCTTCAGGATATCCCGGCGCCCGTAGCCGTCGAGGATAAAGTAATAGATGTCCGGTCTATCGATGCCGCTCATGTCCCCGACGGGGGGCGGGGACGGGCGCGGTCGGATTGTCGATGGGGAGGTGATCGCATAATGCGCGACGCCGATGAGCGGCATCGCGAGCAGGGCCGTGCCGGTGATATTGAGGAGAGTGTTGGCAAGGTCCGGCGAGGATCTTGTGCGGATGATCTTGGAGATCAGCAGGGCGCCGGCCGCCAGGGCGATGACGCGAAGAAGGGAATGCAAGAAGATACTCTCTTCGAGTGGCAGTACTCCGCCGACTGCGCGGCGCTGGCCCAGGGCGATCAGAAGCCGGACAGCGAGGCTGTGGAGATGGCCATAAGAGAAGAAGATGATCCAGAGGACTGAAGTGACGAGTCCGGCCTTTACCGAGCTCTTTAGGATCCATCGGAGGACGAGCCAAGCGCAACCCGCGATGGCGAAGGAGGCGCCCAACAGGGGAAGCATGTGACCGATCGGGACCTGGTCGATGTTGTGAGCGTAGAGGATCAGGATCGGCGCCGCCGCGAACAGCAGCGGGTGGATCACGAGCGGTCGGCCTTTGACATTTGCCATGCGTCCCTCGCTTCTTGACGTCTGCGGCTGTCCGAGCCGGGCTCAGTCCGGAACGGCCGCCTTCCGCTCCATGACGTAAAGAGCCCTCTCCGAGCCCGCGAGCGGGATCCGCTCGAGGATCTCAAAGCGTTCGCCGAAGGCCCGCTCGAAATGTTCCCGGGTATAGCGGCTGAAGATGTCTTCGCGGGTCACCAGCAGCCGCTTGACCTGGGAATCGGACTTCGGCACGAACTCGATGAGCAGGGACCGGCCGGCCTTGGCGAAGAAGCGCGCGGCCCCCTCGAGAGGCACGTTGTTGCCGATGGCCAGGTGGTGGATCAGAGCCAGGGCCAGCACGGCGTCCGCCGGGCCCCGGTCGAGCAGGCTCTGCCGCTCCGCATTCTCCCAGCCCAGGCGCGGGCTCGGCGCGGTGAGATCCATGAGCAGGGGAACGACGTTCGTTTCCCGTTCGGCGCGGACCCTGAGGTAGTTCCTCTCGACGCAGGCCGGATCGGCGTCGAACGCGATCGTGAAGGCGCCGGCGGCGGCCGCGACCCGGCTGAAGTCGCCGACATTCGCTCCCAGGTCCCAGACCGTCCGCGGCCGGACCCTCGCCATGAAGCCTTCGACGGCCCGGCGCTTGGCTTCGAGCCCTTCCGGAGCGTAGTTGGTATCGGCGTAATAGTCGGCCCACTCGGTCCCCGCGGCGCGCCATCGCAGCCGGCGCGCTCCCGATTCCAGGGAGTCGATCAGCCCCAAGAGGCCCCGTCGGTTCACCCGGCCTTTCGTGACTCGGGCCGAGCGGCCCTCGTAGCGCTTCTGGCTCCGGGCATGGAAATGAATGTGCAGGAGAAGCGAGGCTCGCCTCTTCGACCTCATCGGGAGCAGGGCCGAGGCCAGATCGAGAGGGATCCCGTCGAGGTGGACCTGAAGCAGACGGTTCAGGCGCACGTCCTGGAGGCTCATCAAAGCGAGCGGGGCTAGAAAGTGCCGGCAGAATTGCCCGTAAGCGGTCCACGGCTCGCCTTCGGTGGCCTCGCGCAGGGACAGCGTGTCGATGAGGACCGGGCGGCCCCGGATGAACTGGATGTTGAAGGCGCTCCCGTCGACCAGGCTCATGCCGGCCCGCAGAGCCCGCTTCTCGATCTCGAGCGTGGCCAGCGCCGCGTCTTGGAGCTGGCTGAAGCTCCACTCGTAGGGATAGGAGACGAAGGGGATCTCCTCGGGGCGGATGACCTTGTAAAGGTCGTCCCATCCGCCGCCTGGGGGAGGGACCTCCTCGTGGGGGACGAGGAGGTCCGCCGCGACGAGCTCGCCGTAGAGGCCCGAAGTCATCAGCCGGTCATAGTGCGTCCGGCCGGGAGCGAGGATGGCCCGGTGGATGACGCCCTCGCTGCGGAAGACGAACCCCGCCGGGTCCCGGAAGGAGGACGGCAGGACGTCCTCAGGACGCATCGCCGCCGTTCGAGGTCTTGCGGGCGAACAGCTTCTGGAGGAAGGCCGCGATCTTCTTCCAGAAGACTTTGATCGAGAAGGCGAGGCCCACGAGAAAGGCGATGGCGACCTGGAGGACATAGCTGCCCGTGCCCGGGTCGATGTACGCGGCGGCGGTCTCGGTCAGAAGACCGCAACCGAGCACGATGAGCCAGGCCAGGCGAAGGGGACGTGTTCCTGACATGACTTACTCCCTTCGGTTATCTCCTCATCCCCGCGGAGCTCTCAAATATGCGAATTCGGACTCCAGGGCGAAGTCAGACCTGACGCGCTCGACCCTCTCTCCGAGGACCTCGATGTCCTCAGGCCGGAGCGAGCCGAGGCGGATCCGCTGGGCCAGGGCCAGGTACTCGACCCGCGACGGATCGACGCCCATGACCCGCGCCGCCGTGGCGTCCACGGCCAAGGTGTTGTCGCCCATGACGAGGACGCCGGCCGTCTTGGCCGTGCCCAGGAGCGGGCCATACCCCTCCATCCCCACGACGCCGTCGACGACGGAATAGTGGACCTTGACGGTGGCGTTGATCTCGCAGACGCTGAGCGGGATGCCGTTCCAGTGGAGCGCATTCTTGGGCCAGCCGTAGACCATCCCCGGCAGCACGCCGAACATGTTCTTCATGCTCAGCGTGACCCCCGCGAACCTGTGCGTCTTCATCTTCGGCACGGAGATGACGACGTCGGCCGTGGTGACGGTCTTCGGCAGAGACATGGCCTTGAGGAGGGTCGAGCCCGGATTGGCGCTCGGGACGACCGTGATATCGTCGTAGTTGAGATCGACCAGACGGACGCCCCGGCGCTTCGCCAAGGCCTCGTATCCGGAATCGCGGAAGAGATATTCCGAGTCCCGATTGTGGGCGGCCCCTTCGGCGATGACGATCTCCCGCGCCCCGAGCTCGGTCAGATGGGCGATGAGAGCTTCGACGAGCCTGGAGTCGGTGCAGATGGGCCGGTCGGCGGCGAGGTCGACCAGATTGGGCTTGATGAGGACGTTTTTTTCCCTGACGTCGGGTGCCTGGCTCGACCGCCAGCCTGCCTGCAGGGCCGTCATGAGCGTCCCCGGCGCGTAATTAGGGCAGGGAACGAGGGCAACCTTTTGGCGCCGGTCGAGCGAGGACGGACCCGGGCCCTGCCGGCCGCCGCCTCTGAGGGCGGCGGGTGGGACGGCCCAGAGAAGAGAAGCGCCCAGGGCGCGAAGCGTTTCCCGGCGGGTCAGGGCCTTCATGGTCATCGGGCCTTTCCGTCCGGCGGTCTGATAATGGGCGCGTCGCCCAAGACAAGGGCAGCGAGCGAAGTCTCGAAGAGATCGGCGCGGAAGCCGCCGTCGCTCCGCTGCAGCTTGGCGAGCCGGTCGGCCGCCCCGTTCGCCATGGACTTGGAGCGGCTGAAGCTCTTGAGCGCCAGCAGTCCCCAGGCCAGGGAGGCGGTGCTGACGCCGACGGCGAGCTCTTTGGCAAAGAAGCGGATCCCGTCGGCGATGGCCGGGTCCGATTCGGGGAAGCCGGCCGCTCCGAGAGCGGCTAAGGCCAAGGCCGTCGAGATCGTCGCGGCCGCCATCGCAAAGGACTTGGCGTAGGGATTGCCAAAATTCCAGCCGCCCGAGGGGACCTTCCGGTCTATGAGGAGACGGACTCCGGATGCCACGCGCGATTCCGTTGCCGGGACTCCGGCGTGGACGAGGGCGAGAACGAAGAGAGCCGTCGGTTCAACCCAAGCCGATGTTCCGGGCGTCCAGGGCCAGCCCTTGACCGACGCGTCATAGCGGTAAGCAGCCCTGATGGCCTCGAGATCCGCGGCCGAGTACCGGCTCGGCGCACTCTCAAAGCCCAGAATCCAGTCCTTCAGCCGACGCTCCTCGTCGGTGGCGCCCAGACCGTGAAAGGCGAGGAGGGCGGCATAGGCCATCCAGTTGCCGCTCTTGTTCTGTGGCCCCAGTCCGACGGCCCCGTCGCCGCCCTGACACGATTTCAGAAAACTCAAGGCCTTGCCGGTCGCCGCGTCCCGCCCCGCCGCTTGGAGCACGAGAGCGCAGAGGGCCGAAGGCTCGACCAGGCTCTGCCCTCCCGGCCGATAGCCCCAGCCACCGTCGGGATTCTGGTGGGCTCTGATGAAATCTCGGGCCTTGGGCAGGATCGGATCGGGCATGAGCGTTGAGCCCATTATATCCGCGGCCCTGCGTTTTGTATAGGGGAGGGCTGTGCTATAATCGGCTGGCGTGATTCGTGTCGCATGCTTCTTGCCTTTTTCTTCATCCTCGTTATCTCCCTCACGCCGTTCGTCCCGCCTTTTCTCTTGGCCAGTCTGCGCGACCCGCCCAGCGTTGTCCGACGGACGGCAGACCACGAAAGGCTTGGTCCAGTAGGCCGGGGAGCCGTTGCTTGACAAACCCGAAACGGACCGTCGAAGAGCGTGGCGCATGATGGCAAAACATTCCCAGGTCATCCTAATGCTGCTTCTGATCGTCCTGGTGGGCGTGGCGACATATCTCCCGGTCCTGCGGAACGGCTTCACAAACCTGGACGATCCGCAGCTCCTGGTGAACAACTCTGATATCCGGTCAATGTCGCCGGCCAGCGTCCAGAAGCTCTTCAGGACCTCCTATGGCGGGCTCGGCGGCTATACGCCCCTTGTCCTCGTATCCTACGCCTTCGAATACCATCTCTTTGGCCTCGACGCAGGAGCCTTCCATGCGACGAACCTCGCGCTGCACGTCCTGAACGGGCTTCTCGTCTTCTGGCTCATCTCTCTCGTCGGCGGTAGCGTGGGTATCGGGTTCGTCACGGCTCTTGTCTTCGTCGTCCATCCCCTGCATGTCGAGCCGGTGGCCTGGATCCAGGGGCGGAAGGACCTGATGTTCTCGTTCTTCTATCTCTCGGCGCTCATCGCGTACGTGACGTTCCTTCACAAGGGCAAGCGCCCCGTCCTTTACGGCCTTTCGGTCCTCTTCTTCGCCTTCTCCCTTTTTTCGAAGCTCGGGGCCATGTCGTTTCCTCTCGTCGCTTTGCTCCTGGAATGGCGTGTCGCCGGACGGATCGACCGGCGGGCCAAGCTCCGTTCCTTGCCGCTCTGGATAATGTCGGGCCTCTTCCTTCTCCTCGCCTTCATGACGCATACGCCGTTCTTCTCCCAAACTCCGCCCCCGGCTCCAAGCTACGGGAAAAGCCTCGTGACGTTCTTTTATTCATTTGTCTTTTGCGTCGGCAAGGTATTTGCCCCCTTCCGCCTCTTTCCAGGCTATGCGGACGTTATCACACGCCATCCCTGGCAATCGGCGCTGAGCCTGGTTCTCTTTGCGGCCCTGGGCGTGCTGACCTATTTCGCCCATAAGCGGAAGCCGGATGACACGACGTTCGCCGTCTGCTTCTTCATCTTTACGCTCCTGCCGACCTTGCCGTTCCATTTCTTCGGTCAGCCCTATGAGGACCGCTATATGTATCTGCCCCTCATCGGCGTCATCCTCATCCTCGCGCAGTTTCTTCCCACCCAGAGGCGAAATTCACCGGCCGGCTGGCTAGCGGGCGGACTGCCCGTCATGGCCCTGGCCATCCTGCTTGGGGTTCGCAGCTACGGCCAGAGTCATATTTGGCGCGACAGCCTCTCGCTCTGGAACCACGCCATCGCCAGCGACCCGAGCAATCCGATCGGCTACCTCAACAGAGCGGATGTTCTCAAAAGCAAGGACCAGTATATCGAGGCCATGGCTGACTATGATCGAGCCGAGCGATTGCTTCCCGACAACGCCGGTGTCGCCCAGAACAAGGCCGGGGTCTATTTTAAACTGGGAGAATTTGATAAGTCCCTGGCTGAGATCAACCGGGCGCTCAAGATCGACCCATTATTCTATGAAGCTTACATCAGCCGCGGGCTGCTTTGGGGTTACGGAAAGCGATGGGGCAATGCCGTTCAGGACTTCACGGTCGC
>Ga0172362_10004242_pt1 | contig 12415 bp, 12 predicted proteins | sample LakKivs1_kivu2a2_FD_114534 | JGI IMG/M metagenome (GOLD analysis project Ga0172362, IMG submission 114534) | Sediment microbial communities from Lake Kivu, Rwanda - Sediment s1_kivu2a2 | ecosystem: Environmental > Aquatic > Freshwater > Lake > Sediment | place: Rwanda: Western Province, Lake...
ATCTGGACCGGCTTGAGCTTCTCGTCCCACTTCATGTGCTTCTTCTCAATATCGATGAAGCGCTCGTCCTTGAGCTTGTCCGGCCCGAAGGCCAGCATCTCTTTGCCCGTCTCGGGGCGGATGCCGGCGCGCTTCACCGCCTCATGGATGGCGGTGGTGCCCAGCTTTACCGCCGATACGTCCTTGAGCGTGCCGCCGAAGTTGCCTATGGCCGTCCTGGCGCCGCTTACAATCACTACTTCTCTCATTTAAAAAGTCTCCTTACCTTTTTTACAAAGCAAAGCCCGATTCCTACGGAATCAGGCTTCTCACATTATATCGACCAAATGCATGACGTTTATAATTATAGCCCTATCGGTGGAGCGGTTTCAATGTTGCGATTGTCCAAACCCCCTCTATCCCCCATACTTTGGGGGAGGTTTAGGTTTGGGGGACACCCCTAGAACCCTGAAAGGAGAGCTTCTCTCCTTTACCACTCTTAACCGTCATTGCGAGGAGTTATCCTCGGAAACGACGACGTGGCAATCTCGTTATTCTTGCTAGGGACGCCTAGAGCATGAAGAGCGAGGTTCCCTCGCCCTATTATTTGTCGATGCGTTACGATGCTGTTCTCCGAACCCCCTGTTTGTCCCCCATACGTTGGGGAACTTTTTTATTTAGAATCTACTCCCTTCCCTCAAGGAAGGGAGAACTTACCGTGCGTAATAGAAAGGTGCAGGAGATTCTTCTCCTGCCAGGGGAGTTTGGGGGTGTCCCCCAAATAGGATTCCCCCAAGAATGGGGGATAAAGGGGGTTGAGAGCACGGCTTTGAGCAGAGTTGGCAAAATGATGGGGACAGCTGCCCTCTCCCTCTGCAGGGAGAGGGTCAGGGTGAGGGTCGTAACCCATGAGAACGATTGGCCATTAGCCCCCACAAATAAAAATCCATCCCATTGACAACCAATCGACATAGTGATATATTTCCATTTTGGAAATAATATATCGAGCATAATATGGCAGACAATACGGAAAAACAACCTTCGTCCGATCAAATAGCGCAGTTAGTGGAGTGCATGACCGAGATAATCTCCCGGGTTGCCCCGTCACATCATGAATCCCTCTCGCAACTCATGAAACAAACAGGGGGCATGGAAACCAACACAGAGTCAAATCGTTCCTGCGGAAAAGGCACTGTTCACGTTCATTTCCAGTCATTCCATCACATGAAAGGCAGGCCCGTTCCGCCTCTCCCGCCGCCGCCACCCGCCATCCTTCACCGTATGAGTATTATTCTGGGCCGAGGTGTTAATCCGACGATGGGTGAGCTCAGCAAAGCGCTGTCTTTACCGCTTTCGACCACGACACGTATCGTGAATATGGGAGAAAGCTGTAAGTTCTTACAGAGACAGCCCGATGCCGAAGACGGCAGAATAGTCAGGGTAGCTTTAACCCAGGAAGGACGCAGGTTCCATAAAACTATTATGGATATACAGACACAGGATGCGGCAAAGGTCCTTGGATGCCTGACACCTGAGGAAAGGGCTATCCTATTGACGCTGCTGCGCAAGGTAGCAAGCTCCATCGAGAAGGAATGAACGTCACAACTATCTTTCCGTTATGGAAATATATTCGAGTCGATTAGGGGTAGTACAGGAGAAGACTATATGCCTGAAGGTAAAAGCGTCATCGTGACGCACAAGCTAACTAAAGTATATAAGGGCAATACCAAGGCTGTTGACGGCATCAGCTTTGAGGTCAAGGCGGGCGAGATATTCGCCTTCCTCGGCCCCAACGGCGCCGGCAAGACCACCACAATCAAGATGCTGAATACGCTGCTTCCGATCACGTCGGGAAGGGCCGTGGTCGCCGGATTCGACGTAGCAAAGCACCCGGCCGAGGTGCGCCGGCGCATCGGCTACGCCGCGCAGGACGTGGGCGTGGACGAGCACGCCACCGGGCGTGAGAACCTGACTCTGTATGGCCACTTCTACCGCCTGGATAACGCCACGATAAAGCGGCGCGTGAAGAACATCCTCGAAATAGTCGGGCTGACCGAGTACGGGAACAAGATGGCCTCAACCTATTCCGGCGGCATGCGCAAGCGGCTGGACCTGGCCATGGGCCTCATACATCGTCCTCAAATACTTTTTCTGGATGAGCCGACTACCGGGCTTGATCCCCAGACCAGAGCCCATATCTGGGAGTATATACAGAAGCTTGTCGGGAAGCTGGGCATGACCATATTTCTGACAACACATTACATGGAGGAAGCCGATAGGCTGGCCAGCCGCATCGCCATAATCGACCTGGGCAAGATAATCACGATGGGCACGGCCGACGAGCTCAAGCGCTCCATAGGCGGCGACGTTGTGTCGATCTCTCCTGCAGGCGATAATCCCGAGGCGTGCAAGGAACTGGTAAAACGTGCGGAGGAAGTTCTGACGGGCAAACCTTTCGTTGTAGGAACCAAGCCTGCGGACAGCGAGTTGGCGGTCTACGTGAAGGACGGCGGCTCAGCCGCGCCCGGCATCATGCAGGTTCTGGACGCGCAGGGGATTGCGGTCAGGACCATGTCCATATCGCGGCCGTCGCTGGACGACGTGTTCCTGAAATACACCGGCCGCACCATACGGGCGCAGGAGGGCACACGCACCACCTTTGCTCAAATGCACCGCATGAGTAATCGGAGGAGAGTACGATGAACGCTCTTAAAGATACCTGGTACATATCGCTGCGCGATATCAGAACACGCCTTCGCATGCCGGTTTTCCTGTTCATGAGCATGGCCCAGCCCATACTGTTCCTGCTGCTCTTCCCCCAGATATTCAAGTCGGTAGGCGGCGCCATGTTCTCCGGGGGCATCAGCTACCTGCAGTTCTTCATGCCGGCCATACTGGTGATGACCGGCCTCTTCAGCGCAGTTTTCTCCGGGATGGGCACGATAATGGATATCGACACCGGTATCCTATCCAGGATGTCGGCTACTCCCGTAACTCGCGTTTCCATCATACTGGGGCGCGTTATCGCAACCGTGGTGGTGCTCCTGGTTCAGGCCGCCATCATCATGGTCATCGGGGTGATCATGGGGGTGGATATCGTTACCGGCGTGGGCGGGGCGCTGCTGGCGCTGGTGATCATAGGCCTGCTGGGGATGGGCATATCGGCCTTCTCCAACGGGATGGCGCTGCTGGTGAAAAGACAGGAGACCCTGATGGCAACAACCAATCTTCTCACCCTGCCGCTGATGTTCCTCTCCACGATGATGATGCCCGAGGAACTGCTGCCGGGCTGGCTGCAGACGGTGACAAATTTCAACCCTGTAGACTACACTATTGTAAGCGTGCGCAGCCTGGTTCTGGAGGGGTATATCTGGAGTGATCTCTGGCCTGCCTTTGCCGTGCTGGGCGGCATAGCGGTGGTCATGATCATCTTTGCCACGATGATGGTGCGCAGAAGGATCGAATAGGATAGCGATGGAACACGGCGGCTTTTTCCGTACATCGATAATGTGCTGGACGGATTGAAAAACCGGGCGGAGGTAGTAAGGTGAGTAAGGTAATGGATAAAAAGTGGATTGCGGTTGCTGTACTAGTGGTAATCCTGCTGGTCTTCTCGATACCGGTGCTTATGAGGGCATGCGGCAGCTCGGAGGAGACCCCGGGCAGTTCACAATCCCATGCGGTGACCGTGGTCCACGGCGACCTGCGCACAACCGTCAGCGCCTACGGCAGGATCTCCATGCCGCATCAGGCGCGGTTGACATTCTCTATCGGCGGCGGCGCCAGCAGCATCGATTTAATAAATGTTAACTTAGGCGACCGGGTTCCGGAGGGATTCATGCTGGCAAGGCTTGACGCCACCCCGTTCGAGATGGCCGTCGAACTGGCCGAGAACAATCTGGACATGGCCGAACTGGCCCTCGCCGCGTCCAACGGTTCGGCGGGGCAGCAGCTTCTGGTTGATAATGCCGAGATGGCTCTTGACGAGGCCGAGAGACAGCTCGACGCTACAATCATGAAGGCACCCTTCGACGGTACGGTCAGCGAGGTCTATGCGCTGGTCGGCGATTACGTTACGGCCATTACGCCGATTCTTACCCTTGTTGACACCGATGAGACAGAGGCTATAGCTATGATAGACGAGGTCGATGTGGACAAGGTTGAGCCAGGACAGATAGCGCTGGTTACCATCGATGCGATACCGGAAGCGGCGATCAGCGGTTATGTATTGGCCGTCTCTCCCCAGGCGACAATCGAGTTAGGCGTAGTTACTTTCAGAGCTACCATCAATATCAATCCCGATCCCGGTATTAATCTCAGGGACGGCATGACCGCCAGGATCGATATAGTGGTTGCAAGCGAGAACGATGTGCTCCTGGTGCCTAACAGCGCAATTACCAGGAAAGGCACAAGCCGTGTCGTCCAGATGGTAACCGCTGACGGCAAAACAGAGGAGCGCATAGTCACTATCGGAAAGAGCAACTCCACCAGTACCCAGATACTAAGCGGCCTCAACGAGGGTGACCAGGTCATGGTTCCCGGCCAATAGCGGTATTGCATCGGAAGAGCCGGGCATGGCGCAGCATTGAGCGATGATATGATCAGGATGAAGGGCATAACCAAGACCTATAGAGTCGGCAAGGTCGAGGTGCACGCGCTGCGCGGCATCGATCTTGAGGTCAGGCGCGGCGAAATACTGGCTATAATGGGGCCCTCCGGATCGGGTAAATCAACGCTGATGAACATACTGGGCTGTCTTGACCAGCAAAGCTCCGGGGATTACGAGCTCGACGGTGTCAGGATCGGCGGCCTGAACGATAACCAGCTGGCGGAAATCAGAAATAAGAAGATCGGTTTCGTGTTTCAATCATACAATCTGTTGCCGCGCATGTCCGCGCTGGGCAATGCGGAGCTTCCGCTGATATACAGCGGGGCGGCCAGCCGGCGCAAGCGCGCGCTGGAGGCGCTGGAGCGGGTGGGGCTCTCCGATCGGGTCAATCATAAGCCGAACGAGCTGTCCGGCGGGCAGCAGCAGCGCGTCTCCATAGCCCGCGCCCTGATTAACAACCCGGCCATAATCCTGGCCGACGAACCGACCGGCAACCTGGACAGCCAGATGAGCTGCGAGATAATGGCCATCTTCACCGACCTCAACCGACGTGACGGGATCACTATCGTGATGGTGACACACGAGCACGATATCGCACAGTATGCCCAGCGCATCGTCCATATGCGCGACGGCCTGATGGAGCATGAGGAGCCCCTGCCATGATGACCAGCTACCTGGCCAGCCTGTCCCTGGCGATCCGCGGAATCCTGTCCAACAAAGTGCGCGCGTCTTTAACGATGCTGGGCATCATTATCGGAGTAGCAGCGGTCATTTCGCTGATGTCGCTCGGCAAGGGGATCTCAGCTATGATCACCAACGAGATAGAGGGCATGGGATCGAACCTTGTCTTCATCGAGCCGGGCGTGGCCGAGGATTACAGCGCTACGATGGGACAGGGCGAGTTGACTTATGAGGATGCTAAAGCTATAGCCGAGTCCCCCGAGCTGTCGTCATCTGTGGAAGACGTGGTAGCCGAAACCGCATCTCGGGCACAGGTAGTGTTCCAGGATAAAAATGTAAACGTTGTGATTACGGGAACGACTGCGGCGTCGCTTCAGGCATGGGGCAGCGGCATATCCGCAGGCCAGTATATCACCGATCAAGACGTCGATTCCCGCGCAATGGTATGCGTGCTGGGCAGCAAGGTGTCGGGTGACCTGTTCGAGGATATCGATCCCGTCGGCCAGGTGGTGCGGATCGACAGCCGCGCTTTTACGGTGGCGGGAGTACTGAAGAGCAAGGGCGGGCTGATGAGTTCTGATGATTCCATCTTCATCCCCGTGACCACGGCTATCTACCGGTTTGGCACGGGGATAACCAGCTCCGACGAGCATAACGTAGCCTATATCGTTCTGAAGGTTTCAAGTGAAGACGAGATCGACACCGTAGCGGATCAGGTCACCGCACTACTGCACGAGCGGCATCGCATCTCGGAGGGCAAGGAAGACGATTTCACGGTCACTACTCAGAAGGAGATACTGGATTCACTGTCGATAATAACTACAGCCATGACGCTCTTTCTGGGCGCCATAGCCAGCATCGCGCTCCTGGTGGGCGGCATCGGCATCATGAACATCATGCTGGTATCGGTTACCGAACGCACCCGCGAGATCGGCATACGCAAGGCGGTCGGCGCCAAGCGCCGCGATATCATGATGCAGTTCCTCATCGAATCGGCCACGCTCAGCCTCATCGGCGGGTTGATCGGCATTCTGATGGGATGGGCGCTGGCTCAGCTGGTCTCAAGCGTTGGTATATCCATGGGCGAGGGCATGAAGCTGACCGCCGCGGTGACGCCGGACATCGTATGTCTGGCGGTGGGCGTGTCGGTGGCCATCGGCATCTTCTTCGGCTCCTGGCCGGCTATGCGCGCGGCTCGTTTGAACCCGATCGAAGCGCTGCGGCGTGAGTAGCAGTCGAGGACATCCATCGACGATTGAAATAAACGCAAGGACTCGATTTATCAATCACGTTACGCCCCGGTCGATTCGTCGATCCAGTCAAGGTAATCCTGGTTGCCGCCGATGATGGGCAGAGCGATGATCTCTGGGACCGTGTAGCTGTGCTTGCTTTTTACCGATGCAATGACCTTATCCAGCAGGTCAGCCCTTGTCTTAACGATGAGCATTGACTCGCTGGCAAGGTCGATCTTGCCCTTCCACCAGAACTTAGATTGTATTTTGGGCACGATACTGACGCAGGCCGCCAGCTTCTCAGTTAGGAGCGCATCGGCTATTTCCCGGCCCTGTCCATGCGTCTCTGTCGTTATATAGACTACAACGTGTTTCTCATTCGACATGTCCATCCACCTTTGAAAGTTTCACTTTGCCCCACACCCCGAGCTTGTCGCCGATGATTATGACAACCCCGGCTATGCCCTCGATCGACTGCGCCAGCTTTATCGCAGCAGGGATATCGTCCGCCTTCTGCACTGTGTTCGACACGGCGGTGGCGGCGGCATCGGCAAGGGCGGTCGAAGAGGACAGGACGACGACGGCATCGGCTATCCCGAAGTTCAGCGAATGTCCCACCGTTCCCGACGATGTGCATACCCCGAGCGGTGTATCATCCGGCTCGATATCGATGGCCAGACTGCCGCTCAAGGGGCTGTCCCCGGCGAATATTCCTATCCGCCTCGATTTCCTGGCCTGGATAAAGATGTCGCCGCCGTTCTCAACGATTATCTCGGCCGAGCGTTTCGCCAGCGCGCGTCCTACCTCCTCGGCAATGGCTCCGGCTACAGCGGCCATGGGTCCCACGCCGGCCTTTCTGGCGGCCCCGGCCATCGTGACGACTATGGCAGGCGCGTCATCGGATACATCTATCGGATCCAGGGAGACCAGGAACTCCAGGTTCTGCTCTATGTAGCGCTCGATGTCGGAGCGGCATCTCTTTATCTCCGCCTGCGCCTCCACGCGGAAATCGCCCGCAGCGCTTATCTGGACATCGCTCTCCTTATCCACGACTCGGAAGGAAACCAGGTCCGAATACCTGACCCAGTTGTGGTAGGTGCGCAGTTGGCTCACTACAGGTAAACCCCCATAGCCCGGGGAGGGCAGGCCAGCACGCAGAGCTCGCAGGCGGTGCACTCGGCCGCATCGAATTTGACTATCATCGTTTTATGATCGACAGACAAAGCGCCGGAGGGGCAGACAACTACGCAGGCGCCGCAATGGGTGCAGCGGTCGTCATTGCGTCTGACATCCTGTCCCAGAGACTGTATCTTAACCCCTACGGTTTGAAGGAATTTTATCCCCTTATCGTAGTTCTCCTTGGTGCCTGACAGCTCCAGCACCATCCTGCCTTCCTCGTTGGGCATGATCGAGGCCTTGAGCACGTTCAGCACAAGGTCGTAGTCCTTGACCAGCTTATATATCACCGGCTCATCCACCCGCCGCGCGGGGAAGTGCAGTACAACCCTTTTCTTAATAGCCATCTCTCAACCTCACATCGGGCTTAAGACGCCCGTTTAATCTCGACCGACGCGTTATACTTCCTTCTCTTCTATGGGACGCTCATTGAACGGTTTTGCCGAGAGCCCGGACTCGGCGCCGGGCAGCGGAGCGACGTACTCCGTCAGCAGAAACTTGCCCTTGGCTATCCAGTCCTTGAGCGTGTTCGCGATCTCCAGCGCTCGCGGGTAGCTGGAAAGCGAGGCTGTTGGAACCTTTTTGTTCTGAACTAAGATGACGCCGCTCTTGAGCTGGGCATAGGTTACCTCGCCCACGATGTCCGGTTTGCGCTGTGAATAGGCATCGCTGTAGTCTACAATCGCAGCGTATATGTCCTCATCTTTAACCGCCGTATAGCGCAGTATCTCCTCGTTCAGTATCGGTATCGGCACGCCGATGCCCACGGTCATGGTCGGGCCGTAGCCCAGCATGCTGGTTCCCACCAGCCAGCGCGGGCTCATCCCCTTGAGGTCGCCGATTACCGCCAGCGTCCCCGCCCCGCGCTTCGGCACGCCGTTATCACCCCTGAGCGCGGCCGGGCTGTGCTGCGTGCCCTGCCAGGCCACGTAGCCTACGCCGCCGCCGAGGAAAATCCTGGTGCCGATGCCGATTGTCTTGTAGAACGGATCATTGAGCAGCGGCGAAAGCTGACCCGCCGAACAGTAGTTGGCGTTGCCCATCTTGGGCTTGAGCACGCCGAGATAGGTATATATCGTCTTGTCCGACAGGTTCACCGCCACGTTATAGTTCTGGTAGGCGTTCCTCATATTGAAGAGGACGGCCTCGTTCATGTCTTTGAGCTTAATCCAGCTTTCAAGTTTCTTGCGCGGGTAGCAGTCGGTGCCGTAGGCGGTAGCCGTCAGCCGCACGTCTTTGCCGGCGACCAGTGCCTCGATGACATGACCGCCGCCGTAGTTGAAGGCGCCGGGGTGCACCCGGTTGCGCGGGTCGTCATCGGGCATCGCAGTAGCGCCGAGTATAATGTCGATCGCTGCGACGCCTGTATAAGCCGGGACATCGTTCAGATATACCCTGCCGCCGCCGAGCTTTATCCTGGGTTTGGTATGACCCAGGTTGAAATACGCGCTGGAGCTGCACATCGGGCCGAATGTGCCGGTGGTGACAACGTCCACCTCACGGGCAACCTTCTCCAACCCTTTCTTGGCCACAAGGTCGATGATCTCCTCGGCGTTGACCACAACCGCCTGGCCCTTTTTGATTTTCTCGTTAATCTCAGCTATAGTCTTGGCCATCTTTTGCTCCTTCGCTAAGCTCCAGTTCCCGCTATATCAACCCCCTGTATCCCCCACTCTTGGGGGAACCAGAGGGCTAGGGGACACCCCTAATACCCCGGTCCTTCCATAGAAGGACACCTCTTATCCGAACACCACCTCGGCTCTATAGCTTCCCCCTCTTTAATCAAAGAGGGGGACAGGGGGAGTTCGTTCCCCGTCATTCCGGTGAAAACCGGAATCCATATCGGCCGAGGCAATCTCGACTCTATACTGCTCACTCCTGTTCTCCAGCTTTCTTTCGTTAGCCCCGTGCCATATGGTCATCGCGACCGGTTTTATTCTCATCAACCTTAATATTCAGCTTCTCCTCGATGCGGGCCAGCCTGTCGAGCATTCCTTCCTGCTCATCAAGCATGGCCTTTATTGCCTCCCTGTCGTGCTCAAGCGCCTCCTCGGGGCGGCCGCGTCTGACGACGCGGGCGGGGATGCCGACCACCGTTGACCTAGGTTCGAGCGATGTCACCACAACCGAGCCGGCGCCGATCCGCGACTCATCCCCGATAACGATATCGCCCAGCAGTATGGCCCCGGCACCCACGACCACGCCGTTGCCCAGCGTCGGGTGGCGTTTCTTCTTCTCGTGCGTCGTGCCGCCAAGTACTACACCCTGGTAGAGCAGGACGTCGTCGCCTATCTCTGACGTCTCACCTATGACCACGCCCATGCCGTGGTCTATGAAGAACCTCCTGCCGATCCTGGCACCCGGATGTATCTCTATACCGGTGACGAATCGGGCTGAGTGCGACATCAGTCGCCCGAGAAGTCTCATGTGATGGCGCCACAGGAAATGCGCCACGCGGTGGTTCCATATCGCATGCAGTCCGGGATAACAGAAAAGCACCTCGACGGCGCTCCGCGCCGCCGGGTCCTTGGCGAATATCGTTTTTAAATCTTCCCTCAGCAGTTTAAACACGTTTCTCGGCCTCGTCGACCTTATATAATTCGGTGCTCAGATAGCGCTCCCCGCAGTCGGGCAGTATCACCACTATGAGCTTGCCCTTGTTCTTCACCCTCTTGGCCACCTGCAGCGCGGCCCATGCCGCCGCTCCAGACGATACGCCGGCCAGCAGCCCCTCCTCACGCGCCAGGCGCCGCGCCATGTCCATCGCGTCTTCATCCTTCACCGCGATGACCTCGTCGATAATCTGGCGGTTCAGCACCGCGGGCACGAAACCGGCGCCGATGCCCTGAATAGCATGTCTGCCGGCGACCCCGCCGCCGAGCACGGGCGAACCGGCCGGCTCGACAGCTATCACCTTGAGAGACGGCTTGCGCTGCTTCAGCACCTCGCCGGTCCCGGTGAGGGTACCGCCAGTGCCAACGCCGGCGATGAAAATATCCACCTCCCCAGCGGTATCGCGCCAGATCTCCTCGGCGGTGGCCTCGCGATGCGCCTGCGGGTTAGCCGGATTGTTGAACTGGTCCGGCATGAAACAGTTTGGAGTGCCGGCAACGATCCTCTGCGCCTCCTCGATAGCCCCGCTCATGCCCTTATCGCCCGGTGTCAGCACCAGGTTTGCGCCCAAGGCTTGAAGCAGCCTGCGGCGTTCGCGCGACATCGTATCCGGCATGGTAATCACACACTTATATCCTTTAGCCGCGCATATCGCCGCCAGGGCGATGCCTGTATTCCCGCTGGTGGGCTCTACGATGGTTGTGCCTTTCACTATCTTTCCGTCGCGCTCGCCGGCCTCGATCATGGCTTTCGCAATCCGATCTTTGATGCTGGATAGCGGGTTGAACGACTCCACTTTGGCGACAATCTCAGCTTTCATATCCCAGTCCGCCAGCCACAGCTTGACCAGGGGCGTATTCCCCACCAGGCCGGTTATATTTTCAGCGATGCGCTTCATTCTTCGTACCTTCCATGCAAATTCAGGCTACCATTTTAGACCATATGAAATGTAGTATCAAGGTCAACCCTCTATTATCCCCCACTCATGGGGGATTTTAAAAAGGGATAGGGGACACCCCTAATCCTTCCACATACCATAGTATCGTGGAAGGACCGTCAGGAGAGACTTCTCTCCTGTACCTCTCTTCTACGTGTAGCCCATCTGCTCTATCGTTCCGCCGCCCAAGACTGTCGGACCGCGATAGAAAACGACTGCCTGCCCCGGCGTTATCGCCATCTGCGGCTGCGCGAACTTTACATGCACCCGATTGCCGGATATCGGACTTACGAGCGCATCGCCCTCGCGATGGCGGTAGCGTATTTTGGCCTTGACCTCCATCGGCCGCTTCAACGCATCGAACTCGACCCAGCTCAGGTTCGATGCCGTGAGCTCATCGCTATAGACCTCCGACTTGCTGCCTACGATGATAGCGTTGCGTTCCGTATCGATCGCGGTGACGTACAGCGGCTCGGCAGCCGAGACCCCCAACCCCTTGCGCTGCCCTATGGTATAAGATAGTATGCCGCGATGCGTGCCGAGAACGTTCCCTTCGCTGTCGATTATCGGGCCCGGCTCATCCGCCCGCGGCATGCGCTTCCCTACGAAGCCGCGGTAGTCCCCGCTGGCCACGAAACACACATCGCGGCTCTCCTCCCTGTCGGCGGAGGCGAGGCCGAACGCCCTTGCCAGGATGCGCGTGTCCTCCTTCTTCATCTCTCCCAGCGGCAGAAGTATGCGGCCCATGATTCCCTGCTTCAGGAAATAGAGAAAATACGACTGGTCCTTGCCTCTGTCACGTCCCTTCTTGAGGTGATATTTTTTCGACCTTTTATCCTTTTCGATGCGGGCGTAGTGGCCGGTAGCTATGAACTGCGCATCCAGCTCATGCGCCTTATTCAGTAAAACAGCGAATTTCACATGCTCGTTGCACCTGACGCACGGGTTCGGGGTGCGCCCGCGGCCGTACTCGGCGCAGAAATAATCGACGACCTCGTGCGAGAACAGCTTCCTGCAATCGACAGTTTGATGCGCTATGCCAAGCTTCTGCGCCACGGCCTGCGCCACACGGATGTCGTCGTCGGAACCATCGTCAGGCTTGACGCGTATCGTCAAGCCAATGACCTCACAGCCCTGCTCCTTAAGCAAGGCTGCGGCCACGGACGAATCCACCCCGCCGCTCATCCC
>Ga0172362_10004246_pt1 | contig 12408 bp, 12 predicted proteins | sample LakKivs1_kivu2a2_FD_114534 | JGI IMG/M metagenome (GOLD analysis project Ga0172362, IMG submission 114534) | Sediment microbial communities from Lake Kivu, Rwanda - Sediment s1_kivu2a2 | ecosystem: Environmental > Aquatic > Freshwater > Lake > Sediment | place: Rwanda: Western Province, Lake...
CAACATTCAAATCTGGGCGCAGAAGTTTAATTCCAGTTGCTACAGGTATGCTTCTCCCATGCAGAGTATGAACAGAGTCTGCCATAAAATGTGGTGATGGAATCCATGAGGAGCAGCCGATTCCACTACAGAAAACAAAATTATTCAAATTCTCGTAGCCTAATTCATGAATTGCTCTTAGAAATTCACTCATGACTGTTAGTCCACCACAGCCTGAACAGAAAGGCAAGGGTATGGGTCTTAGATACTTTCGAATGGAAAAGGGTTCACTCATTTTTTGACACTTTCCTGAATTTTTTCAAACAATTCTTCGGGTGTAATTAATTCTCCGCCACCAATCTTGTTGAGGGGAATCACTTCTGTCAAGCCATTTGCAACTCGCTGAACTTCGTAGAATATCTGCTTCAAATTCATTTCAGGAACAATAATCTTCTCTGCTGTTTCCGCCAGTTGCCTGGCAGCTTTTTCTGGAAAAGGCCAGATGGTTTTTAGGCGAACGTATCCCACTTTTATTCCTTTTGTTTCTGCAATTTCAGCAGCTTCATAAATTGCACGTGAAGTACAGCCGAAAGAAACAACGCCTATTTGGCAATCATCAATATTGCAAGTTTCCACTTCAACTATTTCTTCTACATGCTTCTGTATTTTGTTATTGAGTCTCTCTACAAGTTGCCTATGCACCATAGGGTCTGCTGTGAAACGTATTCCATATTCGTTATGCGTTGATCCTGTAACAGCTATGTTTAATCCTTCACCAACAGAAGGCATCGGCGGAATTTCTTCCAAACCAAAAAACGCCTTTTCACCTGATTTTGGTCTTCTTCTGTTGATTATCTGTATGCTTTCTGAAGAAGGCACGGTTATTCTTTCTCTCATATGTGCGACGACTTCGTCTGCCAAAAGTATAACTGGCGTGCGATATTTTTCAGCTAAGTTAAATGCTTTGATTGTTAGTTCAAACATTTCCTGTACGGAATTTGGCGAGAGGACAATTGCTGAATAGTCGCCGTGTGTACCCCATCGCGACTGCATGACATCGCCTTGTCCGCATTTAGTTGCCTGGCCTGTGCTTGGACCTGCCCTTTGAACATCAACTATGACGCATGGAGTTTCTGTCATAAACGCCCACCCTATGGTCTCTTGCATTAGGTCAAAACCTGGTCCAGAAGTAGCTGTCATTGCTTTATTGCCTGTCCAACTTGCGCCTACGACTGCTCCTATTGAAGCTAACTCGTCTTCCATTTGAATGGCTATTCCTCCAACTTGTGGAAGTCTTTTCGAGAGGTATTCTGCTATTTCGCTTGCGGGTGTTATTGGATATCCAGCAAAGAATCGGCACCCAACTGTCAATGCTGCTTCAGCGCATGCTTCGTTTCCTTGCCAAAAGCATATGTTTGTCTTTGAAGGCTTTTTCAACATTTTTCTCCTCTCTTGTTTGGGCGTCATTGAAAATCTTAGCTTTAACCTAAAAGGTTTTAGGTATATAAAAAACAGAAGATAAAGAACTAATAGGATGTTTCACGTTACACTGTTGAGTGCATAAAGTGAATTGCGAAATCAATCGAAAGTTCTTCCACAAGGTATAAAACCCATGAAGAAGATATAGTACATGATGCACAATGGATAAGAAACTGGTCTCTGTTCTAAGTCTCTTCATTTTGTTATCTTGTTTAATGAGTGTAAGATTTGATTTAGCTGAAATCAAAGCTCTTAATGGTTATCCAGTTCATAACCTTAACACTAGCTTAAATTACACAACGATTCAAGATGCAATCAACGCTCCGGAAACGTTGGATGGGCACACGATTTTTGTTGAGGAAGGAAAATACTATGAACACGTGATTGTGAATAAGTCTCTATCATTAGTCGGAGAAAACATAAGCACGACTATTATTGACGGAAACTTCACTGGAAATCCAATCACTATAGTAGCCAGTCATGTGAATGTGACAAATTTCACCGTGCAAGAGGCTTGGCTTGGAACATGGTACATTTTCAATGGTTATGGGATTTACATGTCTGCAGGAACATCATATAACAACATAAGCCATAATATCATTGCAAATAACCTGATGTATGGAATCATGCTTAATGCGTCCAGTCATAACATTATTTACGATAACATTGTTCGCGACAACAACGGTTCTGGTTTGACTATGTGGTCTTCCCACAATAACATGATTTTTAACAATACCATAGAAGATTGCGGTTTGATAATAGGTGGTTCAGGAATCGTAATTGTAAACTCCACTGAAAACGTAGTTTATGACAATATCGTTTTAGACAACGGCGGGTTAGGCATCGCACTTATAATTTCTGGACACAACCAACTTTATAATAACAACATGGCGGGTAATCGCTACAATTTTGAAATGACTGGGATTTCTAAGCCTGACTTCAATAATTCGATAGAGATGAGCAATTTGGTTGATGGAAAGCATATATGTTGTCTTCAAGGTGTCAAGAACGTTGTTGTGGATTCACAACTCAACATAGCCACTCTTTACATAATTGACTCTGAGAACATTACCATGAAAGACTTGGTTCTGACGAAAAATGGGGTTGGCTTGTTTCTATGGCAAACAAACGACAGTAGAATAGAGAATGTAACAGTTTCGGGCAACATGCAGGGAGTTGACATCACCTTATGTTCTAATATTAGGGTTTGCAGTTGTAGCATCACAAACAATGACAATGGGGGAATTTATGCGAATTGTTCCCTTATGTGCAGCATCTCTGGAAATGAAATAAAAGCAAACGGTGACTACGGAGCCCGGATAGACTATTCTTCAAACGTCAGTATTAGTCGAAACAACATAACAAAAACCCGCGGTGATGGAATAATGATTGCATACGGAGGAAACAATTCCATATCTGAAAACACAATTGCTGAAAATTTCAATGGTGTTCGAATGTTTTCAGCCTATGACAACAAGTTCTATCATAACAACTTCATTCAAAACCGTCCGCAAGTAGAACTTTACGACCCATCCTCTTGTATCTGGGACAATGGGTTGGAAGGCAACTACTGGAGTGATTACGACGGCATAGACTCAAACCAAGACGGGATAGGAGATACATCGCACATCCTGAATGCAGACAACACAGACCATTTTCCCTTAATGGGAACGTTTAACAGTTTCAACGCTCTCCTAGATTATCATGTAGAAGTTATTTCCAACTCTACCGTTGAGAACTTTAAGTATTTCGAGTCTAACAGCACAATTAAACTATATGTTTCTAACATGACCACTAATCAAACCTTCGGCTTCTGTAGAGTCTGCATTCCCCACGACTTAATGTTTGAACCTTTCAATGTGACTATCAACAGCACCAACCCAATATACTGGAATTACACGCTCTATGACAACGGAACACACAGATGGATATATTTCGAATATAACCATTCAGAACTGGAAATAACGATAATGCCAGAGTTTCCATCATTCATCATTCTACCCCTATTCATGATGGCAACACTGCTATCATTAATAGTCTACAAAAGAAAACATCAAACATTATCAATTTCTAATGATAACAGGCTATGATTCTTCCATAGGTCGCGGGCGCGAAATGGGCTATGGGTGTTCTCTTCCCTAATATTGAAATCTTCTATCAGTCTTTGCGATATTGCTGAGCCTGAAATAACCTCTATAATTACTATTCCGACTAATTCTTGTGTTCAGGTATGAGGTAAGGGGGAAGTGACAACATGAGATGTCCTTCGTGTCATGGCAAGTTAGACATAGACATCAAAACAAAATACGCTAAATGCAACAACTGTGGCTGGCACAAATGGTTTGAAACTTGATTCCCGAGAAAAAGCAAGATCGTAAGGAAAGTGAAAAGCACTCGTGTGTCAGAAATCTACGAGTTATAACTGAACAACGTAGCTAGTTGCTAATGAATTCTTCAATGGCGTGCCAAGTTTTTTCAGGCATTTCGCTTGGATGATCATGAGCCGCACCTTCTATTATTATCAACTTCGAATTTGGAATATTTTCCTTCATATATTTGGCTTGATTAACAAGATTATTAGTTAATTTCTTTTCCTTGCTGCCGACAATAATCAAAGTGGGCACTTGTATTTTTGCGAGTTCAGCAGAAAAATCACTCCTAAAAGCTGACGAGAACGAAGACCTTCTGACGTATTTGGGCGTACCGTCAAGAGGTAGACCTCTCATTTGACAATTGAGCCACAGAGGAAATAGCAATCTCTCCACGAACGAGATTCCGCGAACTCCTTGACTAATCACGACAAGTCTCTCGACCATTTCTTGATGGTCCAGAACAAATCTCAGGGCAATCCTCCCACCCATCGAGAAACCAACAATGATTGCTTTTTCAATTGCAAGATTCTTCATAAGAAGAAAGAGATCCTCAGAAAAACGCTTCACGGTATATTGCTCTTGGGGTTTGTCCGATTGACCATATCCTCGCAGGTCGAAAAGCACGACTCTCCTCTTGTCTTTGAAATGGTCTGCTTGCGGCTTCCAAATTTGCGAACACCCACTATTTGTCCGAGCACCGCCATGTATAAAAATTAGCGGAATCCCCTTCTTTGGTCCATAGTCTTCATAATAGAGTCTTACACCATCTACTTCGCAAAATGGCATATCTATCCGGTTTTCGGTTTTGTCCCAACAGATTAATAAGACTATTGACATCTATGGTGAATGCCCAATTGAATATAGCATTTTTCCATCATTTTTCATGCTAGTTTTCGGTCATTGTTGGATAAAACTTTGCCCAACCAGCCAAAAGACAAAAGAATCACTCGAAGAAAGTGGAAAGTCATAGACTAGAATGGCAGTGTTTATTAATCCAGAAATGCATGATCCCATTGATGATTTGTTTGTCATTTGTTGTTGAGGTTAAGGTGAAGAGCCAGAAAGGGAAATGTGCGTTTGGGCATAAAGTTGGTGACAAGATAGTTTTTGACGGAAAATCAGTGAAAGGCGACATCTGTTACAGCGCACTTATGGTTTTGTTCCCAAAGGTATATGCTATGCGCTATGGAGTAGAGTTTCCGTGGAGCAAGAACAAAGACATAATAGTTAATGCTTGTCCAGACGCAGAAAACCCTGTGGTTTTTGAAATTAGACGTATTAGAAAATAGCTTTTCGCGCGTGATTTATGATAACATCACTTTTATTTGTCATTACTGGGGAATGAGCGCGCCCATAAGTCAGGTTATAAGCTTTATCCTTTGAATTATTTAGACCTAAAAGGTTTTATCTTTTGTTTTGTGAAACTGTACTTCTAAAAGGTTGGAATAGAGATGGAAGAAGACATTGTTGATTTTACTTTAGAGCACGCGAGAAGCAAAAACGTTGAATATGCTGAAGTGAGAGCGCAGAACCAAATCCAAGAGAGGCTTTTACTAAGAAGTGGCATTCTGGAAACTTATGGATCTGCAGTTGACAGCGGATTCTGTGTGCGAGTTATAGCCAACGGTGGGATAGGTTTTGCTTCAACCAACAAATGGACAAAGGAAGAGGCAAAGGAAATAGTGGATTTAGCGTTCAAGTATGCTAAGGCAGCCAATAGGAAAGACAAAATAAGGTTTGCTGAGGAAAAGGGGATTGAAACGAAGTGGACTGTTGACCAGAAAGAAAAAATAGAGAACGTTTCACCAGAAGCAAAAATATCAAAATTTGTGGAAATCAACAAATCCTTGACTTCATGTGGAGTAAACATCGCAGCAACAATATCTACATGCTCAACAGATTTAACATCAAAATATTACGTCAACTCTGAAGGTTCTCGCATTTCTTCATTTGTCCCAAAAATAGCCGCATTCGTGTTCATCACAGTTGCTGAGCAAGGAAAAACCGAGCAAGCCTACGAACAATTTGGATACAGCGGCGGATGGGAAGCATTTAAAGAATGGAACGCCACCGAAAAAATGATTCACAACGCCAAAATTCTCAAGGATGTTATAACAAAAGGAAAAGCCGTAAAACCTGGAACCATGGACCTCATTTGTGGGCCTGAGGTCACTGGAATAGCAGCGCATGAATCTTGTGGTCATCCTATGGAAGCCGACAGAATCTTGGGACGTGAAATGAGCCAAGCTGGAAGATCTTTCATATTCAAAGGCGGTCCATATTGGATTGGCACAAAGATTGGAAGTGACATTGTAACGATTGTTGATGATCCCACAATAGAGCACAGTTACGGCTATTACGCTTACGACGACGAGGGCGTTAAGGCAAGACGCAGATACCTGTACAAAAACGGTTTAATAAACGAGTTCTTGCATAACAGAGAAAGCGCTGCAAAACTGGGAACAAAGAGCAACGCTTCTTCAAGATCAGTCAACTACGACAGAGAAGCAATTGTTCGCATGGCTAACACATTTGTTTTACCAGGCAAAATGTCTGAAGAAGAAATCATTGAAGGCGTCAAAAACGGAATTTACATGAAATCTTTCACGGAATGGAACATAGATGATAAACGTTTCAACCAGCGTTACGTTGGCAGAGAAGCTTACCTGATAGAAAACGGAGAACTGAAACATCCTGTTGCAAGACCAGTGATCGAGACTACTACCCCAAAGTTTTGGACAGCGGTGGACGCGGTTTCTAAAAACATTAAATTTGATGCTGCTACCTGCGGAAAAGGCGATCCTGGACAAGGTATTCCAGTCTATACTGGTGGTCCGTGCATCAGACTTAGAGGAGTGTATATAAAATGAGCGACGTACTCAGCAAGACCGAAGAGATAGTTAAGAAAACGAAAGCGTTAGGTGCAGATGAAGTTATTGCTAGAACTACTTTTGGCAGATATAGACAGGCGCGTTTCAGCAATAACCAGATGGATATCACCGTTGCATGGAATGATTATGTTACAGATGTTAATTTGGCTTGGAAAAAACGTGTGGTGGCTACGCAGATACACAATTTTCAAGAGGTTGACGCGAGCATCAAAAAACTATTTGAGTTGGCAAAGGTTTCTAAAGAAAACCCAATGTTTGGAGGCTTTGCAAAAGGCAATTTTAAATACACAAAAAGCAACGCCGACAAGAAACTTCAAGGTTTGGAAGATCCCAGCGAGTATGTTTCTGAAGCGATAGGTGCTGCAGAAAAGGAAGTTGGGTCTCAAATTGACAGTGGAGGCATACTCTTCACCAAATTTGAAGATGTTTATTTGGTGTCTTCTGAAGGACCTGCTGGCGTTGACAGCCGATCAGCAATTGAGTTTTCGATACGGGCTTTCTCTGAGAGAGAGGCGTCAGGGCACAGTGTAGAATGCAGTTCAACGCTGAAAGATTTCAAACCATCCAGAGCTGGGAGTAAAGCTGGGGAAATTGCTAAGCTAGCAAAGAATCCAAAGGTTGGTGAGGAAGGTGTATATGATGTTATCTATGATCCTTTGATTTTCGGTTCACTACTTGGCGTCTGGGGTTCAATGGTCTCAGCTTTCAATATTCTAATTCAAATGTCAGTTTTCATCAACAAGCTTGGCCAAAAAGTAGCACCTGAAAACGTGACATTGAAAGATAATCCGTCTGCCTATTCTATGGCTAACCGCATCTTTGACGATGAGGGTGTTCCAACAAAAGAGAATGTCTTCATCGACCATGGTGTGCTTAAGAAATATCTTCATAACACATCTACGGCTAAACTATTTAAAACCGAAACCACGGCTAATGCTGGATTGATTGCGCCGAATGCTTGGAGTATTGAAATGGACTCTGGAGACACGCGCAGAGAGGAACTCTTCAAACAAGTAAAAAGAGGGCTTTATCTGACAAACACTTGGTATACGCGGTTCCAAAACTATGCAAAAGGTGACTTTTCAACAATTCCTAGGGACGGCATTTTCCTAATCGAGAATGGAGAAATAAAGCAGTCGCTGAAGGATTTGCGCATAAGCGACAATGCTTCAAGTTTGCTAGGCAACATTGCTGGAATTTCTAAGGAAAGGCAACATGTACATTGGTGGGGCGAAGCTGATCCGCCGTCGTTGTCTCCGTATGTTCTAATCAAAGATGTGCATATGACAAAGTCCAAATAGAAACCTCTTTCTTCTTTTTTTATTTTCAGAGAACTGAAGAATGCTAAGTTTTAAGACTACACTAAAGGTTATGGTTTAGTAGGTGATAAAGAATGTTGGATATACCATCTATTTCAGCAATAGCAGCAGCAGTAGGTGTGATAATAGGAGTTTTCTACTACATTTTAGAAATTCGCCATCAGACCAGAATTAGAGAAACAGATATTCAATTGAGAATGAATCCATGTTCAATCTGACTGGCATTGACTTTGTACAAGCAAGGTCCAGAGTCTTTGCTCTTGACTATAAGGATTATGATGACTTTGTGAAGAAATATGGTTCATTCATAGAGACTGAAACACCAACATTGATGGCAATAGCAACGATAAACAATTATTTCGAAGCAATCGGATATCTTCTGAAAAGAAACCTTGTAGAGATTGGCTATGTTTGGGACTGTTATGGTGTACTTGCCATCAGCTTGTGGGAGAAAATTGAGCCTATAGTAAAAGGGGTTAGAGAACAGTATAATATACCCAACGCTTGGGCACCATTTGAGTATCTGTACAATGAAATGAAGAAAAGAGAACAACAACTAGCAAAAACCCAGTAAGTATGTCTCTTCTCTTTTTCTAATCTCGAATTCATAAACGTTCTAAAAACAGATAATCTTCTGATTCGATACTCTTCTTCTTGGACTCCATAAAACTGTGTGAAAGATAGCTTTTCAATCTTTGAACAGGCACTTTTTCTCAATTAATTGAATCTGCAAAGTCAAAAGGTTTCAATGTGAACAAACTCATCAAAACCAACCATAAAGAAGGCTGAATTCATAATCGTGGTTGTTGTTGGGTAAAACTTCCCAAAAAATCCCGAAATTGGCATGAATATTCCCCTTATTTTTACGTAAATAAGGTTCTTGGAGCGGTTATTAAAGAGCATTGAGACTTAAGAGACATTGGAGTGTGTCAGGATTTATATGCTCTGGCAGTGCGGGGGATTTCATGCCTCTTGGCAATGCTAAAAGACTTAGAAAAGTCCATAGCTACCTAATCTTCTTTCTTTTTTCTATGCGTTGGCTTTGTTAGGTTTCGACTACCGTGTAAGCTACCTCAACCTCTTCACCAATATCGGCGTCCCTCCAGTTGAGGTCTATGCCCAGAAACTGAATCGTCAAAGTGACATTTGACACAGACAATACTGGGTCAACCACTCTTGCTGGGTGGCCTTGCACGTACCCTATACTACAGTAGACAAACACTGCAGTCGCAGCTAAGCTCATTTTGGAGGCGTTCGTAAACATGTCTTGAGGAAAGGCAATTGTCACTTCACCATGTATGCCCGTGATAAGGTACTCAATTCCTGCATAAACACGGAACGAAGTTTGGTCTATCTGCTCTTGGAGCAGTGCCACCGTAGTGTTCAGCTCGTCCACTCTAGCTTGAAGCTCCAGCAGCAGTTCTGTCTTGTTTATTGGTGTTCCTTTAGAACCATACATGGTAAGAAGTTCTACTGCATCATAAAGGTCTATGTCTCCATCATCATCAGTGTCTATCCAAGGGTCATATGGATGAGTGGTTTGACTTCTTGTGGGCACTATCATAAACAATGTAGATACTAGACAGAAGGTAGACAGTACAGCAATAACCAAATCCTTTCTTGTTACCATTACATCACCTCCCTTTCTCCTACTGAACAAACTGGAAATATACATTCAGTTAGGTTATCTGTCTTTTGAAGAAATCTTCTATAAGCAAATACAGAAGTTTCAGTTTCTCTTGAAATGTGTTAGTAGTAACGTATTGGAGAGATTAGCATGTGACTATAGTGAGCAAGGACTATCTGCATCACAACTGACCAAACAAACAGAGCCGTGGTTATGTAAGTTTGAATTCTTAGTCTCTTCCAATAGCAAATAATTCCCATAGCTAGATAGGCGTATGGTGAGAACAGAAGGGCTAAGAGCCTAAGACCTTGGGCAAATGGGTTGTAATCATAAGATGTAAACTGCCACATCGGAGAATACCAGATAAAAACTATGGGAAGGAAGAAGAAAACCAAATAGAAAATCAACAAAATGTTGAGACATATTTTCTTCATTTCCATATTTTATCTCTCCTCTTTCTAGGTCTTAATAGTGCCAGTCTAATGATTTAGTTCTATGTATCAGAACAGACTGTTCTAAGAGTAGTACACACCAACACATACTAACACAATAACGATCTTCTACAACAAATAGAAGACTTCTCGCAAGTGCTATTTTTCTAATTTAGCTACCGTAGACAGGAGAAAGGACATCGTTGAAGAGAACAGTCTTTGGACCAATGTAACATTGACTCAAAACTTAATAATCGAAGCTTCTTTTCTAAAAATGAATGTAGCGGTCGTAGTCTAGTTTGGCTAGGACATCAGCCTCCCACGCTGACGACCCGGGTTCAAATCCCGGCGACCGCATCACACACTATTCCGTCTTGACAGACTGATTCTAGAGCAATCTTGGAAGTTTCGAAGCTTATTTTGTGACTTATGTAGCCACACTTCGAGCCGAAGTCACATAGCAGGTTTGCTAAACTGGACTTGACTGCAAAAAAGAAGGGTGGAGATGTGTATTCTCCCTTGACAGGCTGGTTTTAGCCTATGTAGAATTTGTTGGAGGTGTCGCCGTCGTATTGCTGTGGTTCGTCGCCGCCTCCGTATGGATAGGCTGCGTGGGCATAGGTGAAGATGTCTTCCATCGCGGTGTGCGGTGCAGCGCCATAGTGGTTGATCCACGAGTATTGTAGAAAGTACCACGTCCATGCGCCGTTCTGGTGGCTAGAGTCATCATAGCCATAGCCGTTAGCAGTGCAGGTTGTAGTCAAATATACCTTTGCTTTGTTGCTCATAGCCATCAGGTCTGGTCCAAATCCTCCGCTGTAACAGTGATCAAGAAACACGAAGATTTTTGCGGCAACCGAGTTTTTCAATATGTTCGCCAGCTCTGTATCATACAAAGCACCGTCTTGACCGTTTTCGCCACTTCCATAATCCCACATGCACAGGAAAGATGAACCTGCACCGTTGCCTGAACCGTGGCCTGACGATATGAAACAGATTATGTCATCGCTGTCAGCTGAGCTAACCATGTTTGTAAGAGCCTGCTTAACGTTATATTCTGTAGCGTATCCGTCGTACTTGGGAAAGTTGGCGGTGTGTCCGTCGCCATAGACATAAATGTTGTCGAAGCTCATAGTGCCATAAAGATGGTTGTACCAGTCTGTGGCGTCCTCGTCGCAATAGGACAAATCGCTAATGGCTTTGTAGTCGCTGATGCCCACGATGACTGCGTATGTTACAGTACCTGGGGCTGTGTTTACGGTGAACGTGTTTGAGTCTGTGGCGCTGTTGCCTGCCACATCCCATGCGCGTACGTCAACGGTGTGAGAGCCATCTGCCAGACCCGCGTAGGCATAGCTTGTGGAGGTGCCCACATTATTCCATGAACCGCTATCCATCCTCGTCTCATAATAGCTAATGCCGCTTCCAGAATCAGAGCCAGTCCATGTGACTGTCACGCTGGAACTCGTTACCGTGCCGCCGTCGGCAGGATATGTTATCGTTATCGTAGGCGGGGTCGTATCTGGACCGCTCGCTGTGACTGTTACCGTGATTGTATATGTTCCTGAGCCAGAATAGGCATAGCATCCTACTTTCCATGTGCCTGTGGTTGTGGGGTTCGTCACGGTAATCCACTCAGGGTTCGCGGAGACTCCGCTGTAGACGGAGTTTGGTATGTTTGTTTTGACAGAGTGGTCGCTGCGTGTCCAACCTCCTGTTCTTTTGCTATTTTTGTCCCACATGGAGAGATCAAAGTCTGCTCCACTTGGCATTGTAAGCGTCGCCTTGATTGTTCCTGTTCCTGAAGGTACGGTAAACGAGTGCTTTGTGCTGTCTCTGCCTCTGCTGACGGTGCCTGTGAAGGTTGTAGTGCCTCGCGGTTCACCGCTTAGTTCTGCGACGGCGTTACGTGTTGCCGTAGCGGATTGTGTCGAGGCATGTATCAGTGGCATTGTCGACATGGCGAAACTGAAGATCAGCAAGACTGTCAGCATCAACTTTGTCTTGTTCATTTTTTCTCATCTCTTCAATTGTGCTAATCTAAAGGCTTTTAAAGAGCCCTCGATTGGCGATAAGCGCTTCCAAACAAGTACTATATAAAACATGAGGGTAACCCAAGAATACACTTAGTAGTTGATTCAGCAAGTGCGCAGAAAAACCAATGCTAAACTGCGTCGACCTATGCGGGTTCGAATGTCACATCTGTGCTAACAATTGTTAAACTTTTTATTTTGATGTTTGATTCCATCTGCATCTGGAACAGAGTGAAGTAATGGTGTGTTCGAGAAATGCTAATGAGCGGACGACGTC
>Ga0172362_10004247_pt1 | contig 12407 bp, 9 predicted proteins | sample LakKivs1_kivu2a2_FD_114534 | JGI IMG/M metagenome (GOLD analysis project Ga0172362, IMG submission 114534) | Sediment microbial communities from Lake Kivu, Rwanda - Sediment s1_kivu2a2 | ecosystem: Environmental > Aquatic > Freshwater > Lake > Sediment | place: Rwanda: Western Province, Lake...
AATATATCTGCAACTGCTTGGAATGAAAATCGGGAAAAACTCCTTGGTCGGAGGGGTCATTAAAGACCCCTGCCTCACCGAGTTTGGAGATAACGTCACCATGGGAGAATACGCCATCATTTATGCGCATATCCACAACATGCAATATGAGACAATCTTTATGGATAACATACGAGTGGGAAACAATTGTGTTATCGGGGCTGGAGCAATCATTATGCCTGGGGCAATCCTCGAAGATGATGTCGTTGTTGCAGCTGGTGCACTGGTGACGAAAGGTCAAAGGCTTTCCAAAGGGAAATTATACGGGGGAATACCAGCAAAAGAAATACTGAAAAAAACAATCCAGTAAATATTTAAATAGGAATCCTTTATATATTTATACAAGAAAAGGGGAATAATATGAAAAAAATAACAATACTTATAGTAGCGACGGTGCTTTTTTTCTCACCGTTAATAGGAGCCTCCACTACGACAATTGAAGAAGAGAAACACTCTCAACCCATATCCAGTACAACTGCGGAATTTACTCATGCGGTTTTCATCGAAGAAGGAACCACAACCGGGTGCCCCAACTGCCCGAACGCAGCAGAAGCTTTATACTCACTTTACGAGAGCGGCGAATACCCCTTCTACTTTGTCGCGTTAGTTATAAATAAAAATCCAATCGCACAAAATCGTTTTTGGGGCCATTATCGAGGAAAAGCAATCCCTACGATCTTCTTGGATGGCGGCTTCAATCAGACTGTAGGTTCAGCCACAACCCCTGGACAAACCGAACTACTCTACCGCCCCTTCATTGAGGAAGCAGGTGCAAGAACGGTTCGTCCAATCGAACTGAACACTAGTGTCATCGGTCATGGAGACGCCACGTTAGATATCACGATAACGGTGAAGAACACGGGTTCAGGTCTCTATGTCGGATACCTCAGATCATATGTTACAGAGATACTCTCACGCTGGAGAAACTATGCTGGAGACCCCTATCACTTTGGGTTCCTTGATTATGCGATAAAAAAAATCGTCATCCTAGGTCCTCAGAAATCACGCACGTTTACAATGACATGGAATGGCGCGGCCAATCATGGAAACCTCACCTTCCCTGACATCGTTGATGATAACATTATGGTCATCGCCTCCGTCGTCCATTGGCAGCCACATCTTGTCAAAGAAGTCGAATACATTGGCACCCATTTCGCATTCTACGTTGATCAAACAACAGGGGCAAAAGTAGAATAAAAACATCAATAGAGGATCCCCCATCCAGTACAACGCACTCCCACGCATAGGAAGGTACGGAACGTATTTATAACCCATTTTTATTTTTCCACATAAAGAGGAACAGAGAATCATAGGTGGAACGATGAGGCAGGACCGGTATAGAAGACAGATCCTCGTAAATGGCTTTGGTCGAAGAGGTCAAAAGATATTAGCCTCAAAACATGCAGTTCTTATCGGTTGCGGTGGACTTGGAAGTAACAGTGCAAACCTCCTCATTCGAATGGGTATCGGAAACATGGATATCATCGATTATGATACCATAGACATAACCAATTTACATCGAACAGCGATATTCTCCGAATCAGACGTCGGAAAATCAAAAGCAGTGATTCTCCAAGAAAAACTGCAGACCGTCAACACAGATGTTCAAATACGAGGAATCAACAAAAAAGTCACACCAAAGAACATCATGACCCTGATACACCACGCGGATATTATTATCGATGGTACTGATAACATACCACTACGGATGCTAATCAACAAGGTAACACAAAAAAACAATATCCCCTGGGTGTACGCAGGGGTCTACGAAACGGTCGGGATGGTAATGGCGATTCTTCCAAAAAAGACCGCATGTTTCCAATGTATCTGTCCAACATTTCCCGATTCAAAAAACAAAGAATTACCGATCCTAGGCAGTCTCCCAGCAATCATTGCCGCTATCCAATGCAATGAAACAGTAAAAGTCCTCCTCGGGAAACAACCAACAGGATTGATCATCTATGATGCCTGGAACCAATGCTTTGATATTTTAGACGTGAAAAGGAACCCACGTTGTCCAATATGTATAAAAAAATAAATTGACACAGAGGACGAACCGGATGAAGATAACCGTAAAATTGCTAGGACGATACAAGGATATCACAGGCAGAGAAGCGGTGCAACTTGATATCATAGATGGTAACACCCTACAGGACGTCATCAATACGTTTGTACGACAATACCCACTTGCAGGAAAAGATAAAAGTCGTATGATGGTGACAAAAAACAAAATGTTCGCCTCAGGTGATACGACCATCACTAAAGAAGACGAGATTACCCTATCTCCACCGGTAGTCTCTGGTGGATAACCAAAATGAAAATCAATCGCCTTTGCGTAATGACAATTATAGTTCTTTCAATCCTCACTATGACGACATCGGCGGTCGCCCAAACCCAAGTTATCGTAGATTTCTATTACTCAGGAACCTGTGGATCCTGCAAACCGGCACTCGATGTCATGGACCAAGTCATCCATCATTATACAGTGAATAATACAGATAAGGTCGTTTTTTTCAAAAAAGACGTCACCTCGAACCTAACCTATAGAAATGAAATGACGACGCGAGGGCTCAGTTATCCATCAGTAATCATCGATAACTTTACAAAAATACCCAAGGCAAATATCACCTACGACACCCTTCTCCTTCTGATTGACGAAGCAATAGCAAAACTCCCTCCATCAGTGTATTATGACCCAAATATTACGGAGGTCCCTTTTATTGGAAAAATCAATCTCTCCCAGCTTGCTTTACCAATCCTTACCGTGACTTTAGGTGCACTCGATAGTTTTAATCCTTGCGCGTTTTTCATTTTACTTGTCCTTCTCAGTATGTTATTGTATCTACAGTCACGAAAAAAAATGTTGGTCATCGGATGTATCTTTATCTTCTTCTCAGGATTATTCTATGCTCTTTTCATGTTACTGCTGTTTAACTCATTTTACTTTACGAAACTCTACATCAACATCACATCAATTATCGTTGGAATTGTCGCTTGCGCGATCGGTATCTTAAACATCAAAGATTTCTTCTACTTTAAACAAGGTTTTACGTTAGGGATCCCAGAGGAAAAACGAGATGTAACCTTTAAACGGATGAGAACACTGGTCAAATCACCATCAGTCCTGATTATGCTGGGCGGGACTATCTTCATCGCCATCTCTGTGAATTTCTTCGAACTGCTTTGCACCTTTGGATTTCCGCTGTATTTCACAAATCGACTTGCTGTGGAAAATCTTCCGACGATGACTTATTATGGATACATCGTCTTGTATACCTTTGTGTATATTCTTCCTCTTTTCATAATTCTCATAATCTCTGTTTTCACCCTGAAAGTACAAAAACTTACTGAGTGGCAGGGTCGCATCTTAAAACTCTTTCCAGGGATTTTTCTGCTTTCATTTGGGATTGTGATGCTGGTTGATTATCAACTACTCCAAGGAGAGAATCTCGTGTTTTTACTCACGCTTATTGGTCTTGATATCATCATAACGATTCTCATCGCTCGTGTTTGGAAAAAATACAAGGAAAGACTAAAAGAACCAGAAAATCTCCAAACCTGAGAAACGACACCTCACTCAATGGAAGTTTTTCCCATTAATCACCATACATTGGTCAATTTGCCAAAACGGTTGCTACCCAGGTCAATTCAGGAAGCGACTCTCGTGTCTTTGTCGAATGTTACCAAAGAACCCTGCTCATGTTGTAGAAAGAAAACATGAAAGCGTGACACAGTTTTGAGATTCCCAGGGGCGATAGTCACAGTTGACGGATATATCTACTTATGTGTAAACTAACTAATCTATAGAGTACTTAATATTTTATAAAAAAAAAAAGAGGGAGGACTACTTTTATAATAGTCCTAATTGCTGAGCGAACAGCTGGAGTAGTCTGAATAAAATGGGATGGCTCTGGAGGAATTGCAAAACCAGTGGGGGCAATACCATGCTTTTGGGCATACTGACTTCTAAAACAGTCCAATCGCTGACATACCCTATTTCATCCATTGCTTGCACTTGTATTCGCAACGTACCTGATTCAGAGAACACATGGGAAAACACGACTTCTTCACCAGAGGGAAAATATTCCGACCAGTTTGAAGTTGATCCCTCGTCCCAATTGATTCTAAAACATACCCTGTGGTTATCAGGATCAATCGCTGAAACAGTATATTCATAGGTTTCCCCGACCTTCCCAGAGGTAGGTCCATCGATATCAGGCGCATCAGGTTTTATATTATCTGTAATTTCCACTCGGATGATATTGGACCATTCACTGGTTGCACTCTTATTGTCCCGTGCAATGACTTTTACCATATATGATCCCATACCAGGCCATGCATGGTTTGCGGATATAGTAACTCCTGAGGTATAGGGCCCAAACCATTCTGATAAATTCCCATAGCCCCAATCAAATTGATAAAATATTGGTTCTCCATCTGGTTCAGTAGTGACCGCGGTGTATGTTAAGTTTTGATTATAAACACCATGATCCGGCCCTTCCAGGGTTGGTTTTGCTGGGGGATTACTAAAATCACCTATTCTTATCGTAACCGCAGGGTCTCCAAAGAGTAGACAACCTTGAATAATTGCTCTCCAGGTCCCAGAGGAATAATCCCAGTTGATTGTTGGTGCCATCCTATCCTTTGAGTATGCATGACCTTTTCCAATTTGCCAATCTCGTAGGCTCCCGGATTTATTTTGTAAATCCAAAAAGTATGACCAGAACTCCTTTGCTTGGAATGCACTGGAGGAGTTCGTACAATACAAGTTACCCCAGCCATAACATGTGTTATACACAACTCCAAAGGCAAGCTGAGTATCCGAATGGAAAAGCATTGAATGCAGAACACCATCGTCTGAATCGTCGAAGTCACCGCAGTGGCAACCATAATCGTGGAGGAAGAATGGTTTCGTATTTGTATATTGAGATTCCCACGAGGAGGCGGACACGTCTAAGGACATTTCCGGATTCGCATGAGCAATACCACTTGCGATTGTGATTTCATCATTATTTATTGCATTCCTAAACCCTGCAATAGCCGCGGATTCAGACCCCCCCTGCCAGCCAGGATTTGTCGGCTCAGCAGTCCATAAATGGTTCATATCAAAGGAGTTATCCGGATGGAGAATGTTCCATGTTTCAAACCCATATTGAAAACCTGCCCAGCTAGGGAAAGGCCCATCATAATGGGGTTGAGGACCAAGCCAATCATCGGTTCCTTTCACTGCACTGTAGTCCATGAAGTCATCACCTTCAGAGGACCATGTGGTATCTCCACCATAAAAACCAGTGTTGTCGAGATATTCTAAGTCAAAACTTGAGGCATAATACAGAATCTTTGTAATCCAATTGGACACATCCTGGGGGACATCACAGGTTACTCTCCCAATATACATCTCTGCATAGAGATCAAACCCACTATCTGCTTCTTCACCCCAGTAGGAGTCACTATCAGCGTTGAAATTGTTATCAAGGTTACTCCAGTAAATATCGGCATCGATGTCCGTCTCATAGGTGGTGTCCATGTCACGAGCAGGGATATAATTTGATTCGCCATCGCCACCGATTAAGATGTATCGTGTCTCCCAGTCTTGGTAGGCATCTTTGCAGAACTCTCTGATATGGGCTTGTTGATCGTTGAACAAGGGATTGGAGTTTTGATATTCAGGACACGCATTAATATCCTGAACTGTTACTAATGTGCAAGCAAGCCCATCTGCTGTTCTATGCTGATCCATTAAACTGTTCCAGTTATAGGGGGTAGTACTGGTAGTGTCCCAGTAGTTAAGACTATTATAGGTGGTAGTAATAATGACATAATCATAATGTCCACTGGGATCACAGAGCCCACCGGGATAAGTAAAGGTCGGAATCTCTGTGGTATACGTATCAATAATCTCAGCATTATCAACGAGACTTAACACCCATGCTCGATCGTCTGAATTATACTGATAAAACTGATTAGCATCACCGGTGTCTTTCAAGTTGATATTGACTGTCATCTCGGGGTAATAATTGACCGTCCCTTCTCCAGGATTATATTGAAGTGGATGCAGATTCAGAGTAAGAATTGTATAGCCACGAGAATACCCAATTTGATGCCCATCATACAAATACCCTGGATACGTGAAAGATGCTGAATACACGTTATTATTCACTACAAATTCTCCAGGTGTCTGTCCAAAGGGAACCGGGTTCTGATACGGGAAAATCGGAATTTCCTGCAAATCCTCTATGTGATATTGAATGGGGGTTCCGGATATCTGAATATCATTCACGGTTTTCATCGGTGGGAGGAGCAATGAGACGGGTTTTACTGGGATCATAGGTTCCCCAGCGTTTTTACCAATCGGAAGACATCCTTTCATCTCTATCAATGTATAATCGTTGTTGTTTTCGAAGGTCGTTTGAACCTTTGGTTCTGTAAAAAGATAGGTATAACTTAAAAAATTATTCGAGTTGGTTGATGTGCTCTGTGTTTCATTAACGTTTATTGCTGTAGCCAGAGATGCTAAGAGTATCGAAATACAAAAAATTGCACCTATAGCACTTTTGCCTGCTGTTTTGTTCTTCAAAAATTTTTCTTGCATGTTTAACCTCCATTATTAAACCTTGTCGACATTGTAAACAATAATCCGTTTAAATATTAATGCGTTATTAGTATTTATATTTTCATTTCGAATATTCAAAAAAAGATTAATAAATTAATTTCAATGATTTTCTTAGTGTTGTTATTAATTATTTAAAAAGTAGATAATTGTAAAATAAAATTTATATATAAACTATCTATATAAAAATTATTCGCATTTGAATCCAATCACCATGAGATTATCATCGATTGGATTTCTTTGAGAATTTTTTTTTGAAGGTGAGGAAGCGCAGTGTTGATTTCTTTTGAGAATCCAACTTTATAGGACATATCTTTGGGTTGCACACCAAAAATAAGTACCCGAGTCGGGATTTTGCCAAGCTGTTGTAATATGGCAAACACAGAAAGAAAATCTGGTTCATGCGTCGAGAGGAACCACTGAATTTTTTGATTCTTCACTTCTTCGACGGTGAACTTTCTTAATTCGCCAGGCGTTCCTTTAAAGTCCACTGCGTCGAGAAGGAAGACAGAATCATAGTTCTCAAGGAAATGAACCAAGTTCATCCCACTCGTACCACCATCGATGAAGTCAATCTCTTTTGACAATGTCTTTTTACAATCCTGCAGGTACCGAAGCAGCACAAGACCAACGCCATCGTCCCCTCTCAAAGGATTTCCCAGACCGATGATCCCAATTTTTTTCTTCATACACAATCAGAGAAAGGACACATCGAGATAATGGGTAGAACATGAGATACAAGGATCATACGCTCGCACGAGCATTTCTAAGGTCAATTCGATTTCCTTCTCAGGACGGTTGATAATCTCAGGGACGAGTTTTTCCATATCCTTTTGTATATTCGCATGGTTTTGATTCGTTGGTATTATACAGTTTGCTTTTGTACAGTATCCCTGTGAGTTCAACGTATAATCATGAACAAGAATCCCCCGAGGGACTTCAACGATTCCAACACCTCGACCTGCTTTTTTAACCGGTTTAACGGGTTTTTCTTGTTTGATACCTTGTTCGACAATCGTATCAATTAACGAAATGGAATCCTCAATATTATGAGAAAATTCTACCAATTGGGCGATGGTGTTCATGAACGGGTTGTAATTCATCGCCTTGAGCTTGAAGAGAGAAGCGATCTCTTGAGCGGTGGGTTGAAGTTGTTTGCTGTTCAGGTTGAAGCGGGCGAGCGCCCCGACCATGTATGATTCTCGCGCGTGTTTTGCATATTTCGCTGTTGATTGAGGGACGAGATATTCTTGCATGACTTCTTTATACTCCCGATAAGAAGGATGACGTCCCGTATCTGTTGATGCAATATCTCCATCATAGAAAGCATATTCTTGATTAGAGGTTAAACCAATATACTCGGTTTCCCGGGTAAATGCCGGCAGACAATCAGCAACGCTCTGAATGACGGAGGCAAGGTCATTGGTAAGTTCCTGTGCTTCGATCAGTCGCTTTTTTAATTGAATGAATTGTTTTTCGGTAGGTTGCATCGAAAACCCGCCAACCACGAGTCGAATCGGATGAATGGTCCGTCCACAAATTAAATCCGACATCTCGTTTGCAAGACGATGCAACTTGACTATTTTTAGGACGGTATCCGTGTGTTTCCCAAGCATCGAAAATACGCTGCCCGCACCAAAGAGATCAGGCGCGACGAGGTATCCGATATGAAGAATATGGCTCTGCATGTTCTCCGCATTAATCGCCAATCGACGTAATGTCGCGGTTTGGCTCGTGATTTTAACGCCTAATGCATCCTCGGTTGCCTTTAATGAGGCAAGCGAATGACCAATCGAACAAATCCCGCAGATACGCGAAGTGATCGGGCGAAGCTCGTTAAAATGCTGCCCACGTAGCATGGCCTCAAAGAATCTGGGTGCTTCAACAACGCTCCATTGGATTTTTTCAATCGTTCCGTTTTTGACATCAAGGGTGATGTTTCCATGGCCTTCAACACGAGTGAGATGTTCAACATGAATGGAAAAATCTTTACTCATCGTAACTACACTCCTTTCTTCCATAGTTATACATTGTACATCGTCGTCGTATATCCTCATAGGACAATTTGTACCGTTCCAACACTTCTTTGACACATTCTGTTTCTGCTTTCTTAATCAGCCCTCTGCATCCCTCGCAAGGGCTGTTGTTGGTTGGACAAATAGCCTTGCATCCTGCTCGGGTGATCGGACCAAGGCAGAAATTCCCCAGCTCAAACTGACAGACGTTCTCATTCTTTTTACATTCCACACAGACAGGGTACCGAGGGATTTCAGGTTTCTTCCCAAGAGCGAGTGCAGTGATGACTGATTTGAATTCCTCCCGGTCTATCGGACATCCGTGGATATAGTAATCAACAGGCACGACTTCATTGAGTGCTTTTGTCTGGAACACATCAAAGAGTTCGTTCCCTTTCAGATTCGCATTTCCATACACTTCTTTTTTCACTTCATCAGGCAGCCATTGATTTCGAATTTTGTTGATACCACCTATGGTTGCACAGGCACCAAGGGCGATGAGGATTTTTGCATGACTCCGAATCCTACGTAATCGTTCCTCATCCATCGGTCTCATGATTGACCCTTCCACAATCGCGATATCATAGGAATCCGAATGCTCTTTCATGACTTCACGGAATGAGACGATATCTGCGATTTCAATAAGTTCAAGGACTTCTTCTTCAAGGTCAGCAATCTCCAGTTCACATCCCTCGCAATCCGCGAAATCAAAGACTGCGACCCGTGGTTTTTGTTTCATTCAAATGCCTCCGGTAGTTGTTTCAGTTTCCTATAATTGAAAACAGGACCCTCCTTGCAAACGTAAATGCCATTTATCTGGCAATGCCCGCATTTCCCGACACCGCATTTCATCCGTCGCTCAAGAGACACATAGATATTGTCATCAGGAATCCCAAGGGTCTGTAGGCATTTGATGACGAATTTATACATCACCGGTGGTCCAATTACCACAGCCATGGTATTTTTTGAATCCAGTTTATCCGCCTGTATTTTCGGGAATAAGGTGGTAATCAACCCTGTGCATCCACCCCAGCATTCACTTGGTTCACACCGATCAACAGTAAGTTCACATTGAACGTTGGATATCTTTTTCCAGCGGTCAACGTCATCCATAAAGGTAATTTCCTTTGGGCATTTCGCACCATACAGAATGATGATATCCTTGAATTTATTCCGCTCTTTTGGATTCAGAACATGATTGATCAACGATCGCATCGGTACCATACCAGTTCCACCGGAGGTAAACAGCAGTGTTTTTCCCTTGAAATCCTTCATATCAAACCCGTTCCCCAAGGGGCCGCGGATACCAACTTTGTCACCAGGGTGTAAGGAACATAATTTCTTTGTCACGTTTCCAACCTGCCGAACCATGATTTCAAAAAGTGGTGTATTTCCTGGTGGGGTGGAGATGCCAAAGGGTGCCTCACCATATCCAAAAACAGATACTTCGACGAACTGTCCGGGTTTGTGTCCCAATGGTTTCTTATCATCAAGTTCGATTTCAAAGAGGGTATCCTGTTCATTCAGAGGGGCCATTTTTGTAATCGTTGCGCTGCGTGGAACATGGATAATCCCCGTTTCCAATACCTCAGTTTCTTCTTTTATGAAGAATTTCCCTGTCTCTTCCTCGGTTGAAAAATGAGCAAGTTCGTTGATAAGGTTGCAGGGATCAGCGATATCTGGCAAACAGGCACTACCGCATCGGCCGCACCCGACACAAGCAACAAAACCATACCGCTCCGGTAAGTAATTGCCTTTCCGGAAGAAGCGGTGGCGGTACCGCTCTTTTACATCTTCCCGGAAGACTTCACCACTTGCTACTTTGGTGAAATCCTTCAGCATACATCCATCCCAGGTTCTCATCCGATTTCCTTTTTTCAGGTTCAAAGAAACCTCATCTTTTACATCGTAACAAAAACAGGTGGGACACACCATGGTACAGGAACTACATTCCATACATACATCTGCATGTTCTTCCCATATCGCATTCTGATAGTTCGCCACGAGAAGTGGCGACCAGTCTTTTTTATCAATCTTTACTTTTTGTTTGTATTTTTTTAGGATCGCATTGCGGGCTGCTGTAATCTTGTTGAAATCCGTAGAAGAAGCGTCTTTGACGGTGGCATATTTTTTCAGTACTGCGTTGCCTTTTTCTGAACCAATCGTGATCGCATAGGTACTACCGATATCGGTGAGCAGTAAATCGAATCCTGATTCTGTTGTATTTGTTTTCATGCTAGCTGCAAAGGACCGTTCTGAGACGTTTTGGATATCCACACCGATGATGAGGGTGTTTTCTCGGCGTCTCTTATAGAAATTATCCTGTTGTTGATCAAGGTAGTGTCGATCGGTTTGTTCTAATGCGATGATGTCATAGGGGTGGACGCCGATGATGATCCGAGGACCGTCGGTGATAGTTTCTTTTCCTTCGAAGGGTTTTTCTAACGAGTATTTCAGAAGTGTTTCATATTGTGGGAGGAAGTATTTCTTTGGTGGTAGAATCGTCACGTCATAATCAAGCCGTAAGTCTTGGGCTGAAGAGAGTGTATCAAAGACATAGTGTGTTCCTTTTGCTTGTACTCCAACCACATCATACGACTTGTCTTTTATCAGAGCGTTTATAAACGTTGAAAAATCTTTTTTCATAATAATTTTTACAAGTTGTTTCATCTCAGACACCTTTTTTCGTCTAAGCACTAAGCAGTCTGATAACCAGAGCGCCTCGAGGAGGGTGAACGGATGTTTTGATTTAAGGTTTTTGATTTTCTGTTCCAGTCTTCAGAGGAGGATTACTCGGGTGCTTGGGTGATGAATCCATGTCTCATGAGGGATTGCGTAATATCCCGGGATTTCCTGATAATAAATAGCGCGTGGTCGTAGAGGCCCTGACGTGAGGGTTTTATCCGGGCGATGCCTTGAGCAATCGCCTTTAAACCAACTGCAACCGCTTCCCTTGGAAAGACCTCCCAGGAGTCCATAGTTGGGACGATATAGGTGTCGCTTAGACCAGTGTCCTCTGCGGTTTTTGCTAGTTCATATGCTGCGGCGATGCACATCTCATCGGTGATGGTCTCCGCTCTGACGTCGAGGGTTCCTCGGAAGATTCCTGGAAATCCAAGGGAGTTGTTTATCTGGTTTGGAAAATCAGATCGTCCGGTTGCGATGATTCGTGCCCCTGCTTCCTCTGCTTCCCATGGCCAAATCTCCGGGATTGGGTTTGCTGTTGCAAAGACGATGGAATCTTCTGCCATGGTGGAGATCCATTCTTTTTTAATGGTCCCTGGACCCGGTCTGCTTGCAGCGATACAGATGTCCGTTCCTCGTATGGCTTCTGCTTGGGTTCCAACGCGACCCTCTGCATTTGATTTCAGACACATCTGCCATTTTTCCGGGTTTGTTTCTTTTTCTTTCTCAAGGTCTTTTCGAGAAGGATGCAAGATGCCTTTGCTGTCTGCCATGATGATGTTTTTTTGTTTTATCCCTGCTGCGACGAGCACGCGGGCGATGGCGATATTTGCTGCACCTGCCCCAACCATGGAGACAAGAGTCTTGCTCAGTGGTTTTCCCACGATTTTTAACGCATTGATTGCTCCTGCGGTGACGATGGTGGCTGTCCCCTGTTGGTCATCGTGCCAGACGGGGATGTCCATTTCTTTTCTGAGTCGATTGAGAATGTAGAAACATTTCGGTTTTTCGATGTCCTCAAGGTTGATGCCACCGAAACTTGGTTTGAGCCATTTGAC